>Ga0075017_100000139_pt1 | contig 32283 bp, 29 predicted proteins | sample AleBraG_ABR_2012_FD_71475 | JGI IMG/M metagenome (GOLD analysis project Ga0075017, IMG submission 71475) | Freshwater sediment microbial communities in response to fracking from Pennsylvania, USA - Alex Branch Run_MetaG_ABR_2012 | ecosystem: Environmental > Aquatic > Freshwater > Creek >... | reverse complement strand
CTCCAGATCGCACCTGAACACGCAAGTAGACAACGCAAGAATGGGCCTTCGAATGCGAATCCGTACTTTCATGCGGGGACTGCTTGCTGCGGCGGCAGTGATAAGTGGATGTTCTTCGGCGCAGCAGTCCGGACAACTGCAGATGCTGCCGAGGTCCAGCGCCGTAGATCAGCGAATCCAGGCGAACTACGGAAGGCTGCCTCTTGCATTTGAAGCAAATCAAGGACAAACGGATGAGCAAGTGAGATTCGTGGCGCGGGGAACAGGATACGGCGCATTTCTCACCGGTGATGGCATGGTGCTCTCTCTGCGGGCACACCAGTTTGAGGCTGCTGGGCCGACAGGCAACGCTCTTCCGTCGAGCCAGCCGCGAAGCGCTACGATGCGCTTCCGACTTATGGGAGCAAATCGGAGTTCAGCGGCGGTTGGCGAGTTCCCGCAATCGGGGCGCGTCAACTATTTCATGGGGAACGATCCGTCGAAGTGGCGGAGGAACATTCCTACCTACGGGCAAATTCGTTATAAGAACATCTACCGTGGCATAGATTTGCTCTATTACGGCAACCAGCAAGAGCTGGAATACGACTTCGAGATTGCGCCTGGGGCCGACCCGAAGCGGATTCAATTTGAGGTTTCTGGTGCCGAACAGATCTACCTTGACAGCGAAGGTTATCTCGTTCTCATCACCCCCGTGGGGCGGATTTGTTTTCAGGCTCCTATCGTCTACCAGGAGTCCGGTGGCCGACGTGTCCCAGTCGAGGGCAGATACGTCGTAAGCGACTCGAATCATGTGGGCTTTCATGTGGCGCACTATGACCAGGGCAAGCCGCTGGTGATCGACCCGATTTTGATTTACTCGACGTACCTGGGCGGTAGCGGCGATGACCAGCCCAGCGGCATTGCTGTCGATAAAACGGGGAATGTATATGTCGCAGGCTCAACGACTTCAACCGATTTTCCGTTGACCAATTTGGGTTCTCTTCCAGCCGGCTCCACGCACGTCTTTATTGCCAAGCTGGATGCCATCGGATCCAACCTTATCTATGCCGATTACCTTGGCGGAAACAGTCAGGACTATGGCTACGCTCTGGCGCTTGACTCAGCAGATAACGTGTACGTTACAGGTAGTACTGCATCCAGCGACTTCCCTACAGTCCATCCGTTTCAGGGAACATACCCAGGCTCGTTTAACGGCTTTGTGACCGAGATTTCTCCGGATGGTTCCTCTCTTCTGTACTCGACATATTTCGGAGGGAATGGTTCGGACACTCCGTCCGCCATTGCCGTCGATGCATCGGGAGAGGTGGTCCTTGCCGGAAACACGTCTTCCACGAACCTCCCGGTGGCCAACGCTTATCAGTCAACGGTCTCGGCCAATGGGGGAGGGATGTACGGAAACTACGGGTTCGTCGCAAAATTCAGCTCGGGCGGCTCCTCCCTGGCCTATTCGACTTATTTTGGCGGAAGCTCCAACGTACCACTCAACTGCGGGGGGAACCCTTGCTGGCCACAGCCCTTCAGTTCGATCGAGGGTCTGGCATTGGACACGGCCGGTAACGCGTACGTTACAGGTACTACAAATACTTATAACTTCCCTGTCACAACTGGCGCGTATCTGACCACGAACACGATCCAAGCCAATGGCTCGGTAGGATTCGTGAGCAAGCTAAGCGCCAGCGGAAGCCTGCAGTATTCAACTTACTTCTATGAGGCCAGCGGCCTGCTCACCAATCCCAGCGCGATCGCCGTCGATGGCTCCGGTTCGTCCTACATCACCGGAGTCGCGTTCAGTGATGGAACGTTTCCCATCACCTCCACCAGTATCTGCGATCCTGGCGTCTACAACTGGGCATGTAGTTACGCCTTCGTTACCAAGTTCGACACCGCCGGAGCACATTTAGCCTATTCGACCTTTCTCGGGCCGAACAATAGTGCAAGCCCGCGGGCGATCGCCCTCGACCCGGCGGGCGATGCTTACGTTGTCGCGTCCGCCAGCAACGGTTTGTTCAGCACAGTGGATGGAATCCAGAATTTTAGCGGAGGGAACGATCTACTGCTGGTGGAAATTGATTCGGCGGCAAGCGCGCAACTCTTTGCCACGTTTCTGGGTGGAACCGGGAACGATAGCCCCGCTGGAATCGCATTCGATGCAAGTGGCAATCTCTTTGCGGCGGGAACGACTACTTCCTCCGATCTTCCAGTAACTGCGTCGGCCTTTCAAAAGGTCCTTGGAGGGAGCACCGACGCTTTCATTGTCAAAATCGGGACGGGCGGGCCGGCGGTTTCTCTCGGTCCTAATTCATTGCAATACGCCAGTCTGCCGGTAGGCTCAATAAGCCAGCCTCAGGCAGTCGTCGTGAGCAATGTGGGTGGTGCTCCTCTGACGATTGCTGCGATCGCGACTGCCGGCGACTTTGGGGAAACTGACAATTGTGCAGCGACTGTGCCTGCCGCAGGTAATTGCAGCCTTTCCGTCACTTTCTCGCCCACGGCATCTGGGACTCGCAGCGGCGCGATCACCATTCAGGATGACGCAACGGGATCTCCTCACGTGATCAGTCTGAGCGGAATCGGCACCAGCGCTAATGGAAATCCGGTCGTGCTGCTGGTTCCCACCAGCATTGCCTTCTCGGGTCTGCCGGTTGGATCGTCGAGCGCACCGCAACTGCTCACCGTGACGAACAGCGGAACGGCAGCGTTGAGCGTCGCCGGTGTCCAGGCAACAGGAGACTTCACGCAGACTAACAATTGTCTGCCAACTTTGTCGGTCGGTGCGAACTGTACCGTAAGCATTACGTTTACACCAACCACCACGGGCAACCGGCTCGGCACGCTTACTATCACCGACAATGCGCAAAACAGCCCGCAATCCGTCAGCCTGGTGGGAACAGGTTCCGACTTCAGCCTTACAAGTTCCGCCAACAGCGTGACGATAAAGGCCGGCGCTGCAGCGACTTATACGCTGACGATTGCTCCCGTCGGGGGAACGTTTGCGAACCCCGTCCAACTCAACTGCAGCGGAGTTCCCGCGCACGCCACGTGCGACCTGTCTCCAGCATCGGTGACGCCCGGGGCCAATCCGGCCAGCGCCACGCTGACGATCAATACGACCGCAGCGTCTGCCGGCCTGTCGCCACTACACCCATTCCGAGATCCGCCGCCCTATGCGGCGTGGATTCAGCTTCAGGGACTGGGGTTCTTCGGAATCCTGCTGGCTGGTTCGCGGCGTGCGAACCGACTCCGAGTACCAATCCTGACGCTTGTAATGGCAACGATGCTACTCATGTCCGGATGCGCGGGCGTTAGTGGGGGCACGTCGCAACATCAGTATGGGACGGCGCCAGGACATTACACCATCACTGTATCGGGAGCTTCTGGGGCTTTGCAGCATTCTGTCCAGCTGACGTTGGTAGTGCAATGAGACGCGGCGTAGACGAAATGAGGGGACGATTAGTTTTCGTGGCACGACGTTTGCAGCACCACAAGGGATTGAGCAGCAGTGTCTGGATGCCCATTGGCGTCGCAGTTAGATGAGAGCGCGGTTAGTCACAAATATCAGGAGAAGTCATGCGTAAGAACCACGGATCAGTAGCCCTTTCAATCGTATTGATAGCCCTAACCTGCTTTGCTCAGGAGTCGTATGCACAGGTATCCCTTCGAGGGGCGACGGGGAAGGCACAGCAGAGCTTCGGCCAAACACCCTTGCTGTTCGAATCCAACCAAGGCCAAGTGGATTCTCAGGTCAAGTTTCTTTCCCAAGGCAATGGGTACTCCACGTTTCTTACATCTGGCAGCATGATTCTCTCCTTGCGACCGACGGAAGTCCTGTCCGGCGTTCAGGCCTCACTTCCGGCACCACTAGGAGCCAAGGGACCAGGGCGCTCCTCGATCCGGCAACTTGAGATGGCGGCTCTTGCCCAGAAATCGCCTGCCATCACGTTTGGTATCGACCTTGTCGGGAGTAAGGCCAATCCCCAAGTTGTCGGCGAGGATCCCAGGTCCACGAAGGTGAATTATTTCATTGGACGGGATCCGAAGAAGTGGCGCACCAATGTCCCGACCTATGGCAGGGTCCGGTATAGGGATGTGTATCCGGGAATTGACCTAATCTACTACAGCAATGACCGAAGCATGGAATATGACTTTTATCTGGCTGCGGGAGCCGATGCGACCAAAATCAAGTTCAACGTGAAGGGCGCGGACGATCTAAGCGTGGACTCGGATGGCAACCTCGTGCTGAGCAAAGGAGCCAGCCAAGTTCGATTCCGGACACCGGTTCTCTATCAACAGATCGATGGAGTTCGCACACGAGTCCCCGGCGCATACGCTTGGCACGGCGGAACAAACGTGGGTTTCGAGGTCGGACCGTACGATACGACGAAACCTTTGGTGATCGACCCCGTTTTGGTCTACTCGACCTACATCGGGGGAAGCAACGACGACTTCAGTAACGGAGTTGCTGTAGATTCAAGCGGTGATGCCTACGTGGTAGGCATCACCGATTCGCTCGATTTTCCCCTGGTTGCCGGCGCCTATGACCCGGGGAAAAGTCACGTGTATCGCATGTTCTTGAGCAAATTCAACTCCACCGGCTCCGCCCTCCTGTTCACTGACTACTTCGGCGGAACCAGCGGAGCCGATGAAGCCTACGGAGTTGCACTCGATTCTGCGGGAAATGCCTATGTCACGGGATCGACTCTATCCGCCGACTTCCCGGTCGTGAATGCTTATCAGCCGACTCTTGCTGGAAGTCAAGATGCATTCCTCACAAAGTTCCACGCTGACGGCTCGTCCATCGTCTATTCGACTTACTTGGGTGGGGCGACCCTGAATTCCATTGGTGGCTCGACCGCGCAGATTGGGAACTCGGTCTCGGTCGATCCATCTGGCGAAGCGGTGGTCGCAGGCGTTACCACAGCCACAGACTTTCCGACGACGAACGCGAATCAGGCCTCAGTGGCGACAGACCAGTTCGGAGATTGGGGAATATACGGCTTTCTCACCAAGTTTGCAGCGAACGGAACTTCCCTTGTGTATTCGACCTATGCAGGAGGCAGCAACCTCAATATCGGCTCCTGCACCGGTTGCTTCCCCGACTCGGAACCGTTGAGTGTCGCCACAGACGCATCCGGGAATGCCTACATTACGGGCTATACCACTACTACCGATTTCCCCGTAACCGGGGGAGCTTTTGCGACCTCGTTCCCGGGCAGCGGTGTCAGCGACGTCGGTTTCGTCTCTAAGTTCTCAAGCGGCGGCAGCCTTGCCTATTCAACGTATCTAGGAGGACTCACCTCTAGTTTCCTGAATGCTATTGCAGTCGATTCGAGTGGTTCTGCATATGTCACCGGATACGACACTGCGGGTGACGGCTTTCCGATCGTTTCTACCAGCATCTGCGATCCTGGTGTAGCCAGCTGCAATGGCGCTGTCATCGCCAAGCTAGACCCGACGGGCGCAAGTCTCAGCTATTCCACGTTCCTCGGAAGCAGTAACAGCATGGCCGGACAGGCGATTCAGGTTGACGCCAGCGGCAATGCTTTTATCGTAGGCAGCGATGTGCAATTCGACTTGTCGAACCAGATTGAGGGCTACGCGGGCAATGGTGACGTGGTTGTCGCCGAGATCGATCCGAGTGCCTCCAGCGTGTTGATGGCGACGTTCCTCGGAGGACAAGGATGGGATGCAGCTTCCGGTCTAGCCCTTGATAGTAGCGGAGCCGTCTATGTGATCGGGGTGACGCAATCCCTCGACTTTCCCGTGACTCAGTCAGGGGTTCAGACAGCATGGGGCGGTCAGACCGATGCCTTTATCGCTAAAATTGATCCGACTACGAATGCACCCGCGGTGGCGATGGGCCCGGCTTCTCTGCAGTTTGCCTCTCAAAACGTTGGCAGCACAAGCGCCCCGCTAACTACCATTCTGCGCAACATGGGGACCTCGGCACTGACGATCACCAGCAAGACTACGAGTGGAGATTTCGCCGAGACCGACGATTGTAGCGCTACCGTCGCGGCAGCTTCATTCTGCACGTTCAGTATTACCTTCACTCCGACTGCATCTGGAAACCGGACAGGAGCCCTCACGATAGTCGACGATGCTACCGGGAGCCCGCACGTAGTGAATCTGGCCGGAACCGGGGCCGTGGGTCCCGAACCGTTTATCGCCAACCCATCCATTTTGACCTTTGCAACTTCTGATGTGGGCAGTTCGTCGAGCACGCAGAGTGTTACGGTCACCAATATCAGCAATTCGACACTGAGTCTCAATGGCGCGCAAGCAACCGGTGATTTTTCAGCGGCCATGAGCAACTGCCGCTCGGTTGCGGCTCAAGGAACCTGTACCGTGCAAATCAGTTTTTCTCCGACTGCAGCAGGCACTCGGACGGGAACGTTGTACTTGACCAGTATGGCAGGCGGGAACTCGCAGGTCTCACTCACCGGCGCCGGAATCGACTTCACTACCACTGCTACCACCGAAAGCGTTGCCGTGCAAGCTGGTGGTAGTGCGAACTACCAACTAAGTTTGAGCTCGATCGGTGGCAACTTCTCGAATCCAGTCAGCTTTACATGCACGGGCGTGCCGGCCTATGCGACTTGCACGATCACTCCGCAATCAATAATTCCCAACAACAATTCCACGACTGTGATCGTTTCGGTGCACACCACAGGAGAAGCGGCTGGCATAGTACCGTTCGGGAATCGGAATCGTTTCCTGGCCTTGTGGATATTTGGCCAGACGGCTTTGTTTGGAGTGCTCTTGCTTGGCGGAAACTACGGAAAGAGGTTGGTCAGTCGTACCGGATTGGCGATTTTAACCCTGACTCTTCTGCTGCTTGCGGGCTGTGGCGGGAAAGGGGCAGCAACTTCCTCATTTGCGTCCCGAGTCCAAATTACTCCTTCAGGCACATACACGTTGAATGTGTTGAGCAGATCTGGGAATGCGACACATTCGTTGCCATTGACGCTGACTGTGCAATAGGTCGCTGAAAGCTCGCAGGCAAGACGTTGTGTGCATGAGACTTGGGTGCGCAAGTCCCGGTGCCGAGGATCTGCCGGCTTAGGCGGTGCCGTCCCGCTTTAGTGGCAGGTCGCCGGGATCTTCGGCCTCACGGTCAATGCTGGTCACGGCGGAGTTCTTCATTCTAGCCAACATCTCGTAAAGAGTGCCACGACCGATGCCCAAAGCTTCCGCGGCACGAACCTTATTGCCTCCAACCCTTTGCAGCACGTCGAGCACGTGGCGTTGTTCCACTTGGTCCAGAGTAAGAATGCTGGCCTCGGACGCAAGATCATTTACACCAAGCGTTCCTGTCTGACGCCGAAACGATTCGGGGAGATCGTCAATATCAATTACTTTTCCCTGTACCATCATGCAGGCGTTGCCGATTACATTTTCCAATTCGCGCACGTTGCCCGGCCAGGAATGACGGGCCAGACGAGTTTGAGCGCGGCGCGTGATGCCGAGGATTTCTTTGGAATACCGGAGTGCAAACTTCGAGACCAAGTAGCGCTGCAGGAGTGGCAAGTCTTCCTTGCGCTCAGCCAGAGAAGGAAGCGTGAGTTCTACCATGGACAGCCGATAGTACAAGTCCTCGCGAAAAGCGCCCTTCGCAATCTGGCTTCTCAAATTACGATTGGTAGCAGCAATCACACGCACACTGACGGCGCGCGGAACGGGGGATCCAACGCGCTGAACCTCTTGATTTTGCAGGACCCGCAGAAGCTTGGCTTGGGCAGGCATCGGCAACTCGCCGATTTCATCAAGAAACACCGTGCCGCCATCGGCATATTCAAAGACGCCAACCTTATCCCGGATTGCGCCCGTAAACGCCCCCTTGACATAGCCGAATAACTCGCTCTCGAGGAGCGTCTCCACCAAAGCCGAGCAATTCACGGCGGCAAAAGGCTTCATCGACGATGGACTGAGTCGATGGAGCGCTCGCGCGACCAACTCTTTACCTGTGCCGGTGGCGCCAGTCACCAGAATTGAGTGAAAGTGGGGAGAGACTCTGCGAATCTTCGCGAAAATTTCAAGCATCACGGGACTGCGCCCGATCATGCCTTCGAACTCGTACACGTCCAGCAATTCACGATCTAGTTGGGCTGTTCGCTCTCGACGACGGGCGTCTGCTTGGATGCCACTGATTCGGGTCCGCAGCTTTTCGAGGTCGAGCGGTTTAATCAGAAAGTCGGTCGCGCCTTTTTGAATTGCCTCGATTGCCAGTTCCGCAGAGTAGAAGGCGGTGATCAGTATCACTTCTGCTGCCGCATCCGCAGCGGTTATGGTCTCCAGTATCTCAATTCCATTAATCCGGGGCATGATGAGGTCAACCAGGACAACTAGAGGGCGGTGCTCGAAGAAGAGCTTGAGGCCAGTTTCAGGATCGCTGGCTGTCAGGATTTCGAGTTCTTCCGAGGCGAAAGCATCCTGGACTAGGCGAAGAGTTTCGGTATTGTCGTCGATTATGAGTAGCTTAAGTTGCACGGGTTGAATCTGCGTCACGCCACCCTTTCAAGAACTAGGACACGAATGTTGTTGGTCCCTCCCGAGGTTCGGTAATGGGACGCCGATTCGTTATCAGGGTCAACAGCACCCATAATTCTAACAGTCCTGCACAGGTTCGACAGATATTCTTAGGAGGGCTACTCGTTGCGTATTAGGCGCAGAAGTCTCAGTTTATAACTCAAAGAGAGGAGGCATGAGAGTAACCAGGAAGCTCCTCTTAAGGTTTTGGCCCGGAAAGGCCGATAAGGTAAAGTTCCAATCGCTATGGCAGACGTGCTCGAAGCAATATATGGATCGCATCTCCATCCCCGATCGGCTAGAGCCGGTGGCCCCCACCGAAAATACTCCGCGCCAGTCGCTTACTCCTGACCAACGCCGCCGAAAGAGTCCAAGGCGTCCCGCATCTGAAGCTAAAGGGAATGATGCGGACGCTCTCCCAGACGAGGAAGAGCCACACAAGATCGATGAACAGGTTTAAACGCCAGAATGGATGGAATGCTCGGCGGTAACGGTTCTACAACCCTGGATATTGCTTGTTTCGTCGAGATCAGACTCCGGCGGTCATTTCGCGGGCCCATTGCATGGCTTGCCAGTGGCAGGTAGATGCCAGGCTTTCCGGCAGTCGCAATTGCGCACAGAGCTCGGACACCTTAGGCCAGTCGGCCGTTTCCTGAGCCAGCACAAGTTGGTAGACGGGTGAAAGTATGCTCTTCTGGCCAAGCAGGACTGCTCTTGTCTCACGATCCAGACTGATTCCTTCAAGCACAACTCCCATAGGTATCTGGAGAATGGCGTCCATCAGGGAGAGCAGGCCCATGAGAAAGAGATCGGACTCGCCGTGCGGTACCTTGGGGGCAAGCAGTTCGCAAAAGCGAGCGCGGACCAGCGCCGAAAGCACAAGGTCCGAAGGCCGATTTTGGCCAGCGCTGAGTGTCGCGACGAGCCTTACCCAGCGCCGGACTTCGCGCTCACCGAGAATTGCAAGACCATGGCGGACCGACTGGATTTCGGCGACGAAGCTGAACGCAGCCGAATTCAGATAACGCAGCAACCGGTAGCAAAGGGACGCCTCGCCCTTGATGATGTCTTCGATCTCCTTGGCTTCGATCTCGTCATGGGAGATCGCCTGTAGCAGCCGGAGATAGTTGACCTGGTTTTTGGGGATTTCGCGAGCGTGCAGAATCTCCGGCTTACGAAAGAAGTAGCCTTGAAAATAGGTAAAGCCAGCCTTCTTGCAGGCGTTGAATTCTTCCCGGGTTTCAACCTTCTCCGCCAGGATCCGGCAGTGCGGGCTGCCGAAGCGCTTGACCAAAGCGACTCCGTCGGAGTGGGAAGTCGCTTTCATGTCTACCTTGATGACGTCCGCAAACTCCACTAGTTGTATGCGCGGGTCGTCCAACACAAAGTCGTCGAGAGCGATTGAGTATCCGCTCTCCTTCAAACGTACGCAGGCTGCTACTACAAGGTCATCGACGGAAACCGACTCCAGGATTTCGACCACGACCTGGCTAGGCGGCAAGAGGGTGATGTAGTCCTTTATCAGCGTCTCTGCAGTGCAGTTGATAAACGCTCGCCGGCCATCACAAAGGATATCCAGACCCATCAGCAGCGAAGTATCCAGAGTACTTCGCGATGCCGCATCGGCATCGGCGTTGCAGAAATAATCCGTAATCCCATCGCGGAACAGCAGTTCGTAGCCAAAAACCTGCTCGTTGCTGTTGAGAATGGGCTGGCGTGCTACATAGCGGGAAAGCTGGTTGCCAGGGTCGGCCAATCTTGGGCTTGTGGCGGCGGATTTCACAGCCGTATCATCGGCACTTTATTCTGCGAACTTCAGCCGTTTTGCTGAATTCGATAGTTACGGGTGCCTGTCTTTGATGGAATGAGAGCCACGGTTGAGCGGGCTCTTTGCAAGGCCGTCGCACCGCGAAAATCAGGTTTGGCCTATGACGTGCCGCGCTCGGGCAGCATCGCATCCGCGATTTTGTCGGGTTCAAGCTTGTATTGACCATTGCTGATCGCCTGGCGCAGCGCGTCGATTTTTTCCTGGCGGACATCCGGCGCGGCCATAGCTTGAGAAATCAACGAGCCAACGCTGGTACGGTCAAATGACAGCGAGGCGGTGTCCTCCTCAACTGCTTTATGAGGACGGTTGGCGGAGGCGACGGTATTGCTATCGCTTCGCGAGGTTGCGATCGGGTCAGGAGTTGAACTGTTCAGATCGATCTTCATAGTTGGAACCATCCAGCAGAGACTTCGATTCTAATTCCTGATTGAGCCGTCCAGCGTTCTTCGGTGAGAAGAGTTAACAATCACTGCCACCTACGAGGTTCCCATTCTTTGTCGGGAGTCTGGAACTTCAGTGATTCGAATGCCATAATTTCCGTCGACGATGACTACCTCCCCACGAGCGATGAGCTTGTCCCCCAGCAGGAGATCTGCCGGCTCTTGAACCTCTCGATCAAGCTCGATGACCGAACCTGAGGCGAGATCGAGAATCTCACGCAGAGTCATGACACGCTGGCCAAAGCGCAGCGTCAGATTCAAATGTACACCGAGCAATAGGTCAAAATTGGGCTCAGGGGAGATGGCGGCGCCCGGGTTGTCCGTAACTGTTGCGGGAGGCGAAGGCGTCCTGCTGGTTGACGACACGCTAGCCAGCAGTTCCGAACTTAAACGAAGCCTCAGGCGCGAAGATCCGAAGGCCGCTTCAGATGCCAGAATCGAGACATCCACTCCTTCCCACGCGATAGGCTCAGCCAAATCTACATCAACGGTAGTCTCGCCGAACAAATGGCTGAGTTGCGTGCTGGCCATCCCCGCCACCCGTCGTAGCAATTCCAGTAGAGCTTCCTTCTGTTCCTGATTCAGTTCCGCCGACGGGTCCACGGATTCGGCACGAAGTGTTTGCGCCCAGCGAAGAGCGTCAGCAGCCGCAACTTGTAGCGCAGCACCTCCTTGCAGGTGTCCGGAGATGGATGCCCGAAAATGCAAGGCGTTGGGAGTCTCAGGCGAGGCCTCATCCGCTGTATCGATTGCAACGGACCAGTTTGCGCCGAGAGCCTGCGAGACTACATCTGCGAATGGCTTACGAAGCGCATCGAGCAGCGAATGTAAGGGAGTTCCTGGAATGATTGCAGGCATACTATCGCTTTCTTTCCTCTCCGGAAAATACGATCTGGTGGCCTAGATGAGCCGCTCTTTGTTTCCCGTGCTTCACGGGGTTGGCCTCGAAGCTTTCGCGGCCGGCAATGACGAGCGACGCCGGCTTTCGGACTGGAATGCCCAGATTGCATACGCTTCCCGGAACCAATCTGCTCGCGAGAGTATTGATGGGAAGCTTGATTTGGGGAATGCCCAATTCCAAGGGGAACGAACATTCCAGCATCTTCGCCGTCATTTGTTCACAGGAACGATCGGGTCGAGCCTTTCCGTGGGACGAGTCCGCGGAGAGTTTTCGCAGCAAGGTATTGGAAATTGAAACTGGGAAGATCAGGTTCAGCTTTCCATTGGTCTCTGCCAGTTTTACTTCGAAGCTCAGACACAGGGTTTTTTCCGTTGAGGGAAGAAAACGCTGCATCTGAGCGGGCGGCTGGCGTCCGTCCAGTTCGAGTGCCGTACCCAAGGCCGCCCAACCTGCTTCCAGTTCACGGCAGATGATTCGAGCCACGGCCTCCATGATTTGCTCTTCGATTTCGCTCACCTCCCGCGTCAGGACCTCGCACTGGCCCAGGCCGCCGAGAAGGATATCCACCAAAGGAAACACCAGTGAGTGGTCGATCTGCATCGCCGCAGAGGTGCTCATCTGCTTCAGACGGAAAGACATCATGTAAGTGATCTCTGGTACGCGCTCGAGGAACTGGGAGTAAGACAGTTGCTCGACAGAGCCCAGACTAACTTCGAAATTCACCCGAAGGTAGGCTCCAAGCGATTGCGTAAGACTGCGCGCGAATCCTTCATGAAGACCATTGACTGCCGCTAGCTGCTCTCCAGTAAGTTGGCCGGATTGGCGGAAAGTGCAAGGTTTGATGGTCCGTGCCTCCGCGGGGCGGCCGGCGTTTTGCCGGCTGGAGACCGCCGAGATCATTGCGTCGATTTCTGCCCGGGTGAAAACTTTATCCATGGAGTTCGGCTGCCCGCGCTACGGTCACTTCGTTAGAAGAAGATGAGCGCTAGGCAAGGTCTGCCTACCTGTTTCAGCACGGGATTTGCCAAACACAGTGAGCGGGCGTCGGTACGGAATGCTATTCGGATAAATCAGGGGAGCGAATCATGCTCGGGCGGCGTGATTCGAGGTAGTCGTGCAGGTAGCTGCGCTCCTGTTGCGAAGAAAATATGAAGGCGAATCCGTATCCATCGACCTGGCGATTAATAACGCGAGCGGCGATACGCAGCGAGGTGGATACTCCCGGTAGAGTGACGATCAGGACTACGTTTGCGCCAATCTCCAGGGAAGCCTTGGTTTTCGCTGCCAGCCCGCCTTCGCTGAGATCAGTGCAGCGCGCATCGACGAGACTCGGAATGCGCTCCTCCGTTTGCAGCAAGAAGCAAAAATCGGCTCGATAACGGGGGGCGCGATACCCGAATTTATATGCCGCGTCCGTCACCAAGATCCTTTCTTTCGTCACTTCGAGCCACGTAGCTCTGCTGGACCGTGCTACCGCACGACCATGAGTCAACATGCAACTCTCATTCCAATCCGGCGACGTGGCGCCGTTCCTAGAATTGCGCCACGCTCCAATCGACAAATCGAAGGTTTTTCTTCAGGTGATTCAAGCAAACTCGGCCGTTGCTACTGATTACGTTCGACACGGCCCTTCAAGAGTAGGCCCTCTTTGGCAGAGCCTTTGCATATCGACTGGGCAGATGTTGCCTAGTTCTCACGGGATTCCAATGGATGCGCTGATGGAAGTGCCGCAGATCGACAAGAGTGAACTCACGGATGCATTTGCCGCATTCATAGGCGCGGCGAACCGGCTCGAGGGGACTCACCGCCACCTGCACGAGGAAGTCGCGGAGTTGAGGCAGCAACTCGAAGAGCGCAACCGCGCCCTTGCTTCGAGCGTGGCAGAGAACGAGCGCATGCGGATCGCGCTGCGGCAAATTCTCGATGCCTTGCCTTGCGGAGTCGCTGTGTTCGATATGCAGTTCAGGAGGGTGATTCTACTGAATCCCGAGGCCCGCAGACTTCTTGACATCGCAAAACCAGTACGCTGGAACAACCTTCCGAAGTGGTTGCAAAGTGCGGTAAACAATGTCTCCAGCGAGTTGCGGGAAGACGGGCATGAACAAGAAGTTCTGATCGAGAAGGACGGATCTGAAGTCTGGCTGACAATGCGCTACAGCCTGATGACCAGTCCAGCCCGTCAGGTGCAGATCTCCGATAACCGCTGCATGGTCGTCATCCTCACCGATGTTTCGGCGCACAAGAGCGCGGAGCGCGAACGCGAACAGTCCAGAAACGCGGTTGCCTTGGCGGAGATGGCAGCCGTTCTCGCTCACGAAATTCGCAATCCTCTCGGAAGCCTTGAACTGTTGACGGGTTGCCTGGCGGGCGATGTGGGGCTCGGCGATGAATCGAAGAGATGCGTGCAACATCTGCGGGCGGGAATCCGATCGCTGTCCGCTACCGTCAACAACGTGCTGTGCTTCCATAACCCCGGCGCACAACAGATGTCTCCGCTGGAGCTTGGGTCCGCGGTAAAGCTCTCTGTTGAGTTCATCCGGCCCCTAGCACAGCAGAGAGGCGTGAGCCTTGCCCTGCAAGAGAGTCTGAACAATGCCGAGATTATTGGTGACAGCAACGCATTGAGACAGTTGATCCTGAATCTGGCGTGCAACGCGCTACGCCATACACCGCCTGGTGGTGAGATCAGAGTCTCTGCTGCTCTCGACGGAAAGGGCCACGCGATCGTCGAGGTCTGCGATACGGGCAGCGGAATTCGAGCGGAAGATCTGCCCCATATCTTCAATATTGGATTTACCACTACCGGCGAGACACCGGGATTAGGTTTGACCATCTGCCAGCGAATCATGGAACAGCATCGCGGCGTAATCAGCGTGCGCAGCGAGTTGGGAAAGGGCGCGACCTTCCGCATGGAGTTCCCCGTCCGATGAGCGAACAAACCGGAAAATCAGTATTAGTCGTGGATGACGAGCCCGGCATGCGGATGGCGCTCAAGACGAACTTCCAGCGTAATGGCTGGTACGTGGATGTCGCCGGGGGCAGCGGCGAAGCTCTGGGGAAGCTGCAGACGCGGCATTTTCCTTTAGTCGTGACCGATGTACGCATGCCGGACGGTGACGGCCTGCATCTCATGAGCTCACTGCGTGCTTCCAGTCCGTCGACCGCCGTCATCGTGCTGACCGCGTTCGGAAGTGTCCCAGAGGCAGTGCAGGCGATGAGAGGCGGCGCCTGCGATTACTTAACCAAGCCGATTTCTTTTGAAGAGTTGCAATCGGCGGTCGAGCGCGTCATGAAACGCGCGGGAGTATCGCCAGAAAAAGCAGAAGCCCTTGCGCCTGCCGGAGGGATCGTGGGCACCGCGCCAAGTTTATTGAAAGCGCTGGAGCGCGCCCGGCATGCGGCCAGAACAGGTGCCGATGTTCTCATTGAAGCGGAAAGCGGCACCGGAAAAGAGCTGTTAGCACGATTCATTCACGAAAATAGCGTCCGGCATCAGCGGCCCTTCGTCGCCGTGAATTGCGCGGCGGTCCCTGACAATCTACTCGAGAGTGAGCTTTTCGGCCATGTCCGTGGTGCATTCACTGGGGCAACAGCGTTCAAGGCAGGAAAGTTCGAGGTGGCGGAAGGTGGGACGCTACTGCTGGATGAGATTGGTGAGATGCCTCTTCATTTGCAGCCCAAGCTATTGCGAGCTTTGCAGGAGCGCGAATTTGAGAGGCTCGGAGACACGCGCAGCATTCGTGCAAACATCCGAATCGTCGCCACTACCAACGTCTCCCTTCCTGCCATGGTCGAACAGGGGAATTTCCGTGCTGACCTCTACTACAGGTTGAACGTAATTCCCCTGTCTCTCCCTCCGCTGCGGGACCGCCGCGAAGATATTCCGGCGCTGGCCGAATTCTTCGTGCGCAAGCACGCCCAAGAGGCTGGCAGACAAACGCCGCTCTTGCATCCCCTTTTTGTTGCCGGTCTGCAGACCCATGCGTGGCCGGGAAACGTGCGCGAGTTGGGAAATTTCATTCGCCGCGTCGTCACTCTGAGCGATGGCGACGAGATCGGTCCGGAATGCCTGCGAACAGAACTGCTGAGTGTGACCCGGCTGCATCGTTTGTCCACCGTGGTCTCGCATCCCGCTCCGGCCGGCACTTCCATGCGTGAGGTCGAGCGGAGCCTGTTGGAAGCCACGTTGCAACGGACGGGCGGAAATCGCACGCGCACCGCCGAAATGCTGGGAGTGAGCCTGCGAACAATCCGCAACAAAATTCGGGAATACGGGTTGCCCCCGAGGAGGTTTGCATGAGCGATATTTCAACTCCGATGATGAACCTGATCGAGAAGGTCCTCGATGTTACCTCGCAGCGCCACAAGCTCGTAGTGGCGAACATGGCAAACATCGACACGCCGGGGTACCACACCAAGGATCTGGATTTTCGAAGCGAGCTGAGGCGCGCGACGATGGCGGGTGAGATGGGCGAGGAAAATTTCCTACCGGTCGCACGATCCGTTCCCGGATTGCTGGAGCGGCCCGATGGAAACAATGTCAGTCTGGACCGCGAAGGCCTGCTGCTGGCCGAAACCCAGATGCAATTTGGCCTGGGCGTGCAGTTGCTGCAGCACGAATTTCACAACTTAATGAGTGCAATCAATGAGGGAGGCAAAGGATGAGTATCTTTTCGACGCTTGAAATCAGCGGCTCGGCGCTGGCTGCCGAAAGGCAGCGGGCGGAGGTTGTCGCCGCCAACATGGCCAACGCAGAAACCACGCGTACGCCGGATGGTGGACCCTACCGCCGCAAGGAGGTCGTCTTCGCCACCTCGGGGAATCTCCCTTTCCGCATGATGCTGGCGGGCTTTCACCCCACGCTGAATGGGGGCGAGCCGGCGGTTCGGGTGCAGCGCGTGGTCGATGATCCGACTCCACCGCTGATGCGATATGATCCCGGCCACCCCGACGCCGACAAGGACGGCTACGTTGCCTATCCCGCCATCAATCCAGTTCAGGAGATGGTGGATCTGATGGGAGCAGTTCGCTCTTATCAGCTCAACGCATCCGCCATCACCGCTTCCAAACAGATGATCCAGCAATCGATCGATCTGTTGAAGTAACGCGAATTCAAGGACAACGAAAATGAACAACACGATTACTTCCGGCCTGCCGGCCTTTTCGGGCACACTGCCCACAGCTCCGACCTTGCCCTCGACTTCTGAAACTGAGGGTGGTTTCGGCGCGACATTGAAGGATGCCATCAGTCAAGTCAATGAACTCAGCAACACTTCGGATCAAAAAGTCGCGGAGTTGATGCATGGAGACCGGCAGGATGTTCACAACGTCATGATCGCAGTAGAAAAGGCGGACATTGCCTTCCAACTTATGATGCAGGTGCGAAACAAGATCGTGAACGCGTACCAGGAAGTGTCGAAGCTGCAATTTTAGTCCGTGAACCCACTGAAATAATCGTATGCCACCACTGAGCCAAATGCAGAAGCAAGTGACGGCCTTCGTCACCGGTCTGAGCGCTAGACAACGTCTGTTGCTGCTCGGAGCCGCTGTCCTGACGGTTGCGGTTCTGGCGGTATTCGCCCATCTGATTTCTACGCCTGACTATGTGCCTCTCATGACGGGGATGGAACCCGCCGACGCCCAGGCACTGGGTGCGAAGCTGGCGGCGAAGAACATCTCGTACCAGATTTCGCCGGACGGCAAGGGAGTCAACGTTCCCAGCGACAAGTTGGACTCCAGCCGTATGGAAATTGCGTCGGACGGTATGCCGCACAGTGGCCGTATGGGATTCGAGCTGTTCGACAAAATGAACTGGGGACAAACCGAATTCGACGAGAAGGTCAACTACCAGCGCGCTTTGGAAGGAGAACTGGAACGCTCCATCCAGACGCTGCGAGATGTCGAGAGCGCCCGGGTTCACCTGGTGATGTCTACCGATTCAGTATTCCTGGATCGCGAGCGCCCCGCAAAGGCGTCCGTCATTCTCAAGTTGCGATCGGGCCGGCTTTCTCAAGAAACGCAGGTCGGGATTGCTCGTCTGGTTTCAGGTGCGGTGGATTCGTTGAGCCCGGACAATGTAACCGTGATCGACGCGGATACGAACCGGCCGCTCGGGATGCCGCGGCACAGCGGGTTCGCGGGCGAGGGCAATATGGAGGAAGAATACACGGCGAAATTGCTGCAGACGCTGGAACCTATAGTAGGTCCGCAGCATGTTCGAGCAAGTGTGAACGTCGAATACGACCCAACCAGCGCTGAGGAAAGCAAGGAAACCTATGACCCGCAGAGTGCGGTAGCGGTCGCTTCACAGAAATCTGAAGAGTCCATCGGCGGTGGCCTGGCGGGAGGAGTTCCCGGAACTTCCAGCAATGTCCCGGGAGGAAAAGGGACCGCCAAGCCCGCTCCTGACGCTAGTGACGGAGTGCAACTCTCAAGAAGCGAGAGCAACACCTTCGCGGTTAATAAAGTTGTCCGGCACACCGTGGAGCCTGCTGGCCGCATTCGCAGAATTTCGGCGGCGTTGCTGGTCGATGACGCGATTGACTTAAAGCAGGAGGCCGGAAAACGTACCGAGTCGCACAGAAAGCGGACAGCGGAAGAACTAAAGCAGATTGAAGATCTTGCCAAGGCAGCGATTGGCGTGGATGTTACTCGCGGAGACAGCCTGACCGTGGAGAATCTGTCGTTCGATCAAACCCCGGTGGATGCGCCCGCGAAGCCTGGCGTGGCAGAGCGAGTGCGGCTCACGCTGAACGACTGGTCCAGCATCGTGCGGTACGTGGCTTTGTTTCTGCTTTTCGCGCTCGTCTACGCTTTGTTGCTCAGGCCACTGAAAAAACAACTCGTAACTACCTTCCGCGAGCTGCCAGCACGGCTTTCACAGAAATCAATCACACCAGGAGTCCATGGAGTTGGAATCGCTGCTGGGCAGGAGATGGGCTCATTGCCGGCGGAACAGCAGCGTGCAGCCGCGCTGAGGAAACAACTGGTCGAAAAAACGAAAAGCGAGCCCGCGGTGACCGGAAAGCTCATTCAAGCATGGATCAATGAGGGGGCAAATTGACGACTCGCACCGCGTCCAAGATGAATGGGGCACGCAAGGCGGCAATTCTAATGGCCCTCATGGGAGAAGAGGCTGCCAGTGCGGTTTGCCGGAATCTCTCCGAAAGAGAAGTAGAAGTAGTTGCCAGGGAACTCGCGGAGTTGGGCAGAGTTCCAGCGGAGGTCACGCACGAGGTACTCCAGGAATACAGCCAACTTTTATTAACACAGGATTCCCTGGCGGCCGGCGGGTTGGAGTTCGCCACTCGTCTGCTGGTGAAAGCCTTCGGTGTGGATGCCGCGAACAATTTATTGCAGAAGGTCGTTCGCCTGCAGGAACTCAGCGCCGGGCAGTTGGACACGCTGCAAAAGGCGGACCCCCAGCAATTAGCCAAATTCCTGGAAGGGGAACACTCGCAGACGATTGCTCTGATCCTGGCACACCTCGATGGGAAGCAGGCTTCGGCCCTGCTGATGAAGCTTCCCGAACAGGTGCGCGCCGAATCGGTGAAGCGTCTCGCCCAGTTGCGGCAGTTTTCGCCTGAAATGGCAGAGAAAGTCTCGGGCGTGCTGAACCGGAGGCTGCAATCGTTGGGAGAGCAGAGTCGAAAAACCTTCGCCGGGTTCAAGAGTGTGGCCGAGGTGATGAACCGCCTGGAACCGGCCATTGCGAAAGGCATACTCGAATCCATCGAACAGGACGATCCCAAGGCAGCGATCAACATCCGAAATCTGATGTTCACCTTCGAAGATCTTTTGGGTGTGGCCGACGTCTCGGTGCGCGAATGGCTCGGGTCCATGGACAAAAAGACGCTGGCAGTCGCTTTGAAAGGTGCCAGCACCGACCTTAAAGATCACATCTTCAGAGCGATGTCAGCTCGGGCGGTGGAAATGCTGAAGGAAGACATGGAAGCGCTGGGGCCTATTCGTGGCAAAGAGGTGGCTCAAGCTCAGCAAGAGGCCGTCTCTTTACTACGCAAGCTGGAAGCCGAGGGTAAAGTGACCTTAAAGACCGAGGGGGACGATGAATACGTCGTTTGAAAGTCCAATCACCGGCGAGATGGCGTCGGTCGAAGCATTCCGCTATCGAGACACTCGAGGGGCACAAGCGGGATCGAGTATGCCGCCGGTGGCCGCGCCGTCGGAAGAAACTATTACCGCCGACGATGCGCGCGTCAGCCAGGAACAGAGATCTCGACTTATTTCCGAAGCGCACGCGCAAGGACTAGCGCAAGGCGAAGCTAAGGCTACCGTTCGGTTCGAGGAGGAGCTGGCGCGGGAGCGCAAGCGAGTGACCGACGCAATCCTTGATTTTCAGCAACAACGAAAAGACTACTACGCAAAAGTTGAAGTTGAATTAGTCCATCTGTCGTTGGCAATCGCCGCGAAGATTCTGCATCGTGAGTCACAGATCGATCGCATGGTCGTCGCGGGACTGGTGAAGGTAATGATCGATCGCCTGCAGCAGAAAACAAACATCGCAGTGCGCGTTCGGCCGGAAGAGGCAGAGAGCTGGCGTCATTATTTCCGCGACCAATCGGATCTCAAAGTTGTAGAAGACTTCACCCTGGAACCGAAGGCCTGCATGCTCGAAACCGACCTTGGCGTTGCAGACATGGGTCTGAGTGCGCAGCTGAAAGAAGTGGAGCAAGGTTTTTTCGACCTGTTGGCGCAAAGACCTGAGCCGAAATGACTGCCAGCCCACTCGATCCCTACGTAGATTGGCTTCGGAGCGGATCGACGTTCCGGTGGAAGGGGCGAGTCACCCAAGTTGTCGGCAACCTGGTGGAATCCTCCGGACCGTTCTGTTCGGTGGGCGAATCGTGCGAGATTGTAGATACGATTGGCTCCCGCTTCACCGGTGAAATTGTAGGATTTCGCGGTTCCAAAGTCCTTTCCATGTGCCTGGCGGAGCCACAGGGAATCAGGTTCGGGGATCAGATCGTTACCTGGGGCGCCAGGCCCTCGCTCCGAGTCGGTCACGAATTGCTCGGACGGGTGATCGACTCGACCGGCCAGCCTCTGGATTCGTTGGGAGAGTATCGGGCCACGAGATCCAGGCTCATCGATGGCGCCGCGCCGCGGCCACTCGATCGCACGATGATCAGCGAGCCGCTAGGATGCGGCATTCGAGCGGTTGACGGCTTCCTGACCTGTGGACGCGGACAACGGGTCGGGATTTTCGGTGGAAGCGGAGTGGGGAAAAGTACCTTGATTGGCATGATGGCGCGTGGAACCGCCGCGGACATGACGGTGCTCGCTCTGGTCGGCGAGCGTGGCCGTGAAGTCAACGAGTTTCTTGCCACTCTGGGTGAACAAGGCCGTAAGCGTTCGGTAGTGGTCGTGTCCACGTCAGACCAATCGCCTTTGCTCAGAATCCGGGCCGCGCTTGCTGCCACGGCGGTGGCAGAGTATTTTTGCGCCCAGGGCAAAAATGTTCTGCTGGTTGTCGACTCCCTGACCCGATTTGCCATGGCACAAAGGGAGATAGGCCTGGCAGCCGGAGAGCCCCCCACTGCGAAAGGCTATACGCCCTCCGTTCTCTCGATGCTGGCCAGGTTGGTCGAACGAGCGGGTCGCTTCGCACAGGGCAGCATTACCGCTTTCTACACCGTACTCATGGAAGGCGACGACCAGCAGGATCCGATCGTAGATACGGTTCGTTCCTTGCTGGATGGCCACATCGTTCTGGATCGAAGACTGGCTCTGCGCAATCACTATCCTCCCATCTCGGTGTTGGACAGCTTGAGCCGGTTGATGCCCAACGTCTGCTCGCGCGAGCACATGCAGAAGGCGGGCGCGTTGCGAATGCTGCTGGCCGCTTATGCTCGGGCAGAGGACTTGGTCCGGATTGGCGCCTATCAGCGAGGCACAGATGCAACCCTGGATAAGGCTCTGACCGTTCTGCCACAAATCGACAAATATCTCCAGCAGCTCCCAGATGAGCCAGCGCCGCTGGCCTCGAGCTTAGAGCAACTCCTTGCTCTGCCCAGCTAGCCATGGCTTTTCACTTCCCTTTGGCCGCGGTACTGCGCTACCGCGAAAGCATCGAACAACGCGAGTACTTTCTACTGGAGAAGATTCAGCAGGAGATCTCTCGCCTCGAAGTACGAATGCGGGAGGCCGAAGAGGCCTGTTCCAAAGCCATTGAGAACCGGGCGACAGAGCTGGCAAAAGGTATTTGCGCCGCTGACGTGCGCAGTGCCTACGAGCACGAAAGGGCTCTCGAACTGCAGATCGAGGCCTTGCATGCGCTATGGCAGGAACTCAAGGCGAAGTGGCGGCAGCAATTGGCGTCCTACGAAATCGCTCGAAGAAACCGGGAGACTTTGGAAAAGCTTCGCGAAAGACAACTCAACAGCTATACCCGAGAGCAAGCCAAACGCGAACAAGCGGTGATGGATGACATCTTCTTGTCGCGGCGTAGACGCGGCAACTAGGCAGACATTGCCTACCCTCTGCCTGGGCAAACATTGCCCAGTCGAGCGATTCCCCCGACAATTGTCCTTCCTTTCTAATCGGCACAATCCTTAAAAGTCTTTAGATGAATACGAACTGGTGCCACGGTGGGACCAGTCTCTAATCCGGAATTTTTGGCCCAGAGCTTGCAATGTACTGTCCGGTCAGTGAAGACAGTGATTGCCATCGTGCCACAAATCGAAACTCAAAACGCGCCTTCGACGGCATCGGCGTCAAAGCCCACTGGGGTAGGAACTTCGACGAGTGTGCCGTTCTCGACTGTGCTGCAACGGGCAAACCAGCCTGCGGATGAGTCACCATCCGGGACAAATGCAAGCCGTGGGCAAAACGATTGTTCCCGAAGCTCGGCTGGATCTAAACGAGACGCCAAAGCAGCTGACTCCAAATCAAATGACTCACCAAAGTCCGGCGCACCCGAGGCGTCCGCCGTTCCGAGCCTCGATGTCCGCGACTGCGCGGTTCCGCTCATCGTCGTTGCTCCCCAACCGTCATTGACCCAGCCCTTGAGCGTCAGCGCGGAAGATCGCAGTTGCAGCGCCATCACGGGGCAGAATGGCAAGAAGTCAGATGAAGTGGCGTTAACCCTGACCCCGCTGTCGGAAGATCCGCCGTCCGCCACGTCCCATGGTGACACCAGCAGTCAGGATTTACGGAGCACGGCGAGCGCAGAGTCAGCTACTGCCGACGCGATCAAGGCAGAAGCCGCGGCCGAGCCCTGTAAGACACTGGCTAACGCAGCCGCATCCGATTCGAAATCGCGGCCGAGCAATGGTCCTTCGAAGACCGCGAACGGTCCTCACGAAACGGCGAAAGGTTTCAATGGTGACTATCCGGCGCTGGCTCCAGCGAAGTCTGAAGTCGAGAAGCCCATGGCTCCGCCGAGTGTCACCGTTACCGGAGTGGACTCCCTCGTAACAGCAAAGCTTGAAAACGGAAACTTAGCGGGCGCGCGAACCAAATCCACCGGCGACAAATCACGCGTCGGAGTACCCCAGGAAAGCGCGGGGGCCAGCAGGAAGACGATCGATCTAAATGCTGGCAGCAGCAAGGGGCAGTCCAGGAAGGATGACACCCTTTCCTCCAACGGTTCACCCGTCCAGGATTTACAGACGACCTATACCTCGGCTAAATCGCCCGAGTCGAGCGCGAGCTTTTCGGGGATCCTCAGTCAATCCTCGCTCAACTCGGCTGACGGCAAAAATACGACGCCGGGCATGAACGGCAAAGAACCGCAGTTGGGCCAACCCGATCCGAAATCGCCCGTCGATATGTACGCGCCCACTCCGGAAGGCACGGCTGGTCATTCTACTTCGATTTTTCATTCGGCGAAGCTGGTAGAGCGCCTCGGAGAGACGGAGTTACGCCTCGGAATTCGTGCAGGCGAATTTGGCAGCGTCGATGTCCGCACTTCGATGGTTCGCAACCAGTTCACCGCTGAGATTTCCTCAAATCGTGGAGAGCTGGGACGCGCCCTTGCCGCAGAACTTCCCAGCCTGCAGAACCGGCTGACCGAGCAGCGCGTGTCCGTGGCCAACATCACCGTGCAGAATCACTCGGACGGCCAGTCCTCGCCTTCCGACCAACAGAAGGGACGATCAGATCATAGGGCTTATGCGGGCCATTCAGTGAGAGGTCCGGAGGCGAGCCCCTTCGCCACATTACTCAGCGGAGAGGCATCTGCGGAAGGATTGCGACTTGATGTACGCATGTGAGGTTTAAGAGGTAATAGAAGACGAATCAGCGAGGGAGAAATAGCAATGAATATTCAAGGATTACCCGGCATGGCACATGGGCTGGCAACGGCCCAAAGCAGTTCCTCGGGCTCAAGCAGTTCGAGTAGTTCGAGCGCAAATCTCAACGCACAGAGTGCTGCAGCCACCTTTATCCAATTATTGGTGACCGAACTGAAGGCGCAGGATCCGACTTCACCCATGGATCCGACGACGATGGTTGGCCAGATGTTTTCGATGAACCAGCTACAACAGCTCATCGATATTAACCAGACACTTTCGACTGCTTTAGGAGGTGTTCCATCTACGCCGGCCGGTGCGGCGGCTACCTCGGCCAACGGCATTTCCCAACATCAAACTATCAACTTGCCTGCCGCTGTTTCGTATGCGCAGCAAATCCTCAAAGGAGCAAACTAATGGCGTCGTTTTCAATTCCTCTATCGGGGCTGGCTGCTAGTGGCGAAGCTCTCAACATTATCTCGAACAATCTTGCCAACATGAACACCGATGGCTACAAGACCGAAAATGCGAACTTTCTGGACTTGTTTTATCAAAACTACGGCAGCGACGGCGCGGGAGATCCCATTCAGGTAGGCGCTGGAACGAGAGTTGGTTCGGTCGCTACCAACTACAGCGATGGAAGCTTGCAGAATACCGGCGTCAGCTCTAACGCGGCCATCACCGGCACCGGTTTCTTTGTTACCGAGCAAGCTAACGGCACGATTCAATACACGCGAGCAGGCGACTTTACCGTAAATACTGACGGTCAGCTTGTAACTGTTGGCGGCCAAATGGTGATGGGCTATCCGGCGGTAAACGGTGTAGTCACTCAAGGAGCCACTCTGGGCCCAATCCAGGTCGGGCCCGGACAAACCAGTCCTCCGAACGCCACCACAACGATGCAGCAGCAAACAAACTTGGACGCGGCTGCAACCCCAGGCACGACTTACTCCACACCCATGACGGTCTATGACTCCCTGGGACAGTCGCACGTGCTCACGTTCAACTACACCATGACCGCTCCCGGTACCTGGACTTATCAGGTCACGTTGCCCGCAGCCGACACCGGTGGTACCGGAGCGCCCACAGTGCTCGCGACCGGCACCATGAATTTCGACGCCAACGGAAACCTGACTTCTCCCACAGGCACCGTCGCTGTTCCGATTGCAGGGCTGGCAGACGGCGCGGCCAATATGAGTGTGGCCTGGAGCATGAGCGGGCCTACGGGCAACTCGCTGATCACTCAGGTCGCGTCGCCAAGCACGACATCCACTACTACTCAGAATGGCTATGTCAGCGGTACCCTGCAGAATTTCTCCATCATGCAGGATGGCACCGTCGAGGGTCAGTTCACCAACGGACAGACTCAGGCAATCGGCCAACTCGTCCTGGCGAGCTTTTCTAACAACCAGGGCTTGCAAGCGGTAGGCGGAACGAGCTATGAGAGCACGTTGGCTTCGGGTGCCGCCGTAATCGGAACGGCCGGTGCTGGCGGTCGCGGCTCGATCACTGGGGGCGCAGTGGAGCAGTCGAACGTGAACATCTCCCAGGAATTCACGAACCTGATCGTCGTGCAGCGGGGCTTCGAAGCGGATGCTCGTGTTGTGACCACCTTCGACTCGGTGAGCAACTCAACGATTAACCTCCAGGCTCAACCGGGGAATTAGTCGCTAATTAGAGGATTAGCGGCGCGGCTCAAAAAGCCGCGCCGCGAACCTCTCTCTTCTACTCCATCTCTAATCAGTCCTCGCCGCACAGGTACATGTACGGCTGTCATGGCTGCCTCCAAGTCGTTGTCAACACACATTCTCTCAACACGAAGACGCTTACGCAGACTAGTTGCCGCAACTACTCTGCGTGGTACCCGAGTTGCATTTGTGGAGATGGGTAAAACTGGCTTTGGGTTGATGATTCCGTCAATGCACAGGAACGGTGCTGGCGGCAGGCAAGGAACTGACAATGGATGCAGCGGTACAACCAGCGAAAGAGCCGGCGAGCGCTCCCGCCATTTCCGAAATCGCGACAGGACAGAATCTGGCCGAAACCTTTGGCTGGCTTCCCTGCCAACTTTCGCTTGAGATCCCCATCGTCAATTTCACGGTTGGCGACCTGCTTTGTTTAGGTAAAGGATCGATCGCCGAGACAGCTTGCCTTTCTACGAGCGACATTCCACTCCGGGCCAATGGGCTTCTAATCGCCTGGACTGAATTTGAAGTAATCGGGAACCGTTTGGCGTTGCGCATCACGGAGTTAGCATGAGCAAAAAAAAGGAGGCGACCACATTGAAGACAGATGTTACGGCCGGATGCGAATCCCCGTTGTCGGCAGACTCTGCTACCACCAACCAGTCAAAATGTTCTCCTGCGAAAAAGAGCACCGGGATCAGGAAAAAGAGCGCTTGCGCCATCCAGGGCAAACGGAGAATTGCCAGCACAAGCAGCAAGCGTAAGGGCTCAAGTCCTGAGACGAACACACTTGATGAATTGCACCCTGTGCCGGTCGGCGCCATTATGAACGCCTTCCCTGCTGAGACTACGCCTACTGCGCCTGCACTCATTTCGATTACGCCAATCGGAGTTCAGGCTGAGGCTCCGATCACCGAAGCGCCTGCTGTCGTTGAATCGGAACCTGTCATGGCTTCAACCACAAGCCCGGTTGCGGACTGCGAACCCGAAACCGCTATCTGCAACGTCTCACTCGAGTATGAGAAGGATGAGGCCAAGGCTGATGCTCTCGTGAGGGGGAGGCAGGTCCATAGCAACACAGAGCCGCTCGAACTTCCCGCATTGCAACGGAAGACATTCCGGCAAAATTTAGCGCGTGCGTGGGATTGGACAAGGAAGCTCGTCGGATCGCGGCGATCAGAAAAGCGGCTGCGCGTGTGCGAAACCGTCTCATTGGGCGAGAAGCGTTTTGTAGCCGTGATCGAAGTCGATGGGGAACAGTTCCTGGTTGGTGGAGCATCGAGCTCCGTTGCTACCCTAGCTCGACTCGAACCATCACAAAAGTTTTCCGACGTGCTGCGAAAGCGCTGGGGGCAGGATCCGGTCCAGGCATGAAGCTGATCCAATTCCAGGGCGTGAAAATGCAGGCACTTCTGCTGCTCCTGCTGCTTGGACCATTGCTTGGGGCCGGCACTGCCCAGCAGTCCTCGGGCGAGGCGGCTCAGTCTTCCCATGCGGAGTCCTCGTCTTCGACTCCGGAGGTGTTACCCGCAACCCAACCAACCTCCGATCCAAACGAGATTCGCATCACGGGTATTGGCAAAGGATCGACGTCCTGGACCATCGTCGTTCTCTTAACGTTCCTGACACTGATCCCGTCTCTATTGCTTTGCATGACTCCGTTTGCGCGCTTGCTGGTTGTCTTTCACTTTTTGCGCCAGGCGCTCGGATTGCAGACTACGCCCACCAATCAAACGCTCATCGGCTTGGCTCTGATACTCACGTTCTTCCTTATGCAACCCGTCGGCGAGACGATCTACAAAACTTCGGTCCTGCCTTTACAGGAAGGGCGTATCTCCGCAATGCAGGCTCTGGACCGTGGAACTGGACCGGTTCGGCAGTTCATGTTGCACTACGTTCGCGACAAAGATGTAGCCCTTTTTGTCGAACTGTCCAAAGATGCGCGACCCCATGATCCGAAGGATCTTTCGCTGCGGATTGTCGCGCCAGCCTACATTCTCTCGGAGCTGAGAATGGGATTTCAAATAGGTACCGTTCTGTTCTTGCCCTTTCTCGTGATCGATATGGTAGTCGCGTCGATTTCGACGTCGGTCGGAATGCTGCAGCTGCCGCCAGTCGTCATCTCGACGCCTCTCAAGCTGCTGCTTTTCGTTATGGTCGACGGCTGGAACCTGTTGATCGGATCCCTGATGAGGAGCTTCAACTAAATGCTGATGCCCACGGAACAAGCGATTGATCTTGGCCGCTTGACCATGCGGCAGGTTTTTACACTCGCCAGCCCGATCTTGGCCATCGCGGTGGCCGTGAGTTTGTTGATCAACATCGTCCAGGTCCTAACGTCTCTTCAGGAGACAACCATTTCAGCCGTACCTCGATTGCTGGCAGTCGCAGCAGGAGTGTTCTTCTTAATGCCTTGGATGTGGAAGCAGCTTTGTCAGTTCACCTTGCAACTACTGTCCGACTTTCATCCGTATTTGCGTTGAAGACATGGAAATCGCACTCGTACAAATCATAGGTTCGGTGCTTACCATCGCACTCCGTGTCTCGGGGCTGGTCATATTTGCGCCCTTTTTCGGCAGCGCAGTGATTCCACCTCGAATCAAGGTAGTGCTGGTCATCGGCATCACGGCGGTTCTATATCCGGTTTATTCCCCGCATCTTCACGTGACGACGGTATCGCAATGGCCGCTGCTCGTCGCGAGTGAGACAGTCGTAGGCATCGCCATCGGAGTAGCGACCAATGCCGTGTTTGAGGCAGCCCAGATGGCCGGCCAGGTTTTAAGCGTGCAGATGGGATATTCGCTAGTCAACATTCTCGATCCTCTCACTCAGGTGGATAGCACTGTGGTCTCATTTTTCCATCAGAGTCTGGCGATGCTCATCTTCCTTGGACTGGATGTTCACCACTGGATCTTGCGCGCGGTCGCAAATAGCTTCGATTACCTTCCGCCCGGCTCGGCAACGCTGAACCCGATATTTATGCAGGCCCTTCTTCGCGAGGGCGCGATAGTGCTCGGGCTGGGAATTCAGATCGCGGCCCCGGTTCTGTCTGCCACTCTGTTCGCTGACGTTGTGCTTGGGTTGATGGGAAAAGCGTCGCCGCAAATGCCGCTCATGCTGTTGGGACCGGCGGTGAAGAGCATGTTGGGGGTTGCCGTTCTTGCAGTCACGATGCGTTTCTGGCCGCCCTTGTTTGAACGATATTTCTCGCAGTCGATCGGATATACGGAGCATTTGCTGCACCTGGCGCGATAAGACATGGCTGATTCGAGCAAAACAGAGAAAGCTACACCGCAAAGGCGAAAGAAGGCCCGCGAACAAGGACAAGTTGCGCGAACCAGGGAATTTTCCAGCGCCTTGGCCTGGGGTGGAGCTCTTGCCGTAGTGGCGTGGCAGGTTCCCAATGTCACGGGGCAATGGCGGGGGTTGCTGCAGAACTCTCTGGACTTGTCTGTGCGAGAGTCGATCCGACCCCAGGGACCAATCCTGTTCTGGATGGCCTGTGGAGTGTTGCGTTGGGTAGCGCCAGTTGCAGCCACCGCTTGGGTGCTGTCTCTTTCGGGCGGCCTCGCGCAAGGAGGACTGGTCTTCGCCCCAGAAGCGTTGGCGCCAAAACCAGAAAGATTGAATCCCGCTGGAAAACTGAAGCAGATGTTTTCCCTGGCGGGCCTTAGCGGAATCTTGAAATCTCTCGTGCCGTTCTCGGTCATTGTCTGGATCGGTATCTCGACCGTGACCAAACACTGGGCCTCCATTCTTTATTCGACAGAGCTCCCGGCGTTTTCGTACGCATCTTTCATAGCCAGCACGGTCTGGGAGTTGATTTGGAAGTCGGGACTGGTGCTGGTTGGCTGGGCGGGAATCGATTATCTGCTGGTCTGGGTCAAGCTGGAAGGCGACCTGAAGATGAGCCGCCAGGACTTGAAGGATGAACTGAAGCAGACCGAGGGGAACCCTGCAATCAAAGGGCGAATTCGGCGTCTCCAGCGCAGCTTGCGGAGGCGTCAAATGCTGCGCGAAACCGAAAAGGCGAGTGTGGTCATCACCAACCCCACTCACTTTGCTGTCGCATTGCAATACGAGATGAATATGGAAGCTCCCATCGTGTTGGCGAAGGGGCGTGATTTCCTGGCGCAGGAGATTAAAGAAGTCGCACGTTGGCATGGAATTCCCGTGCTCGAGAATCCTCCGCTGGCACAAGCGTTGTATCGCACGGTTGAGGTGGGGCAACTCATTCCGGCGGCGCTCTACGCCGCCGTCGCTGAAATTTTGGCATTCGTCTTCCGCGCTCAGGCTCGGGCACGGCAACAGGCAAATGGGGGACAGGCGCGCTGAGTAATTCTCAAGGTTCACGGCAAACAAGATGGCAACGAAACCCAAACTGATGAATTCGCTAGCTGGAGGCGCCGGAGACTGGATTGTACCGGCGCTTGCGGTGAGCATGGTTTTCGTTATGCTCATTCCGCTGCCTGCGCTGGTGATCGACCTTCTGCTCGCCCTTAGCATTACGGCTTCGGTGCTGGTGATGCTGGTCGCAATTCAGATTCTGAAGCCAGTGCAGTTTTCCGTGTTCCCCAGCTTGCTGCTGCTACTCACCCTGTTTCGTCTCTCGTTAGGATTGGCGAGCAGCCGGCGGATTCTGTTGCACGGGAGCGAAGGAGCGTCCGCGGCGGGGAAGGTGATTGAGTCCTTCGGCCAATTCGTGGTCGGCGGCAATTACGTTGTTGGCTTCGTGCTCTTTTTAGCTTTGATCGCGATTCAGTACATGGTCGTCAGTCACGGCGCAGTGCGAACTGCAGAAGTCACCGCGCGGTTCACGTTAGACGCGATGCCCGGCAAGCAGATGGCAATTGATGCCGACTTGAATGCCGGGTTGATCGACGAAAAACAGGCGCGTAGCCGGCGTGAACAGATTTCCCGCGAGGCCGAGTTTTACGGCGCAATGGACGGTGCTGCCCGCTTTAGCCAGCGGGATTCGCTGGCAACGATCCTGATCACTGCCATCAACATCGTTGCAGGCTTTCTCATTGGAGTTTTTCAGCACGGGATTCCTTTTCTCGAGGCGCTGAAGACCTACACCGTGCTGACCGTGGGCGATGGCCTGGTCAGCATGATTCCGTCGCTCCTTGTTTCCGTCGCCGGCGCGGTGGTTCTTACGCGGGCATCTTCCGATAGCACGCTCGGTGTGGATCTGGGCAAACAGCTCTTTCTCAAGAGTCGCCCTTTGTGGATCGCCGCCGGGGTCATGGGTGGGCTTGCGATCATTCCAGGTCTGCCGAAGTTGTCGTTCGTCTTGATGGCTGGAATTCTTGTTTTTCTCGCCCGCCGAGTTGGACCGGGGACTGCCGCGGACCCTGCGGCAAATACGGGAGCAGAAGCGGCCAAACCTCAAGCCCTTTCACCCGTGGTCGACCCGCTCGATTCAGTCCTCAAACTGGACGAACTCATGCTGGAAGTTGGGTTAGGCCTGGTGCCGTTGGTGGACAGCAAACAGGGAGGCCAGTTGCTGGGTAAAGTGCGTTCGCTGCGCAAACAACTGGCTCAACAGCTGGGATTTCTGGTGCCATCGATTCATATCACCGACAACCTCACGCTCAAAGAGCGCGAATACGTCATCTATCTGCGCGGGGTCGAAATTGCTCGGTGGGAGATGCGCCGCGATTGTCTGCTCGCCATCAGCTCGCAATCATCGCCCCCACCCTTGCCTGGCCAGGACACGCGGGAGCCGGCATTTAACGCGGCCGCCAAATGGATTACACCCGAATTGCAGCCGCAAGCAGTCGCCGCCGGGTATGTCGTAGTCGATCACACGTCGGCACTCGCCACCCATTTGAGCGAGGTCGTAAGACAAAATGCGCATCTGCTCTTGACGCGCCAGGAAACCAAGCGCCTCGTAGACCGGATGAGTGACTCCCACCCGAAACTGGTGGAGGAACTGGTGCCCAAGTTGATGACCCTGGGCGAAGTGCAAAAAGTACTCCAGCTATTGCTGCGCGAGCAAGTCTCGATTCGCGATCTGGGAACAATCCTGGAGACGCTGGTCGAAACCGCCTCAACGAATAAGAATCCGGTGGTTCTTGTCGAAGCTGTCCGGCAAATGCTGGGCCGAGCGTTGGTGCGGCCGCTGCTCGATGAGCGCGGAGAACTGAAGGTTGTGACCGTGGAACGCAACATTGAGGAAGAGTGTGCCCGTTCGCTGAGCCCTCAACCAGCCACGGCTTCCCAGGGTGCTCTGCAACCGAATACTGCGCGCCGTGTCTGCGACGGCTTGCGCGCGCTCTTTGGCGATTCGGTCGTAAACGCACCGCCAATTCTGTTGTGTCAGTCTCCGGCGCGCTTTCAACTGCGACGGCTGCTGGAACCATTTCTCCCAAAAATCGTTGTGCTCGCCCCTTCTGAGATTCCACCGCTAATTCCGGTTCAGTCGATAGGAGCGTTGAGGTGAGGCAACTTAATTCCGTAAAGGATGAGTCGAGGACCCCATGCTACAGGCACAGACTGCATACAAGGAACAGCTAATCGATCAGAAAGAGGACTGCGAACAACTCATCATGAAAGAGTTGCCGCAGGTCTATTACATTGCCAGACGCATCCACGAGCGTTTGCCTCAACAAGTGCCGCTTGAGGACCTGGTTCATGCCGGGGTGATCGG
>Ga0075017_100000138_pt1 | contig 32581 bp, 50 predicted proteins | sample AleBraG_ABR_2012_FD_71475 | JGI IMG/M metagenome (GOLD analysis project Ga0075017, IMG submission 71475) | Freshwater sediment microbial communities in response to fracking from Pennsylvania, USA - Alex Branch Run_MetaG_ABR_2012 | ecosystem: Environmental > Aquatic > Freshwater > Creek >... | reverse complement strand
GGCGTGGACGATACTGGACCCGTGCACCTTGCTGGAGCGACTGATAACTTCGTGAGGCGAATGAAAGGGGAAGGGATGGCTACTCGGCTACGACAACGACACCGAACAGAAAGCCACCCCGAGGCGGTATCGGCACGGCTCCTCCTAGGAATAAATCGTGTGACTGGAGAAAGGAACCAAAGATGAAGACTTACGTTTTGTATCACGGCGGCTGTTTTGATGGGTTTTGCGCCGCCTGGGTGGCCAGAAGCGTTCTAAAGGGAGAAGTCGAGTACATCCCCGTCCATTACGGCCAGCCGCCGCCAGCGATTGAGGCTGGCTCAAGGGTGTACATTCTGGATTTCTGCTACCCGAGGGAAGATATACGGCGCATGAACAGCGAGGCGCAAAATTTTGTTGTCCTCGACCATCACGAGACTGCCCAGAAGGAACTGGAAGGATTCGTCGATGAATGTCGGCTGCATGGCCTTCCTGATCCGAAGATCGTCTTCGACATGAAAAAGAGCGGCGGGAGGCTGGCCTGGGAACACTTCTACGGCAGTTCAGGTATGCCTTCTCCTGGACTTGTTGATTACACGGAAGACCGAGACTTGTGGAGATGGGCACTTCCAGGATCTCGGTCAGTCAATGCTTGCCTGCGGTCCTATCCTCTGGACTTCAAGCAGTGGGATAAATGGGGCAAGTTGTCCGGTTTGGGTATCTGCGAACTGATGGCGGAGCCAGGGGAGGCAATCCTTCGCAGCGAACAGCAGATCGTCGATAGGCATGTCAAGAATGCTGTCGAGGTGGAGATGGACGGTTACAAGATTCTGGCTGTCAACGCAACTGTTCTTATCTCGGAGATCGCCGGTGAACTGGCCAAGGGAAGGCCGTTCGGAACGTGCTATTTTATCCGAGGTGACGGCAAGAAAATCTGGTCTTTGCGTTCGAGTGATGAGGGAGCGGACGTTTCGGAGATAGCGAAGAGGCATGGCGGCGGTGGACATCGCAACGCGGCAGGATTCCAGGAGTAACAATGACTGAGGAAGAGATCGATGCCAGCAAAGCCATAAATCCCAGCGATGGCTACTCGGCTAAGACAACGACACCGAACAGAAAGCCACCGAAAGGCGGTAGCAGCACAGCTCCTCCTAGGGATAAATCTCATTCAAACGAAGTGTTGTTGGCAAGATGCGAGGATTGGAAATCGCTGGCGACGGCGTTAGGCAAACTTCTCGTTTGCTACCGCACCGGCAAGCAGCCATCGGGGAATTTGCTGGATGAAATTGGCATACTCCTAGAACAATTGGGTAAAGAGTCATGACCGAAGAAGACCTCAAGGCCATTCTCTTTCGTGCTGCTTTCTACGACGAGGCGGCGCACCTAGACATCGTGCGGCTCGTGAAGGAAGTGCGTTGGCTGCAACAAGCGTGCGAGGCGCTGCGGGCCAGAAGGACGGCGGAATGAAGCCTTACTACGACGATGGCGGGAAGATCGTGCCGGAATTGCAAGGGGTGTTTGAATGGGAGTAGGCCATGCGTGGACCAGAGCCACTTCTGAAACGGATAGACGACCTGGAACACTGCTTGCGGTGGGCGGTGAAGGAGATCGACAGGCATCGGGCCATTGTCAAAGGGACTCATAGCGACTTCCTTGAAATTCTTCGGGTGGAGTTGGCTGCGGCTTTATTCAAATGCCCCGACGATTGCGCGGGCGAAGAAGTTGAGGTGAGTAAAAAAACTCACCTGGAGGAGGAAGACGAATGAGTTATGACGAAATGGTTCAAGAGGGGCTTCAGAGGGCGTTCAACGAGGGGTGTGACGCGAGGATCGCGGGCATCCACTGGAGCAGGAACCCCTACGGGAACAACCGCTACGGGTCTTCTTGTGCGTCCTACTGGCGGAGGGGCTGGGACGACGTGGACCTGTACTGGTGTCGCAAGGATGCGTGCATGAGGAAGCGGAAGCCTTTACCAATCATTGGAGAAGCACGATGACAAACTACGAAGTGTTGGCAAGTTTGGCGGATAACGCGAAAAACATGGGGGCGAGGGCCAAGGATCGTGCAGGGTCGTGGTATCTCGGCGAATGGGTCGTTGCCACGGATTCTAGGTCTATGGTGGCCGTGAAAAACCTTGTTCGAGATGAGATCAGGTTTTCCCCAGAAGAGGTAGCGAAGAAGATCCTCCCGTTGTTGGAAGTGCCAAACGCGAAGCCATCGTGGAGTGGCAATGTTACTTGTCTCAAAGAGTTCTGAGGTAAGGCGGAATGGTCCCAGGAATGCCCAGAGTGCAAAGGGACATCGAGGGGAAGTGATTACGTTTCTTGCTCATTTTGCGAGGGCGTCGGAGCGATGACTCCAGATGAGAGGTATGGATACCTCTGCGGGACTCCATTGGACAGAAACAGGATGGCGTGTGTCCTGCCGGTCATTGAAGGCGAGGTGAATGTGTACGTCAAGGATAAGGATGAACACAAGATGTTCGTCCTGGACGATGGTAGGAACCTCGTAGTGCTCATGGGGATGAAAGATAGACTGGATGGAGACGATGATTATTCCAGGGAGTGGGCCGAGGCACCGAGGTTCCCCAAGGAGATAGCATGAGCGAGTGGATGAACTTTCGGCGCATGGATGAATGGAAGAACCAGGGGCAATTAAGGAGCAAGGAAAGAATGAGCCAGAAAAAAGAGCGGTGCAAGATATGCGGTCAGCCTCTTCGGGATGGGGAGATCGACTGGTGCGAGTATTGCGAAGAAGCAATCCGCGAAGAGTACAACTTGCCGAAAAATGCAGGACAGGCACTTGACTACCTTGCAAATTTGCACTACTATGAAAGTGGGGATTATGAAGTGCCACACGAGCATGGGGGTGAAGGATGAGCCAGGTTAGTAAAAGGGCTCAGGTAAAGTCCTGCAAAGACTGCGGCAAGGTGGTTGGCCAAAACAACAGTAAGGGCTTTTGCCCCAAGTGCCTTCCCTACCATCTGTGCATCATGTGTCGAGAGGTCAGCGAGGTGAGGAGGAAGTGTAATGAGCATTGTGCGATGTGCAAGGTGACTGAGCGATGGATTCACGAAGCCCACGAGACGAGAGAAGCAGGGTATGTGCCGAGGGCCATGCGTCCCATCAAAGTGTTCCTCAGTTATGAGGAGTAGTAGCCAAAGGCGTTGACAACTTCAAAGCCTATGAGCGAAGCCATGCGATAAGATTACCTCAAAGGGTACGAGCAGAGCCACACGCTGTGAAAATTTCACGAGCCGAGAGCGAAGCCATAGAGCGAGAAAACTTCACGATTTTGGAGAGGAGCCATTTCCTGCGAAAACTTCACAGGAACGGAGCGAAGCCACCGAGTTAAAAAACTTCATAGTAGAAGAGCGGAGCCATAGGCTCGGACAACTTCAAGAACCTGCGAGCGAAGCCACCGATCTCAACAACTTCACGGCCGTAGAGCGAAGCCATAGGAGCCGAAAACTTCACAGTCAATGATCGAAGCCACCGCACGGGAAAACTTCATACCCAGCGAGCGAAGCCACGATGTCAGACAACTTCAAAGTGTCAGAGCGTTTTTCATTAACCCAAGGAGAGAACAATGGTTGAACTGGAAGAACAGGCCGCCATCGAGCCGTTGCAGAAACTGTCCAAAGACCTCAAGCTAGCTGCCCGTCTGATCAAGACGAAGGAAGCTCGCTACCTCGTGGGCTTGTACTACCAGGTCCAGAAGTTGAGGACAATCACCTCGAACCAAGTAGATCAGGTCGAGAACCTGGAGCCATCCGGCGTGCTGCGATGGATAGCCAACAACACCTGGACCATTGAGCGGAACATCAAGACCTCGATGGGGATCTTTGCAGGGTCTTACCGTGTCGGAGCATGGATGCAGTCGATCACAGGGATCGGCGAGATCCTGTCGGCTGGATTCCTGTCTCATCTCGACATCCGGCGTGCCCCAACGGCGAGCAACTTATACTCGTACTGCGGCATCAATCCGAAGCAGAAGTGGTATTCGGCGGAAGACGCGAAGAGGATCTACAGTCAGGAAAGCAACCGGATGGGTGTCAAGGCTCCGTTTAACGAGGAATTTGTCGCGCATGTGGAGAAGGTAGCCGAAATACAACCTGGTGTGCTAGGCAGGCGGAAGGAATTCTTGTTCGGGAAAAGAGACGACGGTGTGCCTCTTGCATGGACAACGGATCGGCTGTCCAAGGCTATATGTATGAGGCCGCACAACGAGTTCATGCACGTCCTCTGCTACAAGCTAGGGGACTGCTTCATCAAGAACCAGAACCACAAGAACGACTACTACGGCAAGTATTATGTCATGAGGCGGGCTCAGGAAGACGCCAAGAGCGAAAGCGGGCAATTCAAAGACCAGGCCGCGGCTGTCCTTGAGCGCAAGAAGTTGGGGAAGGAGACGGAGGCCCGCAAGGCATATGAGAAGGGGGAGCTGCCTGACGCTCACTTGCTGGCCAGGGCGAGGCGTTGGGCTGTGAAGCTGTTTCTCTCTCATCTGCACACGGCGATGTACGAGGACTACTATGGAAAGGCAGCTCCTGTCCCGTACTGCTTCAGCGATCACATTGGAGAGAGGCACCAGGACTACTTGAAGCCGCCGGGTTGGGAGGACTTCAAGGGCAGGGAAGACTTGAAGGGGCTGCGGGACCTGTTGAGCTAGCCAACTACGCCGAAAACTTCATTGACGCCGAGCGAAGCCAAGGCTCTTGAAAACTTCAAATCGCGAGAGCGAAGCCAAGGCTCTTGAAAACTTCAATGTCATCGAGCGAAGCCAGGGTGATGGAGAACTTCAAGCAACTAGAGCGAAGCCAAGCCAATCGATAACTTCAACGTGAGAGAGCGATCTTTAACCGCCAGGTGAGTTTTTACTCACTTGGCGGTTAGGATGCTTATGGAGTAGCTGTCGAGAACTAAGTAGACACAGCAAAAAGTCTTTGGAGACATAGAGCATCCGTTCTGGTATATTGGCTTGAGCGTTCAAGCAGCACCTTCACTATATCTTGGCTAGCTTGAGCGTTCAAGCAGAATACCATATGAAAGGCTGGGTTTCCATGAGGAAGTCATTATCTGCGGCGGCTGCGAAGTTAGGCAAGAAGGGTGGCAAGAAGGGTGGTCCGGCGCGGTCGCGTAAGTTGACGCCGGCACGTAGGAGCGAGATAGCGAGCATGGGTGGGAAGGCGAAGAAGCGGGCGAAGGAGTGATCAGGCGTACATATGGCCATATGTATAAATGACTATATGTACACCAAGCCATGCGTACATGTGATATATCGTTCACATGGATCCATGTCCAGTAATAAGGAAGCGTACATGAGTAAACAAATCGCCATGACTGTAAGTGAGTCCAGTTAAGTCAAGCTTCGGCCGGACCGAGAGGTTAGATCATCTGTCGAGGCCGTCGGCAACTGACAGGCCGTTGTCACTACCACCACTACAGTATACGCAACCAGCCGGCGAAATTGTAAACTTTGCTTAGCATGTAAGTTTACACTTGTAAGCATTTGGAAACATTTCCTCCATCTCGTGTAGCAAATAGCCAATATCCGGATTGCACGCAAACACAGTAAAAACAAGGTTTTGCGTGCAATCACGAAAATAACCTTGCAAATTGGCATGGTTGATGCAATACTATTTCTCGTGTCGCTGAGAACCGAAAAAAAAGAAAGGAAGTGAGGACTATGGCAAGCTGGCGGAAAGTATGGCGTAAGGGGATAGCACCTCTTCTGTCCAACGAGGCGCTCGATGCGTTGGGTCGTGGTTTGCTCCACGACGACGCCCGGCTGCTTCAGGGTGCGACCACGACCCCGCCCCCTCTCCAATGCGTCCAGGATTGGCCCGTCGAAGCGGCCTGTGTCCTCGGGTACTGCGGGTGGAAAGGAGATGGACTGGAGACCGTCGCCGAAGTCGAAGAATTCTTCGCTCGAATTTGCCACGAGATTTGCTTTCGTTTGGGCGATCCGGCCGGTTGTCGATGGTTCCTCAATTGGTGGGACGAGTCTCCGCGCGACAAGGCGCGACATCTCCTACTGGCCGAAGTCGAGCGCGAGACCTACATCCGGAGGGCAGGATCATGACGTACACCATCCAGGTTTACATCGACGGTCGATGGCAGACATGGTACACGGCGAGCATACGACGGTCGTATGCGCTGACTCTCCTGTCCCGATATGGCCGTCGTGCCCGCGCCCGCCTGCTTAACGGACGCGGCAAGACGGTCCGAACAAGCGAGGTGTCGCGATGACACGAGATCATCTAGAGATGCTCCACGATAGGCTAGCCGCAGCGCTCGAGTCCCTTGGCCGGCGCGGAAAGCACATAGAGGCTATGCAGGTCGCTTGCCTGTGGTGCGAGTGGCGCGAAGAACAGTACATCGGCCGGGATGCCGACACCGACGATCCGATTTACGCGGAATTCAAAGAGATGAGGAGATGAGCCACGCAACGTGCGGGACTCGAGAACACTTCACATTAGAAAGGGAGAACTGAACATGTTTACACTGCAACTTCGCTTGAAAGGCGTCAAATCGTACAAAGGTACGAAAGCGCTAGACCTATTGCGCGCGTGGCGTCTACCGGAGGGGAACGAGTTCCCAGCCAGCCCAAATTACCCATGTGATAATCTCACAACGGTAACGATTACTGAGGCACAGGCGCGCGAATTGCTTCCCCCGGACAAAAACTCCAGGGAGATAGCAGTGCTTTTAGAGGATTGTGTCACTGGAGAAGTTTCTCTTGGAACGTGGTCTTCTTCGTGCCCCGATCCCATCGTCAGACTTTCCCCGTCCATCACAGCCGATCGCGCCTGTGAGTTCGCGCGAATCGAGTCGAAAAGACTAGAAAGCGAGCGGATCGCGGATGCGGAGCGGGCGAGAAAGGATAAAGAAGAAAACCGCGAGAAAAGGATTCGCGTCCTCGAAGCGGAAAATGAGCGCCTGCGAGAGCTGGTGGCCTCTCTAGAAAAGCCGGACGATGACGATGACTAGGATTCCGTACCGTGCGAGGTTAGCCAGCGACGGATACATCGGAGGATTGATCGCCCTTTTCCACCCTCCCCTCGCGCGAGGGGAGGGAACCATTAACAAGGAGAAGACATGAACCGACAAGTCACGTTTGAGGTTTTCCAGGGCCGCGCATATGCCCATCTACCCATGGAAGGGCATCCATCTTCCGTCGGCAGCGTCAATCTCGACCCCGAGTATGCCGATTTCGAGTGGTCGGCCATCGTCGTGCAACTCAAGCGACAGGCCCAGCAGTCGGGGCTTACTATCGACGTTCCTGCGATAGGTCGGTTTCCGGCGCTCTCTTTAACGCCGGCCCCTCGGCCAGATTGGACTAGTTGGAAGACTATCGGACGTGGTCCCGCGTCGATAACCACCAAGCACGCACTAGCCCCCGACGTGCCAGGATGGGCGTGGGAGCAGCTGGACGGAGGTATGGTGCACCTAGTGCCAGCCTCCGAATATGGCTGCGGCTATCGCCCCGGCGCGCTACATACCTGATATTGGTTGGGGAGTAATCGCCCTTTACCTCCGCCCCTCACACGAGGGGCGGGAACTTACACAGGAGAAACGACAATGAAATACACGACATATGGCAGTGTGCGAGGCTGCTGCGGCCACAGGCATCGGACCATCCGGGCGGCAGTGCTATGCGCTGCCAACGATCAGGAATCATGTCACGACCAGGGAGGGTACTCAGACCGCGAAGTAGTGCTGGTCGGCGACGACGGATACCTGTACCGCGACCTAGGGCATGTTTCAGCAGAGGATGGCGATCATTGGATTCGTTCGCCGGGGGGAGTGGGAGTAATGATATGAGACGGAGATAGAGTCCCTCACGTTGATGGACTCGTAAGAACACTTCACAATGTAGAAAGGGTTGAAAAATGTACACGTTAGAAGACATCCTGAATGAGACCGAACAGAGCAACGGCAACGGGACTGGCCTCCTCGTCCTGTCCGAGCAGCACGACACGAGCGCTATCAACTTCGTGGCCGGCCTGTCCGATCCCGGAGAGATGATACGCTGCGGCTATCGACCCGAGCTGCGACGGATGCGCGATGAGACTGACGCCATGTACGCTGAGCGGATTCGTCCTCTGGTTATGGCACTCCCTCAGAATGAGCGCGATGTCATCATGGGGGCGGCCATAGCTCGCGCCGGACTGGACACGACGACCGGGAAGGTCGCCGCTGCATTCGTCGGTGTCCTCCCCTGGCATGGACTCGGGACGACCGTAAGCGGCGCGATGACATCAGAAGAAGCGATCCGTCTGGCCCACATGGACTGGCAAGTTGGCAAGATTCAGCTGTCCTACCCGTGGGGCGAGGGGTACAAGGGCGCGGAGGCCTGGGGGATCGTCCGGCAGGATACGGGCGCTTTTTTGGGCGCGGTCGGAAGTCGATACCAGCCAATCCAGAACAGCGAAGGATTCAAATTTTTGGATGGGGTCCTCGCCCAATATGGCGCGAAGTATGAGAGCGCCGGATCGCTCCACGGAGGGAAAACGGTGTGGATGCTCGCGAAGATGCCGGATCGCTCTTTTCATGTCAATGGCGACACCATCGAACCCTACGCACTTTTCACTAACCGTCACGATGGGAGCGGCGCGGCATGGTGCTATCCTACCGCAGTCCGCGTGGAGTGTAACAATACCCTCCGAACTTCGGCGAAAGACCGCTCAAAGGGACTTTCGATCCGCCACACCGGTGACATCGCCGACAAGATCCGTTCAGCTCAGAATGCTCTTGGTGTCGCGGTCAAGGGCTTCGAGGAATTCCGCGTCGCCGGGGAACACCTCGCCACAAAACCATGCGACATCCACCACTATGCGAGCGATGTCCTGGATGCCGTGCTAGATGTGACCGAGGCACAAGCATCGATGGGAGCTGACCTACTAGCATCTACACTGGCCGAGACCCAAGCGCAGCGCGATTTGATGGCAAAGTCATTCCAAAAGAAGATCGAACGGCGCGGCGAAATCATGGACGACATACTCTCTCGATATGAGAGCGAAAGGTGTCATCCGCGCGGGACCGCGTGGGGATGCCTCAACGCAATCACCGAACACGCCGACCACAACACGTTTGGGCGTCAGGCTTCAGACGAGATGAATAGGTTATCACGCCGACTCGAGAGCGCCCTGGCTGGCGACCGCGACGAGCTAAAGCAAGTGGCTCTGCAGACGGCAATGGCACTGTAAGCCAACGGGAACGGGAAGAGGCTTTTCCAACTACTTCACACCACAATGCAGAAAGGTCAGAATCATGAGCGCGACAACTTACACAGTCCGAATCCCAGCTGGCGTAAAGCTGGGCGAGATAGCATCTCGCTCCGACTCATCACGTTTTGCGGGCGCGACGTCGGTCGTCTGCCTACTCCCTCCCTCTGATCACGAGGCGGACTCGCCCCATTGGGCCGTCGCAACCGACTCGGTTATCCTCGCGTGCAAACCTGTGCAATGCGAGGGCGATGTCCCGTTCCTCCCTGTCCCGCTTCCCTCGGGCGCGTGCAACGCGAATAGGAAAGATCAGGTCGTAACGGTAAACGGCGAAGTGAGATACACGAAGGGAAAGAGTACCGTCACCGAAGCGCTCCCCGAGGGAATCACGCGATACCCCGAAATAGGGGAAGTGATCCCAATGATCGAAAAAGATTCCGTGTGCATTACCCTGGACGCACACCGCTCAGCTAAATTGGCCGCCGGACTCGGAAGCGACGGAAAGGTTACGTTGGTGATCCAACCAAGCAAAGCTTTCGCGGCAATCCCCGTCATCGCAGAACACGGCATCGGCGTTATTATGCCGTTTACAGACAGGGAGATAGACCACTTGGCTGACATCGCCCGCTATCGCAACATGCGCCACGCAGTCCGCACGAGCGGATGCAATATCAGGTTCGCCCAGACTGTTTCCTAGACCAACTACAACCGGGGGAACCCCGCGCGGGGTTCCCCCTCTCTTTCACAAGGTTGAAACATGAAGAAAATCACTCTCGAATACTGCGGATGGGAATCCTCTGGAAAGACGGTCGCCGAAGCAAAGCAAACCGCGGCCAGAGAAATCAAAGCCGCTCTCCAAGGCAGCTACGACCCGATCCTAATGTCCTGGCGAGACCACACCATACTATGCTGGAGAACCCCGCACGGGTGGAATAGCCGAATCATCCGCGACGAGCTTGGGATTCGCTGCAACGGAGTCCTCTACGGCAGCGGCTACAACGGACAAACCGAACACGAATGCGCTCGACAAGCTAGGCTACAACTAGCCCAGCTCACATGGAAAGCAGAGGATGGGACTGAACCGCCACAAATCGTCCAACACACAGGCCTCGAAAAAGAATTTGCGTCGTGGGCAGAATTTCAGTACCGATACCAGGATGCTCGCAAACTCGGCATGTCCGATGACGACGCACACAGTTACGCCGGCCGCAATCCCGCGCGACCAGAACTATGGGCCGAACCAGCCTTAGCCTGACCACGCCCCATACCACTCCACCCATCAGCCGAGTAGAGATACTCGGCTGATTCCATTTCCGCTCTAGCCGTGGTATACTTCTTTCGGACACAACCCGCACGGAGTATGAGACATGGCACGAGCCAAAAGACCACGCGCCAGTAAAGCGAAAATCGAAGCAAGAATCGTCCAGCTGCTCCGTATGCGCCTAGACGGAGCGAGAATCTGGGACGTACGCGATTTCGTGCATTCTGAGGAAAAAAAAGTCGGCTCGGCATGGGAATTGGGTCCGGGGGACAATCCGCTGAGCAATGGGCAGATATGGCGTTACATGTTGCGCGTGGATCGGATGATCGCGGAAAGCTGTCGCCAGAAGCGGCGAATAATGATCCGGGATCACTTGGAAAAACGAAGGAATCTCTATGCGAAGTGTATGGCGGAAGGTGACTGGAAGATCGCGCTGGCTACCCTCGACTCGGAAGCAAAGCTAGTTGGTTTGTTCCCTTCGGCTGATCAGGAGTTAAGAGCGATACTGAAGAAAGTTGAAGAGAAGACGGCTGAGTTGGAAGCGAAGAACGCGGAGAAACCACTGCCCGTACTGTTCGGCACCGAGAGGAACGGCAACGGGAACGGCAACGGGAACGGCAACGGGAACGGTCATGGGTGATTCTTGATTACCTAGGTAATCAAACCTCGTGATTACGATTCGTGATTACCTAGGTAATCAAGAGACGCGATTACCTAGCTGCACTTTCCGTCATCTTCTAAACATCAGGTCGTGCCGTTCAGCAAGCGTTCAGCGAACGCTTGTCGAACGCTTGTCGAACGCTTGTCGAACGCTTGTCGAACGCTTGTCGAACGCTTGTCGAACGCTTGTCGAACGCTTGTCGAAATTCCGAATGATATGGTGGCCGTGTCTTCTCATTTTTGATTACCTAGGTAATCGCGCTGTTTGATTACGTAGGTAATCAAGCAGCTTGCGTTTCGTTCCGCGCAACTGAATCACGAACTGTAACGACTAGGATTGCGTTAGGCGAACGATCTATGCCAAAAACGGCACGCGAAGCGTTTGACTACAGAGTCCCGCAGGAGCTATCCTAGGCATTAGGAACGCAACTTGAGTTTTTGTCACTCGTCGAAACGACATGATGTTTTTTTTTGCGCGGGACCGACCAGTAGGGCGATCCGCACTTAGGGCATCGCAAAGGGCGCTTCTCCCCTCGTTGCGGCCAGTCGTGTCCGCAACGGCAACAATTCAACGAGATTACTTGCATATCTTGACCTATATCAGGAATAATGCTACCATTACTACTGCTATCATTAGTAATGATAGCAGTAGTAATGATACTATGCAACAGATTTCGGATTGCATTACTAGGGGAATGGAGATGTCGCGGTCATCCCTGCTTAACACAGCGAAGGAACTGGATGCTCGATTGGATGCTCTATTGCGACCAGGCTTCAATCCGCACCATTATCCGAATGATCCGTTGGGATACGCCGAGAACGTTCTCGGCGTGAAATGGTGGTCGAAACAACAGGAAGTCGCCCTGGACGTCCTGAATCATCCGAGGGTGTTCGTAAAAGCTTCGCACGGGGTCGGAAAGACTCATCTAGCTGGCGGCCTCATTTCCTGGCACTTCGACAGTTTCGACCCGAGTCTCACTCTCACGACTGCACCAACAGCGGCGCAAGTGCATGATTTGACTTGGAAAGAAGTGCGTCTTCAGAGGCGTGGCCGCGACATGCTGCCGAAAGCGCCGCGTATCGAGGCGCATTTCGCGGACGGGCGTCTCAACCCAGGTCATCATGCGGCCGGTTATACGGCGGTTGATGCTGATGCTTTCCAGGGGCGTCACGAAGAGAATCTCTTCGTGCTATTTGAGGAAGCTACGGGGATCGGGCCGGAGTTCTGGGTTGCGGCCGAGGGTATGCTGTCCTCTGGACAGCAGAACCGTTGGCTAGCAATCATGAATCCGACCGACCCGGCCTCGCCCGCAAGACAGTATGAACTTCTAGGGAACTGGCACGTAATCACCATCAGTGCCCTCGATCATCCCAACGTCGCGGCACAACTCCGCGGACTACCGAAACCGTTCCCGAAAGCGATCGACCTATCGTGGGTTCAGGAGAGGATTGAACAGTGGTGTACGCCGTGCGAAGAGGGGGAAGCGAAGCTAACCGATCTGCAATGGCCTCCGTTGGATTTCTGCGCTGAGAGGGGCGTTGAACCGAAGTGGTATCGGCCTGGTCCTCTCTTCGAGGGGAAGGTCTTAGGCCGCTGGCCTTCGCAGGGGACCTACGGTGTATGGAGCGATGCGGACTGGATGACGGCGGAGGCGCTTGAACCGAAGATTGAGCGGGGGACGCTCGTTGAGATAGGTTGCGACCCGGCGCGGTTCGGAGACGACTACACGACGTTCCATGTCCGCCAGGGGGCGGTTTCTCTCTATCATCAGTCCGTGAACGGATGGGGATTGGACCAGACCGCTGGAAGGTGCAAGCAGCTGTGCCGTGAGTGGTGTTCCTATCTCAAGAAGAGTGAACCGGAATGGAACATCAAACCGGAGGACATCCTGGTCAAGATCGACGTGGACGGCCTCGGGGGAGGGGTTGTTGACCAAGCGGGGGATTACTACTTCAAGGGGATTTCGAGCAGCAACATGAGTCGTTGGCCGGCGGACTATCCGAACAAGCGATCAGAGTTGTGGTTTGCGGCCGCGGAGAAAGCCCGGACTGGCCAGATGGGGCTTGCAAGACTACCAGCGAAAGCAAGGCAGGACTTGAAGCAGCAAGCGTTGTCGGTTACATGGAAGGTGGATGGAGCTGGTCGCTGTCAGGTTGAGAAGAAGGAAGAGATGAAGCGGCGGTTAGGGCGTTCGCCGGACGACATGGACGCGCTGAACTTGGCTTATCTTGAAGGCGAGCGGGTCATCATGGGGGCACCGCTGCCCAATGCGCCGCGCAGCGAGTTGTTAGGGGCATTCGAGGGGACAGGTAGGCCGAAACTGTCTAAGTGAGTGTTTCCGGGTAGTGCATTTTCACCACCTGAAACAAAGTCCTCTGCAAAGCAAATTGTGGAAAAACAGAAAGCGAGTGGTGCGATGACCAAATGGAATTTCGGGGATGGGCCATTTGTTCCTGAACTGACTGGCCAGGCGCGGTCTTTTTCTACGGACGAAGATGTGCGCGCCAAGTTTGAAATCGTTCCTTCTGAAGATGCCACAATTATAGTTGTCGTTGACCCGAGAGCGTCGAAGGTGGAGGTTGCTAGAACAGGAAGCGAGTGATGCTATGAATGGACCAAGAGAGCGTCGTTATAAAGTTGTGGCGTTAGACGAGCAATGCGTATTTGATATGTTTAGGTTGCGCTTCAGAGACGTGGAGAACGTCATCCTGTGGCCGGGGCTGCCGGATGACGTGGAAGTAGCTGACGTTAATTACAACTCTGTGTACGCTTGTTGGTTTATTCGTTTATATCATCCGTCCTTTCCTGTCGTCCAAGTAGGCGAGGTCCCTACTATGGTTGATGCGGTTATAAAACCCGTTGTGACAAAGGGAGGAACAAGAGATAATGTTGCATGACAAGACACTACTGGAGATACAGGGCTTGGGCGATTATCATTGTGGCGTCCGGAGCGATCCTTGCTTTAATTGTGATGTCCACCATTCAGAAGTGTCAATTCTTAATAAAATAACATGAGGATAAGAGCGGTATGAAAGTTATACTGACTCCTGAGTTGATAGGTAGGTTCGCGTCCTATCAGGAGGATAGCACCGTTCAAGGATGCGTGCATTATGGGGAATGGGGATCTCTTCACATAGTTTTGGCGGACGGCAACACGGAGAAATCTAGCGCCACATTCTGTCGGGAGTGGTCCCAAAAAATAGGTGATAGAGAAGGAGAACAGTTGGCGGGTCTGATGGAGCAAATGAGCGGGTCGCAGCGCGGGAGGATTTCAAGAAAAGTGAGAGAATATAACGAAAGGAAAGTGTGCATATGACGGATGGGAAAATCACTTTGGTACCGATCAGGATTCTGAAAGGGGTTAATGATGACAAGAGATAGCCGCATCGTGGTACGCAAAGTCCTGCCAAACCGAAGGAACAGGATACATGCCATCTTCAAGACTGGTCATGACGAGAATGCTGAGAGGAAGGCAATGGAAGCCTTGTACGAACTGGATTGCCTTGCCAGGGAATGGGAGAAGACGTGCGGGATGACTGGTACAGTGGTCATAGGGGGGCTACGATGATTCAAGCGACGTGCGGTCCATGCGTCTATTTCCATCGGAACAAGATGCAGGACGGGGCGGAGGACATGGATAACGGAGAGTGTCGGCATTCGCCGCCAAGCATGATGGTTGAGCCGACTCCGCATGGGTTGGCGTTGGTGACAAGGTATCCGATGATCCCCAGGACGTTCTTAGCTTGCGGCCAGTTCGAGTCGAGGGTTGGGTGCGAAAGACTGAGCGAGATGATCGTAAAGGGGTGAGTGTCCGTTCGGTCCTTTTCTTGTTCCACCCAATCGAAGTTGTGCTAATATGGCGAAATGCCAATCTTCAAGCCACAGCCGATGAACGGTTTCGGGCCTCCGCCGGGGTTTGCGCAGCCGCGTATCCTCGGGGCGGATGGCCTTCCCTATCGTGATACAGATCAAGGTTACGAGACCGCGGGAGACGGCCTAGCGATCCCGCACGTCTACCAGTTCGGGTCCGTCTTGTCCGGGGCGCAGAAGACGTACTTCCATTACCAGTGGGACGAGGCGCGGAGGAACAGCCGAGAGAACGCGATGGCGATGGAGCGGGACGTGTTCTTGGCGGCATTGATGCAGGAGCGGAAGTTGGCGGTTGCCAGTCAGAAGTGGCATATCGAGGTCGATGACGAGAAAGACCCTTATCAGAAGGCGTTGAAAGATGGACTCATGCGGATCTTCCGGGCGACTCCCTATCTCATGCGTCACCACTACGCAGCCGAAGATGCCATCTGGTACGGACGCCACGGAGTGCAGCGGCAATACGAGTGGAAGGAACTTGACTTGCCTAACGTCAACTTCAAGCAAAGCGTGCCGGGTGTTCCGAACGCTCAAGGAATATCTGAGTTGTCTGGAAGCGGAAATGAAGGGGGTTTCGGTGGTGGAGAAGGCGAAGGAGCGTGGCAAGGAGCTGGTGGAGTGGGAGCAGTTGCTGCTAACGGCGCGCCAGCCGTTGTCACTTCCCGGACCCAACGTCGTCGTTGTCAAGTCGTGAAGAAGCATCAGCCGGTCCACGGCGATTCGATCGGACACAAGTGGGATGGGACGCCGTACATCCTTGTCTATTCGCCAATGGCGCGGAGACTGGCGGATCAAGGAGCGGAAGTCTTCGATCCGCGGTCGCAAGACCCGGTAGAGCCTGGCGAGGTTACGCTGACGACCGGAGGCAGTTACGGTCTTGTCTTGCGCGATCCATACTGGCGGGATCGGTTCATCATCCATTCTCACGTCAGCATTGCTGGCGAGTTCTTTGATCCGCAGAGGGCGGAGGCAATCCACGGCGTGGGAGTGCGGGACGTCCTGTATTGGTTCTGGCATTTGAAGACGGAGTATCTCGATTGGGTGGTGACGTATTACGAGCGGGTGGGCATGGGTCTGACGCTCTGGTATTTCGAGGCGGGCAACAAGAAGAGCTTTGACGAAGTGAACTTGTTGGCGAAGCAGAACATCCGGAAGACGAATATCTTAGTGCCGTGGCATCAAGGGAAGTCGGGACAGGGCGTAGGCGGGGTGGATCGGTTGGAGACGCCGATCGCTGGAGCGGAAGCGCTAATGGCGTTGAAGAGGGAGATCGAGGAGCAGGCCGAGCGGTATGTTGTGGGGCAGGCTGGGTCGAGCCGGAGTGACGCAAAGGGGCTAGGGACGCACGACACGTCTTTCCAGCGCGACACGAAGTTTCAGATTACGAAGTTCGATGCGGAGAACCTGGCGGACACTTACACGCAGGACTGGGTAAAGACGGTGCAGGAGGCGACGTTCCCGGAGTGGGCGGACATCCCGGCGCGATGGGCGTTCAACGTGGCTGATCCGGAGGCAGCTAAGAAGATGGCGGCGGCGGAGGCGGCCTACAGCATGGGGGTGTCGTTCAAGGAGGAAGAAGTGAGAGGGTTAACGGGATTGAGCGACCCGCAAGAGGGTGACGAAGTCCTGAATCAGGCGGATCAAGCGGCGTTGCTGCCGCAGGCGGCGTTGCAGTCTCCCTTGCCTGGAAGTTTGGGACCGAACGGAGGAAACCTGCCGGATGCGACGTTGTCTATGCCGTTTTACAAGGAAGGCGAGAAAGAGCGTTATCGGGTTCAGGCACAGGATCCGGCGGGACTTACAGGAAGAATGCAATTCGTCAAGGAAGGCGATGTTTTGGCCTACGGTCCGATGGGGCCTGAGCCAGGTGTCGAAAGAGCAGCTGAAGAAGTGGAACGAAGACCGACCGAAGCCCAGAAAGAGGCTGGCAACTACAAGAAGGGTCATGTGCAGATACAGGGGTTGCCGATCACGATTGAGACTCCAAAGGGGGTGACTCGTTCCGGCAAGACGCAGGACGGGAAAGAATGGTCGGTGAAGATGGCGCACCATTACGGATACATCAAGAGGACGGAAAGCGAAGCAGACGGAGACCACATTGACGTATTCATTGGACCTCATCCCGAGAGCGAGATTGTCTTCGTCATCAACCAGTTAAAGTCGGGAGGAAAGTTTGACGAACACAAGTGCATGGTTGGATTCTTGAGCGCAAAGGAAGCAAAGGATGGCTACTTGGCTTGCTATTCGTCGGGGTGGGAAGGGTTCGGGTCGATGGTGCCGATGCTGATGGATCAGTTCAAGGACTGGATAGAGAATGGAGACACCAGTAAGGAAACTGTCGATGATTGGAGGCCGTTGAAAGGCAAGTGAAAGGCACCACGGCTGGCTAGTTTCCCGCTAATTTGGAAGGTGGTTTATGGGGTTTGACTTTCGGAAAGTGCTTGGGTTAGGCAAGAGAGTGCTTGGGGGATTGTTTCGCGAAGTGTCGTCGCCGAACCCCAAGCCAGCGACGGCTGAGGATTTCCGCGGGTTGAGACCAAAGAGCCGTTTGCCTCATGCGATCCCCGAGGCCCCGGATGTCTCGGACGTGCTGGACGCGGACGAGGAATTCCTTTTCCTGTACATGGGAGAGTGGGTGAATACGCCGCAATCGGCTTGGATCGAGAAAGCGCATTACGACAGCGAGACGAAGGTGTTGGAGATTCAGATACAGGGAGGAGCGTTCTATCAGACTCCGCTCGTGACGGAGAGCAAGGCGCAGGAGTTCTATCGAGCGTCTTCGAAGGGGGAATGGGTTTGGCGGAATGGCTGGAGGGAGGGCACGTTCGTAAGGATGACCGCAGCGAGTCCGGCTTACCGCGATCCGGAGAAGCGAGCGAGGGAAGGGTTCCGCTTCTTTCCTTGACCGTCTGATGAAATCGACACTTGCAAGAGCCAGCACTTCTGGAAGTGCTGGCTCTTTTCGTTTGCAATGTCTAACAATGTCTAGTATTCTCAATTTTGGGAAAGCTTTCTGCGCATTTTCTCAATCTTGAGAAAAATCCTCTTGCGTTGTTAGACGTTGTTGCCCACAATGCTGGAATGAGCGGCGACCTTCCTGACTTTGAAGACTCTTCCAAATGGGTGAAGCGAGAAGGCCGCGTTTGCTTCATGGAACACGAACGGAAAGGTACGAAGGGCGAAGTGATCGAGAAGGTGGACAAGGAGAAACTCGAAGAGATCGCCAAGGAGATGAATGCCAGGGACAAGAAAGGGCAACTGTGTCCGCTAACCTTCGGCCATACGAACGACAGCGAGGACGAAACCAAACAGCCTCCTCACGAAGGGTACGGAAGGCACTTCAAGGTCGTTTGGGACGAAAGCAAAAAGAAGTGGGTCATCAAGGCGACCTACTACATTCGGGGAGACAGGTACGAAGAAGCGAAGACGTATCCCAACGTCAGTCCAGAATACTGGCCGAAAGACAAGATCCTAGCGCCGATTTCGCTTCTTCGGAGGGAGCCGAAACTGGATCTTGGTCAGTGGGTGTACGGCAAACAAGGCCGCGTGGTCCGATACATGATGGAGTCCGACATGGCAGAAGAACGCAAGCCGATTGACGACCGAGGCGCGCACCCGGCGGCGACCGATCCAGCGGAAAGAGGCGACCCGCCGGCGCATGGAGCCGAAAAGGGCGGCCCGATGGTGAGCGAGCATCCAGAAGGTGTCGAGCCGGAGTTCCACGAAAAGTTCATCCGGTGCATGGACCATTACCACAAGTGCGGTATGCACCACAAGTACATGGCCATGTATCCAAGCGCCACGAACGGAACGGTTGGTGGCGCTGGCGTAACGAAAGTCCCTGCCGGGGGCGAGGTACCAGCACGCATGAGCAAGTCATCGGACAAACCAACTCCTGCCGAGACCATTAGGATTGCCGAGCTGGAAAGACAACTCGAAGAGCATCGAGGACGATTGGCCGTCCAGGAGAAGCGGGCTAGGCTGGAGCGCTACGAAAAGAACCTGCTTCGCCTTCAAGGGGTCGGCTACGAGTTCGACGTTGGTAAGTTGCTCAAGCGTTGCGATGAACGCAACTACGATGACAACGAGTTCAACGACCTCATCGCGGACATCAAGGTCAATTACCGGAGGACAGCGGGGCACCGTGGCGATGTCATGATCGACACTGCTGTCGGGAGTTCAGGTCTCTCTATGGGGTCTGCGGCCCAGAACCAGTTCAAGGAAGACAGCCGGGATGACTTCGAGGTTGCTCAGAAGTACATGCGGGACCGGCGCAAAGAGACGGGGAAAGACCCTTCTTGGGAAGAGTGCAAGATTTACGCTGTCAAGCAGCGCACGAGCCGATAACGCCAACGAGTTTCAAACGTGGTGGGGTGAGCCATGCCTTTCAGTGGATTGTCGGTCTTTGGTGCCTGGTCGTTCCCTGGCGTCTATGGAATAACAGCGGGGACGCAAATTGTCCGTTTGGTTCCGCCGGGGACTCTTCCAGAGAACCCATCGGTCGGTCCGCAGCAGTTCTCGATCGGCGGACCGGTCCCGCTTCCCTATCCCAGCGCTTCGGCATTGTTGCGTCAAGCCACGTGGGGAACGCCTTCCGTGGGGACGACGCACGTCACAGACCTCGTATATACGACGAGTACGACGGCTCACAACCTCTATCTGATGACGCCGATCAACTGGACTTACACGACGGCAGTCAGCGCCAAGAACACCGCGACGATCACGCTTGCCTACGATCCTGGAATCCTTTCGACGAACTATGCCTACACGACTGCTTCGGGACAGAGTGTCGCCACGGGAGTTGACACGGGAATTGCCAATACGGACTTCGTGGCGTTCCAGCTTGCCGATGGGACGTGGTTTGTGTCAAAGGTATCGAGTTACGCAGCGCCGACGCTGACTCTTGCGACAACGCTTCCGAACCCCACCAGCGCTTATACCGCGATCGTCCTGGCGAATACGCCGGTGTTCTGGTTTGGCCAGCCGACTAGCACTCATGCGGCATCGGGGCAAATCCAGTGGACAACCAAAACGGTTGCATCGACAAACCGTGTGCAGGTCATGGCGAGCAATGTGTTGGGCGGTTTTGCCGCGGGACGGGCGGGCGATCCGGTCTTGTTCATTGCGGATAACTTGACGGCAGCAGGGTCTCTCGACTACATCGGGGGCTTCTACGCGAAATACTAGGGGTCCGTTATGGATGCTGCGCAAGGCATTGCCCCTGGGTCTCGGGTGATGGTGATGGAAGGGGCAAGGAGCTACGAGGGCGTTTATCGTTTCACCAGGGATGGTATGTGCGTTGTTGACCTAGACAAAGAGGCGGGTAAGAAACGAAAAAAAGACGAGTTGCCAACTCAGAAATTGGTACCTCGGGAAGCGTTGATGCTGCTTTAAGGAGTGAGACATGTCAAGTTTTACGCGCACCGCTGACGGCGACATTTACCCGATGCGTTTCACGACCATCGTTGGCATTTCGGCGGAAGGCCGAGTGCTTCAAGCTGTGGCAGGCTCTCGTCCCTATGGGATCAGCCAGGTCGGGGCACGTCGAGTCGATTATATCGACTCGACGGGTCGAGCCGCCATTGCCGGCGAGGACTTGAACATTCACGGTCCGCCCGAGAAGGACGTGCTGTTGCAGATCAACGGCACGGTGACTCGAGGCGATTTCTTGAAGCCCGACGCGACGGGCATGGGGATTACCACAACGACACAGACTGACATCGTTGGAGCTGTGGCGATGGTATCCGGAGTTGCTGGTCAGGCAATCCTCGTGGAAGTCATCGCACCGATGCAGTTGTAATCTTGGTGTCTTGAAAGAGTGAGAGACCGCTTGATTACCTAGGTAATCAAATCAAATACGACAAGCAAGGGACCAGTCATGGGTTTTGATCACGAACGCTATGCCAAGCGGTTGCACGACGCAGGCGGCTTTTTCAAGGACGAGAATCACGCCAGGCAGGTTGCCGAGGAATGCGGCGGCTCGCTCAAGGGGACCGAGAAAAGAGTGTTTAGCCGCTATGGCGGCGTCCCGATGGACACGGGCAAGTGCGCCGTCATTGTCACGGATGTCGAAGCGAAGGAGGCGCGGATTGAACGGGGCAACCGGGGGCAGTCCAACGAGGGCGACCCCGTGACAATCAATGGGCCGCACGAATATCTCGATTACGTTCCGATCGCCAGACCCGTTGTCGAGACGCGAGGCAAAAGGAAGCGTGGATCGGACGAGTAATCTTTGACCGTGAAGCAGCGAAAGCTTTTTGAGGGGTAAAGATGGCCAGTCAATTCATGTTCGCCAGCGCTCAAGATGGCTTTGTCCCAGAATCCACGGGGCAGGTCATTGGGTACATTCGCAACGAAAGCGAATTTCCCCTCAACCGTTACGTCCAGTATGTCCCTAGTCCCAAGACGATCGGGCTCTACGTCGTGTTGGGACGCGACGAAATGGCACGGGTCGTTTCGGATAACTTGTTCGCCTTTTTCGATGGCGACGAGCGCCCGCGCGGCGACGCCCACAAGGTGCCGTTCAAGACGGTCGAATACGCCACGTTCCGCCGCGATTACCCGTGGACGTTGGGCAACATGGCGATCGAGCAGGCTAACCTGTGGAAACCGAAGCTCGTGCATATGGCCAGTGCTGTTTCCAAGGCCATGACGAACCGGACCAATCGCGTCGCCAGTTTGCTCCAGACTTCGGCGAACTGGCCATCGATCATGGTTGCCACGTCCAACACGCTCAATGGGGGAGCTGGCGGCTGGGCAACGGCTTCGGACGATCCGGCCAGCCCAAACTACAACGCCATCTACGGCAGCTTGATCCAGGCAGCTCGCAACATTTATCTGCAAACTAACGGGAAGGTGTTGCCGAAAGACTTGCGATGCGTGTTGAACCCGGATGCGGCGATCAAGGCCGGCAAGTCGGCCGAGATGACAAACTACATGCGAGAGAACTCGGACAGTTTCAAAGTCCTCAAGGAAGGACTCGATCCGAACATCAATGCGTTGTGGGGTCTGCCGTCGCATTACAAGGGGATCGAGTTTGTTGTCGAGAACACGCCGATCGTCACGGAGTTCAACACGTACACGGGAGCAGGAGCCTCGAATGCTGGAACGTTGGTGGAAGCATCAACGAACCGAAACTTTGCGTTCTCGGGAGCGAGTGCTGTCCTCGTCGCACGTCCTGGCTCGATTGACGGAGAATATGGCGCTCCGTCGTTCTCGACCTGCCAGATTTACCACTACGGCGGCCTCTTGGAAGTGAAGGTGTTCCAGGACGCTCGCAACGAGCGGGTGGACGGACACTGCGAGGAGAACTTCAAGGAAGTCTTGGCGGCGCAATATGCTGGTTTCCTCATCACGGGAATTTAGGCCATGAACAAGGCCAAGATCGAGAAAGTGATGAGCGAGTTCAAGCATGGCTCGCTCCACTCGGGGTCCAAGGAAGGGCCAGAAGTGACGAAAAGGAAGCAGGCCGTTGCGATAGCATTGTCCGAAGCGCGGAAGAATTCCCGGAGGGAATCGGAAGTTGAGTTGAAGCGGTACATCAAGAATCACAAGCGACGTAAACGACGATGACCTATGCCATTGACGCCGATCTCTGGGAACTCAAGCTACTGCACGGCCGCTCAATTCCTGCAGCGCTATGACTGGCGTACTGTCGGCGACTACCTTTCCGATCAGAACCAGCGCATTACCCGTCCCGACCAGATCAACAACACCATCCTTGCCGATCTTCTTTCCGAAGCGTCGGGCGAGTTCGAGATTCGTCTCATGAGAGGGGGACGCTACGCGCCGGGGGATATTCAGTCATTGCAAGGCAATGCTCTTCAATTAGTTGCTGGAATCGTGGCTGGATGGACGATGTTCCTGATTTGGTCGCGGCGGCCAGGCCGTTTTGCCGATCACCGACTGCCTCTTGGCGCGGAATTGGCATTGCAGAAGATGGAGCAGTTGGGGACGGGAGAGTTGATCTTGCCGTTCCAGGAAACCGCGGATGCTGGACGGATAAGCCATTATGTCGAAAACGCCCAGGATGTGGCGAACCGGAATGGGATCATCGTGCAGTCGAGAAGGTTGGTCGGCCAGAGAGGGGACATGAACGATGTTCCTCCGTTGGACCTTGGGAGTGGATTGTTCAATCCGTGATTGCTTATGGCGATCGTTTATGTCACTGGTCCCGTCCATATTTACGTCGGCATCGAACCGGTGCGGGCGTTGTTGCTTGGAACGACTACGGCGTCGCTGAAGACGACCTTCAATCCTCCATCGGACACGAACCCCTCGCTGGGCGCCTCATTGGGTCTGCAATGGACGGACAACGGGATTGTACAGGGAGTCCCTCCGGGACCGACGCTGAGCAACAACCCGCAGAGGCCCGCGCCACAGGCCCTCGTTAGTGCATTGCTAAGGCTAGCGCTTCTTCCTGTCTATTTGGGCACAGCCGAGGAGTGTCCACGGGTGGAAATCGTTCGAGGCTGGCTGCCGTGGTACGACGATGAGCAGGGGACGACGCTTCCAGCTGACGAGTTGTACGAGGCGGAAGAGTCGTGGGTTACGGCGGACCTGACGAGGTACAACGAAACGGTGTATGCGGCGATTGCAGCGGTAATCAGCCGGGCGGCGTTGGGGGGAGGATCGAGAGGGATGAACTTCCCGAGCGACGTTGGTACGAGCATGGTTTACGAGGGGTTCACCTACCCGTTGATCCTTCAGTTCCCGTATGTGGGAAAGCCGATCTTTGCCGTGCGCGGCTTGCCGGCGGGATACCGATACTTCAACGCGACGTTGGCGGGGCCGGACCGGCTTGAAACGATGGGGTCGCAAGCACGGAAGACAAGGCTCGTGTGGAGATGCCGGGAGTACCTCGATTTGGATTCGGGGGCGATGGCTTTGTACGACCATGCGATGGTAGGGGTCGGCGGCATCAACTGAGGTGCAAGTGAGTTTTTCCCTCACATGCTTTGTGGAGGCAGATAAATGGCATCCTCAGTTTGGGTTACAGGGCCGGCTCATATTTTTGTCGGAGTGGGTACAAACTTCGCCTTACGCTACTTGGGCACCGCAGAGAAGTCGGTGCGGATTCAGCACAACATCGAATACGAACCGGTCTTCAACGACATTGGCGGAACGCGGATACCGATCGACACCAGTTACCAGGGGATGCAGGGATTCATCTCGGCGGACCTTTCGCGGTGGGACATGGGGACGTACAACTTGTTGGCGACCGTGCCGAGACCGGCGGGAGTCCAGGGACAGAATGCGGGGGGCGATTTGGGCGCGGCGATGATCGCGGAGGGTTATGCCTATCCGGTGATCGTTCAGTTCCCGTATTCGGCGAAACCCACCTATGCGGGTCTGGAAGTCGGTAGAAGGTATCCGATCAGCTATCTGCTTGGGCCAGAAGTGTTGGAGCCGCTGGGTACGACATTCCACAAGCGCCGGTTAGTCTGGCACTCCTTGAGGGCGCTGTCTCCATCGGCGAACAATTCGATTGCCTCCCTGCTGTACGACAGCAACTTGGTGGGACTGCCGCCTATTTCGTGAGGTATCATGACGGAAGAACGAAACATTTTCGAGCATGTTTTTGGCCCTTTCTTTGGTGGAGAGGGTCGCCCCGTCCTGTACGCGGACCCGGCAGCGGTCAACCGCAAGTTACGGGCGATGATGGGAGGCGATCCGAACGGCCTGCTGGAGATGTACAAGTCTCCTTCTGCCGAGATTGCCTTGCCAGCGGCGGAGCGGTACTTCGACGCCATAGCCACGGCGTTTGGAGTGCCGAGGTTCAATCAAGAGACTGGCTCGGGGTTGGTCGAGGACGAACTGATAAACCTCTGGAATGCGTTCCAGGACTGGCTCAAAAAAAAACGGAGCAGTATGCCGACGACTCCGACTTCTGCGCCGCCTATGGGTTCTGGCCTTACGAACGGCCACCAACCTACGAGCAGCGCATCGGTCTCCTTTTGAACGTCGGGAGAGTGCATCGGCGGCGCGCCTGGGACACGATCAATGCGTTGCGTTTGGCACATGGCGAAGCAGACGTTGCGCGGGAATGGTTTGAGGCGTTGGCAAGTACGTCCGAAGAGGCATCCGAGATGGAATTCCAAGAGAACGCGAACCGTATGGAATCGCGAGTGAAAAAGAACCGGAGGATATAGCGATCTATGTCTTCTCCTCTCGAAACGCTGAACGAACTGCGTGACAAGCTGGGAGACCTGCCTTCCCGCGTCGCGGATGCTCTCCAGCAAGCCGAATTGCCCGCACCAGCCCAAGGGGAGCCTTTTACGGTGGCGGCGGCAGAAGCCACGCAAGATGCTCTCAAGGGTATATCGCAAGACGTCCCACAACAGGCGGCGTCGTTTGAGATGCCGCAACCGGTCCCTTACGAGCCGGGAAGCGTACAGCCGTCGCCTTACGAGACAGCAAGCAGTCCTTCGGCGGCGATGGCTGGGTACGAAGCTCCTTCGATAACGCCCGATTCGGGATTGGGACAAGGAATGACTCCGGCGGCGTCCTCGGTTGATTCGGGGTTGTCTCCGGCGAATCCGGGGCGAGGAGAACAGGGAGAAGTGTTGAGCTTGTTGAGAGAATTGCTGGATCGCAGAGAAGGTCAAGGACAACAAGCCGTCCAGGGAAGGGTGCCGCCATCGCCGCGGAAGGTTCAGTGGTCCCATGTGTGGGAAGCGCCGCAAGAGAACTATGCGGGGGGTGCCAGTCCTAGTATGGACGTGAGCAACATTGCGGGAACGGGTGGAGCAAGCTCGCGCCGCGGCTATGGCTCGTATGGACATCCAGGACGGTATTGGGCAAGCGAGACAGACACGGAGGTCCCGCGCTGATGTCAACGCTGTTCTACAACGGGATTGGGTTGCTGCGATGCCAGGAGCTTAGCTACGAGCGTGAGCCTGTCTGGCAAGGTCCGGATTACCTTTGGACGACCCATCGCTTGCGGGTGCGCGGGATCTACAATCCCGAGGTCAACGCCTACTCTTTTGGAGGGGCAAACCCTCCGCCGCAGCAAGTGCCGGCAGTGCAACTGAATAGTTTTGTGCCGGTGACGATCCCGGTCATTGGAGCCAATCGCTTCCGGTCCATCTCCAATGCGGGCATACCAGGGAATCCCGTCGTAGCGGCGAGCCCTTCAATGACCCGAGGAGTATTCGGTCCCATAACGGACATGGCTGTCAAGCACAAGTTGATGCAAGCCGGCAACGTCCTGTCCTACTCGGTGGGCGCGACACCGATCCTCGTATCTCCCTCGGTCAATGCGAACGGGTCATCCGCGGTAAGCGATGCTCATAACGGGCCGTTCCCATTGGCGTGCGACGTGGTGAAAATCAGCGGTACGAAGACGTTCTTGGTGGATTACGCCATCGAGACGTACATGAACGAAGCCTATTTATACAAATCAACACCTTGCGTATTGTTGTCTCATCGTTGGAAAGTGACAGAAGACATTGACCAGGATTACTTTTCAACGCGCAGGATAGAGGGGCGGGCGCAATTCAGGGCGGATCGGCTAATTTTTTTGGGGGCAATGCCTGACGATTTCAGAATGGCTTTGTTTCATCCTCTCCCTGGCAACGGATGGAAAAGGACAGCTGTCACTGTCCATGTTGGGGAAGATGGAACGTCGCTCGAATACGCGCTTACCGACAAACAGTTGGCGCTCTCTATCATATCGGACGAAGTGACTCGCATCGAGGCGTGGCAAGAAGCATCAGCAAATAATTTGTCAATCGAAGGCCTTGTTGGTGGAGCTTTGAAGGCGGCTATGGATTTCTTTACGTTTGGAGGAGGTAGTAGAGAGAGTGATATAACAGCGGGAGAGTCAGCGGCTAAGGCGGGGTTCAGTTTGGTATCGTCTATTGTGCCTCAGACGCAAATTGTTGTCGTGTGTCGAGTATGGGGGTTTTCAGATAGTCCAAGGAAAGAACTGGAAGACGTGGCAATAACGTGCGTGCTTGCGCGGTTTGACAGCATGGTAAATGTTGTTGCCAACTATGCGGCATCGACCGAAATTGTCGTCCGGCATGATTTGGCAGGCTCGTTTGTAGAGGCTCGGGCCATCAAGAAAACCTCTTTGGCTAGCGCGCCTTATGCAGGTCTTGCTGCCTGGTCTAATGTTCCAAATGTCGGTCAGTATTTCCCGGATGACGACAACACGAAGGGGGTGCTTACTGAAAACCATAGCGCGGTTACTCCTTTGGGATTGCCTAACCGGATCAATTCGAGAGGCGCCGGAACGAGAGGGACTTTTATCGAGAGGCTAGTGACGGCGGCGTTGTTGGCTCAAGATGCAACGCCAGTCAATCCTCCTCTTGCGATGGATTCTGGAAACGCAGTGGTGGATAGGACTTTACCTTAAAGAGGCAGCAAGTGGCTACACTTACCAACAATATGGACTTGTGGAGCGACGAGCATAAGAAGAAAGCTCCTTACCACGAATATGGTGAGCAGTCATCGTATGAAATGAACGATGGCGTTTTGCAATTGCCTGTATCCGGTTCCGCGGGCAACGCATCCGTTCTCGTACAACTCCATGCGCCAGTGATGAGGAAAAAGGTAATGGCATGGGGGTCGAGGGCTGGCAAGAAGCCTTTGTTGCCTGTGCCAATGCCGCAGAACCAATCCAATGAAGTGCGCGGGGGGTTTTCTGTGTCGCCTTCATCTCCTAAATTGGACGCTGATGGAACAACTTATCATTATGCCAATTCGTTGTCTTGCACATTCTATCTTGTTAGTCCAATCACAAGCGAAGACGGATACCGCATGGGGACTTCGCCGACGACAATAACTACGGCTGACGAGAATGTATATCGTACTTCCGACTTCACCACCACGCTCTTGTGAGATAACCCATGACGATCCCCTTCACTGGAAACGGCAGTCTTTTCAAGACCTGGGGCCACCTTGGCGGTCTCCTATGGAACGTCAACGGCCTTCTTGGGACCGTCGCGCCGTCCCCTGGGTCGGCGTGGGGGGCATCCGGTCCCACGATCAACGACCTGAACGACAACATCAACAACATCGTGGCCGACTTCCAGGCGAACGCGAACATCGCGGCGCAGACGGACACGATCTACTCGCAGCTCCGCAACGGGTTGCGTTCGGTGAACCAGGGCACCCTGAACTTGATCCGGACCTTCGCTCAGAACGTGGTCATCAACCTCGCATCGGCGGACCAGGTACCCAATCCGCTCACGGGGTTGACGCTTCAGCAGTCGCTGGCGTTGGCGATCAGCCAAATGAAGGCAGGGGGCTTTTACATCAACCCGTCCACGATAACGACGACGGCAACGGCTGGTGGATCGAACAACGGCAACGGAGTGTTGGTTGTAAGCCCGCTTCGGGGAGATGGGACGAACCAGCAGTACCTGTACAACGAGACCATCAATCTGACCTGCACGTCGGACTCTCAACTGTCTTCAGGGACGTTGAACCGAGAGACGTTCAATTACGCATCGGCGGCCTCGGAGACAACTTCGTTGGCATGGGATTGGCCATTGGGTTCGTCCTCGTCGGGATCGCTGACAGCGATTGATTCTGCTTCTGGCTCGCCGAACTTGATTACGAATGGAAGTTTCGAGACATACACGATAGCCAACATCCCTGATGGATGGACCTATGTTATCGGGGCGGCTGGAACGGACTATCTGAAGAACACAACGACCGTTTTCGATTTGGCTGCTTCGCTCCAAATCGTGCAGACAGCTGGCGTCCTCCTGGACGAGATGTACTTCCCGCTTACTGGATTGTCTCCCGACACGGTGTACTGCATCAACCTGTGGATGAGGAAAACGAATGCAGCCGAGACGGGCATTGTCCGCTTTGACCTCTACGACGGAACGAGTACGATCAACAACGACGCGGCAATTGCCAATTCGTTCACGCAGAACGTGGCGAGCCTATCGAACACGGCATGGACGGCGGTGAATGGCTTTTTCGTGACGCCGAAACTGTTGCCGGCGACGATCCGTCTTCGCGTGAAGGTGACGACGGCTCTCGGCGGCGGCACGAATGCGGTTGATGGCGTCTTGCTGGACCGGATGGCCTTTGTCGTGCCGACCCCGCTTTATGGGTCTACTCGCGGCGGCCCTCTTGCGGCGCTATTTTCTGCTGGTTCGGGTGGAGCAGGGACGAACCCGGCTAGCAAGTTCATCCTCAACGATACGTTTGCGGTCACGGTGGCCAATAACTATGGCGGCAAGTTCCAGAAGCTCCTATGGCAACTGTTCGATCCGGCTTCCTTGGGACTTCAGTTCCCGTATACGGGGTCCACGCTGATAAACGACAACCTTATCCTGTAGGAGCTTGGCGTTTCATGGCTCTTACGACTGTTAGGCTTCCAGGGAGAAGCACTACGTTTGTCTTGTCGGGAGATCAGAGGGTTCCTTCATTGGCCATGCCAGTTTGCGTCAAATTGCCTTCTGAGAACAGAGTCTATCTCTTCAACATGGGGGATCAACCCGAACTGCGCGATCAGGGGCAGACGTTGACGGGAACGCCGAGTGTGTCATCCAGTCCATCGGGTCCGACGATCGGGACGCCAAGCGTCTCGGGGAATAACGTGGTGTGCCGCATCTCGGCAGGAACGGACTTGAACGACTATGTCTTGACGGTAACGTGTGGTACGTCGGACGGGACAACCATCATTGGCGGGACAGTGTTGCTGAAGGTCAGGAGTCAGCCATGAGGAATGAATTTGATGCGGAGATCGTCAGCAAGTGCGTCTTATGCGGCTCGCCGATCTATGCACAAACGGAATGCCAGATGGGACAGTACAACAACTACCCTCAAATGATGATGCCAGTTAGGCGATCTTGCACCTGCCAAAGCGAAATCAGCAACCTCCTCAATTCTTTGCGTTCATGGGTGGACCTGGCGATGGGCAATGGTTCGCAGCAGCCTTGATTTTGCTTTGCAAGTTATCGTGGGCGGGAAAAATCACCTAGGATATTGTCGAGAATGGCCGTCGTACGATCTAGCCTTGATTTGATCGTCCTTGCAGTTCGGGACCAGTTGGCGACGATCCTCCGAGAAGACACTTCGCACGTCCGCATTGTGGACGGAGACGAAGAATTCGAGGACACGGTTGCCGAGCAGTACCTGTGTCTCTGGCCAGGAGATGAGGGGCCGGTCGATGCGATTGTCATGGGCGGCGGTCGCGTGGATGGCCGACTGGCGGCGATGTTGAAAGTCTGGGTGAGGACGCGCAATGCCTTGGATGCGACAGGCGACGCCGAGTCTTGGCTCACGGACCCGCAGCGAGGTCACTTGGCTTTCCGCGCCGCCATCTGGGATGCGCTCTTGATCTTTCTTCCTGTCGATGCGAACGGCAACGGCCTCTGCGTGCAGCCTCTGTGGCCGGGGCGGGCTACATCGCCTCGGCGAAGGAAGAAGAACGACATCGAGTGGGGCGAGTCATTGATGACGTTTACGGCGATCTATGAAGCGTCCGTGGATCAGGGGATGCAATAATTGACTCTTTCCTACGCTGGTATACCACTACCGGTCCCAACCAATGAAGCCGTCTCCTGGATCGAGCGCAACCTGTCGCTAGGAGATGTCTGCGAGTTTTCACGTCTTCAGTATCCAGCTCTTTCTCCATCGGCAACGGCGTTCCGCGACCTTTACACGTTGATGGATCGGCCCGTGCGGCCAGGTCGTCTGTGGTGGCCTCGTGATGCGGGACGGTTCGCGGTGGGCCATTGGCTTGTTGATGACAACACGTTGACACAGATACGGGCCGTTGTCTATGGAGGCTCGGGGTACTCGGCGCAGCCTCTGGTAATGCAATGGACGAACCCTCAGAACGGCCGGGAGGTATCGCGAATCTCCCCCAGCCTATGGATGCTTCCTCCGAGGCCATTGGCCCAGACAGTTCCTGGACAGTCTGGCGTCAGTATGTCGTTGCTGACTCTCGTTGACGATCGCTACTGGTGGTGGAATCGGTCGGGGCAGTTGACGGTGAACGAAGGAACGACGACGTGGGCACAACTCTATGCGGAAGTGGGGACGATCCTTGGGGTAACGATCAACGTCGATACGGTCCCAAACTCTTATCTCAAGCCGTCGGCGCAGTTGGCGGAGAACAACTTCGTCTACATGCCTCCCACCCTGGACGCGATTGCCTACTACTGCGGACAAAGGATAACGCGAGGGCTTGATGGCACGGTGCGAGCCAGGAACCCCGTCAATGCGGCGGCGGACGTTTCGACGAACAGGTTGTTCCCGGTTGCACTCTCGCTCATTGGAGGCATCCCATCCTCGGCAGTGCCCTTCCGCCAGGCTGGCGGCGATTTCCTTTTTGACACGACAAAGCCGATCAACGACCTTGCGGGAGTCCTCCCGAACACGGTGGCGGTCAGTTTCCCTCAAGTCAACCTCATCAATGGGATACCGCAGCCTTCCGGCCAATATCTCGAAAGCAGCGTCACGCTATCCGCGCTCGCGTTGTCCGATTTCCCTCCAGCTACGCAGACCAATCCCAACACGAAGCAATTCCATGACCTGACGCCAGCGGTCTACGAAAGCGACACGCAGACGTTAGCGACAACGGGATCGCCTTCGAGCGGTACCTTCACCCTTACGTTCAACGCGCAGACGACTTCCGCGATTGCCTACAACGCTTTTGCACATGACATCCAGGTTGCTTTGCAGGCGTTGTCCAGCATTGGTGCTGGCAACATGATTTGCACGGGTGGCCCTCTGGGGACATCTCCAGTTGTGTGTACGTTCACGGGGGCGTTGGCGAACAACATGCAGCCAACGATGACGCATTCGGACAGTTTCAATCAGGGATCGCTGACGATCGTGCACACGTTTGGCGGCGGCATTCAGAACTTGACCGAACTGCAGAACTTGACGAAGCAAGTAGCCACGGACTGGTATCGGTTCCAGGTTGCCGGAATGGATTGGAAGTACGCCGGGATCATTCCCTGGCAACCGGACGCACTGCACGATTGCGTGGAGTGGGCCTATACGGCGGAGGGTGGGCCTTCGGGTGCTGGCGATTGCTTCACGCGCGTACAGCGACCGCCGTTGGATGACCTCATGTCCGAACTGGAGCATGGAGGAGGATTCACAGACTCGGTCGAGGCGTGTTGTGGCGGCTCGGTAATTAACAACCAGTTCTACACCAATATAATCTGGAACTTCCTGTACTTCGTCAATTTCTATCAGGTTGTTAACTTCTACTACTCCTTCACTTGGAACATCTTCTACTACACCTTTAACTTCGGCGGAGGCGGCGGCGGTCCCCTTCCGGTATCGACGCCAAAAGTGGCGTTGACGGGATATGGTGACGGGAGTTCGATAGTCCCTGGGTTTTCTGGACCTGGCGGCACAGCTCCTCTTGATGGCCAAATCCTTGTCGTCGAGAACGTCGGCAACGTCAAGTTCCAACTCAGCAACAATGATGCAGGTGTCGATCCAGCATTCCGCATATTTACCGAGCTTGGCGTAAATTACACGGTATGGCCGTTTGCAGGCATCATGTTGGAGTACCAAGCTGCTTTGCCCGGCTGGGTCTTCATGAACCCGACGTTCGGGACGAAGAAAGGAAGTACCTATCAATATGCCACGAACC
>Ga0075017_100000135_pt1 | contig 32837 bp, 28 predicted proteins | sample AleBraG_ABR_2012_FD_71475 | JGI IMG/M metagenome (GOLD analysis project Ga0075017, IMG submission 71475) | Freshwater sediment microbial communities in response to fracking from Pennsylvania, USA - Alex Branch Run_MetaG_ABR_2012 | ecosystem: Environmental > Aquatic > Freshwater > Creek >... | reverse complement strand
GTCCTTTGCGTGCGTCGGGGTGGCGGGATTCGAACCCACGACCTCTTCGTCCCGAACGAAGCGCGCTACCAAGCTGCGCCACACCCCGGCTCGTTCATCGTACCTGGGCATCGGACGTCGTCCGACCGGCGGGATCGTGGCCCCAACGGCCTGCACGCCTCAACTTCCGACGGTCAGCTTTTCAATGCGCTTGGCGAGATACGGGCTGAACCAACCCTCGTACTTCTGCTGCAGCACTGGGTCAAGCCAGTCTCCGCCGGTGATGAGTCGACGACACGTCGAAGCGTTGCATTCGCATACGAACTCGTCGTACGGACTGCTATCGCACATCGCGTAATCGAACGTGATTTCTTCACCGACCTCGATATCACGCATGGCGACGACCAGGATGCCGCCGCGCAATCCGCAGGTGGGCTCGCACGAGTGATTCACGAAATCACCAGGCTCCGGCGTCGCGTTCGGAGCAAGGTAGAGGTCCTCGTCGATCTGAATGCTGCGCGAACGCTGGTCATCGTCGAGGGAACGTAGACCTGCGGATGTCACGACGTAACCGCCGAATCCCGCAACAGTCTCCCCTGCCGCAATGGGCTGAGCTGCAAAACTTCCCATGCCTTTAAGACCAGCCTCATGGGCGACGGCCTTCGGAGTGAGCCAACTACAGTTCACGTCGGTGTCCTTGATGGTCTCGACCAGTCCTCGTGGCTGGTGGCCTACAGGGGTCGCGGACAACACCGCGCACAGAAGGACAATCGTGCCACTCGTCGCGAAAAGATCAATAGTTGGACCGGTGAGACGCTCGTCGCAGAGGAACAATGTGTGGCCAACTACGCTAGACACGTGATTGATGCCCGAGTCTTACGCGATAACCCCGACGTCGTCCGGGCGTCTCAACAAGCGCGCGGTGAAGATCCGACCCTCGTCGACAAATGGCTGGCGGCTGATGTTGAGTGGCGCGAAGCGACTGCACGTTTTGACTCACTGCGCGGCGAGCAACGCAATCTCGGCAAGAACATCGGCCCGTTGCAAGGTCGGCTGAAGAAGGCCAGCGAACCCGAGCACACTGACCTGCAGCGCGAACTGGATGAGCTGCTTGCCAAGGCAGCAAGTCTCGCCACTGAATTGGACAGCACCGAACAGACCCGCGATGCGGCTGCCACGCGTACGCAGGAACTTTTGCTCGCACTGTCGAACGTCGTGTCGTCCGAGGCGCCGCGTGGTGGCGAAGACGACTTTGTCGTGTTGCGCGAAGTCGGAACTCCACGCGACTTCGCCGCTGAAGGATTTGAACCGCGCGACCACGTTGACCTTGGCCGCATCCTGGGCGCCATCGACGTCGAGCGCGGCGCGAAAGTCTCGGGTTCGCGCTTCTACTACCTCACGGGTAATGGCGCGCTTCTCGAACTTGCGCTCGTGCAACTCGCGATGCAACTCGCGCAGCAGAACGGCTTCACTCCGGTTATCCCACCTGCACTTGTCCGTTCGGCTGCGATGGAAGGTACTGGCTTCCTAGGTCAAGCGGCCGAGAATGTTTATTCACTTCCAGCCGACGACATGTATCTCGTTGGCACTGCCGAAGTTCCACTTGCCGCATTCCACATGGACGAGATTCTCGACGCAGCTTCACTCCCACTGCGCTACGCCGGGTACTCGCCGTCGTATCGGCGCGAGGCTGGCTCGCACGGTCGCGATACACGCGGCATCTTCCGAGTTCACTGGTTCGACAAGGTCGAGATGTTCTCGTTTGCTGACCCGTCCGATGCCGCCGCCGAGCACCTGCGATTGCTCTCGTATGAAGAGGAGTTTTTGCAGGCGTTGGAGTTGCCATATCGAGTTATCGACGTTGCAACGGGCGACCTCGGCTCGTCCGCGGCGCGCAAGTTCGATTGCGAAGCGTGGATCCCAACGATGGGGACTTACCGCGAATTGACGTCAACCTCAAACTGCACCGAATTCCAGAGTCGGAGGTTGCGGATTCGCAAACGCACCGGCGACGACGTGTCGCCGGTCGCCACGCTAAACGGAACCTTGACAGCCATCACGCGCACGATCGTTGCGCTGCTTGAGAACCATCAGCAGGCGGACGGGTCGGTTTACATCCCGACCGCGTTACAACCCCACCTCGGCGGACGCACCCACTTCCTACCTGTTACCGCATAGGTCTCGCTGCGGCATCATTGTTCGGTGCCGCTGCAGCGAGTGTCAGTCGTGGGGAACAGCAACGCAGGGAAGTCCACCTTTGCGGCGGCTTTGGCCGACGTCATTGCTGCCGAACATGTTGAGTTGGACGCGATCTTTCACCAACCCGCGTGGACCCAACTCCCGCGCGAAGAGTTTCGCCAACGAGTTGCTGATCGCCTCGAGGTCGACCGTTGGGTCGCCGATGGCAATTACTCGTGGGCCATCGATGAGGTATGGCTTCGAGCCGACAGCATCGTGTGGCTGGACCTGTCGAAGCGCCACGTTCGAACGCGCGCCATACGGCGCACTCTCTCGCGGCTCGTTCACCGGACCGAGTTGTGGAACGGCAATCGCGAGCGCGTCCGCAATCTCTTTAGTCTCAATCCCGACAATTCGATCATCCTGTGGGCTTGGACTAGGCACGATCACTACGTGACGCGATATGAGGCTGCGATGCGCGACTCGCGTTGGAGCGACAAGGAGTGGCATCGGCTCAGGTCGCCGGAAGAAGTTTCCGCGTTCCTCGAGCTCGCGCGAATTCAACAAAACCGAATCTGGCGAGTTGAACCCATGAGCGAAGAAGCAGCGGGGGTTATCGCAGCGTGGAGATATGACCCACCACTGGATGTTTATAACAACTCAGCGCTCACGCCGATGGACTTAGCCGACGACGGCAGCCACTTTGTCGTACTTATCGACGACAACGACCTGGTTGACCCGGTCACTGCATACGCAAGTTTCGGTCGCGACGGTCATGTTGTGGGGTACGAGTACGACGATTCCGCAGTCGACTTCGGGTTTGGTTTGCGGCCAGATCTTGTCGGTCACGGCGTAGGTGAGCGCGCCATCGGTCGTGCCCTGTGGAACGAGTGGGCCGAACGTGGCACTGAGGTCTTTCGAGCAACGGTGCGCTGCGACAACACGGCGATGCTGACACTGCTACGGCGAGTTGGCTTTATAGAAGCGGCCGCATTCGTCCGTCCGAGCGATGGCGTGGACTTCACGGTGTTGACATTTCACGTAGGCACTCCATAGACGACTGTGCCCGCCCTGGGTCCCAGGACGGGCACAACGCACAACAGCGTGACTACTCGAACGTCGGCACGGTGAGCAGACCAGCAGCGAAGCGTTCGTCGGTCACTTCTTCGTCTTCCATGAGCCCGGCCAGGTACTGCTCGTACGCAGCCAAGTCGAAGTGACCGTGTCCGCACAACGCGGTGAGAATGACCGGTGACGTGCCGTCCTTTGTCGCCTGGTTAGCAATTCGAATTGCCTCGGCAAGAGCGTGCGTCGGTTCAGGCGCAGGAACGATGCCCTCCGTCCGAGCAAACGTCAGTGCGGCGGCAAAGCACTCCGTCTGCGCAATGGCGTTTGCCTCGATGAGTCCGAGCTCATAGATGTGCGAGATGAGCGGTGACATGCCGTGATAGCGGAGGCCGCCAGCATGGATGGGGTCGGGAATGAAGTCGTGACCCAAGGTGTGCATCTTCATCAGCGGCGTCATGCCTGCCGTGTCGCCGAAGTCGTAGGCGTAGATGCCGCGCGTCAGCGACGGACACGACGCTGGTTCAACTGCACGGATGATGGGATTGATGTTGCCCGCCATCTTTTCGCGCAGGAATGGGAATGTGAGGCCACCGAAGTTCGACCCACCACCTGTGCAGCCAACGATGAAGTCAGGCGTGTCGCCAAACTCCTTCATCTGCAACAAGGCCTCTTCGCCAATGATCGTCTGATGCAACAGGACGTGATTGAGGACTGACCCCAGTGCGTAGCGAGTGTCGTCGTGCGTAGCTGCAACCTCGACGGCCTCACTGATGGCGATTCCGAGCGAACCAGGGTGATTCGGATCTGCGGCTAGCACCGAGCGTCCGTACTCGGTAGCCGGTGACGGCGACCGGTGCACGGTGGCGCCAAAGGTCTCCATCATCGTGCGGCGATACGGCTTCTGGTCATAGCTCGCAGCGACCTGCCACACCTCGACGTCAATGTCGAACAGCGCACCAGCCAATGCCAGCGCCGTGCCCCACTGTCCAGCGCCGGTCTCGGTCGTGAGTTTCTTAATGCCGGCCTTGGCGTTGTAGTACGCCTGCGGTACAGCGGTGTTCGGCTTGTGCGAGCCAGCGGGCGATACCCCTTCGTACTTGTAGTAAATGCGAGCCGTCGTTCCGAGCGCCTTCTCAAGCCGATGCGCGCGAAACATCGGCGAGGGCCGCCATTGGCGATAGACGTCAAGCACTGCACCGGGAATGTCGATGTATCGCTCGGTCGAGACCTCTTGCAGGATCAAGTCCATCGGGAAGAGCGGCGCAAAGTCATCTGGACCCGCTGGCTCCTTGGTCCCAGGGTGCAAGGCGGGCGGCGGTGGCGATGGCAGATCGGGAACGATGTTGTACCACGCAGTGGGCATCTGATCTTCGGACAATACGACCTTGTGCTGGCGGACGGTTTCGTCCATGAGCGCTCCTCTCAGCTGCCCCCGTCTGCGATGGTCCCTGAAGGTTACCGATGCTTCGCCGACGCGGCCCGTCGGGTTGCGCCACACTGATGAAGTGAGTGATGCCGCGGACGAGAAATTGCGCGACACCGCGACACCGTCGGAGGACGCCATCTTGCTCGTCGCCACCGATCTTGACGGAACGCTGCTTGCATCGGACGAATCTGTCAGTGCACGTACTCGGCATGCTGCGCAGGCTGCAGTCTCGGCGGGCATTCATCTGGTCATCGCGACGGGTCGTCCGCCGCGGTGGTTGCCACGGGTTCTCGAAGCCCTTGAGCTTCAGCCCACCTGCATCTGCGCGAACGGCGCCCTCATCATCGAGCCAAGTCGCGATGAGGTGACCTTCGTGGCAGGGCTCGACGGCGTCGAGATACTTGCCGTGGCCGAAACACTGCGCGCAGTAATTCCCGACGTTGGTTTTGCTATCGAAAAGGCACCACGGGCAACCGAAATCTGGAGCCACGGCACGACTTTTGCGCACGACGACAACTACCGGCCGCGATGGGTGGTGCCGATCGACGTTCCGGTCGGGCCGTTGCATGAACTACTTGACGACCGACCGGTTCTCAAGATGCTGGCCCGCAGCGAACGCGAGTTGTCGCAATCAGAAGTCGACGCATACGCGACCGCAGCAATGGACGCGCTTCGCGGCCGCGTCGAAGTTACGCAGTCGGAGCGTTCGCGCATGTTGCTCGAGATCAGTGCCATCGGCATCGACAAGGGCACTGCACTCGCACGCGTAGCCGGCGCACTAGGAATCACGGCCGCGAATGTGGCAGCCGTTGGAGACATGCTCAATGACTACGCGATGTTGCAGTGGGCCGGACACTCGTTCGCCGTAGCTAACGCCCATCCGATGTTGTTCGACATCGCGTCCGAACTTCCTAGCAACGACGACGACGCCGTGGCGGTTCTGCTCGACTTGGCGGTTGCCACCAGATTGAACCGCTAAGACTGTGTGCCCGCGATGCCTTTGATGGCCGCGAACCAGGTAGCGGCGGCGTCGAAATCGGCGTCAGTAGTGCCCGGCCGAATGTGGGCCTCGCGGCCGTCGTGGCGCGGATAAGAGCCAAGAAAGACAACACGGGCGCAAATGCGGTGCAAGCCTTTGAGGGTTTCGGCCACGCGTGCGTCGTCGACGTGGCCCTCACAATCAATCGAGAAGAAGTAGTCGCCGAGCGCGCGCCGCGTAGGTCGCGACTCGATGCGAGTGAGGTTGACGCCGCGCACCGCAAACTCGGTGAGAATTTCGAGGAGCGCGCCTGGGTGATCTGCACGCATGAACAGCATGAGACTTGTGCGATCGGCCCCGGTCGGTTCCGGCAAGGTGCTCGGACGAGCAACGAGAACAAAGCGCGTGGTGGCTTCCTCTTCATCACCAATGTCGTCGGCCAGAACGTTCAGGCCGTAGTACGACGCTGCCAACGTGTTGGTAACCGCAGCATCGTGCGCGCCCTGCCCGTCCGCTAAAGACTTGGCCGCATCTGCGTTCGACAACGCTGGAATGACAGAAACGCCATTGAGGTGCTCGGCAATCCACTCGCGCGTCTGCGCTTCGGCATGCGGATGCGCGGCGACAAGGGTGATTTCCGCAAGTGAGACGCCCGGACGAGCGGCCAGCACAAAACGTATGGACAAGGCCACTTCATCGATGATGTGCAGCGGCTCGCCACTCGCTAAAGCGTCCAGCGTCGAAGGCACCGAACCTTCAACCGAACTCTCAATAGGAATGAGCGCCGCTGCGACTGAACCGTCACGTACTGCCGCGATTGCCGTCGGAACGCTGGCGTGAGGCACGAGTTCGGCGCCGCGCGCAATGTCCAATGAGCGCAGTGCTTGCTCGGCGAACGTTCCGGCTGGCCCGAGGTACCCGAGCCGCGTGCCTGCGGCTGACGTGTTGCTCATGCAGTGATCGTTCCGAGTGCGCGACCAATCGCTTGGCGCTCTTCGGGCGTAAGTGGGTGGTCGGACTGACCGGCGCGCACACCCTTGGCGTAGACGCGGGTTTCGGAACGCCCATGGATGCTCGACAACACGAGTCCGTCGCCGTGGTCGTCGAGTAAGGCGGCTGCGAAAGACAGGCGGCCGCCTAGTTTTTCGAATGCGTCGAACCGGACTACTGCAACCCGGCTCACGCTTTGGGCAATATCTGCGTCGACTTCAGTGAACTTCGTTGCGGTCTCTTGCCGAAAGGAGATCAGCCCTTTGTCGATGCCCGCGACTTGATCGCTGAGTGCTGCAACTTTGACGGAGTGGCGCTCGACGGCTTCGACGAAAGATCCCGTGTTCCCGTCGCCCTGCAGGACGGCATACGAACGACGCAGGCGGCGAATGCGCAGGGCCAGAATCAAGGTGACGAGCAGTGCCAGGACGGCGACGCCCAGGGCTGCAATGACGAGCGTGTCGAGCGCCGTAGTAGTCAGATGCACGGGCTAAGTATCGCGGGTCGCGTTCCCGACGCCGACGACAGCCGAGGTGGCGCGCCGCCTGCTGCGGCACCGCAACCCACGTGAGCCCAAAAAGACTGAGGTCGGGCGACTCCCCCGTGGCCGCCCGACCGCTACAGGCGGTGTGCCCGCAGCGGCCCCGTCCCACGCCCCGTTTTCCAGTGACCTCACTCACGCAAGGTCCGACAGCAGTCCATTAAAGCCGCGCGGACCGCCCCTTAGATAGGCGCGGGCGCCGTCCGACGGGGGGGACAGACGGCGCCCGACACTAAGGGCCCGGACGCTACCGACGGGGGATGCAGCAGCGCCCGGGCGGTCTCACGGTTGCACTTTGGTCACAGTGCTGCAACCTCCACAGGCCACTTTTGGACCCTAATGACGAAATCTTTAGACACTCTGTGGACAACGATTGGGTAACACGCCTCCGGCTTAATGGACTGGAGTCAGACCGCTGCATCTCGTCGACCAACAGCCCAGCGTGGTCGGTTGGTAATGATCGCCGTGACACCAAGTCGCGACGCCGCGTCGAAGTCAGCATCGGTATCGACGGTCCAGACAAAGACGGGTCGATGACTTGCTACTGCACGTGAAATCCAGTCGGCATTGCGTCGCATCAAAGCGACCGACGGACCCACGCTGTCAGCCAGTTTTTCGATTGATGTAGCGCGACCGGACGCTAACGGCGGACTCACGAGCAGCGTCCGCGGTATCGCTGCGTCGGCGCTTTGGAGTCGACGGAGCGCAGCTTGCGAAAAGGACATAACAGACACTGGGGGTTCACCTTCAGCACGCGACCTGTTCCAACCAAAATGCGCCAAAACCCTTGCAACATAAGGCTCTAAGCTCTTGCCGTTGCGACTCGGATGTTTCGTTTCGACAAACAATCCGACGGGCCGCGGTTGCGCCTCGAGCACTTGCAAGAGCTCAGGCAAGGTCATGAGACTGTGTCGTTGCGCGCTACTCATCGAAACGTCGTCATCGGTGGCACTGGTGTGATGCCAAGCCCCGTAGTCGAGCTCGCGTAACTGCGCCAAAGTACTGCGCGAAATTCGCTGCTGCGTGCCGGCAGTCCGCTTGGTAGTGGCGTCATGCATCAACACGACGTGCCCGTCGGACGTCAGCCGAACATCACACTCGATGCCATCGGCACCGAGGTCCAAGGCGCGTTGAATTGCGGCCGGCGTGTGCTCAGCAAATTCGTCGGACGCGCCCCTATGGGCTACTACCCACGGCATGGTCGTCATGGTGCCAGCCGACGCGCCCAACCCCCAGCCAGGTCCAAGGAGGGTCTGTGAAGAAGCACAGTGAGGTATATGTCACTCTGTACCCATTGCGGTCGTCCGGCCGCACCTTTGTGTCGGCAAGGCTGGGGGCCTTGTCGCTAGGAGAGGAACGCATTCCTATGCGTCGCACCATCACGGTTCTCGCTGCCAGCGCCATCGCGCTAGGCGGCGTGGCTGTCGCCGCGCCTGCGGCGAACGCCGCCAAGGTCCTCAAGCCTGGTGCGGTCACGGCGATCAAAGTTTCGCCGAAGACCAACGGCACCGCCACCTTTACGTGGAAGGCTCCGGTTGTTAAGAAGGGCAAGACGGTCAAGGCCACCAGCTACACCGTCGCTTGCCCCGGCCAGAAGAAGGTCACGGTCAAGACGACCAAGGCCGTCGCTGGCGTAACGTCCGGCGTCTCCAATTCCATCGTCTGCACGGTCACCGCGTACGCGGGCAAGGTCGCCGGCCCGGCTGCCAAGTCCCCGAAGTTCGCGGCGTACCACGCATACGGCACGACGTCGATCAACTTGAGCCCCGATGCCGCCATGGCGCTCGCCGGTGTCTTTGACGCTGCCGCTCCTGGTGCGTTGACGGCCAACAACGACGGCAGCGCGACGCTGTCGTTCCCGATCACCACCTCGCTGGACGTTTCTGAGGGCGCCAACGCGTGGAGCCACATCGGTGGCCTCATCATCAACGGCACCGTCAGCGGCAACGACGTGCAGATCCCGGTGACGAACCTGACCGTCGCTGAAGACCCAGCAAGCACGTTCGACGTCCCGTTGTTCGACGTGTACGGCACGGTCAATGGCAGCGTCATTCCGCTGCTTCAGTTGTCGAACCCGACGCCGAACGCAACCAACGCGAACGAGATTGACTTCAACGTCTCGCTCACGACGAACCAGCAGGTCATCGGTCTGCTCAGCACGGTCGGTCTGAACTTCCAGCCCGGCACGCCGCTCGGCACTGGTTCATCGGTGTGGAACTGATCTAAGTAACCGCTTCTAGGTACATGACGAAGGCTCCGCCCCCTCGGGGGTGGGGCCTTCGTCATGTACTCGGGCAGGTCTCGGCGCCGGGCGGGCACGTCCCAGAACGCCGAGCCGTTTCACAGCGCGGCCCAAGGCCTCGCAGCGCCGACTAAGGGACACCCTGTCCAGTGGCCATGTCACCATGGACTCAAGACCTCAGAAGGCGCGCCGCTTGCGCGCACTCGAACTTGGAGAACACATGCGTCGTTCCGCAGCACTCGTATCAGCGGTGGCCCTGGTTGCGGCAGGTGTGGCACTCGCCGCGCCGGCCAACGCCGCCGCCCCTCTCAAGCCAGGCGCTCCGACCTCGGTTAAGGCAGTGCCGACAAACAAGGGCACCGCAGTTGTCACGTGGAAGGCCCCCGTCGTGAAGAAGGGGAAGACCGCCAAGGCCACTGCGTACACCGTCGCCTGCACCGGCGCCGCGAAGTTGACAGTTAAGACCACCAAGGCAACCGTCACCATCGTCAAGTCCTCGGACAAGATGGGCTACCGCGACAACGTCGTGTGCTCCGTGTCCGCAGTGGCCGGCAAAGCGATCGGTGCGGCTGGCAAGAGCGCTGGCTTCACCGCCTACTCGCAGAAGGCCACCGCCACGTTCACCCTCACTGGCGCTGGCGCTACGTCGCTTGGTAGCAAGCTTGGCGTTAAGGCTCCCGCGACGTTCAACAAGTCAACGTTGACGATCACGCTTCCAGTGACTGGCATCCAGAGCGTTGCTAACCCAAGCGACACGTTGTACATGGCGGGTGCGCTCATTGTTGCTGGCGTTCCCATGCCAAGCATCAGCGTTGTGCCAGACGCTACGACCACCTCGACCGTCAAGGTTGAAGACCTCGTCGGCAAGACCTCGATCGGAACGATTCCGGTTCTCCAGCTCACCAACTTCCAGACGGTCGGAATGACGACGACGTTCAACGTGTCGCTCACGTCCAACCCGCAGGTTGTCGGTTTGCTCTCGGCGCTTGGCATCACGGCGACCGCCGGTGAGGCGCTCGGTACCGGTAGCATCGGCTGACCTTCACGTAGTGCGCGAAAGCCCGTCGGGAAACCGACGGGCTTTCGTATGCCTAAACGCGTTGCTACTTAAGCAGGCGTGACAACCGTCGGTCGGCCAACACGTTGCCGTTCGTTTGGCAGGTAGGGCAGTACTGAAAAGATTCGGACGCATACGACACCTCGCGGACGGTGTCGCCGCAGACGTAACACGTCTCACCGGTGCGGGCGTGGACCGCCATGGCGTTGCGTTTCCCGTCTTTGAGTAGATTCCACTCGACTCCGTGCGCTCGCTCTATGGCTGTCTGCAGAACATTTGTGATGGCAGCGTGCAGCGCTTGCATTTGGTCATCGCTCAGGCCGTCCGCCGCTGCGAACGGTGATAGCCGAGCCACGTGCAGAATCTCGTCGCTATACGCGTTTCCAACACCGGCCAACACACTTTGATCGCGCAGTACTGTCTTGAGCCGACGCTTTCCTTGGTCTCGCAACAGCGCCTTGAGTTCTGCTGGTGTCATCGGGTCCGTCACGGGATCTCGTCCGAGCCGCTCAATGCGCGGAATGGTCTCAACGTCGCGCGTGATGTAGATCGCCAACGACTTCTTAGTGCCAGCTTCCGTTACGTCGACCACGCCCAACTGGGCATCGTCGTTTTCGAAAGTCACGCGCAGGGCGAGGGGGCCTTTCCCTGGCTTGGCACGGGCGGCTGCACCGTCGCGCCACGACATCCACCCGGCGCGTGCGAGATGGATAACCAGGGCTAGCTCTTCTCCCTGGGCATCCGCCGTGTCGATAACGATGTGTTTACCTCGACGCTCGACGTCGACGACTGTCGCACCTACACACGCATCGAGCGGCGGGTCGAAAGTTTTTAGGGCCGAAAGCGCAGCTAGTTCAACCCCTACGATGCGTGACCCACTCGTCCGTTCGCGCAAGCTATCGACGAGGGCCTGCACTTCCGGAAGTTCTGGCATCGCCCACCTCGCTAGGGTTGCCGCGCCAAGTTGGCTCGGGCGGCCTGCAGCACCTGCCGCGACACGATAGCCAACTGCTCGGCCGCGTTGGCGTCAACGAGTCGGCCGTCCGCATCGAACAATCCGACGGACGGATTCAATACCGCGCCCATTGGCGTCGGCCAGCCCCGCAATGCGTGGGCGATCGTCCGAAGTTGTTCCATCGTCGTCACGCCAGCTTGCCAACCGTGCGCGACCGCGATGATGCCCACCGGTAGGTCGTGCAAGTACGGACGCTCATCCAGCCTCGTGTCTTCGACGTAGTCGAGCACGTTCTTGACAAGCCCTGATACCCCACCGTGATAGCCCGGGCTGGCAAGTAGCAACGCGTCCGCCCACCTGATGTCAGCGAGAATCTCGCTCGCACGCGGTTCGCGCTGCGTGGTCTCGGTGTCGTAAATCGGGATGATGAGGTCGCGTCCGGCAACAACCCGAACCTCAGCGCCTTCGGACGCGCACAACCCCGCGGAATACCGCAGCGCTCGTTCCGTGTTGGACTGCGGCCGGGTTGACCCACCAAGGGCAAGAACGCGTACGGGTCGCGAAAGCGAGGCTGAAGAAGTCATTTCCACAAAGGTACCCACTAGTCCCCTGTACGGCAGCGCGGAACCCACCAAGATGGAGCCGTGAAGACGATCTCGCTTGAGCAAGCGGCCCACGTATTTGCTGGTCTGCCAGACAATCCCCGCGTCGTGACGTCAGGAAACTTTGCCACTCCGTTGCAGACGCTGAGCGTCCTTGACGCCAACGTCGCGCATTACCGACTGAATGTGCTCAACGGGCAGGCCGGGCTACCCGACCGCGAAGGCGTCGTTCTCGAGACGGCATTCGTCGGACCTGGCATGCGCAAGAGCCCGTGTTTGCGTTACGTGCCGTGTCGACTCTCGCTCCTTCCGACGCTGTTCGAAAACAGTTTCCGTCCTGATGTTGTGCTCGTGCACGTCGCTCCGCCCCGAAACGGCATGTTGTCGTTGGGCATCGAAGTCAATGTTCTGCCCGCCGCAATCGAGGCGGCACGCGCGGCCGGCGCGCTCGTTATCGCTCAGGTGAATCCATCGATGCCGTACACGTACGGCGACGCCCAACTCGACCTTGAAGACGTCGACTTGGCCGTCGAAGTTTCTGAGCCGATTGCGAACGCACAATTGCCGGAGCCAGACGACATTTCCCGCAGCATCGGTGCGCGAATCGCAGCGCGCATTTCCGACGGTGCCACCTTGCAGTTGGGTATCGGAGGTATCCCCGACGCCGTCCTTGGAGAGATCGCCGGACGACGGCACGGGCTTCGCGTCTGGACAGAGATGATTAGCGATGGTGTGCTACGGCTCGAACAAGAAGGCAGCCTCGATCCGCACGTCGTCATCCGTCCGTCATTCTTGTTTGGCAGCCAAGAGCTCTACGACTGGGTCGACGGCAACGAACGCGTCCGCATGCTGCGTACGGAGAAGGCGAATGATCCCGGTCTCATCGCGCGACAACCGTTGATGACCAGCGTTAATGCGGCCCTACAGGTTGACCTGTTCGATCAAGCAAACGCCAGCCGCATCAACGGCCGCATCTATTCCGGCTTCGGCGGTTCAACAGATTTCATCGTGGGTGCGATGCATGCCCGCGGCGGCCAAGCCTTTGTCGCGCTGGCGTCCTGGCACCCGAAGGCCAACGTTTCCACAATCGTCCCGCTACTCGACGAGCGCGTCACCCACCTTCAACACACCGCAGTGGTGACGGAGCAGGGAGTCGCCGAGATGTTTGGCTTCAGTCAGAACGAGCAAGCACGCACGCTCATCGATCAGTGCGCTCACCCGGACGCTCGCGCGGAACTCGAAGAAGAAGCCGTGGCGCTGGGGTTGTTGTAAGCAGGTCAACACCGGCCTGCGGCAGTGGATGGCGGCGCGTCGGAGGCAGGATTGAGGTTCCGGTGGCAGCATCGGACCATGGACGAGATGCGCGAAGTCGACAGCCTCGATGCGCTGCTGTCAGAGCGATTGGGCATGGTCGTCCGCCTCGTAGCCCACCCGGGTGGACGACCCGCCGTGCTCGATTGCTTACACAGGTACGTCGATCGACTTGATGAAGAGCCGGGAACTGAAGCTTTCGTTATTAATCTCGACCCCGATGAGTCCGACGTCGTGTGGTTGCTTGAGTGGTTCAGCGGCGAAGAAGCCCTAGCAGAACATCGCACCTCGGACGCCTTCGGCGAAATGACCGAGGAGTTGTCACACCTGCTTTCGACGGCACCCGGACTCGTCCGAATGGATCCACTTCGCGTGCACTTGCAAGGTGTGCTCGTCGACTCGTCGCTGTAGCGGGAAATCGTCCGCTAGTTCGTTCAGTCGAGTGATGCCCCGGACGCCGTTCGCAATGCGGGCACAGCGCGTAGGTATGAGGTCGCAGCGACGATTGCGACAACTGCTAATCCACCGGCCGCGACAGCGTTGAGGAAGAGCCCAACCTCGTTTGTTGCGGCTTCGCCGACGACGAAGGCAACGGTCGCAAAACCGGTGAGACTGAGACACGTCACCGGGATGACAGCGGCCAACGTTGCAACTCGGATAACCGCGATCGGGATGGCGCTCGCACGAAGTGCCCTTATGGGAAGTACGGCGCCCGCCATCATGATTGGGATGAGCATCAAGACCCACAGCAGGATTAACACGACGAACCACGCGGGCAAAACCACGCCGTTGACACCGACATGCGAGTGCCGAGTTACAGGGGTACTCCAGCGGACGTGGCTGAGAATTCCCCAGGTCGCAAGTTGCCACACAACGAGCAGGGCAAACGGCAGCACGATGGTGATCGGTTGCCAGGTCTTCGTCCGCCACGCTCGGAACACGATGTAGCAAAAGACAGCACCAACGATGAGAGCCGTGCTGACAACTCCCACGAGATACGCGGACGTTGCAATGCGATTGAGGGTGGCCCCCCACCCTGTCTTGAGTGCCGGAACGGGAGGGTCGTTGACGAGTCGGCTATAGGTGAGGCCACCAAAGAAGGCCGCGATCCACATGACCCAGACCGTTGAGGCAGTGGCGAGTAGGCGATTGCGCTGCCATGTCGAGCCTCGTTGCCCGAAGGTCGGACGTAGCCAGGCACGCACTACGCCAATCGATAAGTCCCAACTAGAGCCCGCCGAGCCGGCATCTTCTAACAAGCCGCGTTGCTCGGGGCCGTAGCGCTCTTTAAAGCTAGGAGGATAGGCCGCGAGTAGCGCCCGCGTGTGCCTTGGTAGCGCGTTCACATCGCACCGCCTGTGGCAAGACGACCGAGTCCGGTGTTGGCTACGCGCTTCATACGCTGCAGTTCGCCCTGCAGTATTTCGGCGCCTTTGGCCGTCAGTTGGTACGGACGGCGCCGGTCGTCGCCAGGGAGGGCCTTGATGTAGCCCTTGTCTTCAAGCCGGGCGATCGCACCGTAGAGGGTGCCGGGCCCGAGGTGCACTCCGGCGACCTCGGTGATGTCTTGGGTGATGGCGTAGCCGTGTTTCGGGCCAGCCGCCAGGGAACTCAAGATGAGAGTTTGCGGATCGACACCAGCCATGACTTCTCCTCCAGCCCACAGATACTACGTATGACGATATAGCGTCGTCCGTACTAAACGCAAGGCGCCACCAGGGTTGGGCATGGCGTCGCCTCCGCACCCGCCCGCGGACCGGAGATAGTGGGCGCGTGGACGTACCTCCTGGTGTTACGGCGTGGCTCAACGAGGTCACCGACCGATTGCCTGATTCCCCGAACCGGGTTGCGTTGCTGACGGCTGCCGTCCACCGGACCCTGCGGGATGCCGTCGAACTACTTCCGGACGGCACGGCTTTCGTTCGGACGGGAGACATCCCCGCGATGTGGTTGCGGGACTCGGCCGCCCAACTGCGCCCGCTCTTCGCGGCCGCACACCACGCTGACGTCCAGGCATTGCTGACCGCCGTCAGCAGAAGGCAACTTGAGTACGTAGTGCGCGACCCCTACGCCAACGCATTCAACAGCGCGCCCAACGGACTGGGTTACCACCGCGACTTTGCCGATCAAAGCCCTTGGGTTTGGGAACGCAAATACGAATTGGACAGTCTGGCGTGGACCTTCGATTTCGCGACCCGCCTGTTTCGCCATACAAGGAGTACCGAGCATTTGAATGAAACGTGGCGCGCGGCTGCAACCCTCGCCATCGATGTCATCGAGTGCGAGCAAGAACACGAGTTATCGGACTACGCGTTTCAGCGGCCCGACGTCGTTGCGCATGACACCTTGCCTCACAACGGCCGCGGAACCCCTACCGTGCGAACCGGCATGAGTTGGTCCGGCTTTCGCCCAAGCGACGATGCCTGCGCCTACGGCTATCACATACCCAGCAACTGCTTCACCGCCGTTGCTTTGGACGGCATCGCAGAGATCGCCGGCGCCGTGCTCGGCGACCAGTCACTGTCACATCGAGCATCGCAATTGAGTGGCGAGTTGCGAGCCGGTATCGCAGCGCACGGAATTGTGCAGCACTCAACCCATGGCGCGGTGTACGCCTACGAAACGGACGGACTCGGACGCGCGATGCTCATGGACGACGCCAACATCCCGAGTCTGTTGTCATTGCCCTACCTAGGATGGTGCAGCGTCGAGGACCCGACCTACCTTGCCACCCGCACTTTCGTTTTGTCGGACGCCAATCCGTGGTTCTTCAGTGGGTCAGCAGCAACCGGAGTCGGGAGTCAACACACGCCACGAGATTCCATCTGGCCCTTGGCCATCGCGATGCAGGGACTAACGACGACGACATCGGTTGAACGCGATGCCGCGCTCAACATGCTCGAGGCAACGACGGCGGGCACCCAACACATACACGAGTCGTTCGATGTCAACGACCCAGCACAATTCACGCGACCGTGGTTCTCATGGGCAGACATGACGTACGTCGACCTCGTGCTGGCATCAGTAGGTATGTCACCCTCGATTAAGTGATCACTAGGTCACCGCAACAACGCGCTACAGCAGGCGCACCCCGATATGGTCAGGACGTCGCTCAGGACGGGAGGTGACGCTGATGCGTTCGTGTCCGTCTTGTCATGAGTCGGTTGATGATTCGGCTCGATTCTGTCCGGCCTGCGGTGCCAGACTTGGTGAGGCCGCCAAAGAGTCGAGTGAACGACGTCTAGTCACCATCTTGTTCGCCGACCTTGTTGGATCAACTCAACTCACGTCTTCACTTGACGCGGAGGCCGTCCGCGAGACGGCTCGTGGTTGGTTCGCTCGGGTGCGCGCCGAAGTCGAAAAACACGGCGGACGAGTGGAGAAGTTCGCGGGCGACGGCGTCATGGCTATCTTCGGCGTGCCGCAGCTACACGACGATGACGCTGCTCGTTGTGCGCGCGCGGCCCTCGACATTGTTGATGTGACGGCCCGTTACGCCGCGTCGTTGTCGACGCGCATCAGCTCCACGCTGTCGGTCCGGCTCGGCATGGAAAGCGGCGAAGTCGTTATTGCTACCGGTTCGGGCGATCAGTTCATTGCCACCGGCATCGCTGTCAACACGGCCGCTCGATTGCAAGGCTTGGCTGCACCAGATCGCGTGCTCGTCGGGCCGAACGCGGCCCGGCTACTTGAAGGGTGGGCCGACTTAGGCGTCCAATCGGCCGTCCAACTGAAAGGACTTGATTACCCGGTCGAGGCGTACGACTTGGTTACGGTTCACAGTCACCTTCCCGATCGTCCAGGGCGACATTCCTTGCCATTTACCGGCCGGGCAGCAGACCTCGCACTACTGCGCGCGATCGCTGCGCAGGCCCAGTCGACCAAGACTGCGCACGTTGTCGCGCTCATTGGGCCAGCAGGTGTGGGCAAGTCGCGTTTGGTCCACCAGGCGACGCTCGGCGTCGATGCCTTGGTCGTGCGCGGTCGTTGCCCCTCCTACGGTGATGCCAACGGCTTGTACCCCATTGCTCAACTCATCAACGATGTCGCGGGGTTCATCGACCGACAGCCTGCCGTCGATGAGTTGCGAGCCGCGCTGGCAGAGCGACTTAAGGGCTCTTCGAGAGCGGACGAGGCAGTTGATGTCCTGTGTCGGCTTGACGATTTGTACGGCGTCACGCCGCCCCAAACTGAAGACGTCGTTTGGGCCATGCGAGAACTCGTAGCGACGCTGGGGCGCGAAAGATTGTTAGTCGTGGTCGTTGAAGACATCCATTGGGCGACCGAGCGTCTCATTCGAGTGATGTCGCGCGTTGCGAGCGAAGTTCGAGATTCATCGGTTCTTGTTGTCTTTACAGCTCGTCCAGAAATCACCGACCAACCAGCGACGTGGATAACAAGCGGAAGTAACTCGCACATCATCAATTTGGCGCCGCTTAGTAGTGATGATGTGCGCGGTCTCATTCGCGAAGTCGACGAATCAATCGACGACGGAGTTGCTTTGGATGTGGTTGCTGCAGCGGAAGGAAACCCGCTGTTCGTCACCATGCTTTTGCAGGCCGAGTGGCTTGGTTCCGACAAGGATTTGCCGTTGGGTGTTGTCGCTCTAGCCAACGCACGCTTGCACCAATTACCGGAAGCTGAGCGGCTCCTGCTCGGACGTGCTGCGATCTTCGGTCGAGTGTTCTACCCACGTGGCGTTGCAGCCCTCGACGTCGAACATGAAGCCGATGTACCGGTACTGCTCGAATCTCTCAAACGGCGGCGGCTCATTCATGACGCTGTTCCGGACCTGGCCGACGAAGCCGCTCTCTCTTTCGATCACGCTTTGTTGCAAGAGGCCGCGTACCGACAACTCCCTAAGACTGTGCGATTGCAACTGCATAGCGCCGCCGCTGAGTGGCTTGGCAGCATCTCGCAGCACCCGAGCACCTTGCAGGCGATTGCCCATCATCGCCACATGGCCGTCGAGCAAGCGGTGGAGCTTGATACCCCTAACGATGTCCTCGTCGACCTACGCGAATCGGCGGCCGAGGCAGCATTTGACGCCGCCCACTCACTTGATGCGACAAGTAGTGGAGCGGCAGTCGAGTACCTGCGCGCTTGCCTAGAAAATACGTCCGATCTAGAACTCCGCGCCAAAGCCATCTTTGACTTGTTACTCCATAACGACGAAACGATGACCGCAGCGGACGTCGAGCCCTCGATTGCGGAAGCCTTCGCGTGTGGACGCGAAGATTTGGGACACCTCCTTGAGGCAGAGCTGTATTACAGCGCGGCGGGTAGCGCCAACCGAAGTTGGGCCGACGTTCAAATCCCTGCGAACAACGCCCTGACGTTCGCGACGGCCCGCGGCCAGAGCGAGTTGATACTGCGTGCTTTGATCGCGATTTCCCAAGCCGAACAACAGTTGGCACCTTCGGTAGCCGTCGCAGCGGTTCGTCATGCGCGTCTACTCATCGGCGAGCGTGACAACTTGCTGGCGTCGTCGACGGCAAATCTTGTTCTCGGTACTGCCGCGAACCTCAACGAGTCATTTGAGGAAGTCCAACGGGTCGTCAATGAAATTCTCGCTGTCACGTCAAGTTTCCGCGTCGAAGATCGAGCTATTTCAGTGTTAGCGAGATTCGCGGCGAGCGCGGACCAGGTCGAGGACCTAGACGTGCTACTCAAGCGGCATGCGCAGATAGTGCCACGGCTTCGTCCGCTCGATGTAACTACGAATATTGCCTTCATATTGGCGCCAGCATTGGCAGTTGTTGAGAGACACGAAGACGCGTTGGCGATGTGGGACGAGGTTGGACCTCAGATCCACGAGTCATTTGGGCATGACGCCATGGCTTCGGTGTGGCCTGAGCAAGCGCTGTCGCTCATCGAACTCGGTCGCGTGAGCGAGGCCCGTCCGCTGTGCGCAGCAGATCGTCGCACGACGGCCCCCGACGATGACTTCGGCCTTGCGGAGTGGCACGCGGCGTGCGCCCGATTAGCAGCCGCTGATCGCGACCTCGCCGCAGTTCACTTGCACGTCGCGGAAGGGGCGCGCTGGATTGACCGCATGGCGTTAGGCGGCGGAATTCCGCAGCGTCTCCGACTCGAGTTGGCACGCGCCCTAGCCGACGCTGGCGATTTGGTTGCAGCACGCGCCATGGCAGTGCAAAGCCGCGACGAAGCCCTTGCTCTCGGAGCACTGGCTTACGTCCGCCGGGCTGACGCCATTCTCGGCCTTGCCTAACAGTCCGCTTCAAGGGTTTGTGCCGCTGAAGGCGTGACGTGGTTGCGTCGTTGACTTACGGTTGACGACATGCGGACGACAGCGATCAGTCTCGGTGTCGCAGTGGCATTACTCAGCGGCGCACTCGTCACGCACCCGGCAACAAGCCGTGGCTTTCGAGCAACTGACGATGCCCAGATTCAGTACGCCGGAGCGCTCGTTGTTCCGGCCTCGACGCGAGTCGTCGACATCGACGGTCAGACATCGTCGGCAGCAACGGTGCGAGCACTGCACAGCAAGGGCAAGGTTGTCATCTGCTACATCTCAGCGGGCTCGCTTGAGAACTATCGTCCCGACGCTTCCAAGTTTCCAGCGAAGGTTCTGGGAAAGGTTCTCCAAGGCTGGCCGGACGAAAGATGGCTCGACATCCGACAACTGTCGGTCCTGTTGCCATTAATGAAGGCACGCGTGGCTGATTGCAAAGCCAAAGGATTCGACGCGATGGACTACGACAACGTTGACGGTTACACGAACGACACAGGGTTCCCGCTCACAGCCTCCGAGCAATTGCGTTACGACCTCGCACTGGCAACCCTGGCGCACAGTTTCGGCATGCGGGCCGTGCTGAAGAACACCCTTGACCTCATTCCGAAACTTGTTCGCTCCTTCGACGCGGCAGTCAATGAGCAATGTGGTGAGTACTCCGAGTGTGCTGCCTACGCGCCGTTCGTCCGGGCCCACAAGCCCGTCTGGGTTATCGAATACAACATCTCGTTCGCGCAGGCCTGCAAAGCCGTCACTCGCTATCACGTACACGTCCAGCGAAAGCATCTTTCACTCGACGCCTGGCGCCAACCTTGTCCAGCGCCGCGGGGCTGACAAGTCAGGAATTTTGCGGCAGCATCAGGCGTCGCCACTGTGCGGACCTCACGACGGTCCGGCAGCCGACTTGACGGGTACGGAGCCGGCATGACTGAGCCTCGCAAACTCCTGCAACAAGCAGTCGATCACGCTGCGGCCTATGTGGAGACGCAACCGACGCGACCAATCCAGGCGAGATCGAGTTACGCCACAATGCTCACCGCATTTACCGAATCGTTTCCGGAGCACGGGCGCGACGCGTCCGATGTCATCGAAACACTTGCGACGACCGCTGAGCCCGGACTCGTCGCCATGGGCTCGCCGCGCTATTTCGGCTTTGTCGTCGGCGGTGCCCTTCCAGCCGCACTCGCGGCAGATGTGCTTGTGTCCGGGTGGGATCAAAACACCGGCCTAACGTTCGGCACACCGAGCACAGCGGCGATCGAGAGGGTGGCTGCGAGTTGGGTCAAGGATGCGCTGCATTTGCCGAAGACGGCATCAGTTGGATTCGTTACCGGTGGGTTGATGGCGAATTTCACAGGACTGGCCAGCGCCCGTCATCACGTGCTCGCCGCGGCTGGTTGGGACGTCGAAGTCGATGGTCTGCAAGGAGCGCCACGAGTCAACATCATCGCGAGCGCCGAGCGACACGCGACGATCGACATGGCCTTGCGCTATCTCGGCATCGGGTCGGGCCACATCTTGGCTGTGGCAACCGACGCGCAAAGTCGCATCGAAATTGACTCGCTCCATGAGTTGTTGAGTTCGTGCAGCGGTCCGACCATCGTGTGCCTGGCGGCCGGCAACATCAATACCGGCGCCTTCGATGACATTGGCCGCGCGACCGACCTTGCGCACGAGTTCGACGCGTGGGTTCATGTCGATGGTGCATTCGGACTTTGGGCCGCGGCTGCACCGACGCGACGATTTCTTGTCGACGGATTGGAGCGTGCCGACTCGTGGGCTACAGATGCTCACAAGTGGTTGAACGTTCCTTATGACTGCGGAATTGCGATCGTTGCGCATGAAGCGTCACATCGAATTCCGCTGGGGGGTCAAGCGTCGTACCTCGTTCGCGAAGGCGGCGATGCCGATCCGTTTGAACTGGTTCCTGAATTCTCGCGCCGAGCGCGTGGCGTACCCGTGTATGCCGCTTTGGCGTCACTCGGACGCGAGGGCCTGGCGGAAATGATTGAGCGTTGCTGCGCGCAAGCGCGCTACTTCGCAGCCAGGCTAGGTGAGTTGGACGGGGCACGTGTATTGAACGATGTCGTTCTCAACCAAGTAATCGTCCGCTTCGATGACGACGACGCGACGACGAAAGCCGTCATCGAAGGTGTGCTTGCCGATGGCGTCGCGTACATGACTCCGTCGACGTGGAAGGGCCAAGCGGTCATGCGCATCTCGGTCAGCAACTGGCAAACGACGAGCCACGACGTCGACTTGTCATTCGAATCGGTGGCGAAGGTGTACCAGCACATTACGTCGCCTTGACGTGACGATGTCAGGGGCCGACGCTTACGCGCGCACCTTTGTGCGCGATGTACAAGGATCACTCGCTCCGCATGCTGACTCGGTGCGTGCTGTCGCAATGCGCGCGTACATGAAGGATGTCGCGCCCTTCCTCGGTATCGGGGCACCCATCCGTCGCTCGGCTCTGCGCCCACTTTTGCGCGCGCTGCAACCTGGTGCGGACGATGTGGTGCCGACCGTCCGAGCGCTCTGGGGCTTGCACGAGCGCGAGTATCAGTACGTCGCGTGTGACTTTCTGGCACAACACGAAAAGCTGTTAAGCGCCTCGTTCTTGCGCACCGATCTGGAGTTTCTGCTCACAACCCGAGCGTGGTGGGACACGGTTGACGCCCTTGGCACGGCAGTTGTCACACCTTTGGTCGCTCGACACCCACAACTCGTTTCTGACATGTGGCGCTGGCTTGCCGGTGACAACATCTGGCTGGTCCGTGCAGCAATCCAGCACCAGCGTGGACTCAAGCACGCAACTGATGTCGAACGGTTGGTAGGCATGTGCAGCCAGAGGGCAGCCGACCGCGAGTTCTTCATCGCCAAGGCGGTCGGTTGGGCCTTACGTGACTTGGCGCACCTGAACCGACCCGCGGCCTTGGCCTTTGGCGCCGCCCATGATGAGTTATCACCCGTGGCGGCGCGCGAACTCGCCCGCGGCCTGGCAGCCACGGAATCGCCGCCTAAGCCCGGTGCAAGAGCTAAAAGCGCGGCGACATAGAGAGGGAAAGGGAATCGTGGCAAAGCACGCCACCCTCGATAGATCTAGGAAGGCGCCATGACGCGGAACCGCCTACTGGCACTCTCGCTCGCTGGAGTTGCAGGTTGTGGGCTGCTGCTCGGAGGCTTTGCGGCCTCTGGGTCAGACGCAAAGACTCCAACGGTTAAGCCGCCAACCAAGACGACGACGCATCACCCACAGCCCGGGATGATGGTCCTCGTCCCGCTCAAGGTCTCGTTCCAACGAGCAGGTGCGGCAAGGAACTACGCGTTGACTCGAGGTCGCACCTTGTACTTCGTGCCAGCTAACCCGTCCACTGTTGCGGACTGGACGGTCAGCTCGTCAAAGGCAGGGGTCGTTGCCATTACGCCAGCAAATGCCGCAGGCAAGATGTCGCCGGATCCCGCAATTCAAGGCGTGGGCGATGGCCACACAGTCATCACGGTCAAGAGTAAGAAGGGGTCCCAGGCGTACACGTTCACTGTCACCGTTAGTACCCCTGAAATTGCGCCGGGCCACATCATCAATTACTGAGCACGAAAAGAAAGAAGCGGGGCGCCCACACGGACGGGTGGGCGCCCCGCTCTTTGCAACCAGATGCTGCTACAAAGACGGTCCGCTCATCAGCGTGACGGTCGTGGAATGCGTGTGGCCTGTCGTGTCGGTCCAGTGAATCGACACCGAGTTGCCGGGCTTGGTAGCACCGACCGCCTTGATGAGATCGCTCGACTTGCTGATCGTGTGTCCGTTGAATTCGGTGACGATGTCGCCCGCGGCAAGTCCGATGCTCGCAGCCGGCGTATTGGGCACGACATTGACGATCTGCGCACCTTGGTTGTCTTGAAGCGAAACGCCGAGGAACGACGTCGAGCCAATGTGAACAGTTGCACTCGCCTGGCCGGACTCAATCTGTTGCGCAATGTCGAGAGCGTGTGCGATAGGAATGGCGAACCCGGTCGGACCAGTGTTACTTGAGGCCGCAGTATCCATGCCCACAACTTGGTTGTCGGACGTCATGAGCGGACCGCCAGAGTCACCTGCAGCGATCGGAGCGTCAGTCTGAATCAGCCCGGAGACGTGTTCAGCGTCGCCACCACCGGCGTCAGTGGCCGTGATGTCTTGGTTGAGTGCGACGACTTTGCCGGTAGCCGCACTTGGTGTGCCTCCGACGCCGCCTTCGTTACCGACGCCAATGACAGTCGTGCCGACCGTGGGAACAGTGGTGTTGGTCTGAACCGTGGCGAGGTTAGACGCGTTCTGTAGTTGGAGGACCGCAACGTCGTCGGATGCGCTGTAGCCCACGACGGTCGCGCGGTAGGTCTTGTTGGTGCTGACGACGCGCACCGAAATGCTTGTTGCGCCCTTGATGACGTGATTGTTCGTTAGTACTTCGCCACTCGGGGTCAAGATCATGCCGGTGCCAGCAGCCTGGCCGCCCTCGTATCCGAGGTTCGTGTTGACGTCGACGACACCAACCTCTTGGGCCGCTGTCGCCAGGGCCGACGATTGCGAAACCGACGAGGAGCCGCCGCCAGGCAAAGAGAAGCCGTTGCCGTTGGGGTTGCCGAAACCGAGCCCAGGGTTATTCGGATCCAGACCCAGCCCACCGTCGTCACCGAATCCGTTGTTGGGGTTTCCAAGGCCGTTCGTGCCACCCAAGTTGTTGGGATTCGCGAAGCCGTTGGAGTTCGTGCCGGACGGTGTGAGGGCGGCCTGCGATTCGACCTTGGTCTCGTGGGAGGCGTACGCGTAGACACCGCCAACACTGGCAACTCCGATGACGGCTGCAGCGGCCACCGCGCCCAGCCACCAGCGGCGGTGCGACGGGGGAGTCGTGGTGGTGGCGTCGTCCGCCGCTGTCTCATGCGACAGCGGACCGAAGGTGTCGGATGGCAGCGCAGGCAGCACGTAGGGCGACTGGTAGGCAGGTCCAGTCGGTGGAGTCGTTGGGCGCTCCGGGAAATCTTGCTCGTCCCAGCCGTTCGTCATGGCAATTCCTCGGTGCTTAGGGGACCGGTCTGATACGTCCGGTGTCTCCTTCTATGGGACGCCCCAAACCTGGCTGGATTCTGTGTGCCACTTGTAGAACCAGTGAGAGGTTATGCCAGCGCGGCAAGCGCCGCAGGCCGAGTGCGGGAAAGTGACGGTAAACATCTGTCCACTGGCGGCGGTCCGCTACCGTCCACGGCATTCGACGGACGGCTGTCACGACACCCCGTGACAGCGAAAAGTGCGGTCACATGGACCGGACCTTACTGGTGCGCGAGGGGGGAGTTGAACCCCCACGCCCTTACGGGCACACGGACCTGAACCGTGCGCGTCTGCCTATTCCGCCACTCGCGCGCGCCGTTTCACGGTAGCACGGGGCCACGCTCGCCCCCTTTGACGCAAACCCTCACCTAGGCGCGCGGTACGAGTTGTGCCGCGGTCTGCATCACAGTCGAATCTCACATCGCGCGCGCCCGGCGGGTAGCAGTGTGGGGCGCGACTAGCATCGAGAAAACAGTGGGGTCCGTATGAACCCAGAACCACGTCAGGGAGGGTCCGTGGGACTGCTCGATTCGTTCGAGGAGCGACTCGACCGTCTGGTCAACGGCGCATTCGCGCGCGCCTTCAAATCAGAGGTGCAGCCGGTTGAAATTGCGGCCGCAGTGCAGAGCGAGATGGACGAATCCGCCGCCGTCGCACCGGACGGACGAACCGTCGTACCCAACCACTTCGGCGTCGACCTATCTCCCCATGATTTTGACCGCCTTGGTGCTTACGCCAAAGTGTTGACCGGCGAACTGTCGACGGTGATTCAGGTACATGCCACATCGCAGGGATACGCCCTGTTGGGACCCGTCACCGTCGACTTGCTGCGTGATGAGGCTTTGGATACCGGGATCTTTCGTGTGGTGCCAGACGTCGCGCCAAACGCCGTGACCGTGCCGTCCGACGATGCGGAGTTCCATCGGTCGAATCCGCGACTCGTGGTCAACGACGTCGCCCACCCATTGACCAATGCCTCGACAGTTGTGGGTCGCGGCAATGACGTCCAACTACGCATCGACGACCCCGGCATCTCGCGGCGGCATTTCGTCATCGAACTCGATCCGGTTCCCGTCGTTCGCGACCTCGGGTCGACAAACGGAACTCTCGTTGACGATGAGCCGATCGTCGAAGCCGTTCTGCAGGACGGCAGCCGCATCAACATCGGTAACACCGTCCTTATTTTCCGGGTCGGCTGATCGCGCCATGAGTGCCCTGTCCCTGTCGCTTCTGCGCTTGGGCTTCTTGGCGTTGTTGTGGGCACTGGTACTTGTCGTTGCGTTCGTTTTGCGGCGCAACCTCGTGTCACCACCGAGCGGCGTGAAAGCAGCACCAGCCGTCGGAGCGAACCAAGCCAAGCCGAAACGCGCTCAACGTAAGGCCGGACGCTCACTGCTCGTTATCGAGGGACCACTCAAAGGCACCTCCATCCCCTTGGGCGGTGCGCCGGTCACGATTGGCCGCGCACCCACGAGCACCGTTGTCATTGAAGACGACTACGCATCGGCCAATCACGCGCGCATCGTCCCTGGCGACGGTGAGTGGATCGTCGAAGACCTCGGATCAACGAACGGAACCTTCGTCGGCAATAAGCGTGTGACGACTCCAGTGCCGTTACCCGTCGGCGTTCCGCTCCGAGTCGGTCAAACAGTGCTGCAGTTGAGGTCGTAGTGCTGACGTTGCGATACGCCGCGCGTTCCGACGTAGGCCTCGTCCGCCCGGGCAATGAAGATTCCGGATACGCCGGACCACACTTGTTGGTCATCGCGGACGGAATGGGTGGGCACGCCGCCGGTGAACTTGCAAGCGCGTCCGCGATTGCAGTCTTCGCAGCGCTCGACAGTACCGAGCCGCCGATCGATGAATTGCCAGAGGCGTTGCAAGGCGCACTCACGCGAGTCGGAGAAGAACTCGATCGCGTGTCTGTCGGCGACCCATCACTTGCGGGACTCGGCACGACGCTTACAGCGATTAGTTGGCGTGATGGGCTTGCCGTTGTCACTCACGTCGGCGACTCGCGTGCGTACCTGCTTCGCGACGGCGAACTCCAGCGCCTCACACGCGACCATACCTACGTTCAGGCTCTGGTCGACGCCGGACGCATCACGGAAGAGCAGGCAGCCAATCATCCGCAACGTTCGCTCATCACGCGTGCGCTAGACGGACGGCGCGATGTCGAAGGTGATTTGTCAGTCCGTGAACTGCGCGCACACGATCGAATCTTGCTATGTAGCGATGGATTGTCTGGTGTCGTAAAAGACAGCGAACTTGCCGAACTACTCGCCGAAGGCGACCCAACCGGTGCGGTCACTGCCCTTGTCGATGCCGCACTTGCCGCAGGTGCCAGCGACAACGTCACCGTAGTTGTCGCCGACGTCGTTGAGTCGCGCGTGATATCAGGTGAACCAGTAGTTGTTGGAGCTGCAGGTGAGCCACAGAATCGTGAGCGACTGCCCTCCCTCGCGTTCCCTACTGATGTGCAGCCTGGCGGTTCGGCGACGTCCACGGCGCGAAGCTTCTTCAAGCGCCGCTCATTCACAATCGTGCTTGTCGTCGTCGCCGTTGTTGCCGCGTTAGCTCTCGCTGCCTTTGCCGGCTTGACCTGGCTGTCGCATCGCTACTACGTCGGCACTGACGGCGCCTACGTTGCTGTGTTTCGCGGGGTCGATGCCAACCTCGGTCCGATTCAATTCGCCAAGCCAGAAGAGGTAACGAATATCCCTGTGAGCTCGCTGACGGATTTCGATAAGCAGCGGGTACAAGAAACGATTCCCGTTGCTGGCCTAACGGAAGCGCGCAGCACAGTCGAGAGCATTCGCGGGCGAACCCCGTGCGCCACAACCACGTGCGCCGCTCCAGCGAGCGCGATACCGACGGCGACGCCTAGCCCGTCGGCGAGTTAGTCATGACATCACAGCACCCGCGCGCCATCGAGTCGATCCTGCTTGTCTTCGCGTGGCTGGTCGGGTCCGGCGCTTACGTCTTGGTCGACCTTGGTGTTAGCGGAAAGGTCGGTCAAGGCACGCGCGGCGTCTTACTCATTACGGCTGGCATCGTCGCCTGCCTCGAAGTCGCGATGCGGACGTTGGCGCGGTATGCCGACCCGGTCTTGCTGCCGGCCGTTGTCGTCGTCAATTTGATGGGCGTGGCAATGATCCACCGGCTCGATCTCGCCTCCGCCCACAGTGCGGCAGCGACGGGCGCTGCGTTGCCTCGAGCCGACGTCGCCGCCCAACTGCTGTGGGTGGTTGTCGGATTCGTGCTGTTCGTCGGCGTACTCGTCATCATTAGTGATCACCGGATCTTGCAGCGCTACACCTTCACTGCGGGACTACTCGGAGTCGTGCTGCTGCTCCTGCCACTCGTACCGGGCATCGGTCGAACCATTAACGGCGCGACGCTCTGGATCAACCTCGGTCCGTTCAGCTTCCAGCCAGCCGAAGCGACGAAGATCTGCCTCGTCATCTTCTTGGCGGGCTACCTCGTACGTGCCGGCAGCCAACTAGCGGTCGTCCGCACCAAAGTTCTCGGCGTCCCCCTTCCACGGATGCGCGACCTAGGACCAATCCTGCTGGTGTGGGCGGCCAGCCTGTTGGTGCTCGTGGCGCAACGTGATCTCGGTACGTCGCTACTGCTTTTCACCATCTTCGTCGTCATGGTCTACGTCGCGACCGGACGATGGAACTGGTTGGTCATCGGCGCAGTTCTCATGGTTATCGCGTCTTTTATTGGATACGTGGGCTTCCACCATGTACGCGTCCGCTTTGACATTTGGTTACACCCATTTGCCGATCCGTCCAACACCGGCTACCAACTCGTCCAGTCGTTGTACGGCTTGGCAAGTGGTGGCTTGTTCGGCACGGGACTCGGACAGGGTCACCCGTACCTCGTGCCCTTTGCGAACAGCGACTTCATCGGTGCCGCCTTAGCCGAAGAGCTTGGCCTCTTCGGTTTCACCGCCATTCTCATGTTCTACGCAATCATCGTGCAGCGCGGTCTGCGCATCGCGACAGTGGTCCGCGACGACTTCGGTCGACTCATGTGCCTGGGCTTCGCGTTCGTCATCGCGTTTCAGACTTTCCTGGTGCTCGGCGGTGTCACGCGGCTCATTCCGCTGACCGGCCTCACAACACCGTTCTTGTCCTATGGCGGATCTTCGCTCGTCGTCAACTGGATGATGATGGCGCTCTTGGTGCGCACAAGTAACGACATACGGCGTCCGGCCCCAATCATCGAAGTCAGTGACGAAGCGCTTACGCAGGTGATTGCAAGGTGACGCGGCGCATTTACGGCGTGGGCGTTGCCTTGATGGTGCTGCTCGTTGCCTTGATCGCAAACCTCACCTACGTGCAGGTGTTGCATGCAGACGCGATCAAGAACCGACCAGACAATCAGCGCCTGACACTCGCCGAGTACAACTACGAGCGCGGGCCTATTCTCATCGGACCAAATGCCGTAGCGAAGTCGGTGCCGACAAGTGGGCAATTGGCGTACTTGCGGCAATACGCCGACGGGCCACGAAACGTTGCTATCACTGGCTTTTACTCGATCATCTACGGGCGGACAGGGCTGGAGCGGCAGGCTAATGCTGTCCTGTCGGGCACCGATGACAGGTTCTTGAAGGACCGCTTAGGTCAACTGTTTGCGGGCAAGACGCCGCGTGGTGGCGCTGTCGTGACGACGATCAACCCGGCGGCACAAGCGGCGGCTGAACGTGAAATGGCCGGACGTCCGGGCGCCGTTGTAGCCATCGATCCGCGAACCGGCGCCATATTGGCTTTGTACTCAAGCCCGACGTTCGATCCCAACGGTCTCGCTTCTCACGACGCGACCAAAGTTCAGGCGTACTACAACAAACTCATCACCGACCCAGCCCAACCGATGCTCAACCGTCCGCTCGCCCGAACTTATCCACCAGGGTCGACATTCAAACTGGTGACGGCGGCCGCCGCACTGTCAAGTGGAAAGTACACGCCGCAATCGGTGGTGCCAGGTCCGGCTGCGTTGCCGTTACCGAACAGCACCCACGTCCTTACAAACTGGTTCCACACGGCGTGCGGCCCAAACGGAAAGATCACTCTCACCCTCGCCCTCGACATTTCGTGCAACACCGCGTTTGCGTCGATCGGCATGGCACTCGGGCCGGATGCATTGCGACAGCAAGCAGAGAACTTCGGTTGGGGTCACTCCTTTGCCGTCCCGATGGTTGCTGCTGCCAGTGGCTTTGCCGAAAACCCCGACATGGCGCAAACCGCCCAGTCTGCGATTGGTCAGTTCGACACCACTGCAACCGCGCTGCAGATGGCATTGGTCGCGGCCGGCATCGGAAATCAAGGGATCGTCATGAACCCGTACCTGATAGCCGAAGAGTTGGCACCAGACCTTTCAGTCGTCGGACGTACGCAGCCGTCGCAGTTTCGCCGTGCCATCAGTGCGGGGGTGGCGGCACAAATGACCACCATGATGGTGACTGTCGTCGATCACGGAACAGCGACAAGCATGCGCATTCCTGGCGTCGAAGTTGGTGCAAAGACGGGGACGGCAGAAGTCGGACCCGGCGGCAAGCCACACGCGTGGATGGTCGGACTCGCACCAGCAAACAATCCTCAAGTGGCTGTCGCAGTAGTCATCGAGAACGGCGGCGGCGCCGCTGAAATCAGTGGGAATGGACTCGCTGGGCCAGTCGCCCACGCAGTCATCCAGGCGGTACTGAAATGATCAACAGCCGGAGCCGGGACTCCGGCAAGGAGGAACGATGAGCGACGAGACCGGACGCATTCTGGGCAACCGTTACACGGTTGGTCCAGCAATCGGTCGCGGCGGCATGGCCGAGGTCTACCGGGCGCGTGATTCGCGTCTCGGCCGCACGGTTGCCATCAAAGTCTTGCGAACTGACCTCGCGCGCGATCCGTCCTTTTTGAGTAGGTTCCGCCGCGAAGCCCAGTCTGCTGCCGGACTGAACCACCCGACGATCGTTTCCGTATACGACAGCGGTGAAGACGTCGAAGGTGTCGGTGCCGACGCGTTGTCCGTTCCGTACATCGTCATGGAGTACGTCGATGGGCATACCGTCCGCGAAATGATTCGTGGCGGCAAACATCTCTCGGCGCGTGAATCGCTCACCATTACGTCCGGCGTTCTCGACGCCCTCGAGTACAGCCACCAGCACGGCATCGTCCATCGCGACATTAAGCCGGGCAACATCATGCGCACCGACAAGGGCGTGGTGAAGGTCATGGACTTCGGCATCGCACGGGCACTTGCTGATGCCGGGCAGACGATGACGTCAAGTCAAACGGTCATGGGGACGGCGCAATATTTATCACCCGAACAAGCAAAGGGTGAAACGGTCGACGCACGCAGTGATCTCTATTCCACTGGCGTCGTGTTGTACGAAATGTTGACTGGCCGACCGCCATTCGTCGGAGACAGTCCGGTGTCTGTCGCCTACCAACACGTGAGCGAAGATCCCGTTCCCCCGTCACAACTAGATCCGTCGATTCCACCAGCCGTCGACGCTCTCGTCATGAACGCGTTAAACAAGGACCCAGAAGACCGCTATCAATCGGCGGCTGAGTTCAAAGCGGACGTCGACCGCGCGCTGCAAGGGTTACCAGTCGTGGCAACGTTGCCGGTGGCCGCGATGTCTGCAGATTCGACACGTGTCATGCCGACGACGCGTGCAAACGGAAAGCCGAATCGGGCGACAAATCCCTGGATTTGGGTACTTGTTGGCGCTGCTGTACTTGCCATGTTGGTTGCCGGGCTCTGGCTGGCATCGTCGCTATTTGGCGGCGGGTCCGCAGCAACCCAAGTCACTGTCCCCAGCGTCGTCGGGGCGAATGCCTCCACTGCGGCGACGATCCTGTCGCAGGTGGGTCTGAAGTTGGGTGCCGAAGGAAACGCGCACAGCGACAAGCCCATTGGGCAGATCATTGCGCAAGATCCGGCGGCGCAGGCGACAGCTGTGAAAGGTAGCGCCGTCAACGTCACGTTGAGCAGTGGCGTCAATACGGTGGCCGTGCCGCAACTCGTTGGTCTAGTCAGCAAGAACGACGCCGAACGGCAATTGCAGCAAGTCGGCCTGGTGTTGGGGCAGGTCAACCCGGTAGCGAACAGCCAGCCTGCTGGCTACGTCGTGGCGTCTGACCCCGTTGCAGGTCAAGAGGTTCCGGTTGGTTCGACAGTTGCCATCTCCATCTCGACTGGACTCGTCAATGTTCCTGACGTTGTCGGTATGGATCTCAACTCGGCAACGACAAAGCTGCGACAAGCGGGATTCGTCGTCAATTACGTCAACCAACAAAGTAGTGCTGCCGCTCCAGAGACTGTGCTTGATCAATCGCCGCGGTCAGGAAGTGCTGTGCCTCCGAAGTCACTTGTGACGTTAACGGTCGCGGTTCCTGTTCCTACTCCCTCTCCGACGCCAAGCCCCACACCGTCTCCTACACCTTCACCCACACCGTCGTTGTAGCGGCGAAAGCGCAAGGCGCGATTCAGGTGCAGTTGCTTAGCCTCGCTGCACGACGGGAGCGAGTCCGCTGCTACGCCCGACCGCGTCTGGGTCGCCGCATGTAACAAGCCAATTGGCAAGCATGCGGTGACCGCCTTCGGTGAGCACGCTCTCCGGGTGAAACTGAACGCCTTCAATTGGCAGTGTCCTGTGACGCAATGCCATGACGATTCCCGAGTCGGTACGACCAGTGACTTCAATGACTTCAGGAAGTGTCGGTTCTTCTACGGCAAGAGAGTGATAGCGAGTCGCAGTGAACGGATCGCTGAGTCCTGCCAGCACGCCTTGTCCGGTGTGATGAACGAGGCTTGTCTTTCCGTGCATGAGTTCCGGTGCACGCGAGACTGTCGCTCCGTAGGCGACCGCGATGGCTTGGTGCCCGAGACAGACACCGAACAACGGCATCTCGTTGTCGGCGGCCCACGTCACCATGTCGACGCATACACCTGCACGTTCAGGCGTACCGGGGCCGGGCGACAACAAGACGCCGTCGTAGTTCGCTGCTTCACTCGGCGTGACTTCATCGTTTCGGCGGACGACAACATCGCAACCAAGTTGTCCGAGGTACTGGACGAGGTTGTAAACGAAACTGTCGTAGTTGTCGACAACGAGAATGCGCATGAGCCCATTGTGGCTCGGTGTTTCAATTTC
>Ga0075017_100000134_pt1 | contig 32912 bp, 27 predicted proteins | sample AleBraG_ABR_2012_FD_71475 | JGI IMG/M metagenome (GOLD analysis project Ga0075017, IMG submission 71475) | Freshwater sediment microbial communities in response to fracking from Pennsylvania, USA - Alex Branch Run_MetaG_ABR_2012 | ecosystem: Environmental > Aquatic > Freshwater > Creek >... | reverse complement strand
CTTCTTGTAGTACGCGCCCCACAAGCCCATGTGGGCGGAGGAGAAGTCCGGTTCCGTGGCCAGCACGGCGTTGAGCTGTGCGATCGCCTCGTCATAACGGCCCGCGTAGATGAGATGCCAGCCATAGAAAGCTTTGTAGAAGAAGTTGAGTTGGTCCAGTTCGACAGCACGATGAATCTCGGCGCTCCACTCCACCGGACGTTTCATGGTGATCAGAAAATCGGAGTACGCAAAATGCGCGTCTGCGTAGTTCGGATCGAGTTCGATGGCGCGACGAAACTCTCTTTCTCCCGTGGCCCAATCCCAGTCGCGCAGCCAGGCAAAATCAGCCAGCCACTCGTGAGCTTCGGCCAGCGTCTCGTCCAGTTCCAGGGCTTTCAGTGTGGCGGTTTTCGCCTTGGGATACGCCTCGTCGGGTGGCAGGAAACCGGCATCCGCCAGCATGAACGAGGCCCCGGCCATTCCGGCGTAAGCCTGCGCATACGTGGGGTCTTTCTCGGCCGCCAGTTGGAAGTACTGCAACCCAGTATTCAGGTCGCGCTGGGAGAGCTTAAACGAGTGAAAGCGGCCTTTGAGATAGGCCTCGTAAGCCTCCGGATTCACCTGGCGGGCCCGGGTAAGGTGGCGAGTTTCTTCGGGCGTGATCGCAACCTTGATCTCGCTCGCCACGGTGGTTGCCACATCGCTCTGCAGGACCAGCACGTCCTGCACGTTGCGCTCGAAGGTGTTGGCCCAGAGGTGGGTATCGGAGGCGGCGTGGATGAGTTGCGCGGTGACAAGGACACGGCCGCCGGAGCGTTGCACAGAACCTTCCAGGATGCCGTCAGCTCCGAGTTCGCGCGCAATCTGCGGTAGCGGCTTCTTCGCTGCCTTGTACTGCATGATGGACGTACGCGAGATGACCTTAAGTGCCCGGATCTTTGAAAGATTCGCAATCAAGGCTTCGGTCATGCCATCGGCGAAATAGTCCTGGCTGGCGTCGCCGGAGAGGTTGGCGAGCGGCAAGACCGCGAGGCAGCGAATCTGCGGAGACGCAGCCCGGTGCAGGACACGGTCGCGCAGGCTGGCGAAATTCCCGACGAACATGCCGGCGACGGTGAGAAGGGCGGCCGCCGTCGCAAGCAAGGGCCCCCAGCTTCGTCGGATTGCGGCAGATGCTGGGGTAGACGGAGCGGCGCTGGACACGCCCAGTTGTTGCAGCGCGCGCTCCAGCTCCCGAGCGGACTGGTATCGGTTCGCGGGGTCCTTTTCCAGGCACTTAAGGATGACGCCCTGCAGCGGTGCGGACACGGCGCGGTGCGGAGCCTCCGGTGGCCGTGGCGTCTGATGCAGGATCGCGGCGATCGCCTGCGATTTGCTTACATCCGCAAACGGGCGGTGTCCCGCCGTTATTTCGTACAGCACCTCCCCGGCCGCGTAGATGTCGGTGCGCGAGTCGACCTCTTGGCCGAGCAATTGTTCGGGAGCCATGTAGAGCAGGGTCCCGGCAATGCCTTCCATCTGCGTAAGGCTTTCGGTCGCAGCTTCTTCTGAAAGAGGGCCGCGGAGCCTGGCGAGTCCGAAGTCGAGAATCTTCAGCCGTCCGTCCTCGGTCAACTTCAGGTTGCCGGGCTTCAGATCGCGGTGTACGATGCCGTGCTCGTGGGCGGCGGCGAGGCCAGCCGCGAGTTGGCTTCCCAACGCGACGGCGTTCTCCTCTGTAAGAGGGCCATGCAGGAGTTTATCGCTCAGCGATTCGCCGGCAATGTACTCCATGACAAGGAAATCCACGCCCTGCTGAGTGTCGAAGTCGTGGATGGTGGCGATGTTGGGATGGTTCAGTTTGGAGAGGGCGAGAGCTTCTTTATGAAAGCTTTTGCGGGAGTGCTCATCGGCAAGCAGGCCCGGAGGGAGAACCTTGACGGCGACTTCCCGGTCGAGGTGTGCGTCGTGGGCGCGATACACTTCGCCCATACCGCCTGATCCAATCTTCTCAATAACGCGGTAGTGGCCGAGGGTCTGCCCGACGAGAACGTCGCTGCCGATGGAGCGGACTGCCATGGGGAAAGACAATTCTTTCCCCTCACCCTCTACGGCTAAATGTAGGCCTGAGTTTAGCTTGCGTCAACGCCTTGGCCCCAGATTCTGTTCCACAAAGGCAGGCTTCCGTTTCTTTCAGGGGCAGAGTAGTCTTTTGATACAGACTACCGTGGCCGGTTTGGTCTCAACCGCAACCCGAAAAGGACTCACGAACGATGGACTACCGCTGTTCCGGTCCCAATTGCGGGGCGCAAAAGGGTCTCAGTAATCAGTGGTGGCTGATGTGGACGTCGTACGGTGACGGGAACGTTCCCCTGCTGTCGCTCTGTCCCTGGGACGACGATTTGGCCAAGGCGGGCGGCTACCTGTTCGTGTGCGGTGAGAACTGTGCCCAGAAGCTGCAATCGCAGTTCATGGGGAATATCCTGCGCAATGTACGGCAGGAAAAGGCAAGTTAAGGTCAGATCAGTCAACCCGCTCGACTCGTCCGGCATCCGAGATGACATGCCGTATCGTGCAGTTAGCGGCTCATCCGACGAAAGGGTCCATCCCATGAAATTGATATCCCATGTTCTTCGCGTTTCCGCTTTCGCTGTCGGCCTTGCTGTGGCTGTTGTGGGCCAGAACCAGGAACCGGCCCAGGAGGCTGCGAAGGCGGCTTCCGGCACCGGCAAGCTGGTTATTCCCGCGGGTACGCGTGTCCCGGTGGCGCTGAAACAGGCGATCACCACGAAAAGCTCGAAGCCCGGAGACCCGGTCTATGCGATCACGTCGTTTCCGGTGGTCGAGAACGGGCGGATCCTGATTCCGGCCGGAACCTATGTGCAGGGCCGCATCAGCCGCGTGCAACGGGGCGGCGCGGTGAAGGGGCGGGCTGAAATTTTGATTCACTTCACCACCCTCATCTATCCCAGTGGGTACACGGTGATTCTGCCTGGGTCCATTGAAGGTGTTCCTGGAACGGAAAATACCAATATCAAGGATGAAGAGGGTACCATTCAGCGCAACGGGCAGAAAGGCCGGACGGTGGGGACAGCGGCCAGCACAGCGGCGACGGGCGCAGTGATCGGCGGGGCCGCGAGCGGCCTGAAAGGTGCGGGTCTGGGCGCGGCGGCAGGCGGAGTTGCCGGCCTGGCCATTGGGATGCTGACACGAGATAAGGACGTGCGCATGGAAGCGGGTACGACGCTGGAGATGGTCATTCAACGCGAGGTGGCGGTGGACGCCGAGCGCTTGCCGAATCGGGATCGGAACTATCCGGCGGAGATGCGATAGCAGGTATCCCGGGGAAAGATAAGATAAAGAGAAAGGCACGGGCCTGCCGTCCCGTGCCTCGCCCCTCGTCGATGATCAGGTGCTGCGACGACAGACCTGACCGACAAACTGATTAATGTGTTGGGACCTGAAGCGGGTGGTCGAGCCGCAACTCCAGGGTCGTACCTTTTTCCAAGCGAATGTCATGCTGAGTGAGGACGCCTGCCAGCGCTCCGGCTGCGGCTCCCGTGCCGGCGCCGATGCCAGCGCCTTTGCCACCACCCGCCGCTGCACCCGCGGCTGCGCCTAAACCGGCACCCACGGCCGCGGCTTCGATTACGCGGGTCTTGCTCGCAGTCTTGCGTTCGATCTCGCCTTCTGCGTCGGGCTGCCGTGCAGCTTTTTCACCGGGGATGCTGGAAAGCGTGGCGACCAGGGGCACCCAGCCGTGATCGGTTTCGATCTCGTCAAAGTTCACGATCATGCGGGCGTGCAGGCCCTGTTCGACACCGCTGATGTGGCCCTTGATTTTCTTGCCGCGTGGAATCATGGCGCCACTGGGAGCGACCAGGTCTTCGGCCAGTTTGGCCTTGAAGTGCTTTCCGGCCTTCACGTTTTTCGTGTCCAACTTGTCCTCCAGGCGCGCCAGGAACGTCGTGCCTTCGGGAATGATGTTGGGACTGTTGGGATAGGGCGCCGTTGCTCCGCGATCGCTGAACTGAGCGAGCAGCGGCAAAGACGTCGTGCCCAGGAGCACGGCCGAACACAGGACACGGCTAACAAGTCTGCGCATATACGGAAGAGCCCTTCGTACGGATTTCGATTCCTCAGAGTTGGATGTAGGGCAGGCGGAAAACGCTGCCCGGGGTGGGAGGAAAAAGAGGGGGGTTTGCGGGGGATGGGCAAAAGAGTCGGGAACCCTTCGATTGGAAGTGGGTCCAAAGAGGCCGGAGGGAACTAGAGGAAGGGGAATCGGCCGCCTTGGGCGCTGATGGCCTTGCGCAGGTCGTCCCAAATATTGTCGGGCATACCGAGGAAGATGTTAACCGCCTCGGGATCGAATTGCCGCCCGGACCAGCGGAGAATTTCTTCGCGAGCAGCCTGCAGAGTCTGGGCTGGGCGATAGGGACGATCGGAGGTAATGGCATCGAGCGTGTCGGCAATGGCAAACATACGGGCGCCGATGGGGATCTGATCGGCCTTCAAACCGCGTGGGTAGCCGGTGCCATCCCAACGCTCCTGGTGAGAATAGACAATCTCGGCCGCGTCCTGCAAGAAAGGGATGCGACGCAACAACTGGTAGCCGTGATAGCAGTGCTCGCGCATGACGGCGATCTCGTCGGGGGTGAGGGCGCCGGGTTTGCGCAAGATAGCGTCAGGGATGGCCATTTTACCGATGTCATGGAGGAAGGCGCCACGGGCAATGATGCGAATGTTGCTATGCCCCAGATTCATGGCGCGCGCGATGGCGATAGTAAAGGCGGTTACGCGCTTGGAGTGGCCTTCGGTTTCGGCATCCTTCAAGTCCAAGGCATCGCCCAGAGCTTCCAAGAGAACATCATAGGAGCGCTCGAGTTGCTCGGTGCGGGCGTCGACGAGAGCTTCGAGATTGGTCTGGTACGCGCGATTCTCGACTTTGAGGCGGCGATTCTCGAGAGCGCGGCGAACGGCTGCCAGCAACTGGTCGCGATCAAAGGGCTTGGTGAGGTAATCGTAGGCGCCATTGCGCAGTGCCTTCATGGCGACGGTGATATCGTGCACTGCCGTGACCATGACCACGGGCATATCGGGGAACTTTTCTTTGGCGCGCTCGAGCAATCCGATGCCGTCCATTTCGGCCATCATCAGGTCGGAGAGGATGAGCTCGAACTCTTCGCCGGAGTTGAGGATACCGAGGGCTTCCACGCCGGATCGCGCCTGGCGGCAATTGAAATGTGCCGACTGGAGCATGGAACAGACGACTTCGCGGATAGCTTCTTCGTCGTCAACGACAAGAATGCGTTCGGCAGGCATTGCTGATTTTATCGGCACGGCAATTGTAGCGCAGAGGTGCAATCAGGGCAGCGCCCGAAAGTAACCTGCACCAAGCTGGAAAACGTCGGGGCGAGGGGTGAGCCGTGGTATACCAGAAATACCCCTCCCCGAGAAATCACCGGATACGGAAAAGTCCGCCATGGCGTGGTGTGTTTGGTTGATGGCCTGGGAGTGGACCGGTCCGCGGCTCACAGTTTCGGAGTCGACGGCACTGGTCATGTTGGCCGCGAGTCTGCTCATCTATCGCACCTTCCGGGAGCGATACCTCCTCATTTGGAATCTGGGGTGGGTGGCCTATCTCATCTCCTTCTGGCCTGATTCGGGAATATTCCCAAATCTGAGCCCGCGGCTCATAGTGGCGGTGCATGAAGCCGGATTCGTGCTGGCGGTGGGAATTTTTTCCGCCGCAATTCTGATGTACTGCCATGCCCGGCGCACCTTGCCAACACTGCTGGTAGTGATGGCTCTAAGCGTGGGTTTTGCCGTGGCGCGGGTGATCCTGTGGCCGCATCAGCCGGTGTTGCGAGCAGCCCTGGAGGCAATGTATCGCTGCATGAGTCTGGTGGCGGCGGCGCGGCTGGCAGGGTTTTTCTGGCGACGGTGGCGCTTTGGTCCGTGGCTGCTGGTGATCACGCTGCTGCTGTGGCATCTTGACTGGGGACCATGGGCGCAGCATCCCTACCAGGTTCTGGACCTGTTGCTGGAAATCACGCTAGGGCTGGGCATGACGATGCTGGTGCTCGACCACTATCGCGATCGCACGCGGCGTCTGAGTGCGGTGAGCAATGTGACTGCGGCCATAGCGCGGGCGCAGCAGCCAACGGCCATGCTCAAGCCCGCGCTCCAGGAACTGATGGCGCTGACCGAATGCCGAGCGGCGTGGTTCAGAACGCTGCATGGCAATCAGCTGACGCTAACTTGCCAGGTCGGCCTGTCGGAGCATTACGAGCAGACGCAAAAAACGCTGACCCTGGATGAGGCCACGGAAAAAGTGCTGCATGGCGGACGTCCCGCAGCTTTTCGCATCGACAACATGCACGAGACGGTGCGGGAAGAGCTGAAAGCCGAGCGGCTGCATCACGTGGTTGTCGTTCCGGTTCGGGGCAAGAAGTCGATCGTCGGTATCGCGGTGTTGGGGGCGCGGCGACGGCGCGGCTATCTCCCCGAGGAAGTGCAGTTTCTGGCGACCACCGCCAATCAACTGGGGATTGCGCTGGAGAACCTGCGGCTGCGGGAGATGATCTTGCGCTCGCAGCGGCAGTGGACGAACACGTTTGACTCCATCGAAGATCTGATCCTGGTGCACGATTCCGATTACCGCATCATCAAGACGAACCGCGCGATGATGCGACGCTTGAAGAAGCGTCCGCTGGAGATTGTTGGCCATTCCTGCGCGGAGGCTCTGCCGAGTCGGGAACCATGGACGAATTGCCCGTATTGTTCCAAGGGTGAGGCCGGGCTGCGAGAAGCCGGCGATGCTGCCTTCGGCGGATACTCGCTGGTTTCCACATCGTCGTATGTAGACCACGGGGGCAAACGCAAGGGGACTATCCACATCATTCACGACACCACCGAGCGCCGAACCGTGGAAGAAAAATACCGGCTACTGTTCGAGCAGGCGCAAGAGGGAGTGTTCCTGGCTACGCTGCAGGGCAAATTGCTGGAGTGCAATGACGCGTTCGTGCGCATGCTGGGTTATGCCCGCCGGGAAGAAGTGATGGCACTAAACCTGGACCGGGAGATTTACGTCCAGGCGAGGCAGCGGGAAGAATTAGGCCAGCAACTGGAGAAGCACAACGCCGTGCGCGGGTTCGAGATGACGCTGCGCAAGCGCGACGGCTCGACCCTGAACGTACTGCAGAGCAGCAGCGTCATCCGCGACACGCAAGGTGCTATCGAACGCTACCAGGGATCCGTGCTCGACATGACGGAGAAGAAGCGAGCGGATGACGAAATTCGCCGCCGCAATCGCGAATTGAACGCGCTCAACAGCCTGGCCACGATTGCCAACCAGTCGTTTGACCTCGACGAGATTCTGAACCTGACCATGCGCCAGGTTGTCAGCCTGTTCAGCGTGGAGGCCGGCTCCATTTATCTCGCCTCGCCTGACCTGACCCACCTGCGTCGCCGCGCCGGCTGGGGACACAAGAATGAAACCCGCGCTCGCTTTGCGGAACTGCGAATGCCGCAGAAGTTCGTCGACCTGGTCCGTCAGTCCCACACCGAGGTGATCACGCCGGAGTACTTGCCGCACTTGCCGAAGAGCATCTCCGACTATGTCGAGGCGGAAGGCCTGCGTTCCTGGATATGGGTTGTTTTGTGGAGCAAGGACCGCCCCGCAGGCGTGATTGGTGTGGGCAGCCGTGAGGCGCGCGAGTTCTCTCGCAGCGAGGAAAATCTGCTCGTGGCCATCAGCAAGCAACTTGCTGCCACCATCGAGAAAGTCTATCTCTACGAAGAGAGTTGCCGCGCATACGACGATTTGAGCCAGGCCCAGGAACAGCTGCTGCAAAGCGAGAAAATGTCAGCGGTGGGCCAGCTCATTTCGGGCGTAGCGCACGAACTGAACAACCCGCTCACCGCCATTCTGGGCTACGCGCAGTTGCTCGAAAGCGAAGGCCTGCCCGATCGTGCCCGCGACTTCATCAGCAAGATCTTCAAACAGGCGCAGCGTACCCATCGCGTGGTGCAAAATCTGCTCTCCTTTGCGCGGCAGCGCAGAGCGCAACGCGTCGAAGTGGACGTCCGCAAGGTTCTCGATGAAACGCTGGCGCTCCGCGACTACGACTTCAAGGTTAACAACATTCAGATCCAGCGAGAACAGACGCGGCACTCCCTCATGGTGACCGCCGATCCGCACCAACTGGAGCAGGTCTTCCTGAACATCCTCAACAACAGCGTGGATGCCATCCTCGAAACCGGCAATCCCGGTCGCCTCGAGGTGCAGACTCGCGAGGAAGACGGGTACGTGATCATCGAGTTCCACGACAGCGGACCCGGCATCAGGGAACCGAAACGTATTTTCGACCCGTTCTACACCACCAAAGCCGTGGGCAAGGGAACGGGTCTCGGCCTCAGCATCTGTTACGGCATCGTGAAAGAACATGGCGGAGAAATTTCCGCGGAGAACCAGGCCGACGGCGGCGCGGTTATCACGGTCAAGCTACCCACGACCACCGCCGAGATGCCCCCAGCAGAAGTCCACGTTCCCGCACCGCGACGGGAGGTGCTGCAAGGATGCCTGTTGATTGTCGAGGACGAGGATGCCGTCCTGGAATTTGCCCGCGATGTCCTCACCGGTGCGGGCGCGGACGTGCACGCCGTCAAGAGCATTGAAGAAGCCAAAACTCTGCTCAAGTCCGAGAAGTTCGATGCCCTCCTGATCAATGAAGGCATGCCCGGTACCAACGCCCGTGACATGCACGAATGGCTCCTCGAGAACAGTCCTGCTCTGGCGCAGAAAACGCTCTTCACTTTCTCGCGCGTCGCCGATCCAGAGACCAAGACCTACTTGGAGGAGAAGGCCGTGCCTTCGCTCGTCAAGCCATTCGAGGTTTACGGTCTCATTTCGAGCGTCCGGGCCCTCATGCAAAAATCGCACGCTGCCGCTGCTTCAGCGCACTGAACAATCCGGGAAGTCGTGGCAGACAACGCCGCACCCTCACAGACTGCGCACGAGGTTCCGGCCCAGTTCGCGCAGCGTTTCCTCGTTACGCTGATACCAGACCCAGAGTCCTTCCTTCCGCGCCCGCACCAGTCCGGCGCGGATCAGGACCGCCAGGTGATGCGATACAGTAGACTGTGCCAATTTCAGATGTTGCTCGACGTCACTGGCACACAACCCCGCCCGCTTTGGTTGTAGAGTGGAGTGCTGTTCTTTCAGGATCCGAAGAATCCGCCGGCGGCTCGGGTCCGCGATGGCCCGCAGCATACGATCCTGGGCAGAGTCGGAGATGGGCATGGTAACTATGAGCAGAAAACAAAGCCATGCTTTCTGTCAAACGCGCGGCTACCCGCCCGCGACTTTTCCTCCACAACGGCGTCTCATGACGAGGGGATGAGGATGCTTTTCGAAGGCAATGAACGCAAAACGCTGGAACGGCGGATGCGGGATGAGGGGCGCCTTCCGCCGGGACAGTCGGCCACTTTGAAGTGGCCTGTCCTGCACTACGGTTCTGTTCCTCGCTTCGACGCCGCGCGCTGGGATTTTCGCGTCTGGGGTTTGGTCGAGCAGCCGCTGCGTTTCACGTGGCCGGAAATCACCGGTCTGCCCCAGGTCGAACTGGTGCGCGATTTTCACTGCGTTACACGCTGGAGCCGCTACGACAACCGTTGGCGTGGCGTCGCGTTTCGCGAAGTGCTCAAGCGAGTGCAACTGGAGCCCGGCGCAGCTTTCGTGTTAGTGCACGCCGAACAGGGCTACACCGCGAACGTGCCTTTGGTTGACCTCGATCGCGACGACGTGCTCTTTGCCACACACCACGACGGGGAACCTCTAACGGCCGACCATGGTTACCCAATGCGCCTGGTCGTGCCGCACCTGTATGGTTGGAAGTCGGTGAAGTGGGTGCGGGGACTGGAATTCCTCGACCACGATGCCGCGGGCTTCTGGGAACAAAATGGGTACCACATGCACGGCGATCCGTGGCAGGAACAGCGCTACAGCGGACGTTGAACTACTTCTTTAGGATTGGCGTGTATCCGTCTTTTGACAGACGGGCTTTCATCGCATCCACATCTTTGAGGTCCGTGAACGGTCCAACTTGTACATGCACCAGCTTATCGGCTGGCAGGTTGCTTGTGGCGAACACCTGATACTGCTTCTTGCGCAGCGCGGCCACTAGCGCCTCTGCATCTTCCTGCTTGGTCACTGCGGCTACTTGCAGGTAGTACGCATGTCCGCTTGCGGGCTGATCCACCGGTCCTGACTGGCTGGCATTCACGGGAACGGCTGGCGCGGCGGAATCGGTGGCAGGAGACGTCTCCTGCAGTGTTTGTGCCGAGGGTCTCTGCCCGGATACCAGGACAGCGGGGGCGGGCGACCCTGAGGCTGCGGCGGCGTTTCGGTTGGAGCTTCGCCCCATGGAATAGCCCAGGCCGAAGAACAGTGCGCAGCAAGCCACCAGCACAAAGAAGAGTGCCAGCATCTTGCCTGTGCCAAACGTGGTTTCCGTTTCCCCTGTTTCCGAAGTCGTCATGTTCCTCCTCCTGCGTTACTTGGCCGGCGTGCCCGGGGTCAGAGTCCCGGCAGCTTTTTCCACGATCTTCTGCATGCCGGAGAAAAAGTCCACTGGAACGGGGAAGACCACGGTGGTGTTCTTTTCGACGCCGATTTCGGTGAGCGTTTGCAGGTAGCGCAGTTGCACGCTGACGGGTTCGGTGGCGAGCAGGCGGGCCGCGTCGACCAAGCGCTGCGCGGCGGAGAATTCGCCTTCGGCGTGAATGATCTTCGACCGCTTCTCGCGTTCCGCTTCTGCCTGTTTGGCCATGGCGCGCAGCATGGATTCTGGCATGTCCACCTGCTTGACCTCGACGTTGGCCACCTTCACGCCCCATGGCGCCGTATGCGTGTCGAGAATGCTCTGCAGCCGCAGATTGATTTTCTCGCGGTGCGAGAGCAGTTCGTCGAGTTCCTGCTCGCCTAGCACGGAGCGCAGCGTGGTCTGGGCGAACTGCGAGGTCTGGTAGAGATAGTTCGAGACTTCGTTGACCGCTTTGTTCGAATCAATCACCCGCAGAAAAATGACCGCGTTCACTTTCAGGGTCACGTTGTCACGCGTGATGATGTCCTGTGGCGGGACTTCCAGCGCTTCCTGCCGCAAGGAGATGCGCACCATGCGATCTACGGGCGCGAAGACAAAGATGACACCGGGGCCTTTGGCGTTTGCCATGAGGTGGCCCAGGCGGTAGATGACGCCGCGTTCGTATTCGGCCAGGATCTTGATAGAACTGAGGATGTAGAGGACGAGGATGGCAACGGGAACGACAAATAGCAATTCCATAAAGACTCCCTGGGCGGCGTCGCCCACGCACAAGCGGATTCTACAGTAGTTGTCAGGGGATTTCCGTAACCAGCGCCGAGTCGTGCCTTGACGAGGCTGGTTCGCGAAGGAACCTCATGAGCGGAAAACTCCGGCAGGCATGGATTCGACCTCGAGGCGTAGTCCGTCCACCCGCTTGACGATGACTCGCTGGCCAAAGGCAATCTCTAGCGGTGCAATGGCATCCCAGATTTCTCCGTGAACAAAAACTTTGCCCTGCGGAGTCAACGCGGTCTGCGTCATGCCGATCTCTCCCACCAGCCCTTCCGAGCCCGAGACTCGCTTGTTGGCACGAGCCCGCAACACAATCGTCATCAGGAATACAGTGATGATCCCGAGCGGAATGGCCACCGCCAGCGCAGTCAGGATTCCCACTCGCATTTCGGGAATCGGGCCATCGACCAGCAGCAAGGCGCCTAGGGTGAAGGATGCGACGCCACCGATGCCCAGGACCCCATGGCTCGCAAACTTGGCCTCGAGCGCGAACAGGACGAACGCGAGCAAGATGAGCGCCAGCGCCGCGTAATTCGTAGGCAACAACCCGAGCGCAAACACCGCCAGAACGATGAAGATTGCGCCAATCGTACCTGGAATGACCGCGCCGGGATGATTGAACTCGAAATACAAGCAGAGTGCGCCGACGGCAAGCACGATCAGCGTGATGTTCGGGTTCATCAGGAAGTTCAGAATGGTGAGCTTGAGCGTCATCGGGTAAGGGCGGATAGTCGCGCCCGTCAGGTCGAGCGTGGTCGTCTCTCCGCCGAAACGCTTGATCGGCTTGCCTTTCATCTGGCGGAACAGGTCCTGCTCATCGGAGGCAACGTAGTCGATCAGGTTTTGCTTGAGCGCCTCCTGCTCGGTGAACGATTTCGACTCGCGCACGCCTGTTTCGGCGAGATCGACATTCCGACCGCGCTTGCTGGCTACGGTTCGCAACATGGCGGCCACGTCGTTCTCGGCTTTCTTCTTCATGTCGTCGTCCATCTTGCCGACCATTAACACCGGGTGTGCCGCGCCGGTGTGTGTGCCGGGGGACATGGCGGCGACGTCCGCCGACTCGAGAAGAATGAATCCTGCTGAGGCTGCCCGCGTTCCGCTTGGGGTGACGAAGATGATGACCGGCACGGTTGACTGATCAATGTGCCCGATAATCTCGCGCGTTGAATCCACCAGGCCACCGGGGGTGTCGAGCACGATCAGCACCGCCTGGGCGTGTGTGGTTTTCGCTTCATCAATCGCTCGCCCGATGTATTCCGTCGAAACAGGATGGATCATGCCATCGATCACGATCTTGAGCACGGTGGGTGCGGTGCTCTGAGGAGTTGCCGCCAGCGCGGTCAACAGCAGTGTGACGAGAACGGCCAGGCGAATCAGTCGAGTCTTCTTCATTGCGGTGGCAGTGGCTGCGCTTTCTCCGCGAGCTTGGCTGCGATGACCTGCCGCAAAGCGAGCGCTCCGGTATTTCCCGGTTCCAGTTGCAGAGCGCGCTCCACCTTGGCGGCGGCTTCCTGTGTCTTATTGTCGCGCAAATCGAGCTGGGCCAGCAGGACCCATGTGTCCGGGGATGGCTTCAGACGCAAAGCGGCATCGGCCTCAGGCCGGGCATGCCCGCGATCGCCTCGCGACTCCAACGCCCGCGCCAGCGCGAGGTGAGCGTCAGCATTGGACGGATCGAGCACCGTTGCCTCTTGCGCCTCACGTTCTGCCTCACCGGCAAAACCCTGCCGCAGGAAATCCTGCGCGCGTTCCACGTGGTAGCGTGCGTGCGCCGCGGGCTCGGCCCGGCGCATACGTTCCTCCACGACCGCCTGCAACTGCAACGCCACCTGTCGAAAGGCGGCCTCGTCAAAAGTCTTGCGAATGCGCTCATGCGGCAGCTTTGGCGCAGTTCTCGAAGCATCTCCACTCTTTGCGCCTGCCGTCCCAACGATTTCAAGGAGGGAACTCGCCTCGGTATCGTTCGGATTCGCGGCCAGGAGTTCCTTCAACTGCTTGCCACTTGCAGCTCCGTCTCCCTTGCGGTAGATCTCCAGCGCGACATTGAAAGCGTAGTCCGTGTTCTGGGGATCAAGATCGGCAGCTTTCTGAAACTGCTCGAGCGCCGTTTTGTTTCCGCGTTGTGCCTGCACCACGCCGAGATTGTTGTAGACCTCAGGCAGAGGCGTGCGCGTCAGCAGGGAAGCGAAAGCTGCCTCGGCTTCGGCATAAAGGCCAAGGTAATAGTCCGATAGACCAAGGAGGAATTGCGCCTCTCCTCCCAGTTCGTGGCTCGGCGGAATTTGCTGGCAGGCGGCCGCCGCCTGGCTGTATTGGCGTTGTGCAAAGTATGCCTGCGCCAGCCCGAGAGCTGCTTCCGTGTAATTTGGATTGATGCGCAATGCCTCGCGAAACCGCGTCACCTTTTCTGTCGCGCTGGGCGCCAGCGCGCCGCGGACGTAATTCTCGAGCGCGTCCAGCCGAATAGGAGCCGCGGAAGCCACGAATGTCTCGCGGTTCACCGGGAACGCCGGGTCGAGTTGCCACAGCAGTTCCCACGCCAACTCGGTCTGCACGCCGACGAGTTGCGGCAGCGGTCCTTCGCGCTGTAACTCGGCTGAGAGCCGCGTTTTCTTGATGTCGAGCAGTCGCGCTGTTGCCGTGAATTTCTGTCCGTCGAAGTTGTAGCTGCCGAGCACCACGTAGTCCTTGTCCAGTTGCTCGGCAATGAGATAGAGCGTGGCCCGCGAGGGATGCAGGTCAGCAGGCAATCCCGCCCGGTCGAAAGCGCGTTGCCGTTCTTCCCGCGACCCGACGATCCATCCGGGCACCGCCATGCGTTGGCTGAGCACCTCCGGAAAAGACTCGCCGATCCACTCAATTCCCGGAGCTTTCGACAGGTTCTCGAAGGGGACAACCAGGACCGTCTTCGGTACGGCAGGTGGCGCCTGGCCCACCGTGGTTGCGGGCAGCAGAGACAGAAAGCAGAGCGTGGCGAAGTGAATTCGCAAGACACAAAGATTATAGAGGTTTCGGACGCCGCCCTACTGCGACCGACAAAATGCAGAGTGTCATGGGCGCGAGTTGCGGCTATGGAATGAGGACTGTCCTCCGTCCCCGTTGATCCCGTTGCCAGGCGTCCTCGACCTCAGCCAGCGGAACCCTCTCCGTGTCGATACGTAGCTTGCTGTTGGAGACATTAGACATCAGCTGCCGGACGGCTTCTGCCCAGATCTCGGGTGAGGCGGGAGCGTTGCCGGATCCGGCTCCGAGGATTTCCAGGCGCGAGCTTCGGAGGGCGGCGGCAGGGAGCGAAATGGTTCGTCCCGCGCTCTCGCCCACCTGAACAAACCGGACTCTGTGTGAGGCCACCCGTAAATCACTTCGTGTAATGGCAGCTAGGAGAGCTTCGGCGGGAGGACCCCAGAGGTAGTCGATAATCACGTCAAAGCCAGAGTCACCTGCTTCGCGAGCGAAGGCGGCGGTGAGGTCCTGTCCAGGGTTGTCGAGGCGGATGGTCGCGTCGGCTCCGAGATCGCGGAGCGTATGCAGCATCTGTTGGTTCCGCCCGGCGGCGATGACCCGTCCAGCGCCAAGGAGTTTGGACGTCTGTATGGCGAGTTTGCCAGTAACTCCGGTCGCGCCCAGAATCAGGACGGTCTCACCAGGTGCGAGTTGCGCACGCCAAGCAAGGGCACCCCACGCGGACAAGCCGGGGTTCACGACGGCAGCAGCGACGACGTCATCTACGGTGTCGGGAATCGGAAAACAGCGCGCCTTCGACACGACAGTGCGCTGTGCCATACTGCCGAACGGGGGCCGAGGCTTGGCGAAGAACACACGCGTGCCGTCGTCAAAACACCCAACGCCATCCGTGCCGCAGACGACCGGCAATTCGCGGGAGGCTGCATAGTGCGAGCCGCTGGCCATCTGCTTGTCTATGGGTTTGAGCGCAGCGGCATGGACGTGTACGATAACTTCATTCGCTTTGGCAACAGGATCGGAGAACTGCTCGAACCGGGGCGGTTTGTCGAGGGCGTGCAGAACGGCGGCGTGCATAACGGGCATTGTTTTATGACGACTTTCGGTACCGTGTCAACCAACACTGCGACAAGCGACCGCTCAAGTACGTCCTATGAACCTTGAACCCTCGCCGTTTCCGTTCCCTCGGCTGAAGGCGCGATCTCACCCCATCCTGGCAGCGTCGCATCCCCCGTAATCAGCCGTGCGGAGCGGTCGTAGGTGAAATAGGCCCACGCCCATTCGATCATCACGATCAGCCGATTGCGAAATCCAATGAGAAAGAAAATGTGCACAAACAGCCAGGCCAGCCAGGCGAAGTAGCCGGAGATGTGCATCCGCCCGAAGTCAGCCACAGCGGCGGCCCGGCCAATGGTAGCGAGCATGCCTTTGTCCCAGTAACGGAACGGGCGGCGCGGCTTCTTCTGCAGGTCGCCGCGGATGGTGCGCGCCACGGCCTGCCCCTGCTGGATGGCAACCGGGCAGACGCCGGGAAGCCACTTGCCGTTTTCATCCTGCAGAGCGGCGAGGTCGCCGATGACGAAGACTTCCGGATGCTTGGGAATGCTGAGATCGCGTTCAACCAACACACGCCCCGCGCGGTCCAGCGGCGCGCCGAGAAGCTTGCCCAGCGGCGATGCGGCGTTGCCAGCGGCCCACAAAATGACGGAGGCGGGTAGCACGCTGTCACCGAGATGCACGGCTCCAGGCTCGAGCGCCGTAACGGTTCGCGATATCAGGACCTCAACCCCCAGGTGCTTGAGCTGCTCCTTCGCGCTCTCAGAGAGGTCCCCAGGATATGCCGCCAGCACATGCGGACCACCTTCGACGAGACTGATGCGCGTGCGCGCCGGATCAATATGGCGAAACTCATTGGCCAGTGCTTTGCGCGCGACCTCCGCCAGCGTCCCCGCCAGTTCCACTCCGGTCGGCCCTGCTCCTACCACGACGAAATTCAGCGGCCCGTGGTCCTCTCCGCTTACGGCTTGCCGCTCCGCCAGTTCAAAGACCAGCAGCACGCGTCGGCGAATCTCCAGCGCATCTTCAATCGTCTTCAGTCCCGGCGCCAACTTTTCCCACTCCCCGTGGCCGAAGTAGGAATGCCTCGCGCCGGCAGCAACGATCAGGTAGTCGTAAGGAACTTCGAGATCAGCGGTGCGCACCAGTCGCTTCTCAAGGTCGATGGCATTGACTTCACCTAACAGAACCGACTCGTTGGCAGCGCGCCGCAGAATCCAGCGAATGGGCGCGGCGATGTCTCCTGGTGAGAGCCCGGCAGTTGCAACCTGGTAGAGCAGGGGTTGGAAAGTGTGATGGTTCTTGCGGTCAATGACCGTGACCTGGACAGGGGCATTGGCTAGCGACTTGGCGGCGTACAGGCCGCCAAAACCGGCTCCCACAATCACGACCCGAGGCTCCTTGGAAGGATCCGTCCCCACGTTAGTTGGATGAGCTTAGCGGACAAAGGTTGACGAAAGTTGACGAAAGTCGGGCTGGAAACCATTGACCTTGAGGCGCAAAATTCGTTATAAGTAAGTACCCACTTACTTAGGTACTCCTGCATGGCCACTGCGCAAGTCCGAATTCCCGCCAGCACCCGGCGCGAGCAGATACTCGAGATCGCGACCCAGCTCTTTGCTCGCCAGGGTTACGAGGGCACAACCACCCGCCAGATTTCACAGGAGTGCAGCATCAACGAAGCGCTCATCTTTCGTCATTTTCCCACTAAGGAAGAGCTGTATTGGTCAGTCATCGAGCGCAAGATTGACCACGCCAATCCCGCGGAACGCATGCAGGCCGTGCTGAAGGCAGGCGGCAGTGAACTCGACGTCTTTAGCGGCGTCGCCCACGAAATTCTGGAGCGGCGCTCGCAGGACAGCACGCTGTCGCGCTTGTTATTGTTTTCCGCCCTCGAAAAGCACAGCCTGTCGGAGCGCTTTCTCGCGACCTATGCCGCCGACTACTACGAGAGCCTGGCCGACTACATCCGGCTTAGAATTGATGAGGGACAGTTTCGTCCCACGAACCCGCTGCTGGCGGCGCGCGCCTTCGTGGGTATGGTCATCTATCATTCGTGGATTCAAGAGATCTTTGGCGGCAAGCGCCATCAGGATTTTGATTTGGCCGAGGTGAGCCGAACCCTCTCCGAAATTTGGCTGCAGGGGATGAGCAGAAAGAACGGCTCCACGCCGAATGGGACCCGCAAGAAACTACAAGGCAGCAAACGACAGAGGGATCTCCGTGGCTCAACAAAGTGACTCGATCGTCATTCTTCGTCCTACATCTGTTGCAGCGGTTCTAGCTTCCGTCGCACTCTGCATCGGCTGCGCCGACAGCAAAGTCAAGGGTGCGGCACCGGTGCCTGCCGCCCCTGTGCTGGCAGCTACGGCCGAGCGCCGCGATGTCCCGCACCAATTGCGCGCCATTGGCGCAGTCGAGTCCTTCTCGAATGTCGCGGTCCGCACGCAAGTCACCGGTGAACTCACCGGCGTCTTCTTCAAAGAAGGCGATGACGTGAAGAAAGGCCAGCTCATCTTCACGCTCGACAAGCGCCAGGCCGAAGCCGCTATCCGCCGTGCCGAAGCCAACCTCGCCCATGACCAGGCACAACTCGAGAACGCTCGCGCCCAGGCTCGCCGCTACGAGGGCCTCTTTAAGGAAGGCGTAGTCTCGAAAGAGCAGAACGACACGCAGCAGACCGGTATGCAGGCGCTCGAAGCAGCCGTTCAGGCCGATCGCGCCATGCTTGAAGACGCCAAGGTGCAGCTCACCTACTGCTCCATTTATTCACCGATCAACGGTCGCACGGGCTACCTGCAGGTTCATCGTGGGAACATGGTGAAGGCGAATGACAATCCGCCGCTGGTTACGATTAACCAGGTCCAGCCGATCTACACTACGTTCACGGTGCCGGAACAATTCCTGAGCGAGATCCGTTCCCGGAACGCCCATGGCCAGCTGCGGGTGCAGGCACAGCCGCCGAATGATCCGGGCAAGCCAGTGATGGGAACTCTCAGCTTCATCGACAACAGCGTCGACCAGGCGACCGGCACGATCAAGCTGAAAGCTCAATATACGAACGCCGACCGCCGCCTCTGGCCCGGGCAGTTTGTGGATGTGATCCTTGTCCTCGGAACGCGTGCGAACGCCGTCGTGGTACCTAACGAAGCCGTGCAGAACGGCCAGCAGGGCCAGTATCTTTTCGTGATCAAGCCTGACATGACCGCCGAAGTCCGCAGAATTCAGGTCGGTGAATCTGTCGGCGGTGTGACCGTGGTGGAGAAAGGTGTCGACGCCGGGGAGCGTGTCGTCACCGATGGCCAACTCCGCCTCGCTCCCGGCTCGAGGGTGGAAATCAAGCCCGCCGTCTTGCCGGCGCAGCCCCCGGCTCAAGGAAACTAGCCATGAATACTGAGCTCTTCATTCGCCGGCCCGTCATGACCACGCTGATCATGGCTGGCATCCTCATCTTCGGCGTGGTGGCTTACCGCCAGCTTTCCGTCAGCGATCTGCCCAACGTGGATTTCCCCACCATCCTGGTGACCGCGAGCCTGCCGGGCGCCACGCCAGACACAATGGCATCGGCTGTTGCCACGCCACTCGAAAAACAGTTCTCCACCATCGCCGGCGTTGACTCCATGACCTCCACCAGCGTGCAAGGGGGCACGCAGGTGACGCTGCAATTCACTCTTGGACGGAATATCGACGCGGCCGCGCAAGATGTGCAGGCCATGATCGCCAAGGCGGCCAAAGACCTGCCGCAGAACATGCCTAGCCCGCCTTCCTACCAGAAGGTGAATCCCGCCGATCAGCCGGTGCTGTTCTTGTCGCTTAGCTCCCCGACAATGCGGCTCTCCGATGTGGACGAGTACGCCGAAACGCTCATCGCGCAGCGTGTCTCGATGATCAGCGGCGTAGCGCAGGTGACCGTCTACGGTTCGCAGAAGTATGCCGTGCGCGCGCAGCTTGATCCTCGCGCTCTCGCCAGCCGCCAGATCGGGATTGATGAAGTTGTGGACGCCGTCCAGGGCGGGAACGTCAACCTGCCTACCGGGACGCTTTATGGAGCGCATCAGGCGTTCGTTGTTCAAGCCGACGGTCAACTTAACAAAGCTGCAGACTACAAACCACTCGTCGTCGCCTACCGCAACGGCGCGCCCGTGCGCTTGAACGACGTGGGCAAAGTTTTCGACAGCGTGGAGAATTCGAAGATCGCGGCCTGGTACTACGACAAGAAAGGCGGCCTGAGGCGGGCGATCACGCTCTCCATCCAGAAACAGCCCGGAACCAACACGGTGGAGGTGGTGGATTCCATTCGGAAGCTGCTGCCCTGGTTCCGGAACCAGATGCCGCCGTCAGTGTCGCTGGACATCGTATACGACCGGTCAGAATCGATTCGCGCCTCGGTGGATGATGTGAAGTTCACCCTCTTCCTGGCTTTGTGCCTGGTGGTGATGGTGATCTTCCTCTTCCTGCGCAACCTGTCGGCTACGGTAATTCCCAGCCTGGCGCTGCCCATGTCGATCATTGGGACGTTTGCCGTCATGTACCTGCTGGACTACTCGCTGGACAACCTTTCGATGATGGCCCTCACGCTGGCTGTCGGGTTCGTGGTCGACGATGCCATCGTGATGCTGGAAAACATCGTGCGCCACATCGAGATGGGCAAGAAACCGATGGAAGCTGCGCTGCAAGGCTCGCGCGAAATCGGGTTCACCATTATCTCCATGACCCTGTCGCTGGCCGCCGTGTTTATCCCCGTCTTTTTCATGGGCGGACTTGTCGGCCGCCTCCTGCATGAGTTCTCGGCGACGATCACCGTAGCCATCCTGGTATCCGGCGTGGTTTCCTTAACCCTGACGCCCATGTTGTGCAGCCGATTCCTCCGCTCCACCCACGAAGCGCACCATGGCCACCTCTACCAGGTCTCCGAAAAGTTCTTCGATGGCATGCTGCACTTGTATAAGAGCACGCTGCGCATCACGTTGCGCCACAAGTTCGCGACGATGGTAGTCTCCGCCGCCGTGGTAGTCGCGACCGGCTACATGTTCGTGGTCATCCCGAAAGGCTTTTTGCCGGACGAGGACCAGGGCCAGATCTTCATGCCGACGGAAGGTCCCCAAGGCATCTCGTTCGACGGCATGGTCGAGCACCAGGTTGCGGTAAGCCAGATCACGGCAGCGCAGCCGTGGGTGTTGTCATTCATGTCATCGGCGGCGCAGGGGACTTCGACGGGACAGGGCAGCAGCAACGCTGGTCGCATCTTCATGCGCCTGGTGCCGCGGGAGCAGCGAAAGTCGGCGGTCGAACTGGCCCAGGAACTGCGCCGCAAGCTCTCCGGCGTACCCGGCATCAACTCGTATCCGCAACTACTGCCGACAATCCGCATCGGCGGCGTGCTCACCAAGAGCCTGTACCAGTACACACTCCAGAGTCCCGACACCACCTCGCTCTACGACGCATCGAGCAAGCTCGAAGAGAAACTCAAAGTCGACCCGCGCGTGAAAAACCTTGTGCAGGACGTCACCAGTGACGTGCTGATCAAAAACCCCCAAGTCAACGTGCAGATTGACCGTGACAAAGCGTCGGTCCTCGGCGTCACCGCCAGTCAGATTGAGGACGCACTCTACTCTGCCTATGGCCAGCGGCAGATCTCAACCATCTATGCGCCCAACAACGCTTACCGCGTAATCACCGAACTGCAGGACCAGTACCAGTCCGATCCGGGCGCGCTTTCCATGTTGTACATCCGTTCCAAAACCGGTCAACTGGTTCCCTTGAACACGGTTGCCAAACTCACGCCTGGGCTCGGCCCGCTCAGCATCAATCACCTTGGCCAATTGCCCGCCGCCACAATCTCGTTCAACCTTCGTCCCGGCATTGCGCTTGGCGAAGCCGTGGATGCCGTGAACCGCGTTGCACGGGACACCCTGCCTGCCGGCATGTCGACCAGCTTCCAGGGAACGGCGCAAGCGTTCCAAAGTTCGCTACAGGGCCTCGGACTGCTGCTGGGCATGGCGATACTGGTCATTTACCTCGTGCTGGGCATCCTGTACGAGAGTTTCATCCACCCGCTGACGATTCTTTCCGGTTTGCCGTCGGCAGGTTTCGGCGCACTTCTGACGCTCATGCTGTTCAAGCTTGATCTCAATCTCTACGCTTTTGTTGGCATCATCATGCTCGTGGGCATCGTCAAGAAAAATGCCATCATGATGATCGACGTCGCCCTCGAACGGCAACGCCACGGCGCCGCGGGCGCGGAAGATGCCATCTATCAGGGCGCGCTGTTACGTTTCCGGCCCATCATGATGACAACAATGGCCGCGCTGATGGGAACTCTACCGATCGCGCTTGGTTTCGGGGCTGGAGCGGAATCGCGGCGTCCGCTGGGATTGGCGGTGGTTGGAGGGCTGGTGTTCTCACAGGCACTGACGCTGTACATCACGCCTGTTTTCTACATCTACATGGAGAGACTACAGCAGTGGTTGCGACCGAAGCGAAGCCGGAAAGAAGTGCAGGCTCCGAGCGGCATGGAGCCCGCGTTGGCACGAGGCGACGACTAGGAAACGTGGGGCCAAAGATCGCAATGGGACGAGATGGCTAGACGCGAGGGTGAAAGGGGGTATATGAGGCTTCTTCCGTTACTTTGCTTTGCGCTCGCACTTGCAACGTCGTGGCTCCCGGCGTTGAACGGACAAGAAACAAGAGAAGCCGTAGCTCCAGTTCCAAGACAAATCCTGATGGCCAAGACCGTGTTCATCTCCAACGCCGGCGGAGCCGAGCCTGATTTGTTTAGCGGAGGGTCCAACCGCGCTTACAATCAGTTCTACGCTGCGGTGAAGAGTTGGGGACGCTATGAGATCGTCAGTGCTCCAGCGGACGCCGACCTGATTTTAGAAATACACCAACCCAACCGGGGTGAGCACACAGCCTATGAGGCTCTTCGGCTGACGATCTTCGATCCCAACACACATGTCATCCTGTGGGCGTTCACGGAGCACATTGAGTACGCGAACCGAGGGAGGATCCGTGACCAGCACTTCGACCAGGCGATGGTCAAGCTGATGGACGACGTGAAGAAGCTCGCCGGTGAGCCTGCCGCGGCGGGCGAGAAGAAATAGGCTCTCTTCTCGGGAGAGGCTATTATGGGCAGGGTTTGCGAGACTCTGTCGCCTTGAACGAGACCAGGAATCAACGTCCCGACGCTACGCGCTTTTCCTGGCTGCCGCCGGTGAGCGCCGTGTTGTTTGTCGCACTCTTCTTGGGCATGACATCGGCATCGCTGGCGCATCTGCTGCTCCGCGATTCCAGCATCGGCTGGCACATCCGGAACGGCGAGCAGATTCTCTCGACCGGAACGATTCCACACCAGGACTCTTTTTCTGCGACTATGAGCGGCCATGCCTGGTTCGCGTGGGAATGGCTGTATGACGTTGCCGTCGGCGCTCTCGACCGCACTGCCGGCCTGAACGGTGTGGTCTGGCTCACTGCCCTGCTGGTTGCTCTGACCTTCGCCCTACTTTTCCGCCATACCTATTTCCGTAGCCGAAACCTGCCCCTTGCGCTCGTACTGGTGCTGCTGACGTTCTGCGCTGCGACTGTACATCTGCTGGCTCGCCCGCACATCGTGACATGGCTCCTGGTGCTTGTGTGGTGGCGAATTTTGGAGCAGGTGCTGGAAGAGGGTTGCCGCCGAAAGTTGCTGTGGCTCGCACCCTTGATGATTCTCTGGGTCAACGTGCACGGTGGATTCCTGCTGGGGATGGTGCTGACTGGAATTGCACTGGTCGCGTCGCTGTGGGATCGCGGGCGCGGCATCGAGTCGGCCGGGGCGAGCGCTGCTGGCGCGCTCGCGGCGGCCGTTCTGGCTGTAGCGGCGGCAAGCTTCCTGAATCCGTACGGCTGGCGATTGCACCACCATGTTCTCAGCTATCTCTCTGACCGCTTCCTCATGCAGCACATTGACGAATTCCGGGCACCAACTTTTCATTTTGCGGCGGAGTGGTTGTTCGCCGCTCTTGCCTTGGGCGCGATTGTGGTGATGGTTCGCCGCAGGAAGAAAGTTGGGCCGGCAGATGTGCTCCTTGTGTTGTTTGCGATCGCGGCCGGTCTCTACGCCTACCGGAACATCCCCGTGGCATGCATTCTCTTGAGCATGAAGACCGCGAAGCTGGCGGGCCGTGCGCCAAGTGGAGCCGGTGGCCGCGCGGGAATGCTCGCGCGAATGTTGGCGGCGGCGTCGAGAGTGGGCGAGCGCGAGCCCGGTTTCCACTGGTTGCTTTGGCCCGTGGTTGTATCGGTGCTGATGTTCGTCGCGTGCCTGAACGGAGGGCGATTGCTGTCCCGTCCGGTCATTCAGGCGGAGTTTGATGCGCTCAAGCTGCCTGTGGCCGCAGCGGAAAAATTGGCCGCGCTTGATCCGGGAGAACCGGTACTGGCGCCTGATTTCTGGGGAGGCTACCTCATCTACCGTGTGGGCCCGCGCATCAAGCCGCTCGTGGATGACCGGCACGACCTGTACGGCTCAGCGTTTCTCCGCGACTACCTGACGCTGATGCACGGCGCCGCGGGCTGGCAGGGAATTCTCGATGGCATACAGGCGAACTGGGTGCTGCTCCCGCCAAAATCGCCGCTCGCCGATCGGCTGCGGCAGACGCCCGGGTGGCGTGTAGTCCACGAAGACAGTGTCGGGGTACTTCTTCTACGCGGCCCGGCCCGGCCGGGGCTGCTCTAGCGCCGCCTTGCAGGTGCCGCACAACAGCAATCGGGCATGCTTGGGGAGCTCCGTTGGCCGCATCAGGGGATATATGGCGGTGACCGGGTCTGCGACCAAGCAAGCATGTTCAGCACACAGCGCGGCCGAACAGTGATGACAAAGACCAACCGCGTCCCGTGGTACATCGTCTTTTTTTGAGCATTCATAGCAGTGCATAAAATTACTCCGTTTGGCCGGATGACTCCGCGCAAGCCTCAGCCGCGATCACCGGGAACCAATGCCGGGTACGATTGCAAACGCCGCATACCGAGAGCATCACCGGCACTTCAACCAGCACGCCCACCACTGTGGCCAATGCGGCGCCCGAGCCGGGGCCGAACAGCGCGATGGCGGTTGCGACGGCCAGCTCGAAGAAGTTGCTGGCGCCGATGAGCGCGCCCGGAGCGGCCACCGAATGCTGAACCTTGAGCAGGTGCATCAGCCCGTAGGCCAGCGTGGAGTTGAAGTACACCTGAATCAAGATGGGAATCGCGATCAGGAAGACGTGCAGATAGCGACCAGTGATGTTATCGGCCTGGAAAGCAAAGATGAACACCAGAGTGGCGAGCAACGCGAGGATAGTCACGGGGCTGAACTTCGGCAGAAAAATCTGCTCGAACCACCCTTTACCGCGTTGCTTCGTAAGCCAAGCTCTAACGACCACCCCCACGGAGAGCGGAATGACGATAAAGGCGACCACCGAATAAAGAAGAACAAGGAAGGGCACAGACAGGGAGGATGCCCCGCTGACCAAAAAGCGCACGATCGGCGCGAACAGGAACAGCATGATGAGATCGTTGACGGAAACTTGCACCAGCGTGTAGGCAGGATCGCCGTCCGTGAGATAGCTCCACACGAAAACCATGGCCGTGCACGGCGCAGCCGCCAGGATGATCGTGCCCGCGATGTACTGGTCCGCGTCCGCGGGCATGATCCACGCGCTGAACACATGACGAAAGAATACCCACGCAATCAGGGCCATGGAGAACGGCTTCACCAGCCAGTTCACGAACAGGGTTACGACTAGTCCGCGAGGCTTTCTGCCCACGTCGCGGATGGCGCCAAAATCGACCCTCATCATCATGGGGATGATCATGAGCCAGATGAGAATCGCGATGGGTACGTTGACCTGACTGCCTCTGCCGAACTCCATGCTACGGAGACTCTGGACCGTCGCCGGCGCCCATTTACCAAGAGCCAGCCCCGAAATCATGCAGAGCCCGACCCAGACCGTCAGGAAACGCTCGAATACGTTCAGGCGTTTGCGTTCGCTTCTGGGAGGGGCTTGAACGGTGGATGCCAATTTGAATCTCCTCGGTGTCTACGCCCGACTGCCTTGCGATGCCCTTGCGCTGCGAATCGCTGAATACGGCTTCCATTCGCTGACCGTGCAAGAGCCCTCTTTGATGGCTTCCCTTAGCCGGGCGACGTCGTCCTGCAACTGGTCCTCGCTCTTGTACGCACTCCGCAGGAACTCGAAGAGCTGCTTCTTTGCTCCTTGCTTTGGCTCGGCCAGTCGATAGAAAATTCGGAGCCCGTTGCGGCGGTCGAGCACGAGGCCGGAGCTCTTCAGGTATGCGAGATGCCGCGACACATTCGGCTGTGAGGCAGACAAAACGAACTGGATGTCACAAACGCAGAGTTCGCCATGCAGCAACAGGTTGAGAATGCGCATCCTGTTTGCGTCGCCTAGAGCCTTGAAATACTGTTCCAGTTCTTTCATGTCTCCCATCCCCTGTATCACCGACTGCGGGTTCACTCATAACAATATTCATATAACCGTATACACGGATATTACCAAGGCCTGTTTTCATGGGATGTGATGGGTCTCACAGCGCCGTGTCCGCTGCGGAGATGGGAGATGAGCGCTACCCGAGTCCAGCTGCCAGAAAAGGACCCGGCTCCAGTGGAGGGAGTGTGTGCAAAAGGGAGGCTCCCGCTGCGGCGACTGTACTCCGAAGGGAGGAGGAGCCCGGGTGGACGGCTCGCTACCGGGTGTCGACGTTGAATCCGAGAATCGCCGTTACTTCCACCGGTTGTTCCCCGCGCAGCGCCGGACGGAATTTCCAGCTCGTCAAAGCCGGCACGATTCGCGGCCCCAGCAGGGTATTGGCGCCCTCCAGAACTCTGATTTGTTTTAGTTCTCCCGCCTTGTCAATGACACAGTAGATAATGAGCCGAGCTCTACTGGTCAATGCGGGCAGGTTAATGCTGATCGGTTCCGGCGCGGTCAGCTTGTCGGCGTAACTGTGCGTCAAGGACGACGGATCGGAGAACTGCAACAAGGCTGTGCCGAGCACGGTGGTCAGATAGATCGAGTAGCTATCGCCCTTGAGGAAGTTGTAATACCGGAACACACCGCCCGAACTCGGAGTGGCCTCCACCGTAATATCCGGACCGTGCTTGGCCGCCGCGATGGAGGAGCGCGCCGCCGCCGTGGGATCGGGGGGAGCGCTGCCGAAGCTCGGCAAGGTGATGATGCTGCCGCCTTCAACCGAGACGCCCGGCGTGGCGGGTGTGCCATTACGGGCACCTGTACCAGCGCCACCTGGCCCCGGACCCGGAGTGATGCCGGTTTTCGCGATTGTGCTCGAGCCAATGCCCGGTCCTGTTTTGCCGCTTCCGGGGCCTTCCCCTTCTTTGGCGCTGCCCGGCCCGTTGCCCCGGCCCACGCCTTCCGAGCCGCCGATTCCGCCGAGGCTGGGCTTGGCTCCACCGGCGGGCGACATGGCGATGGCGCCACCCCCTGCCGTCGCGGGTGCGCCAACTTTCGTTCCGGGTTGACTGGAGATCACAACGGCCGATTTGTCGCTGGTACCACCGGCAGCAGCTGGCGGGGCGACGGTTGAGCCCACGTCGAGCAGACCGCCGAGGCCGCCGCCCGAGTGTCCAGCGCCGCGGCCCGACATGGTGGTTCCGCCGGTTACGGTGGGCGGCGGTGGCACAACTTGTGTGGGCAGGCCGGCGATGTTATGTCCGGTGACGTTACCCGGGTTCACCTGCACGGGCGGCGGCACCACATCCTGGCGGATGTCAGTCGTGGCTGTGCCCGCCATGCGGGAAATGTCGCCGGAGAGCATGGGGGGCGGAGCGACGGCCGACTGAGCCGGCAACGCGAGGCGCGCGGTGCCCGTATTCTGCGCCGGGGCGGAAACCGGCGGCGGCACAACCTCAGTTTTCAAAACTGGAAAGCGGGCGGCGGCAATGTCGCGATCGGGCACGGTCGGCGTGGGAGGAACCACGCTGGCATTGAGCGATGGCGTCTTGCGCAGTGGGGGTTGAGCTAGTTCCGGTGGTGGCGCAACTGCGGCCATGCTCGGAATCGTCAGCGCTGGAGCCGACGAGCGCAATCCTTCCGCCGGGGGTGGTCCCTGCACTTTCTGAATGGCCAGCAGATTGGCCACGGGTGCGCTGGACTTTGGCAGATCGAGTTTGGGGGCGTCGATTACCTTCTCCGCGGCGCGCTCGCCACGCGCCACGCGAATGACCTGGGTGCGGTGGAAGGCTTCGCGGCCACCCGGCTTGCCTGATTTCCCCTGACGCGCGCCGCCCTCATCGTGAGTCTGCGGCAATTCCTCTCCGGAGTAGTAGATGATGTCGTACTTCGGGCGCTGTGGCGGCGTGAACGGCTGCAGGAAGAGCAGGTGCGCAGGAAGAAACATGACGGCAGCGAGCACGAGTCCTTCCACGGCCCATGCCAGCATCCAGCCGCGCCAGGGAAAGATGCGAGTGGGCGCTTCGCCGGCGAGGGGGCCGGCAGAGCGGCTCATGGCCGGCCCGATGGCAGACCAGAACTCGCGCCAGGGCGAGGACCACTCGATGAGCAACTTGGGTGCGTCGATCATGCCTGGGGATTTGCCTCGTAGCGCGCCCGAAATTCGATTTGGTCCCCAATCTCGGTCCGAGTGCCAGCCACGGTGTTTGCCGGCACCTCCAGGACGGTCGCGGCGGTCAGCTTGACGGGAGCGAACCGCCATGGCGCCAAGCTCTGTTCTAAGTGAACTACAACGTTATTACCGTCCAGGTACAGGGCGTCAATCGGGTACTTCATGGCGAGCGTGTGGATCCCCCTACAGGGAACGATCCAGAGCCCCTTGCCTTGCGCAAACTCCGCCGCGGGTGTGCCCAACAAGCCTCTCAAGCGAGCCCAGTGAGTATCGGCTCGCGTGACTTCCGAGGCGAGGACTACCTGACGTGTACGGTTGAAAACAATGGACTTAGCTGCTGGCTGGGACATCCTGACCCCAAGTTCAGCTCAAACGGTTGTTATTTCCCTGATGGGGACTTCAGGGCATGGAGGAGCTGAATTACCGCTGGTCCCAGAGTAACAAAGATCACCGATGGGAGCACAAAAATTACCAGGGGGATGACCAACTTGATGGTGGTCTTGGCGGCCTGCTCTTCGGCGCGCTGGCGGCGCTCGGTGCGCAGGGCGTCAGAATGTACGCGCAGCGCCTGGGCGATGCTGGTGCCGAAGCGGTCGGTTTGAATCAGCACGGCCACCAAGGTCTTGATGTCGTCGACGCCGGTGCGTTCCGCCAAATTGCGGAGCGCCTCTGCGCGCGCTTTGCCGGCGCGCATTTCGAGGTTCACGAGGTGAAATTCGTCGCTCAGGTCGGGATGGGCGTGCGTGAGGTCGGTGCCAACGCGGAGCAGAGCCTGGTCCAAGCCGAGTCCGGCTTCGACGCAGATGACGGTCAAGTCGAGTGCATCGGGCAGCGCCAGGCGAATACGGCGCTGCCGCTCGCGAATCATCCGCTTCAAGACGAAGCGCGGCAGCAGGAAACCCAGCGCGGGAATGCCAAGAAGAAATAACGGTTCCGACAGGCCGATGCCGCTGACAACGACAATCCCGATCGCGAGCAACGCGCAGGCGGCGCGAACGCCGTAGTACATGGTCACGTGCCGCGGCTCGCGGTAACCGGCCTGCATCAACTGCGTGCGTGTCTTGCCCGCGTCCTTGGGTGAGAGCGGGAGCGCCTTGCTGAGCGGGTCGAGGGCCTGTTCGAGGCGGTCGCGAAAGGCGGGCTTCTCCGGCGCTTGCGCCTGCTGCGGCCAACCCAGCGAACGCAGCCGCGTCCCCAGCACGGAACTGGGAGCGAAATAGGCTGCCCCGACGAAAAAGATCACCAGGGTGATGGTCGCGAACAGGGCGATGGCCAGTGCTTGTTCCATAGACTAAACCTGAATCTGAATGATCCTGCGGATGACGAAGAAACCAACGGTTTGCAGGGTGATTCCGATGGCGAGCAAGGCGTGGCCGAGGGGATCGGTAAACAACGGGCTAATGAAACTCGCATTCATGAACAACATGGTCACGACGATCGCGGGCGGCAGCATCATGAGCAGCAACATGGTCATTCTGCCTTGCGCGGTATGAACGCGCACCTGGCGCAGGATCTTGAAGCGTTCGCGAATCATGTAGGAGAGGTTGTCGAGAATTTCGGCGAGGTTGCCACCCGTTTCGCGCTGCAGCATAACGGCAGTGACAAAGAACTTCACGTCGACCAGCGGTACCCGCTCCGTAAGATTGAGTAGCGCTTCGCGCACGGGCAAGCCGTACTTCTGTTCTTCGAACAATTGGCGAAACTCGCCGGCGACGGGTTCGGCCACTTCCTTGGAGATCAGTTCCAAGGAGGTGGTGAAGGCGTGCCCCGCACGCACAGCGCGAGCGAGAGTATCGACGGCATTGGGAAAGATTTCTTCAAAGCGCTGGAAGCGCTTGCTGCGCAGGCGGGCTGCGTAGCTGTAGGGAACGATGAGGCCAATAAGAAATGACAGGCCTGCCGCTGGCGGAGCCGCGGTAAAGAAGTAGCCCAGCAGCGCCGCGGCCAGCCCCAGGGCTACCGACGCAAGAAGAAAATTTCCCGCCCGCCAGGGCACACCGGCCTGGGCCAGCATGATCTGCACATTCGAGACGCGGCCGGACCGGCGCAAAATGCTGTCGAGCGCCGGAATCTTGCTCAACATCTCATCGCGCAGCAGGGCAAGATCTTCGGGGGGTTGGCTCTCGGTTTTTTGCGCCTCGGTCAGACGATCGCGGAGCAAGCGCGCCTGCGCGCTGCGTGAGTCGAAGATCGTCAAGAAAATAAAGACGACAGCGGCAACTCCGACAAAGACCGCCAACGCGATGAGAGCTGGGTTCATGAACGGGAACTAGACCTCCACTTTTGATTCGAACATCTGTCCGCGCAGACGGTGTCCCGCTGCCGCCAAACGATCGGAGAAACGAGGGCGAATTCCCGAGGCGCGGAAGCTTCCCCGCACCTTGCCATTTTCATCAATGCCCTGGCGGTCGAAAAGGAAAATGTCCTGCATGGTGATCATTTCGCCTTCGAGGCCGGTGATTTCGGAGACGGCAATTACTTTGCGGCCGCCGTCGGAAAGACGCGCGACGTGGACCACGGCATGAATGGCCGAAGCAATCTGATGCCGCACGGCGCGCTCGGGAATGTTGAGATTGGCCATCGACACCATATTCTCGATACGGGCGAGAGCATCTCGGGGCGAGTTGGCGTGCACGGTCGTCAGCGAGCCTTCGTGGCCGGTATTCATGGCCTGCAACATGTCGAACGCTTCTTCGCCGCGCACCTCGCCCACCACGATACGATCGGGTCGCATACGCAGACTGTTGATGACCAGTTGACGCATGCGCACGGCGCCTTTGCCTTCAATGTTCGGCGGTCGCGTCTCCAGGCGGACGACATGTTCCTGTTTCAGTTGTAATTCCGCCGCGTCCTCGATGGTGACGATTCGTTCATAATTTGGAATGTAGCCGGAAAGCACATTGAGCAGCGTTGTCTTTCCGGCGCCGGTGCCGCCGGAAATCAACAGATTCAGCTTTCCTTTCACCACCGCTGAAAGCAATTCCAACATGGCTTCGGTCAGACTCTTATTCTCGAGCATGTTGCGTGCGGTCACTGGATCGCGCCCGAACCGCCGAATGGACAGACAGGGTCCGTCGAGCGCGAGCGGGGGAATGATGGCATTCACGCGCGAGCCATCCGCCAGGCGGGCATCTACCATCGGGGACGACTCATCCACGCGCCTTCCCACTCGCGAGACAATGCGGTCAATGATCTGCATCAGGTGCGGATTATCTTTAAAGGAAAGCCCGGTCAACTCCAGCTTTCCATTGCGCTCGATGTAGACGCGGTCAAAGCGGTTCACGAGAATGTCGGAAATGTTCTGATCCTTGAGCAAAGGCTCCAGCGGCCCGAGGCCGAAAATTTCATCCAGGATCTCGCGCGCGAGGCGCTCGCGCTCGGCGAAACTGAGAGGCACCGCTTCAGCATTGACCACGCTGCGGATGAGGACCAGGACTTCTTCGCGCGCCGTATCGCTCGGCGTACGTCCCAGTTTTTCCAGGTCAAGGCGGTCGAGTATCTTGCGGTGCAGGTCGGCTTTGACCTGCTGATACTCGCGCCTCTCGAAGGATTGTAAATTGGACATGCCCTATTTTAGACCGAACGGAAGAGCGACCACGCCTGCCTTTTCACCACATCATCGTTGGCGGTCAGGATATTCGCCAGGCCGCTGTAGGCGCGGGAGACCTCGGTACTGCCCTGTTTGACCAGGGGCGCTCCGCGATCAATCGAGGTGGAGACGGAAAAATAGTGATTGGGCACTTTCCAGAGCAACTTTGCGCCGACCGCTGTTTCCGCATCCGCTTCGCTGAAGCCGGGGATTTTGCGAAACCGGTTGAGCACGAGGCGCACCCGCTCGCGCCCTCCGGCATCCCCCAGATACTGAAGTACTCGCCCTGCACTCCACAATGATGCCACTTCTGTCTGCGCCACGAGGAGAACCGTTTCCGAGAGGCTGCAGATCAGCCGGGCCGTGCTGTCAAGGCGGGAGGAAAGGTCCACCACCACGTAGCGATACTGTCCCACCAGCATATCGAACAGCCGTGCAAATTCCGAGGTGGAAGCGTCGGCGGAACTTGGCATGTTGGCCCCGGCCAGCAATTGCAAGCCGTCAGTGTGGCGGGTCATGAAGCTTTCCAGCAGGGAACTGTCGAGGCGGTGGAGGTTCCGCAGCGCATCACCCAGATTGAAAGTGGGCTTCGCGTTCAGATGCAACGCGGTGTGACCCAAGGGAGCGGCGTCGACCAGCGCAACATTCTGGTGCGCTTCCTGCAAGCACAGCGCCAGATTGACGGCAATCGTAGTCGAGCCGCATCCGCCCTTGGCGTTGATGATGCTGAAAACCTTGCCCTGCTCCCGATCGCGGCCCGCTTTGCGCTGGGTGCTGGTGAGGCGGACAAATGCCTCCAGCAGGTCGGTGGTGGTCGTGGGCCGTTCGATGAACTCGCGGGCGCCCGCGCGCATGGCGCTGACAATGAGCTGCGGCTGCGACATGACCCCGATGGCAAAAATGGCGGCATTGGGGAGTTCCTGCTGCAGCAATTCAATCGCGCGCAGGGCTTGCACGGGGTTTTCCGCGGGGATGTCCACGAGGATGACGTCCGCATTGTTCGACTGGATTCGCCGCAGCAGGGGGTCACTGCCGGCTACCGGGAGGCTGTTGGTGGCGTGCAGCGTCTTGGCCACACTGGTTCCATCAACGAGCACCTGCAGAACGGCGCGCTGTTCCGCGTCGGCAGTTAAGATGACCACTCCAAGTTCTGGCATACCGAAACGGTTCATCCACGCCAGACATAGAGGGCTGGCCGGCGCTGGTGTGCCCTCTATCCTACTCTGATTTTGGCTTCCGGTTTAGTTGTTCTTTGCGGGTGGCTTTTCCTTGCCCGACTTGTTATCAAACTGCTTCTGGTCGAGGAAAGGCTCGGGATAAGCGGGGAGTTTGCCCTC
>Ga0075017_100000133_pt1 | contig 33042 bp, 26 predicted proteins | sample AleBraG_ABR_2012_FD_71475 | JGI IMG/M metagenome (GOLD analysis project Ga0075017, IMG submission 71475) | Freshwater sediment microbial communities in response to fracking from Pennsylvania, USA - Alex Branch Run_MetaG_ABR_2012 | ecosystem: Environmental > Aquatic > Freshwater > Creek >... | reverse complement strand
GACGCCGAAATCGCATAACCTATCCAAACTTCCCTACATCTTGTAGATAATAGAGGGTTGGGCGAACAACCTACATTGATCGTGACGCTCACCCCTGCCGGGCTGCCCAATATTGGGCAGTGCGTACCCGGGATTCGCTGCGCCGAAGCTTAACGCCTGAAGCCCGCAGCCTGAGGCCTGAAGCCCGAGTCCTACAACGACGACTTCGAGGCTTCCACGATCGGCGGCCATTCCTGTGACGAGCCTTCGAACAGGCTGACGGTCTTCTCGCGCCGGAGCGTTCCATCGTGCACCGAGATGGTGTGCGGCTTCCCTTGTGCATAGCCCGTCCACAGGGAGACACCTGCGTAGGCGCCATCCTTGCGCAGAACGTAGTAGGTCATATCGGTGTACTGGAGTCGATCGCGATCGTTGTTGTAGTTGCGCGCGATCCGCTTCAGCGCGTCCATCCCTGCTTCCAACGGCGACATGCCTTTGCGCATGTTCTCGATGATCGAGTGTGCCCCGGCGACCTTGATGTTCTCCTCGCCACTGCCGGTGGCGCCAGCTGAACCGATGTCCTGATCGGTGTAGCATCCCGCGCCGATGATCGGAGAATCTCCGAGACGGCCGGGAAGTTTCCACGCCAGTCCGCTTGTCGTCGTGCAGCCGGACATCTCCCCCTTTTCGTTGAGTACCGAGCAATGAATCGTGCCCGTCGGCGGATGGATCACCTTGCGAATTGCCTCCGCGCGTAGTCCGGGGGCAATACCCAGGTCCGCGGCAACTTCGTACATGCGCTGCAGGCGTTGCTGCAGATTTTCAGCGTGCGCCCGGGGTAGCGTCCGCTTCTTCCATTCCGGGTCGGCCAAGCCGGGACCCCACCAGTCGGAATGAGTCTCTTTCCAGAGCAGCCAAACCTTGCGCGAGTTTTCCGTGAGCAGGTTCTCGCGCGGAAAGCCGCGCGCCACCGCGAAGCGCTCGGCGCCTTCGCCCACGAGCATTACGTGACCCGTGTGAAGCATCACTTCCTTGGCAACCAGCGAAACGTTCTTGATGTTGCGTACTCCCCCGACCGAGCCTGCGCGGCGGGAAGGACCATGCATGCAGCAGGCATCGAGTTCGACCACGCCTTCCTCGTTGGGCAGGCCGCCCAGGCCGACGCTGTCGTCGTTCGGATCGTCTTCCGGTCCGCGAACCACGCGCAGGACTGCATCCAGAGTGTCGGCTCCTTTGTGAAGCATTTCGAAGGCTTCGTTCATGTAGGGGTAGCCGTTTCCGGAAGAGATCATGATGGCTCCGCTCGCCGCCTTCATCGCCTGTTTCGGGCGAATCTCATCGTGTGTTTCTTGCGCTTCCAAGCCGAGACCGACGGCTCCGAGCGCAGCCGAGGCAATGAAATCTCGACGGGAAACTGGCATAGGGCCCTCCGGAGAACCCGCAAGCATAACAGAATGGACCATAACAAAAAGGCAGGGACGGACCGAAGCCCGTCCCCGAACGTTCTGCGCGAGTTCCTACGACGCTAGCTTCGTCGCCGTCGACTGATCCGATCGGAAACGCAGCAGCGCCGCGATATTCCCCACCTTTTCGAAATCGGGCGATGGCGCGACGTAGTGCATTTCGATGTCGCGGCGGATGGCCGACGCGATGATCGCGTCCGACACGTCCTCCAATTCGCTGGTTTTTCTCCCGCATACGACGCAGACCGGAGTCATGTGCGAGTCGAGGTGGCTGCATGCCTCGCAGCGCACAGCACCGGCATGAAAGGTTTCTCCAACCAGCAGTGTCTGAACCTCGCCCAATTCCATGGCTCGTAAGACGCGTCGCAACCCGAGCGCACCACGGCCATTGCTGCGCGCTTCGTCAATGACTTCGGCCAGCAGCTCCTGCCTTCGAACCCGTAATGACTCACGGAAGGTGCGTGCTGCCGCGGTCTTAATTTCTTCCGGCCGCGCCGAAAGATCAATCGGAAAGCGGCCCAGCAAACGCTGTTTCACGTAGGTATGAAGTTGCGATTCGAGATCCCTCCATGTGGTATCGGCGCAACCCACGATGACCCGCTCCCACACCTTAAGATCAAGATCGCCCTTCAGCCGGTCCGCTATATTGCGATAATGCCGCAGCGCCTCCTGATCGACGCGACGCTCGGCGTGTCCACCCTCGTAGCCGGAGTAGCCATCCCCTCGGCCGCGATGGGGCAGCGTTCCGAATAACCCCTCCCGCTCCTGCAGTTCATCAATGCGCAGGTCGAAGAAGCGAGCGCGGTGACGGTCCACCAGGGCCACGCACAATTTCGGTTGCGCTCCAAGCAGGATTGCGAGCGGCTTGAGATAGAAGTGAGGCTTAACGATCAATTGCGTTCCCGGCACTTGCGCCGGCAGGTCAAACTCGCGCCATAACCCGTGCTGCTGGGAAGCAAAAACAGCTTTGGCATGGGCCTGGTTCCCGTGCAGGTTCTCGGCTAGTTCCAGGATGCGGTCAAGGTCGGCACGAAGGGCTGCCTTCGAGCCATTGTTCGCGTAGGTTTTCTGAGCGTTCCGCACCAGATCTTTCGCCAAAATGGCTTCTTCCCGGTGCGACTTATTCTGCGGAGTTTGTGGCTGGAAGTAGAAGCTGACCGCGCATTCACCGACGGCGGACTGAAATTGCGCCAGCTCTCGGATTTGTTCCCGTGTGATCATCGTCACCTCACGAGGAAGATACAGAGCTACTAGGCTACAGGACTGGGTTGTGTGCGTTTTCCCTTGAGAAATGAATCCAGTGGAACTTGCCGGCGCAGATGTTCGCGCGCCACATTAATAGAATTCCGGATCTCCTCCTGGCCGCAATCCGTGATGGCGGCGATCTCCGCGATCGTGAACCCTTCAACCGCCTGTAGGATGAATGCTTCGCGCTGCCTTCGATCCAGTCCGCGCAGGACAGCGTCGATCAGCGCCATCATCTCATCCGATGAAAGCAGTTCCTCCGGCGTTGCCAGCCGGCGATCCGCGATGACATCTTCTTCCGCCAGCGACTCATCGGGTTGGTGATACTGCAGGTGCGGCTCATCGCTGGCGCGCACATTCTGTCTGCGGGCCGACTGCTCCAGCGGAACCGCGTCGTCTCGTTCCCGCTCGCGGGCTGCCAGATCGTCCAGGGCATGCAGCGCAAGCCGATACAGCCATGGTTCCAGCGCGAGTTTCTCGGGCTTTTCAAAACCGTTGCCCAGAGCATTGGCCACAGCTTCGTCGAGAACTTCTTCTGGCCGAATCTGCTCCGGCGGCATAAGTCCGGCAGCTTCGCGATAGTTCAGTTCCCGCTCCACGAAGCGGTGAAGGCGCATGAAATTGGCGTTGACGTAGGAAGAAATGTCGGCGGAAGAAATCGTCGCCGGCAGTACGGCGGCCACCGTCTCCTCGAACGGGACCTGCTCGGGCGTGTTGTCAGAACCGCGGCGCCAGCGTGGCCAGCGCCGCCGATTCCGCAGGAGGTCTTTATGTTTGTTGAGTTGTTGTTTCAGGTCTTCGAAGGCACCTTTTACCGCCGCGGTCGCCGTCGGGGCCCCTTGTTCCACCACCATCTGTCCGGAGGGCAAACGGAGATTGAGGGAAACGATAATGCCGTTATGACCGGGGTCTTGCTCGATTGTTCCTTTGAGATGAACCAATTCGGGACGAAAAACCTGCAGTCGCCGACGTAGCTTTTCAATCTGTTGTTGGATGTCTTTTTCTATATCGGGCGTTTTTGACACCTTGTAGGTGACATGCACGTTCATTTGGTAGCCTCGTGACGCGGGTGCGGTACCCGTGAAGCTCCTTGCCCTACATATCGAATTCTACACCCGTTGTAAAGTGGCCATAGTGAGGCCGGTCACCCTCGCCATGGCTCGAATGTGCCATAACCCGAGGCGCGCCAAATTGCACTCTCCGGGGACGGACGGCTCCTAAACCGCAACCGTCACAGTAGTTTCGGTGCGGACCACGGGCCGATACAGGGTGTCGCGTTCCACCGCTTCTCTCCCGGCTTCTTCAATCAAGCGTACTAACTCGCGCCGCTGCATTCCTTGCGGCGTCGTAGCCCCCGCGTCGTGGTAGATCTTCTCCTCGATCACGGTGCCGTCCAGATCGTCAGCCCCAAAGCGCAGCGCGATCTGGGCAATCTTTGGCGTCAGCATTTGCCAGTAGGCCTTGATGTGCGGAAAATTGTCGAGCACCAGTCGGCTGACCGCGATCTGCTTCAGATCGAGCATGCCGGTTGTCTTCGGCAGGTGCGCCAGCGGGGTGTTATCAGGATGGAAAGCCAATGGGATAAAGGTCTGGAAACCACTCGTCTCATCCTGGAGCGCCCGCAGTTTCAGCAGGTGATCGACGCGGTCCTCGTCGTTTTCCACGTGCCCATAGAGCATCGTCGCGTTGGACTTCAGGCCAATCTGATGGGCCAACCGCGCCGTGTCCAGCCAGTCATCGCCATCGATTTTGTGGTCGCAGATGATATGGCGCACCCGGTCGCTGAAAATCTCCGCGCCGCCGCCAGGTAGCGAGTCCACACCTGCCCTCTTGAGCTGCTCCAGAGTCTCGCGAATGCTCAACTTGGCACGCTTTGCAAGATATGCCACTTCCACCATTGTGAAGGCCTTGAGATGAACTTGCGGAAAGCGCTGCTTGAGTCCGGCAACCAGATCGAGAAAGTACTGAAAGGGCAGGTCGGGATGCAAACCGCCAACAATGTGGAACTCGGTCACGGCTTCCGAGTAGCCGGAAGCGGCTGACTCAAAAGCCTCTTCCAGGGCCATCGTGTAAGCGCCAGGGGTGTCCTTCTTGCGTCCGAACGCGCACAGGCGGCAGGCGGCTACGCAGACATTCGTCGGATTGATGTGTCGGTTTACGTTGAAGTAGGTCTTGTTGCCGTGCAGGCGCTCGCGAACCAGGTTGGCCATCCAGCCGAGCGCCAGAATGTCTCCCGTGCGATAGAGCGCAAGGGCGTCGTCGGCACTCAGACGCTGGCCGGCTACAACCTTATCCTTGATGGGGTTCAGTCGAACGTCGTCTGTCTGAAAGGGATGAGAATCCGGCACCAAAAAATCATATCGCAGTGGGGACGGTCTCGTCACATCGACGGGTGATCGAATATATCTGGACGTTAACGCCGCAAGAGCAGATCGCCAGCCACAAAAAGGAAGAAGACTACCGAGATCACACCGTTCATGGTGAAGAAAGCGGCATTGAGTTTGCTCAGATCGCGGGCCGAAACCAGGGAGTGCTCATAGGTCAACAGAAGCGCAACCACCACCACCCCCGCCAGCGCGATCTTCCCCAGCGCGAAGGTTGCCACCAGCGCAACCAGAAGAAGCAGCATGGCGACGTGAAATCCACGCGCCACCCACAAAGAAGCTGCAATTCCGAAATAGCGCGGCACCGAGTGCAGCCCACTTTGGCGGTCGAAATCGCAGTCCTGGCAACTGTAGAGAACGTCAAAGCCCGCCACCCAGAATGTGACCGCAGCTGTCAGCAGCAGAATGCGCACATCGAGTGAGCCGCGTATTGCGATCCAGGCGGCTGCTGGTGCAATCCCCAGGGCAAAACCGAGCACGATATGCGACCAGCGAGTAAACCGCTTTGTGTAGGAATACAGAAGCAACACCGCCAAAGCGAGCGGCGCCAGCAGGAACGCCGTGCGATTGAGCTGGTATGCGGCCAGCAGGAAGACGGCGACCGAAACCACCACAAATCCTGCTACGAACTGGCTCGACAGCAGTCCAGCGGGCAGGGCTCGTGTCTGGGTGCGCGGATTGGCCGCGTCAATCGAAGCATCTGCCCAGCGGTTAAAGGCCATCGCCGCCGAGCGGGCCGCAACCATCGCCACAATGATCCATCCTAGCTGGCGCCATGCCGGCCAGCCTCCTGCCGCCAGCATTGCTCCACACATCGCAAATGGGAGGGCAAATATCGAGTGCTCCCACTTGATCATGTCGAGCGTGACGCGAAGATTGCGAAACCAAGCCACGGCAAGATTGTAACGGAAAGACGCGCTTACAAAATCTCCGGTTGCGCCACATGCTCATCGGAGACCAGCGGCACGAAACGACAACCTGCCAGGGTCACGATGCGCGGTTGTTCTTCATACTTTGTGACCAACTGTAGCTCCTGCACGTGTGCCGGACCGACCGGAATGACGAGCCGGCCACCCTCGCGGAGTTGCGCCGTGAGCGCCGGCGGAATCTGCTCGGTGGCGGCTGAGACCAGGATGGCATCGAAAGGCGCGGCCGTCGGCCATCCCAACGTTCCGTCGCCGACCTTCAATTTGAAGCCCGCGTAGCCGAGTCGCTCCAGGGTGGCTCGGGCAGCGGCTTCCAATTCGGTGTGGCGCTCGATGCCATAGACCTCCGCCACCAGATTGGAGAGCAATGCCACCGTGTACCCAGAGCCGCTGCCGATTTCCAGCACGCGATCGGTTTCCTGCAACCTCAGCGCTTCCAACATGAAGGCAACGATGTACGGCTGGGAAATCGTCTGCCCTTTGAGAGTGGGTAGAGGCCGGTCCTCGTAGGCTTGAGACCGGCTGTGAGTATCCACGAACTCATGACGTGGCACCCGGCGCATGGCGTCGAGCACTCGCAAATCACGAATGCCGCGAGCCGCGAGTTGTGTCTGCACCATCGACTCGCGCTGCTCGCGCCAGATCTCCTCTTGGCGAACAGCCGGCACAAACACCTCCCCGTTCACTTTTTACGCTGCCGCACCCGAATGTCAAATGCGAATACCCCATTCTGATCCCGCACCGCGACCAACGAAACATTGCGCGTAACATTCATTTCGCCCTGGATGGTTTGCTGCGTGGCCTGGGCCACGTCCTGGATATAGGTCAGCGTCAACCGGTTCGATACCTGCTGCTCGATGGTGACTTGCGGACCGCGAGATGTGGTGGTCGCCGTCCCTGGCGCCTGTGGGTCGATCTTGATGCGGCTCACACCAAACAGTTTCTGCACGCGGCTGCTGACGGTCGCATTGATGGCCTGCCCGAGTAGGGCGCTCGAGGCTTCCTGCGTGAAAGCTGATTGCGAAGCGCCCGACGCCGCCGATTCTTCCTGTGTCCGTCCCAGTGCAAGCAGGGCAATGATGTCGGCCTGGGGCAACGGCGGTTCTGAGGTGTAGGTTACTTTCAATCCATCGGGTTTGTCGGCGGCGCCGTAGAATCTGATGCCGATGTCGTAATCACGCACGCGGGTGCTGGCCGCCAAGTCCAGGACGGGCTCGATTTTTACGGGATTCGTGAAGGTGATGTCCCCGCGCTCCAGCTTGTATTTGCCCCCGTTGAAGTTGATCTCTCCCTCTTGCACGTCGGCACGGCCCAGGAGTACGGGCCGAGCCATGGTGCCCCGCAAACGCAGATCAGCTTCTCCAGAGATTTTGGCCAAGGACGTACTCATGCGCAATTCGGGTGTCGTGGTCACATGCACATCGAAGCGGACTCTATTGAGAATCGAGTTGGCTTGCGGCAGCGTGTTCGCGCTGCGGCTGCGACTGACATAAGAGCCAAAATCGAATCCTTGGCTCAAACCAAACCGTGTAACCGTCAGATCACCTGCCAGGATGGCCCCTGCCTCATTGCCGTTGAAATGCAGATCGGCATTCGCGGTCGAACTCATTCCTGGCGGATACCGCAGCCGAATTCCCTCCCCTTGCACGGAAACGTTGAATTCCCGAACCCGTCCGTAGCTCAGATAGCCCTTGAGCGCGAGCGTTCCTCCTCCACTCTTTCCGTTGAGTTGTTCGATCTCCAGTCGATCCTGGTTGAACACCAGACTCCCATTCGTGTCGCTCAACGCGATCGGTAGATCATCGAAGGCGATGCCGGCATTGGCAATCGTGATGTGCCCGCGGATCACAGGGTCGGCGGCGGTGCCCGTGATGTCGGCCGTGACATCCATGTTGCCAGAGGTATGCAGATCAGGGCTGAAGCTCTGAATTAGGCTCAAGTTAACGTGTCCGGTGGTGTTCAGCCGGAGGGCGCGGTCCGCCGTGAGCTGGGCTGTGCCCCGCGCCTGCAAATCTGTGCCGTCGCCCACGATATGAAGCTTCTCAATGTGCAGGATTCCGGCCGCCACCTGGAACTGCACCGGCCCATCGTTGTGCAGCTTGATGCCATTGATCTGCGCCGCGAACTGATCGAAATCGCCTGCCATGTTCCAGTCGCGCGGCTTGCTCATGGGACCCTGGAGTTCAAACGTCCCCGCCACGGAAGAGTGTCCCGTGATGCGTCCCGTCAAGTAGTTCCGCAACAGAGGATCGGCATCGAATTGCGAGAGGCGGAATCGAAGGCTTCCCGGCCAGTCGTCTCGCAGACGAATGCTGCCATCGACCTGCAAGCCGGCATGCTCCATCTGCGACCTCCCGCTCAGAGTCATGTCTGCGCCTTGCGTCTTGGCGGTGAGGTGGAACGAGCCTTCGCTTTCTCCGTTGATGATCAGGTCTTCGAGATCAACCTGCGCGTCCATGACCGGCTCTTCTGGCGTCCCTGAGCCGGATGCGGTGAAGGAGATGATCCCGTCGATGGGAACGCGGCTATCGCGCAGCTTCGGCAACGCTTCCAGATCGAAGTCCTTGCCCGAAAGCTGTGAGCGAAATTGCCGGGTGTCGAAGTTGTAGGCCAGCGTCCCATCGACCTGACTCTGCAGATACTCCAGCACCAGGTCGTAGAATTCGAGCCATTTTCCCTGCAGTCGCAGATTGGAGCGCAGGCTGCGCACGCGCTCTCCGTAAACCGTGGCGTCGCGAACTTCGAGGTTTCCTTCGCCTTGCGGATCACTCTGCGAACCGCTGAAATGAAAGTTGAGCTGCAGCGTACCGGTGAGCGGGTAGTGATAACCCGCCAGGGCCAACAACTCTTCCACCTTCGCCTGGTTCAACGCAACCAGTCCGCTGATCGGGCTGGCGGCGGTAAACTCTCCCCGCACCAGACCAGCCTGAAGGTTGAAGACCGCTTCCGCGCCTTGCCGGCGCACAACGCAGCCCGTGGCGCTCAAACTTTCATGCGAAGCCGCAAGATCGCAGGACAGCGAGTCCCAATGAAATTTTTGGAGCGAGCCATCCGTTGCGCTGGTTACCGTGTCCAAATCGGCAAGTTGAAGGTGACCCGTTACCGCGGGCTGGCGCACGTTGCCGCGCAGGAAGCCACTAAAGCTTCCTGAACCTTCAATACGGAACGGCAACTGCTTGGTCCCGCGGAACGCCGACACCATGGGATCCCATTCCGACAGACTTGTCGTGGTCGCGTTGACACGCAGAGCCGAACTGGTCGAACCAAGCTCTCCCGAGGCAGTGACCCGTGAACTGCGCGTGTTCAGCGACAATTCATCTACGTCGAGCGTTAGTGAACTGGCGTGGTACTGCGCGCGAACCGTGCCGTTGATGGGCAGGCCCCCGGCGGGTAAGGTTTCGCGCTGCTTCAAGGTCAGGTTCAGAGCGGTCTCGGCCTGATCGAAGGTGCGAACCCACTTGGTGTCGATCGTTCCATCTACAGTCGTGCTGGGATGAAGCCGTTCTATCGGAAGATCACGGGTGGCGAAGGCATTGGCGACATCCTCTCCCGAAAGATCCTCGACCTTGATTCGGACTGTCCCGTTATGCGTCTTTGCGCTCTTCGTCCCGGCTGCAGACGGTTCGCCTGTCAGCCAGTTGTTGACGGTGACGTCGCCCGACAGACCGCCACCTAAAGCGCGAATCTGAATGTCGGTTAGCAGCAGCCGTAGCGGATCCAAAGCGAACTGGGCCGAAACGTTGTTGCCACGGATGTTGGCGTCGGCATTGCGCAGTACGATTTCGCGAGCACTTGCTTTCCCTGTCGCGGAAACGCCTTTCACGTCACGTTTGATCTCGCCACGGATTTCGAGCGTCCCACTGGCCAGCCGCGGGTCGCGCAGAATCGACCCTACATCCGCCAGGTCAACACTCGCCTGGTACTGCCCTTCGCCTCGCGGTTCGTGAAAGTCCCGAATCTCGCCGACAAGATGCACCCGCTCGCGACCCGAAGACCAATCGAGCTTCTGCACTTCCAGACGATTCCGCGTCAGGCCGAATTGCACGTCCACCGCCCAGGAAAATGGACGCCAGTCCTGAATGTGGGAATCCACCTTGCCGATCCGGATGTGTCCGTCGTAATGACGCCGCAGCAATGCCCTTGTGATGCTGCCTTCAAAGTCGCGAGCGTCAAATTCCAGCGACGTGTGGTTCTCGTTGATCAGCAGCTCTCCGTCTCTTACTTCGAGCTGGGCAATCGAAAGATCAAAGAGTTGCTGCACGGGTGTTCGTTCTGGCGACGAATCCTTTATCTCGGGCAGGTTGGTCGTTCCGTCCGGATAGGTTTCGACATGAACCCGCGGCGCCTGTAAAACAAGGCTATCGATTCCCAACCTGCGGCTGAGCAGAGACGCTAGTTGAAGAGAGACAAGGGCTCGCTTCACTTGAAACAAAGGAACGGATCCTGAGGGCTCCTGCCCATGAATCGTGAGATCGCGGATATCGATCTCGGCGCGCAGAGGAATGGTGTGAAAAGAACCAATCTCCACCTTCCCACCGGTAGATTCTTCGAGTTGCGTTACCAGCTTGGCCGCCAGCCAGCGATGGAACCGAGCGCTTCGCAGGGCCGTCGTCAGGCCGGCGACCAGCAACAGACACACTAAGCCCACCCACAGGAGTTTCCTTCCCCAACGGCGGCCGGGTTTCGTGGTTTCATCCATCGCTTACGGTTTCTCTACAACCCAGCCAATGTCCGCCTGAACGCGCAGGCTCTGCAACCATCCGCTGGTCAGGTCCGCCAACTTCTGTTGTATAAGCAGTTCTTTAATAGTGTCTCGTACCCGATTCAATGGTTGAGGCTTAGTACCTGCCTTGTGCACGGAAGACAGATACGTGCCCCGATAGTATTCCTCAATACTGCCTTGATCGGGTTGCGCCGCCGGCCGCAAGCGGAGATCAATCAGGCGCAGCGTGTCCAGCTCGAACGCGATCGCCGACCGCAACTCCTCGGGGCGTACTCCGTACCGGGCCAAGACCGCGTTCCATCCGGCTTCGCTTTCCGCCTCAGGAAATGTTTTTCGCAATTCCTGTACCTTCTGGTCGACGTCGCTTGCCGATGCGTGTTGAAAGGTGGAACGCTCCATTTCCTCCCGCAACATTTCCTGGTCCACCATTCGCTCGAGGACCGCGTGGCGCTCGTCTTCTCCTGTAGCCACGGGCTTCGCCGCCAGCAAGGCCTCCCGTTGCAGCGCGGCTTCCAGTTCGCTCAACAGGATTGGATGGCCGTTGACAACTAACACTACTCTTTCGACGGTCTCCCCTGCCCGCACCGCGGCGAGCGGCAGAGCCGCCATCAGCAACAGTACAAGGAGTCGAAATGGCCAATTCATCAAAACGTTTGTCCTATGCTGAAGAACACGTTGAAGCGCCTCAGACTTTCAATGTGGGGCGGCGTCGTCGCATTCGGAGCGGTGCGAACGGGAAACGTGGCTGGATTCATGTTGTAGCCAAAGTCCAGGCGCACCGGGCCAATCGGCGTCTTGTAATGAACGCCAGCCCCGATTGCCGACACCAGATAGTTAAAGTCGCAGGTAGCCCCGGGAATCGGCGCCAGCGACTTGCAGTCCTGCTGGTTCCCTTCCCGCACGTGCCCCAGGCCTTTCAATAGGTGGGCCGGCGTATCGAATACGTTGCCCAAATCGTGAAACAGCACAAAGCTCAGATTGTCGCCAACATAAGGCCACTTCACCGGAGGAAAGCGCAGCTCGAAATTGTTGATGATCATGCTCGCGCCGCCCAACGGCTGCCCCGACTGCAGATCGCGCGGACCTGCCTGGTTGATGGAAAACCCACGGTGGGAGTTTCCACCGCCAGCGAAGAGCCGCTCCGGCAGGGGAATGATCGAGGCTCCGGCCGGCAACGGGATGGGCGAATTCGCCTCGGCGAGAATCGTGTTCCGGAAAGTATTCTCTAGCCCAAAACGAGTTGAGCGTGCAATGACTAGACCCCTCTTCCCGATTCTGTAGTACGACGAATGTTGCAGTAGCAGGCGTGAAAAGTCGGCTTCTGACCCGAAATATCCCGAGGCCCAGCTGAAGTCCACCGTGGAGTAATCTCCTTTGCTCGACTCGATTGGACTGTTCCGTTTATCACGAATGTAGCTGAAGCCGGGGCCGCCTACCCGTGCCGGTTGCGACAGTAACGGCACGAGATTCGGATCGAATCCCGCCGTGATCTCCGCCTTCACTTGTCGGTAGCTCAGGCGGTAGAGCAACGTCTGCACGTGACGATCTGGATTGAGAAAGCGATCGAGCACTTGCTCCGCCTGGATACTGCCTTCTAGGCGGCGCGAGGTGAATGTGGTAACGCTGAGCGAGTTGTCATAGAAAGCGGTGAAGGTGAGCCTCAGCCGATCGTTGTCGAGCCAGCGCGGCGCCTCATAGCTGATCAGTCCCCGTTGCTGCAGGGAACCCACATTCGATTTGAAAATCAGCCTGTGGTTCAATCCCCGGAAGTTCAAGCGAGTCACATCGAACGAAATTCGAGGGCTGACCCCAGTTTTGCCCTGGCTTGTGGTAGCACCCTTTTGTGGCTGTCCCGTCTGGGCTTCAAAACCGATCCCGTAATTGAAGGTGTAGCGATTGCCCTCGCGTAGATCCACCAGAACGTTCTTGTCATGTTCGCGACCTTCAGGGTCCTGGAGAGCGACATCCACCTGACTGAAGATCCCTAGGTCGTAGAGGCGCTTTTGCGTGTCGTAAAGAGCAATTTGGCTCAACGGATTACCCGGATGCACCTGCACTTCCTTCTCGACAACCTTCCGCCGAGTATTTTCCAGCCCGGAAATGAGTACTCGGTCCACGGCTACCGGGTCACCCTCCTGCACGACGTACGTTACATCCATCTGATTGGGCTCGCCTTCGATGGGCTTGGTCTGAATTTCAAGCCGGGCGTCCGGGAAACCGTGGTTCAGGTACTCCGTCAATACCTGGTCGCGGTCGTTCGCCAGGTTGTATTCCGAATACGGTTGGTGTAGTTCCGTGACCTTGGCAGCCAGATTCTCGGTTGGCAGAGAGTGATTGCCCTCGAACGTGGATTTTCCCACCAGCGTTTGCGGCCCTTCCTCCACGTTGAGCTGCACTGAAATCTCATTCCTCTTTCCTTCGTGATCGTCTTTGACATCGGGAGTGATCTTGATTTCCCGAAAGCCGCTGGCGTGATACAGGTCCTGCAAGCCCTTAATGTCGGAATTCAAGAGCGATTGACTGTAACGTCCATAAGAGAACAGTCGGCCTGCGGTTTGCACCTGCATGCGGGTGAGCAAGTCGTCGGTGAGGAAGTATCTGTTTCCTGACACGGTGAGCTTGACCATCTTGTGCCGCTCGCCCGAATCCACATCGTAAATAATGTGCAAGCGTCCGTTGTCCGGGTCCTGCTTCTTGTAGACCTTCACCTGGGCTTCGAAGAAGCCCCGTGTCTGCATATAGTCGGTCAGGTTGACGCGTCCTTCGTTCAGCAAGTCTTCGTCGATCGCTCCCTCTTCAAAGATGGGGACTCTTTGCTTAAGGATGCGCCGGCTGATTCTCGCCCCTTCCACTGCGACTTCCACACGCGGTCCCGGCTCGATATTGAATTTGTAGTCGACCGCATTGCTGGCGGGCCGATAGACGCGGTCCACAATGGATACGTCGGCGGTGTAGCGGCCTTCTTTCTGGAATTTGCGACGGAGGCGTTCGAGAGAACGCGTCACACGTTCCGTGGTCACCCGGTCTCCCGGATGCATGCCGGAAATGTCCTCCAGTTGATCGCGCGAGAGCTTGGCGCTACCTGTGGCGGTGAGCTCGCCAATGTGCGCCTGTGGCCCGGGTTCGATGGTGAGCCGGATGTCGACCTGTTGCGTTTCCGGATGGGGCAGTTCTTCGTAAGACGCTTGCGACTTGTGAAAGCCGTTGTCCTCCATCAGGACCCGCACCCGCTCCATGGCGCGAGTGATCTTCTCCAGCGTCAGTTGCTCGCCCAGTTGCAGTTTCGTTGTATTGATGATCTGGTTTGCTTTCGGACGGTCCGGCGCTCCCTGCACCGTGATGGCGCCAACAAAGTAGTTCGGCGTCAAGTGCAGGGTCAAAATCGCCGTGCCGTCCGGTGTGCGCTCCGCCTCCACTCGCACATCGGCGTAGCGTCCGGTGCCGTAGAGATTGCGCACCGTTTCGCGAACCTTATCGCGCGAATAGGCCTGGCCTTCGCCCTGGGTAATCAGCCGCCATATCTTGTCTTGCGCGCCTACTTTCCCGCCGGCCACGCGAATCTCACGCACAATGAGGCCTTCGTAGCCTTGCACGCTGCCAGCACCTTGAGTTTCTTGGACCGACTCCGCAAAAGAATGGGCACTTTGGCCGGAAGCCCGCACCGCGAACGTCTCCCACGCGGCCGCCAGCATCAGCCCCAGGACTACCAGCCGGCACCACGTCGTGCTCCTTGCGCGCAAGCAAACTCCTCACCTTGGGGTCGTGGCTCGTCCCGATGCAGGTTGGATGAACCCGGCCTCAGAGCCGTTGTTTCCAGACCGAAGAATACCTGTAAGCCAACGGCTTCTATAATACTTGCAGGCGCTCAGACCCTCAGTATGACTTTCGATACCATGGACCGATACTCCCGGCAGGTGCTGTTCCCCGGGATCGGTCCGCTGGGGCAGGCAAGAATCGCCCAGGCCAAGGTCGCGCTCGTCGGCTGCGGTGCTACCGGCTCGGTGCTGGCCGCCCTGCTTGCTCGCTCCGGAGTTGGGTTCCTGCGGATCATTGACCGCGATTATGTCGAGGTCAGCAATCTGCAAAGGCAGACTTTATTTGAGGAAAACGACGCCGCCGAATCGCTACCCAAAGCCGTCGCGGCGGCCCGCCGCATTGCGGCGTTCAATTCGCAGATTACGGTTGAAGCCCAGGCTGTCGACCTCACTCCCAGTAATGCGGAAACGCTGCTCCTGGGAACCGACCTGATCCTCGACGGAACCGACAACTTCGAGACCCGTTACTTGATCAACGATGTTGCGGTCAAGAACGCTGTGCCCTGGATCTACACCGCTGCCGTCGGCAGCTACGGCGTCACGCTGAACATCCTGCCCGGCAAGACCGCTTGCCTTGCCTGTGTTTTTCCCGATCCTCCCAGTGGCACCGTCGAGACCTGTGAGACAGCCGGAATTCTGAATACTGCCGTGAACCTCATCGCGTCGGTCGCGGCGAGCGAGGCTCTGAAGCTTCTGGTCGGCGCCTATGACCACCTGCGCAAGACGTTACTTTCCTTCGATGTCTGGCAGAACGATCGCGCCGAGGTGAACGCCGCGAATCCGCGCGAAGGTTGCAGGGCCTGCGGACGGCACGAATTCGTTCATCTAGCGGGCGAAGGCCGCCCACACATCACGCTCTGCGGACGCAACTCGGTGCAAATCCACGAACGCCATCGCCCGATCGGCTTCGCCGAGATCAGCGAACGCCTCAAGCCGCACGGCCCCGTGCGTTACAACGAGTTCGTTCTCAAGTTCTGGCGCGAACCCTATGAAATGACGCTGTTCCCCGACGGCCGCGCCATCATCAAGGGCACGAGCGACTCCGCCATCGCACGCAGCCTGTATGCGCGCTACGTTGGCAGTTAGACCCGCAGCAGCACCTCCCTAGTCCATGATGTCGAACTCTGCTATCTTCGGTGCTTCGCTTTGCTCCATGAAAGGGACGCATGACTGAAGCTGCCCGCCCGCAACCGTCTGTGCTCTACCGCTGGACCGTCCTTTTTTTCATTAGCGTGGCAATGGGCGGGAACTACTACATCTACGACAGCATCAACGCCCTGGAGCAGATCTCTAAGGATCAACTGGGATTTACCAGCTCATCCTTTGCCTGGCTGAACAAGAGCTACAGTCTCGCCGCCCTCGCAACGTTGCTCATTGGCGGCATTGTGATTGATCGCATCGGAACGAAGAAAGCGATCGCCGTTTTCGGTACCCTTTGCCTGCTGGGTGCCATGCTCACGGCGGTTCAAGGCAGTGTCACCTGGATGGTTACGGGCAGAGCAGTCCTCGGCCTCGGTGCTGAGTCCATGATCGTCGCCGTCACCGCCGCTTTGGCGAAATGGTTCAAGGGCAAGGAACTCAGCTTTGCCTTTGGCATTAACCTAACGATTGCGCGCCTCGCTTCCGTGGCCGCAGACAACTCACCTTCGTGGGCGCATTGGGCTTTCTATCCCAATGGCGCCGGCGCTCCTCCAAGTTGGCAAAAGCCGCTGTTCGTAGCCGTGGGAGCTGGTGTGCTCTGCGTCGTGAGCGCGGTGGTGTACTGGGCCCTCGAAGCCCGGGCCGAGCGCCAGTATTCCCTTGGACAGGCCGGATCGGTCGACAAACTGGAGCTTAAGATGCTCCGCTTCAATCCCTCGTACTGGTACGTGGTGATCCTCTGCTTCACTTTCTACTCCGCCATTTTTCCCTTCCGAACGTTTGCTATCGAGTTCTTTACCAACAAGATTCTCTCCGGCATGGGCGGTACAAGCGCGACCGAGGCCATGCGGGTCTCGGCTCTACAGCAAGCTGGGTTCTTCAACAGCCTTCTGCCTCTTTCCGCCATGATTGCCACGCCTCTGTTCGGGCTGCTGGTCGACAAAGTTGGCAAGCGCGCCCTGTTCATGGTCTTGGGAGTGTTCTTGCTGATGCCGGTCTACCTGATCATGGCCTACAGCCATGTAACCCTCTTGCTGCCCGTCAGCATGATGGGCATCGCGTTCTCGCTGATTCCAGCCGTCATGTGGCCTTCGGTGGCATACATCGTAGAGCAGGAGCGTCTTGGCACAGCCTATGCCCTGATGACGTTTATTCAGCAGATCGGCTTCTATGCTTTGAACGATGCCGTGGGGCGAGCCAATGATTTCACCCATGCCAGCCTGGCGAATCCGGGCGGCTATGCGCTCGGCATGTGGATCTTCTCCACCCTCGGGATCGTCGGCCTGGTGTTCGCCGTCCTTCTGCGCCTCCGCGAAACCGGCCCCCATGGACACGGTCTCGAGACAATCCGGGCAGGCGCCTGATGCTGACCCAGGGTCATTGGTTGACGGCGCTTCCGTCGTTCTTTACCCTGCCTGTTGACCCTGCGGTGGACTGTCGGGCTCAGTCGCGCTTGCCTTTTCGCTTTTACAAAAGGCAACAGCGGTTGGGGCTCCCGGCTTATCGCAGGTAACTTTATTGTTTTTTCCACCGTAACCCTGTATTTCGTACAACGTAAAGATATGTAGGCTGCATCTACCTAATTGCAGCCTGACCGGGGCGGATTGACCGAAGCAGATAAAAAACTGGCCGGCGGGTTGACCGAAGCAGAGGCGATTGCACAGGCCCAAACGGGCAACGCGGAAGCGTTTGAAGCTCTCTACAATCTGCATAAGCGACGCGTGTATTCGCTCTGTTTGCGAATGACCGGGAATGTAACTACGGCCGAAGATCTGACCCAGGAAGCCTTCCTGCAGTTGTTTCGCAAAATTGGAACGTTTCGCGGCGAGTCGGCCTTCTCCACCTGGCTGCATCGCATGACGGTCAATGTCGTGCTCATGCAGCTTCGCAAAAAAGGACTTCCGGTGGTATCGCTGGAAGAGCCCGTGGACGGCGACGAAGATTCGCCCAAGCGCGATGTAGGCGGCGACGACTTGCGGCTGTCAGGCGCGATCGACCGCGTACAGTTGCAGCGGGCTATCGGGGCCCTGCCGCCGGGATACCGCACGGTTTTTGTGTTGCACGATGTAGAGGGGCTCGAACATAACGAGATTGCCCAACAGATTGGTTGCTCGATTGGAAACAGTAAGTCGCAGTTGCACAAGGCGAGAATGAAGCTTCGCGAACTGCTCAAACAGAGAGCCGGAACGGCCAAATGAGAGTTCAGCGGAAAAGTAGTACGGGGAGGCTGGCATGATCAGTTGCCAGGAATTCGAACAGCGTTTGCCGGAAATCGTAGACGGCGGCGAATGGAGTGCCGAACAGCGTGCCCACAGCCAGACCTGTCGCGTGTGCTCCGGTTTAGTAGAGGATCTGCGCCACATTGCGCAGGAGGCCCGTCAACTCGCGGCCTCGGAAGAACCCAGCCCCCGCGTTTGGCAGGAGTTGCGGCGCTCTCTCGAGGCCGAGCGCCTCATTCGCCCACAGCGCTCCGGCTTTTTCGAACAGCTGCTGCCGCGCTGGAAGGTAGTCCTTGTGCCGCTCGCGGCCGCTGCTGTCTTAGCGGCAGTTTTCGTGGCATATCGTTCCACCAGCGGCCCGCGGGAGGTCGTGCAGCAGGCGGTCTTGCCGCAGACTCATACAGCCGACATCATCGCCCTTGACGCCGACGACTTGGCTCTCCTGGCAAGCGTTTCCGAGAAATCCCCAGCCATGCGTGCCGAGTACGAGAAAAACCTGAAACACGTCAATGCTTATATCCGTGACGCTAAAGACACGGTCGACCAGAATCCGACCGACGCCGAAGCGCGGGATCAACTGGTGATGGCGTATGAACAAAAAGCCATGGTTTACGACATGGCGATGGAGCGCGCTTTGCGCTAAACGAAAAGGGAGGGCGCAATCAGGGGCTTCCCTTCCCGCAATTTTCGGCAGTATGATGAAGAAAATTATGAAGACTTGGCAGCGCACAGCAGTCGTTCCAGTCTTGGCTCTGGTGTCCGCACTGGCTCCAGCCCAAAGCAAGCAGGAAAAAAGAGTCGCGACCGGCCCCAAACCGATTGTCTCGGTCATGAATCAGTACGGGCCTGTCTCGGTTCATCCCGGCGCCGCCAACCAGGTCGTGATCACCTATATCCTCGCGTCAAACAAGGTCGAAGTCGACCAGCATCAGACCGGGGAACGCATTCTCTTCGAGACGCATCTGCTGCCCGGTTCCACGCCCCAGACTGGGCGTGTCGAATACGAAGTATTTGTGCCCGTCGAGGCGGCCGTCGTCGTGCACTCCAGCGACGGACCTATCCTGGTCGAGAAGCTGCGCGGCGACGTCAGCGTAGAAGGTGCGACGGCTCAAGTGCAGGTTCGTGAGATCAGCGGAGCCCACGTTCACATCAAGACTCTCAGCGGCCCGGTGAACATCACTTCGGTGCAGGACGGGCATGTCGAGGTTACTTCCATCAGCGGCGACGTTTTACTCAGCGCGGTCAGCGGCCCACTGGTCGACGTTAATTCCGCCAGCGGCAAGATCACCTACGATGGAAATTTTGGTGGTTCCGGCAACTACAAGCTGAGTAGCCATACCGGCGACATTGAGGCCGACCTTACCCCGGATACCTCCATGGATTTCACCGCCAAGTCCATGATGGGCCTCATCGATACTGGCCAGTTTCCGATTGATCCCAAAACCCACAGCGCCTTCGCCCCGCAGCAGAGGGGACGTGTCGTAGTAGGTACTGCCGGCAAGGCCGGTTCTTCCGTTCTGATCAATACCTTCAGTGGTAAAATCCGCGTCAAGAAGCACTAATTGCAAAATCTCCGACGGCGTCTGCGGGCGCCGTCCATGATTTTCGCCTTATGACAGCGCCGACCGGCCATCCCCTGCCGAACCAGCGCCGGGGGCCAGCGCGAGCTGTCTTCCTGGTGGGATTCATGGGTTCGGGGAAAAGCACGGTCGGAGCGGCGCTGGCACGCAGGTTAGGCTGGGAATTCATTGACCTGGATCGAGAAATGGAAGCACGCGCCGGATGCAGTATTGCCGAGATCTTTCGCAGCCAGGGAGAACCGCACTTTCGTGAATTGGAACACTTGGCTTTGCGAGAGCTGTTCCGGAAGCCGGAAAGACGAGAAACGGTGGTGGCTCTAGGCGGCGGAGCCTGGGCAAAGCCGGAAAACGCCGAACTCATTCGTTCTGGCAAATGGCCCACGATATTTCTGGATGCGCCGGCAGAAGTACTTTGGGAACGTTGCCTGCCAGAGGCTGCCACGCGACCATTACTGGCGGACCCAAGTTCGTTCCGGCAGCTCTACGAGCAACGCCGGCCGACTTATCTGCAAGACACGGAGCGATTTGATACTTCCGGCAAAACGGCCAGTGCCGTCGCCAACCAAATCGCTACATGGCTCGAGCAAAGAGTTTTTTCTGAAACGGGAGGAAGAGAGAAGTGAAGGTAAGACTACTGCAGGCTTCTTGGGTCGCCGCGCTGCTGAGCACGACGCTTTGGGCCGTCGATCCGCCTTCTCCCACCGGCCAAATGGTCGATTCCGGCACTTTCGTGATCTACAAGGGCGGTAAGCGGGTGGGCACGGAAAAATTTTCCATTCAGCAGTCTGCGGAAGGCTCGCAGATCAGCACAGAGCTCACCATGGAGGGCGAGGCTGGCGGTGATCACCAGACTTCCTTGCTCGAAATCAGCACGACCGGCGACATTCGCCGCTACGAGTTCAAGGCGCTCGGCGCCCAGAAGGTCGACTCAGTTCTTGCCCCGAAGGATGATCTTCTAGTGCAAACCATCACGACCGGCGATGGCGACAAACCAATCGAGCAAAAGTACATTCTGCCGGCATCAACCAACGTGTTGGATGACTTCGTTTTCGTGCAGCGTGAGGTGCTGGTGTGGCGCTACCTGGCTACCGCCTGCCAGAACAGCAGGGCGGGCCTAAAGTGTCCACAGAAGCAGAAAACCCCCATGCCCGTCGTCGTTCCTCATGGCCGCACTTCCCTGCAGGTAGGCCTCGAATTCGCCGGCCGCGAGAAGGCTGAGGTAAAGGGCCAGGTGCGAGAGTTGAACCGCGTCGAGCTGAGCGGCGACAGCAGCGACTGGCAACTGTGGGTGGACGACAATCTCAAACTGGTGCGCATGACCGTACCGGCGGAGGGCACGGAAATTGTCCGCGAGTAGCGCCCACATCGCGAAGGAGCCCAGTTGACCCCCATTGACGGACGCACAACGCGTGTCTTGTTCACGACCCTGCTGTTCGCGCTCGGACTTGGGTTCCTGTACATGGCCCGGCACACGCTGCTTGCGTTCCTGTTCGCCGTTTTCTTTGCTTACCTCATGGCTCCGCTGGTTTCCCAGTTGCAACGGTTGCTTCGCACCCGTGGCCGCGCGATCGCGGTAATCTACACCATCCTTTTCGGGCTGCTGGGATGGCTGGTCCTGTCCATGGGCCCGAGAATTGTGCAGCAAGGCTCGCGCCTCAGCCAGTCCATGCCAGCCCTGCTTGAAAACCAGACGCTTGGCCAGATCGCCGACGAGATCAGCGTACAGCGCGGCTGGAGCATCAGCACGCGCACTGCGTTCCGCAACTATTTGCTCAGCCATAAGAAAGAGATACTCGGCATTGCGCAGCGCGTCGGCATACGTGTGGCGGAGGTCGCGCAGGAGGCATGGCTGCTCGTTCTGGTCCCCATTCTGAGCATATTTTTTCTGCGCGACGGCCATACTTTCGGGGAGATCCTGCTGGGGACCGTCCGCACCCGGGAACGGCGCGAATTTCTGGAAGGCGTGCTCAACGATATGAACCAGATGCTGGCTCACTTCATCCGCGCACAGCTAACCCTAGCCCTCATCTCGCTCCTTGCCTATTCCGGAATTCTGAAGCTGATGAAGGTGCCTTACGCCATGACCCTGGGAACATTGGGCGGCATCTTGGAATTTGTGCCCGTCGTGGGACCGCTGGTAGCGGGCCTTCTCATTGTGGGGGTCGCCATTATTCTGGCCTACCAGTACTGGATCTGGATCGTCTTGGCGCTCGGCATGTGGCGCGTGCTACAGGACTATGTGATCTCACCCAAAATCATGGGGAAGAGGATGGAACTGCATCCTCTCGCTGCCATCTTTGGCGTTCTGGCCGGCGGCGAACTGGCAGGCGTGCTCGGTGTTTATCTGTCCATCCCGGTCATGGCGAGCCTGCGTATTGTCTGGCATCGCTGGCGCCTGTACACGGAAAAGCGCACGTTCGGGCCCCTAGGCGACTATGCCCTCGGCGCTGGCTTTACGCCGCGCCCGTAAAATAGATCGCATTCTCGGATCAATCCTGCTTGGAGGCTTCGTGAAAAAGGCATTCCTCTATTGTTGGTTTTTTCTGGCACTTTCCATCCAACTTCTCAGCGCGCAGGCCAAGCCCGCGCAGGGATCCGAGGATCGGCACCTCCACAACATCCGCCAGCTCACCTTCGGTGGCCAAAACGCCGAGGCCTATTTCTCCGCCGATGGTAAACAGCTGATCTTTCAGTCCACTCGTGACACCCTGCAATGCGATCAGATTTTCGTCATGAACGTGGATGGCTCGAACCAGCACATGGTCTCGACCGGCAAGGGCCGCACCACATGCAGCTACTTCTTCCACGACGGCAAGAAGATCCTCTATTCGTCAACGCACCTGGGCGGCGCGGACTGCCCTCCCCGGCCCGACTACTCGAAGGGCTATGCGTGGGCGATCTATCCGAGCTATGACATTTTCACGGCGAATCCTGATGGCTCAGACGTAAAGCAACTGACGACGACACCCGGTTATGACGCCGAGGCTACCTTCTCTACGGACGGAAAGAAAATTGTTTTTACCTCCGTGCGCAACGGTGACCTCGACATCTTCACCATGGATGCCGACGGCAAGAACGTGAAGCAGCTCACGAACGAACTTGGGTACGACGGCGGCCCATTCTTCTCACCGGATGGCCAGTGGATCGTCTATCGTGCCTATCACCCGAAGACCGAGAAGGAAATCGCCGAGTACAAGGAACTTCTGAGCCAGAATCTGATACGTCCCACGTCGCTCGAAATTTGGCTGATGCGAGCCGACGGCAGCGATCGCCACCAGGTCACCAACCTCGGCTCCGCCAGTTTCGCGCCGTCGTTCTTACCCGACGGCAAGAAGATCATTTTCTCTTCGAACGTTGGCTCCACCGGAGGCATGGGCAACTTCGAGCTCTACACCGTCAATCTCGACGGCACCGGTCTCGAGCAGATTACGTTTACGGAAGGCTTCGACGGCTTCCCGGTTTTCAGTCCCGACGGCAAGCATTTGGTCTGGATCTCTCACCGCAACGGGAAAGCTCCGCGCGAGAGCAATGTGTTTATTGCCGATTGGGCGCCGTAGGCGGATTCATGTTCTGACCGCGTTCTGTTCTATTGTTTAACCGCTTAGGCCCGTCATGTGTAACAGGAAACCGGCTGTAACTGGAAGCGGGGGCGCAACAGGAAGCCGGGAAGGGCACGACTTCAGTCGTGCCGCTAAACTTGCCTTTAGTGATTGGCTTTAGCCCCTGAGGGCCTGCTGGTCCCGACACGCCCGCCAGCCCAGCCACGCGATAACGCCGATCATCCCGCAGAATCCCAGGAAGCGGACGTTGCCACCGATCCGCGTGTCGTACTCCAGCAACCCCCACTGGGAGAATATCCAATGCCAGTCATGCTCGGCCAGGTCCGGGTCGCCCACGGTGACCAGAGGCAGTTCCATGGCACGTGCATCCGCCATGTAGGTCCCGATCCCGAGCCAGTTTTCGAAAAAGAAAAATGCGCAGAAGGCGAAGCCCTGCGGCTGGCGTTGGGTGAAGAAGAACACAGCGAGCAGAAACGGCACCAGGCACTGGAAGATCGTTCCACCCCAAATGCCCAACGTCTGGCCAAACCATCCGAAGAGCAGATGGCCGCCTTCGTGAACCACCAGATTCACGTTGTCGATCATGAGCAGCACGCCCGAGCCGCGAAATGCTGTCCACAGAAAGAACATGTAGAACACAACCCAGCTGGCCGCCACCCACGTCGGCAAGGGCTGCCATTCCTGCTCACGGACCTGCTGGATGTATTCGCGCAACGTACAGATCGACCTGCGCGATTCTAGGCGCCCCTCATCGTCCGCGTACAGATTACGGCCGGGTCCCTCCGCTTTCCTTTCCCGACGTATTGACCATGGCGACGCTTCTGTCCTACAGTTCCCTCACTCTCATGACCCAGGCCTCTGAAGTACGCACCGTCATCGAGGACTATGCCCTCGAGTCTGTCCCGCCCGAGCAACGCAAGAGTGGGTGGCAGTTAATGTGGATGACGACGGGCTTGATCACCACGCTCGTCCAGCTCCTGATCGGCAGTTATGTCACTGCGCTGGCGGGCGTCGGTTACGGCTTGCTGGCCGGGGCCAGTGTGGGCCTCTTCGGTGGAACGCTTGGCTTCCTTGTCGGCCGCCTGGCGCGAATGGAAGGGCTGTCCAGCACCGTGCTGTCGCGCTTCTATGGACTCGGAGCCCGGAGTTCGTTCGTGGCCTCCGCCATCTACAGCTTCATGATTCTTGGTTTTCTCGCACTGGAGAATGCCCTGCTCTACAACGGAACCATCTTCGCCCTGGGCCTGCGCGATACCATCGCGTCGCGCGTCATCATCTACGGAATCCTGACGGCCGCGTGGATCTACCTCACGACTTACGGCGTAAAGCAGGTGCTCCGCGTTTCCTCGACTCTGACCGTATCGTTTCTTGTTCTGCTTGTTTATGTCATCTGGCACGCGGCTTCGGTTTCCGGACAGCCTCTGGCCGAAATTCTCCGCCACGGCGCCCTCATTCCCGGCATGGGGAGCACCGCCGATCGCTTCTACGCCGCACTCGTGGCGCTGGCTGCATCAGCTGGCGCGCTGGCCCTGAACGACTCTGACTTCGCCCGCTACGCCCGCACGCCGAAAGATGTCGCCATCATGGCCTTCGCGGCCGCGCTCACCGTCGATCTGCTCATGGTGCTGGCGGGAACCATTATCATCTATGGCGGGACCGGTGACGTTGTGCGCTATCTGCTGGCGCGTGACGCGGCTACTCCCGACCGGGCGATGGCCGTCGCCCAATCCATGGCGCAGAACAACACGGGCGCGTATTTCATCGTGTTTGCCGGGGTCGTGGGATTTCTCCTGATGTATGCGGCTCAGACAAAGGCTCAGGTATTGAACACATACTCGGGGTCGCTCTCGTTGAGCAATCTTTTCGACGCGTTGTTAAATTGGCGTCCCGGCCGGCTGGCCATGGTTGTCATTGGAAATCTGATCGGTCTGGGTATGACGATCGGTGGAATCCTGCGTCTGCTGCACGAATGGCTGGGAATTCTCGGCATCCTCACAACAACGTTCGTGGGCGTGATTCTGGCGGACTTCTACGTGGTGCGTCGCGGTGTTCGCGCCCGGCGCGACGAAGCGGAAGCCTACAATCCTGCCGGATTGATCACCGTTCTAGTTGCGACGGTTGTCGCCTACCGCCTGCAGAGTGGAGGGGCGGGAATTCTGCGCCTTGGGTTCCTCGTCGCGCTGGTTGTTTCGCTGATTCTCTACCCTGCCTTGCGCCTCACGCTGCTAAGGCCCGGCGTCCTCTCGGGAGGCAAGGTCGAGCCAGAACTCGCCCTCGCTGAGGGAGAACGACACTGACTTCTTAGGAATGACCAGCAGCGCTGGCGGCTCCCTGGCGTTCCAACTCCCGTAAGAGATAGTCGCGCACGTTTTGACGCAGTTTGGATCCGTTCAGAATCTCCCTGAGCTCGCCCGGATGCAGCCCGCGAGCAAATTGCAGCACCACGCCCAGCGGCGTGTGCTGGTTCCGCAGCGCTGCTTTGCGCACTTCTCGCCGCACCGACCAGCCCGGATGGTGACATACGGCTGCAACAAAGGCGGCAGGCGATTTTTGCCGCATCATGGCCTTTACGACATCGGCTTCCACCAATCGTCCGTTGTCGAGCGCAGCGCGGATGATTCGCGGCTCGGCATCGCACAATAGCGCAGCCGCCACTCTTCCTGACGCCCGCCGTGCTAGTGTCAACCGTTCGCCCACTGAGACACCGGGCAGGCGCGTCATCATGACTTCCTCCCCGGCGCGCTTGATGTCAGCCGGCGTCATCGGATGCAGCGTCACCTTCATGAGCTCTAACGTGAATAGATTCCGGATCAGCGGCAGGGAAACGTGACGGGGGGTGTGCGCATGCATCACAATCGCTATGGAAATCTTGCGCGAGCGCAATACTTCCCGGTTTCGCGCCAGGGCTTCCAATTCCGATGCGAGTAAGTCCGCGCGTGCCAGAAGCGCCAATGCCGCGTCTTCGCTCAGGCCGGCGTGGGTCGCTGCTTGGGGCGACGCCTCCGGCACGTTCGCATGCGCGGCCTCGCCCAAGGCAGATTGCTGCGGTTGTTCTTCTGTTGGCATGTCGCGAGCTACTTGCTCACGCCCTGACGAGCCAAAGCCAGCGCACCCAGAACGGGCTCCACGACGTCCGGTCGTAGCGTTGCGTCTGGCAGCTCGGTGGCGAGAGTCCTGGAGAAAGCTTCGCGCACCTGGGCAGCATGCGCAAACACTCCTCCGGCCATGGCCACATGGACAGGGCCCTGGGATGGAAGAACCCGGCTGGCCGCGGTTTTCGCCAGGCGGATCAGCTCGGAAGAGGCGTCTTGCAGGATGCGGGCAGCGACGGCATCGCCTTCGTTGGCAGCGGCTACAACCTGCTTCAGCAGCGAAGCGAAATCAGCGACCGGAACGGCGTTCGATGTGACAACGAGTTGGTCTAGGCTGGCTAACTTCCACGCCGCAAGAATTCGATTCCCGAGACTGGTGGCCACATCTGCATCACGACAACTGAAGACGGCACCAACCGCTTGGCGCCCGATCCAGTGCGCCGCTCCCTCATCGGAAATTGCCCAGCCCCAGCCGCCGGCACGCGCCGTCTCCCCGCCCTTGCCGCGCGCGTAAGCAATCGACCCAGTTCCGGCAATAACCACCACGCCTGGCCCGTCCCCGAATGCCGCGTGCAGCGCGATCACCATGTCGCCGACTACCTGCACCGGCGCCGGCGTCAGGTCCGTGAGAGCTCCGCGTACAACTTCCGCGATGTCCCGCCGCGCTGCGCCGGAGATACCGGCAACCACGCGTGAAACCTTCTTAGGATCGATTCCGGCTCGGGCGCAGGTCTCGCGCACGGCATGCCGCAGCGCCTCGCGGGCACTCTTCGCTCCCACGCGCACCACGTTGCTCCCCGACGCTTCTCCGCGGCCCAACACGCACTGTTCATCGCCAACGGCGCATGCCGTCTTGGTTTGCCCGCCGTCGATTCCTAGAAATAGGGCCACGGCGTAGTTCTATCACAGGGTCGCGGACTGCGCGCGCCGCTTTGCACCCGCCAGTTCATCCGTCATAATGGGCCACTTGCGCATGGGACTCGACCGGCTGGACCTTGCCATCATCGCCCTTTACCTCGCGGGCATCACTCTGTTTGGCCTGCGTTTCCGCAAGGGCCAGCGCACCTTGCGCGACTATTTCCTGGCGGACCGCAACCTGCCGTGGTGGGCCATCGCTCTCTCGATCGTTGCCGCTGAAACCAGCACGCTGACCATCATCAGCATTCCCGGCCTCGCCTACGATACGAACTTCGCTTTTCTGCAGGTCGTTTTCGGCTACCTTCTCGGACGCGTCGTCATCAGCTTTCTGCTTCTCCCGCACTACTTTCGCGGGGACCTCTTCACGGCTTATCAGTTGATTGAACGCCGCTTCGGCCAGCGCCTGCGCTCGCTCACGGCTGGCCTGTTCCTGATCACCCGCGCCGCGGCAGAAGGGGTGCGCGTCTATGCCGTCTCCATCGTCGTCAGCATTGCGCTCGGCACCGGCGAAGTGGCCTCTATCGCCATCATCACCGCCCTTACGCTGATCTACACGCTCGAGGGCGGTCTGGCCGCGGTGATCTGGACCGACGTGGTGCAGACGTTCATCTACGTCGGTGGAACGCTCGTGGGCCTCGTGGTGATCGTGCACCAGGTTCCCGGAGGCCTCGCTTCCCTGCTGTCCACTCCAGCCATCGCCGCCAAGCTGCGCCTCTTCGATTTCACACCCTCACTCACATACCCCTACACATTCTGGGCCGGACTCATCGGCGGAACGTTCTTCATTACCGCGAGCCATGGCACCGATCAACTCGTGGTGCAGCGTTTGCTGGCCGCGCGCAATGAGCTCCAGTCAAAAGTCGCTCTGCTCGCCAGCGGTGTAGTGATTCTGTTCCAGTTCTCGCTGTTCCTCCTGGTCGGGGTTCTCCTTTTCGCGTTCTACCGGGCGCCGTCCGTGCAATTCGGCAGGCCGGACCGCATCTATCCCACCTTCATCGTCAGCCACATGCCACACGGCGTGTCGGGCCTGCTGATTGCTGCGATCCTCGCCGCGGCCATGTCGAATCTGAGTGCTGCTCTGAATTCCCTCTCGTCGAGCTCTATGGTGGATTTCTACCTCCGCTTCAAAACTCAGATCGCCGATCGTGAGCGCCTCAAGCTTTCTCGTGGCGTGACATTTTTCTGGGCACTCGTGCTCTTCCTGCTGGCAATCCTGTCGCTGCGTCGCGCCGGACGCGTCGTCGAGGTCGGCCTGCAAATCGCCTCCATCGCTTATGGTGCGCTGCTCGGTGTGTTCCTGCTGGGCGTTCTCACGCAGCGGGCTTCCCAGAAAGGCGCCATGGTGGGCATGGTCTGCGGTTTCGCCACCGAACTCTACCTGTGGAAAGGAACCCACGTCGCCTGGACGTGGTGGGTGCCGACCGGTGCAGTTGTGACTTTCTCCATAGGGTATATTGCCAGTCTGCTCTTCCCCGCGGAGACGAGCTAAACCATGGCCGCAAGTGTCCCTCAACGCGAACTCTCCCGCGATCTGAACGCGTGGCACGCGACTGCCGTGGTTGTCGGCACCATCATCGGCAGCGGCATTTTTCTCGTTCCGGCGGAGATGATGCAGGCCGTTGGCTCCTCCGCCCTGGTCTATCTCGCCTGGATCGTCGGCGGCCTGCTGTCGTTCTTCGGCGCCCTCACCTATGCCGAACTCGGAGCCATGAAGCCGCAAGCCGGTGGCGAGTACGTCTACGTCCGCGACGCCTACGGGTCTCTGGGAGGCTTCCTCTATGCATGGACCTGGTTCTTGATCGCCAAGCCCGCCTCTGTTGCGTCGGTGACCAGCGGCTTCGTGCGTATCCTTGGGACCTTTGACCTTTTCTCGTTCTTCGCCCATCCCGTGATTGCGCAGGGTTTGAGCATCACCTGGGGACAACTTGTCGCGGTTGCCGCCGCCATCCTGATTACTTTCCTGAACTACCTCGGCATCAAGAAGGCGGGCGATTTCCAGCTCTTCTTCACCTTTCTCAAAGTCCTGATGATTCTCGCCATCGTTGTCATCGGATTCAGCGCCTCGCACGGCTCCTGGAGCCATTTCGCCGAGACTTTTACTGGAGCCAAGGGCGGTCTCGCCGGCTTCATGGCAGCGTTGGTCGCAGCCTTGTGGGCCTATGACGGATGGAACGATCTCAACATGGTTGCGGGTGAAGTTCGCAATCCGGAACGAAGTATCCCGGTCGCTCTGATTCTGGGCGTCGCTATCGTCGGCGCTCTCTACATGCTGGTCAACGCCGCCGTGCAATTTGTGCTGCCCGCTGCAGCCATCGCCGGCTCAGAGCGACCCGCCTCCGATGCCGTTTCCGCCGTACTCGGTTCCTGGGGGGCCCGCTTTGTCTCGGCTGGCATGGCCGTCTCCATGCTCGTTACGCTCAATGGAACCATCATGAGCGGTGCCCGCGTCCCCTTCGCCGTCGCCCGCGATCGCTATTTCTTCCGAGCTCTGGCCGAAGTCCATCCCCGGTACCACACGCCTTCAATCGCGCTCATCATCCAGGCCCTTTTGTCGATTATCCTGCTCTTGCTGGGCGGCAGCTTCCGCCAGTTCTTCTCGCTCGCCATCTTCGCCGAGTGGCTGTTCTATATGATCGCCGCCAGCACCGTGTTCGTCTTCCGGTACCGCGAACCCGACACGACCCGCCCCTACAAAACTTTGGGGTACCCCATTGTTCCAGCCCTGTTTGTCGCTGCGTCGGCGGTGCTTCTCTACTCCACTTTCACGGCGAACCTGCGCTATTCGGCCTGGGGGGCCCTGCTGATTCTGCTGGGGATACCGTTCTTTTACGGCTATCGCCGCTGGGGCCGACAGGTCCCGTAACTTCCTGATTTAGCACGAATTCCTGATTCTGCATTCCCGGATTACCAAAGGTCAGTCCCAAGCGACACGTTTACCCTGCCCTTCTTTCCGCCTACCGTAGAGTTCACCCCGCCTTCCACCTCTCCCAGCGGGTTCCCCTGATTTGGAGTGCATTGCGCATGGATCGGTCAAGTGATCGTATGACTATGGGGTTACTCCCCGAGCGCCGCCTCAGTTGGCGGTCGTTTGCCCTTGGCTACGGCGGCCTGTCAGCCGTTATCGCCTTCTTGCTGCTGCTTGGGTTGCTCTTCCCCGAGAAAGCAAAGCTCGTGGAGTACCACCTGACGCCGCTGATCGCATTGCGCCCGTATGAGCCTCCGAAACCGACCCCAGTCAAACGGGTCATGGTCAAGCTTCCGCCTCCTCCGCTGACGCCGGCGCCGGTCTTTCAAGCGAAGCTGCTCGTGCCGCAGGAACTACGCAAGCCGCATGAACAGGAAGCGCAGGCGCCCAAGCTCGACAACTTTCCGCAGCGCGTGATTCCGAATCTGCCGCCGCAGCACGGCGCGCTGCCCAGTGTCGTGCACACGGGAAATTTTGAAGGCAGCTCGGTCACCCCGACCATCAACAAGCCCATCGAGAAAGTCCAGACCGGCGGATTCGGTGACCCCAACGGTCTCGCAGCCAGCGCCAACTCGAAACCCGGCGCGCATCTGGTTACAGCGCAGCTCGGTTCCTTCGATATGCCTGTTGGCCCCGGCCAGGGCAACGGCTCCGGCGGCGCGAAGGGTGCCAAGGGCACGGTCGCCTCGGCCGGATTCGGCCAGGGGATCGCGCAGCCCGGACAGGGCGATGGACGCAGTTCCGGACGCGGTTCCATTCAGACTGGCGGTTTCGGCGCCATCCAGAACGCTGCCCCGACTGGCCCGCACATCCAGCAGGACGTGCCCCGCAATACTCCAGTTGAAATTCTGTTTAAGCCCAATCCGGCTTACTCCGACGAAGCCCGCCAGTTGAAGTTGGAAGGCGAGGTTCTTCTGGAAGTTCTGTTTACCGCCGACGGCCACTTGCAAGTAGGCCGCATCGTGCGTGGCCTCGGCCACGGTCTCGACGAAGCCGCGGTCAATGCCGCTAACAAAATTCGTTTCAAACCGGCCACCCGCAACGGCCAGCCCGTGGATTCCACGGCGGTCGTGCACGTGGTTTTTCAGCTCGCTTACTGATCGGAAGAGAGGAAATGCGTATGCGTTTTCATTGGTTGGTCGTAATCACGGTCTTGGCGCTCGCACTGGGAGCCTGGGCTCAGCAAACGACGGAGGCTGTGAAGCCGGCAGCGCCAACATCCATTGACCAGGTGATTGATCGCATCATCGCGCGCGAGATCGCCTTGATGGATAAGCTCAAGGACCGCACGCCGATCGTGGAAACCTACCTCCAAAACGTCAAGGCCGATCCCAATGAGGGGCCGATTCCCGACAACGATCGCTATTTCCTCGGTCACATGGATCTGACCCAGGACCTCGAGCATCGCAGCTACCTCAAAGACGATGAGGGCATCCGTCATCGCCTGCTCGGCGGATTCGAGAAGCTGTACACCGTCCAATACAAACCCCTCGGTTTCGCCTGGATGGTGTATCTCGACCACGATGATCTCAGTCGCCAGATTTACGATTTCAAGTTCCTGCGCCGCGAGTTCCTCGGCGACGTACGCTGCCTGGTCTTCGACATCACGCCGAAGAAAGGTACCGGCAACGGACGTTTCCTCGGCCGCATTTGGGTGGAAGATCAGGACTATAACATCGTTCGCCTGAACGGCACCTATGCGCCGCGTCCGCGCAACGAATACTTCTTCCACATGGACAGCTGGCGCTTGAACCTGATTCCCGGCTACTGGGTGCCTGCCTACATCTACAGCGAGGAAGGCGACTTCCGCCTGGGCCAGAAAAACAAGTTCGCTTTCAAGGCCCAGACCCGCATCTGGGGTTACGACCTGAAGAACGGCTCGAAGCAGGATGAACTCACTTCCGTTCTGGTTGACTCCCCCAGCGTGCAGGACCAGAGCGCTGCCGCAGCCGATGCCTCGCCGCTCGAGAGCCAGCGCATCTGGCAGCAGCAGGCCGAAGACAACGCGATTGACCGGCTCGAACGCTCCGGTTTGCTCGCGCCGCCCAACGAGGTCGACAAGGTTCTTGAAACCGTGGTCAACAACATGATGATCACGAACAACATTGAATTGCAGCACCCGGTGCACTGCCGCACGCTGCTGACGTCTCCGCTTGAGACGTTCAGCGTGGGCAACACCATCGTGGTCAGCCGCGGCTTGGTCGACGTTCTGCCTGACGAGGCCAGTCTGGCTGCCATCCTCTCGCACGAACTTGCGCACATCGTTCTCGGCCAGAATGTCGGCAGTCAGTACGCATTCACCGACCGCATGCTGTTCTCCGACGAGGAGACGTATCAGGGTCTCGGTTTCAAGCATGACGAGATCGAGGAGCAGCAGGCCGACAAGAAAGCCCTGGAACTGCTGAAGAAGTCGCCCTACGCGCAGAAGCTCGATACGCCCGGGCTCTTCCTCAGGGCTCTGGCCGCGCGCGCTGCGCAGATGCCGAATCTGCTGACGCCGCACCTCGGCAACTCTCTGGCGACAAACGGCACCGTCACGCGCCTGACCGAAGTCATGGCCAGCGCGCCTCAACTCGATTTCAACAAAGTCGACCAAATTGCCGCGCTGCCCCTTGGTGGACGCGTCAAGATGAACCCCTGGACCAGCAAGGTAGAACTGGTGAAGGCAGCGCCCGTGGCCATCACTTCTGGCCGCGAGAAAATGCCGTTCCAGGTGACGCCTTTCTTTCCTCGTCTGCAGCGCTTGAACACGAGCGCGGCAACCGAGCGCAGCGTAGCCGCAGTTACGGCGCCAACCGCGCCTGCTCCGGCTGCAGCTGCGACTACCGAGAACAAGTAAGCCGCTACCCTCAACGGCCGGGCGTGGATCCATCCACCCCGGCCGGAGTGTTTGTACAGGTCCATAACTCTCTTTGCTAGCAGCCTGTGGTGCAAGTCTGGATTCCGGAGCGAAAAAGATTGTGTGATGCACAGGGATGATTCGTAGAATGCGGGCATGGCGATGGGCACGCGCAAGCAGCGGGAGAAACAAGA
>Ga0075017_100000132_pt1 | contig 33089 bp, 18 predicted proteins | sample AleBraG_ABR_2012_FD_71475 | JGI IMG/M metagenome (GOLD analysis project Ga0075017, IMG submission 71475) | Freshwater sediment microbial communities in response to fracking from Pennsylvania, USA - Alex Branch Run_MetaG_ABR_2012 | ecosystem: Environmental > Aquatic > Freshwater > Creek >... | reverse complement strand
TCACTTGAAGCCAGTCGCGTGGATGTGGATAAATCACAATCGGCTCCCATTCCGCTCCCGTTTTCCGGGACCCGCGAAACAGGCCCTCTTTTCGCACTCGAAAGCACCATCTCTACAACCTTGCTGTTTGCCGCACGCGTCTGATCCGAGACCTATCCGACCGAGATCGATCTGCAGAATTTGGTGGCCAGTGTTGGAGTGCACGAGTAAGAGCCTGCTGCCAAAGAAATATCAAGATATGGACCGCGGTGATTTGATCCGTCAAAGCAACCAACTGACGGCGTTATCACGAAAAACTTCGAACTAGCACCCGTTGCTCCTGGCACCTCTAGATTCGCGGAGGCTGCCACCGCTTTATTCCCATCTGCCTAGTGGTGGAAGGCCGGTGATCGTGCACTCCTGGAACGATAGGGCGGACGGCTGGTGTCGAGCTTTCCTCCCTAGGCCGCCCTATCAAAGGGGGAGGCGAGGATATTCCACACTCCCAGAGGTCGAGCTTGTGGCCCGGAACAGTCCTCGAGTGGCCGTTCGGGGATGTAGTTCTGGGCCTGTTCCGTATTCGTAACATGATCGCGGGTTCGGTCAAAATCAACGTACTTTGCGACCGCGGTGAGTCTACTCGATATATGAGGCGAAGAATGCTACTCATGACGAGTGTAAGTGACCCTTTCGCATGGGGATGCGAAAACGAATGCCCGCGCAGCCGCCGCGGCAGCTGCTACCAGCAAGTTACAAAAAACGGAATTCTCAAGGGGCCAGGGCATTTCGCAATTGACAGAGAACTGGAACGTGAAGTAGGGTGACCACCAATTTATCATCAATCAAGCCACCGTCTGCCCTGCAAGATTGATGCAGGCTTCCTCATAGGATCTTGAATTTACGTTCTAGACTTGCCGTTTGCGGCCGTCACGAGCCGAATCCGGCCGGGAGTTGCGCATGGCGACTAATACGGGCGGCCCGCCCAAAAATAATTCGACGGCGACTCCAACGTCTACAGTGAATGCGGCGGCGGTTGCTCGCCAGCGGATCTCGCTGACAGTAGAACCATTCGGGCAGCAGGGGAGCCCGCTGGTTTCCACGCTGCAGCTGTTTCGCGGCAGCGCGATTACACGCATTTACGCGGGTCTAAGCCAGGTCAAGGCCACGCTGCAAAACATTACACGGGCGCTGAGCCAGACCATCATCCCGACAACTCTGATCGGTGCTCTGGTCGAACCCGACGGCATCCATGCCAGTCTGGTGCCACCCAGGCGAACTGAAGGTTGAGTCTTCGGTGGTGTTTCCTTTGTTGCGGTACGCGCTACGCGGCATTGTGTCTATTTGGATGGAAGCGCTGCGGTCGATTCGTAGCGGTTTTCGAGTGGGCTCAAGTGCTTTCTTAATTCAGGACAGTTAGATTATGGCCAATATACCTCACCTGAAGCTCGACATTGCCCTCGATAAGTTATGGAGCGCCTGGCAACAGGAACGCGATGCTTCTCCCGACGCGGGCATCAGCGTCAGCCTCAGATTCGTCAATGATCTGGCGGAGATCGAAGCGCTGGGCTTTGAAACCCACGCGGTGTTCGGCGACCAGGCGCTCGGGGTGGTCCGCTTTAAAGACATTCCGCGGCTCACCAGCCATCCGAACGTCATCTGGATCGCGGCAGGAGACGAGCGGAGGAAGCACCTTGACCGGGCTGTTCGAGATATTCGAGCGCGGGCTTCGGCGCCCATCGCCGGCCCCGCGGTCGACGGCGTCTGGTTTGCGGATGTCAGCAGCGGCGCGCTCAGCAGTATTCCGAAGGCCACCGGAAAAGGCGTCATCGTTGCGGTGATGGACACGGGGATTGACTACACCCACCCCATGTTCCTGAGCCAGATAACGCCGACCAAGAAGTCCCGCATACTCCGCATATGGGACCAGGGTTTGAAGCCGTCCGCCGTTACCGACTGCCCGGATGTAAGTTTGCTGGCCTCTTCGGACACGTATGGCGTGGAATTCGACACCACCAAGATTGAGACAGCTCTGAATGGAGGTGCGGACCTGGCCCATAAAGACTGCGACGGGCACGGAACCCATGTGGCGGGAATTGCTGCCGGGGGAACGACTTTTTTACCCCTATTTGGTGATGCCAGCAAAGTGGGAGTGGCGCCAGAGGCCGACATCGTCGTGGTCAAATTTCTCGACAACGGGGATGTTTTCTACACCAAGCCCGACAACTCGCAGGGAGCAGCCGTGAGTGAGTCCGCGAAATATCGTGATGGCTTGCTCTATTGCCTTCGCCTGGCGAAGAAACTGACCAAAGCCGTCGTGGTCAACATGAGCTTCGGCGAAGCTAGCCTGCCCGGAGATGGACTCGATGACGACGCCCGCTGGACCGACTCGGTGCTCGATCCCAATGCGGCGGCCGGAGATAACAACTTCCCACAGGGTGCGATCGTCGTGAAGGCCGCAGGCAATGAACCGGGAGGCGACACCATCGCCGGCAAGATAACAGTTCCAGCATCCGGGGAGATTGTTGTCCCTTTGGGTTTGCTGGACGCACGGGAAACGTCAGAGACAGAATGGAGGAATTGCGGCGAGAGTGTCTCCTCGCCGGACCTGGAATTTCACTTCTGGTACCGGCGCCCGTCCGCGCCACTATCGGTGCAGTTTGCGGTTAAGTTTCCCTACGGATCGGCATTCAGCGCCGATGTAAGCGCCGGAGGCAAGCTCGAACTTGGAATTAACGCCGTGCTGGGCCCGCCGCCCAACGACATCGCCGTGCCGTCAGCCCAGAATGTCCACCGCGTTACGATTGACCATAAAGACCTGCCGGCAGTCCCGCACCCATCCAGCGGCACGGTGCAACGCCAATATGTGCGGATCTCCATTGGGGCTAAGCAGAGCGGGGGGACCTTCTCCTACCACTCCAGAGACGCTAACCTTCATGCTACCCCCGCGTTAGCCGACGGCATCTACGAGCTCCGCATCCGGGGACCACAGGGGACGGTGTTCTATTACATGGGGGAGGAACACTGGTGGTCGGGCGGAAGAATGGTGTTTCGTGTGTTCGAAACGCTGCAAAATGGCACTCCTCGCGATACAACCAACATTGTGTCCAAGACCGAGCAGACAATCGCCGACCCGGGGGGCCAAAATGTGATCACCGTGGCGGCCTACGATGATGTGCCGCGTGACCCAGCCTTCGACCCGGTGGCACACTCGATCGCCAGCTTCTCCTCACGAGGGCCGCTGCGTGACTATTCCGATCCCGCAAGCCACCTGGCGGTTTTTCCGAAACCGGATATCGCCGCCCCTGGGGTAGAGATCAATTCGGCGCTGGCGAGGGAGTCTAAGAGCACAGGGTTACATTGGCCATGGTGGTATTGGGGTGTTCGTTTCCAGGAACTGGACGGCACGAGCATGGCGTCGCCGATGATCGCGGGTGTGGTTGCACTAATGCTGGAGAAGAATTCGAACCTCAGCGCCACCGACGTTCGTACCCATCTTTCCGCAGCACCCCGTGCCGCCGTCCAACCTGCCACTCCGCCAGCTTCCACCAACGCCTACGGGGCCGGGATGGTCGATGTAGTGTCGGCGCACAAGGACGTGCCGTGATGAGAAAGCAGGGTTAAGCGTGGCGTCGCAGCAAGTCTATCTCGCGAGTCTGGGGTCATGGGTGGCGCGGGCCCTGGCTGCCATCGGCGACTTCGGCTCAGATCTGGACACCGAAGGCCTTGGTTTCCAGATGCCCGATGCGATCGTCAACGATCCGTCGGTGAAGGCCTCAGGGACGGCGCTCGCGCAAGCGGCAAGCGTGCTTAGTGATGGCGCGAACAAGCTCGACGCCGCTGTCCTGAGCGGCGACGATACACAATTGGCCGAGGCGTTGCTCCACATCGGCGACGGTCTCCGCCAGTTTGTAGGCGCGGCGAATGCGATTGTTGGCAGCATCAATGCCAAGGCCGCTTCCCTGCCAGCTCCCGACCAAGCCGCAATCCTCGGATTCACTGGCGCCATCGCCCGTCGCCTGATCGACTTTTCAGTCATTAACCTACTGCAGACCGAGAGCCCACGGCTCGCGTTCCTGTTGCGGCTGTTGGGCTTGCTCGACTGGCGTGTGGTTCCGGCCAGCGGAGCCCCGAACGCGACCCGCTACATAAAGAAGGACTTGCGATTCGATCGTCTCGGCGACCTGTTTCATGATCCGGTCACGCATTTCGCCAACGTCTATGGCTGGGGCACGCCCTCCTTCGATCCGACTTTGATTCTGCAGGCCGCGCTCGGATTTTTCCCCAAAGAATCTCCAGCCCGCCTCGACACGAGCGGACCAGATGTAGCTCTGGATGCAGGCCCGCTGCGCTGGAGCCGTGACAGTTCGGTGAGCCCGCCGGGATTGATGCTCGACGTCTCTGCCGACATCACGAAGACGTTCAATGATCGCGTCGCGTTGTCCTCGGATTTCGGCGTGGACTTCAAGACGGATTTTGCGGTTACCGGCGGAATCGTTTTTCGTCTGAAGCCACCGCTCGATGTTTCAGCCACTCCCAAGGCCGGAACGGCAAGCGGCGGAGTTAGCTTTAGCTTCAATCGCAACGCCACAGCCGGGCCCGTTACGATTATTGGCGGCAACGACCTGCTCCAATTGACGGCCGCCAATATCGGAGCCGGCGGCGAACTAACCATCGGTGCCAGCACTTCGACGGGCATCAGCATCGATCCCGGAGTATTTGCCGATCTCAAACAATTGACGCTTACGTTAGGGTCTCAGGACTCCGACAGCTTTCTGGCCTCTCTGCTTGCCAATGCCAATATCAAAGGGACATTCGATCTCGGACTGGAGTGGAGGCTACAAGAGGGGCTGGTCATCAAGGCAGCAGGAGGCCTGGAGGTCTCGATCCCCATGCACCAGCAGCTTGGGATCGCGAGCCTCGACACGCTTTATCTCGTGTTTAAGATCAACCCTGACGCTTCGTTCTCGATAGAAGCCTCCGCTGCCATCACCGGGCAACTGGGCCCGCTGACCGCCTCGGTCGATCGCGTCGGCGTCTTGCTCGGGATTGGATTTTCGCAGGGCGCGGATAAGAATCTGGGCCCGGTCAACCTTTCACTCGGGTTCAAGCCTCCGAGCGGCGTCGGACTGGCCGTGGATGCCGGGGTTATCCAAGGTGGCGGGTTCCTCTCCTTCAATCCCGACCAAGGCGAATATGCCGGAGCGCTGGAGTTGGTGTTTGCCGATTTTCTCGGGCTCCATGCCATCGGCCTGATCACGACGAAAATGCCGGACGGCTCCAGCGGCTTTTCCTTGCTGATCATCATTACGGTCGACTTCGGAGCGGGCATTCAACTGGGCTTCGGATTTACGTTACTGGCCGTCGGCGGGCTGCTCGGATTGAACCGTTCCATGCTGTTTCAGCCTCTGATGGACGGCATCCGCAATGACGCCATCGAGAGCATCATGTTCCCGCAGGATGTAGTGGCCAATGCCCCTCGCATTCTGAGCGATCTTAAAGCCATCTTCCCGCCTCAGCCCGGGACTTTTCTCATCGGGCCAATGGCCAAGCTCGGCTGGGGAGAACCGACGCTCATCAGCCTCGCCTTAGGCGTCATCATCGAAATCCCGCCGGGCGATATTGCCATCCTCGGAGTTCTGAAGCTCGCCCTTCCCGCCGATGACATCGGTGTTCTCGTGCTGCAGGTAAACTTCGCGGGAGCTCTCGAATTCGACAAGCAACGCCTCTATTTTTTCGCCTCGCTCTACGACTCGCACATTCTCTTCATCACCATCGAAGGTGAGATGGGAGTGCTCATGGCGTATGGGGCTGACGCCAACTTTGTCATCTCGGTCGGAGGATTCCATCCTCAATTCAATCCCCCTCCTCTGCCGTTTCCAATCCCCAAGCGCGTCGAGGTGGACATCATCAACGAGTCGTTCGCGCGAATCCGGTGCGACGGATATTTCGCGGTCACGACGAATACCGTGCAGTTCGGATCGCATTCGGAATACTTCTTCGGCTTCGATGCGCTAAGTGTGCAGGGACACTCCGGTTTTGACGCCCTGATCCAGTTCTCGCCCTTCCATTTCACAGTAGAAGTTTCCACTTCTTTCTCGGTGAATGTGTTCGGCCTCGGCGTCTATGGAATTGATGTTGACTTGACGCTCGAGGGTCCGACGCCGTGGCATGCGCACGGCACGGCCTCACTCTCCTTCTTCTTCTTTTCAGTGGACATCGGGATTGACTTTACGTGGGGCGACAGCCGGAACACCACTCTTCCGCCCGTGGCGGTCATGCCGATCGCATCCGGCGAATTGCAGAAACCCAGCAATTGGCGTGCCGCGCTTCCGCCCGGCTCGAACCTTCTGGTTTCTCTCCGCCAACTGGGCGCAGGCGAATCGAGCATGGTGTTGCATCCCGTCGGCACGCTCAATGTGAGCCAGCGCGCCGTACCGCTCGACTTGACTCTCGACAAATTCGGGAACCAGCAGCCGACTGATGCCAATCATTTCAGCCTCGACGTCACCGCCGGCGGTCTCGTCAAAGTTCAGACTCTGCAGGAAGAGTTTGCCCCCGCCCAGTTCAAGAACATGGACGACGCCTCGAAGCTGTCGCAGCCCGCTTACGTTCCAATGGACAGCGGGATTGCCATGGCGGCGGGGGGTCAAAGCTACGCCTCTGGCACCGCTATTACACGCAATGTCCGCTACGACCTCACGGTGATCGACACCAAATATCGCAGCGCGTTTCGCAGATTCTTTAGCTACACCGGGTCGCTCTTCGTTCATTTCCTTGCTGGAGCGAGCGTCACCAGATGCGTGTTTTCCAATTTCCGCAAGACTCAAACGCAGCCTTACAGCGATAAAGTCAGTGTCGGACCGGAGACCTACGCCATCGCCTCGCAGGCGGACAACACGCTCTATTCACCATCGGCCAAGGGATTCACGAGCCAAGCCGCAGCCCAAGATTATTTGGCGCGTCAGGTCGCGATTGATCCGTCCCTCCACGGAACGCTGCATGTCCTGGCACAGTACGAGGTGGCGGGATGAAGACGATCGCAACTTACTCGTTTCTTCCGTGGCTACGGCAAGGAGTGGCCAATACGATTGCCTCGGCCGATGGCGATCCCTCGGTCAAGGCACGGGCCTCAATCAATGTGACGCTTCAGCTCTCGGGTGACCCTGTAACGAGCGGGTCTCCGGAACTGATGGCGCCGATCTCACAGAGCGTTCAGCTTTACGGGCCGGGCGACATTATCGGCATCGATTCGCGCGCCATCGTGCGGCTAGAGCCGCGAAATTGGGTCACGAACTTCGAATCGAACTACCTGCCGGCTATTGATTTTTACGATGAGGATTTTCCCTGGCGGTACACGCCCGCCGCGCCCGATGGCAGCGGACTCAAGTTGCGCCCGTGGATTGCCCTGGTCGTGCTGGCCGAGACCGAGTTCACAGAAGGGAAGATGACGGTCGACCATCCGCTGCCGTTTATTAAGGTCACAGATGCCACTCTCTTCCCGCCCGCCGACCAGCTGTGGGCCTGGGCCCACGTGCACTTCAATCAGAGCCTGGGCGCGAGTCCGACCGAGCTGATTTCTCCCGACATGGGAGCCGTGCTGCCGCGCGTGCAAGCGATCATCGCGCAGAATCCCGATTTCGCTTACGCGCGCCTCCTATGCCCCCGGCGGCTCGACGACAACACGGCATATCACGCCTTCGTTGTGCCCGTATTTGAAACGGGCCGGCTCGCCGGCCTCGGACAGGATCCCAACTCGGCTCCAAACGCAACTTTCTCTGCCTGGGCCACATACGGCACAAATCCCGAGCCCGGCGATTATCCCTATTACTACCGCTGGTATTTCCGCACCGGCTCGCACGGAGACTTCGAATATCTTGTCAGCTTGCTGAAACCTCAGCCCGTGGACAAGCGTGTCGGAACGCGCGATATGGACGTGCTGGATCCCGGTTCGAACATTCCCGGAATCACCGACGCAGCCCTTGGCGGCATTTTGAAGCTGGGCGGGGCATTGCGCGTACCGGACGCCGACCTTTCCGCCGATGACCTCAAGGTCCGCAAGCAATACGAAGGTTGGGATCAGCCTTATCCGCATCCGTTCGAAGTTGCACTGGCAAGGTTTATCAACCTCCAGGATGACTACGCCGCCAAGACCTCAAGCCAGGCTAATACGGACTCCGATATTGGACCGGGAATCAGTGATGATCCTGATCCGATTATCACGTCGCCTCTCTATGGCCGCTGGCACTCTCTGACCCAACGACTGCTCTTCAAGCCGGATGGCTCGACGGTTGCGAACGCCACTAATTGGGTACATCGCCTGAATCTCGATCCCGGATTCCGCGTCCCGGGAGGCTTCGGCGCAGATGTTGTCGAAGCCAACGCGGAAGAGTACATGAACGACGCGTGGGAACAGATTGGCGCCGTGCTGGCGGCGAACACACGCATCCGCCGCCTGATTTTCGCCAAGGAAGTCTCGTGGCGCTGGCACGTGCAGTCGCTCCTGCCGCTCTCGACCGTGAGCTCGGAACGGGCGTTGATGTGGACCGCTCCCGTTTCCCGGCGAGTGCTCATGGGAGCAAAGACGGTGGTGGCGCTGGCGCGCGCCAGCCTTGTGCCGCCGGTTTACACATCTGCCGCAATGCGCCGGTCCATTCGTCCCGGTGCCCGCCTTATGTCATCGTTGCCGTTTACACCTGACATCACGCCACACAATTTGCTCACCCGCGTGAACAATGCAGACGTGAGCGCCGCGCCGCCGAAAGAAGTGCCGCCGGCGGTGCCCACTGTGAATCAGGCTGCGGGCGCGGCTGAGCCTGCCGGCGTCCCACAGTGGATCCTCGATCTGCTGGCAAAATATCCGTGGCTGCCGTGGGCATTACTGCTGGTTGCCGCTGCCGTGGCGATCCTGCTGTTCTTCCTAGCGCCGGGCGGTCCAGCGTTTGCTCTCGTGTTCGCAGCGGTGGGTGTCGCGTTGTTCGTTACGTTGAACAAGTGGAAAAACGCAGACGCACCCTCGCTGAGTATTCAGGAAGCGAATCAGACTTCGGCGTCGGTGGCCACCCTTCCGAAAAACCCTGGATTCGTTCTCAGTGATCCCGGATCGACCGTCCGCTCTGCTCCCGGCGCAACCGACAGTCCGACGAGCATCCGGTTCAAAGCGGCCCTAAGCGATTCGTACTCCCTGCTGGCGGCTACGCGATCAGTATCCGCGCAACCGGCGCGCGTGGCGCTCGATCTGCCGAATCTGGCTTTGACCATGATGGCGGCCGTCGACCCGCAGGTGACAATTCCGAGGCGCGGGCTGGCGCTGATCAATATTCCCAGCTGGATACGGCAAACGATCGGCGATGACTTCGGCGAGGTGATGGCCTATCCGAAAATTGATGTGCCGATGTATGAGCCACTCAAGGCGATCTCCGCCGAGCTCTTTTTGCCCAACATCAACCTCATCCCGCCGAACAGCATCACGCTGATCGAGACCAACCAGAAATTCATCGAAGCCTATATGGTCGGAGTGAACCATGAATTCGCGCGGAAGCTGCTGTGGCGCGAATATCCCACAGACCAGCGGGGCAGTTACTTCCGCCAGTTCTGGGACGTGCGCGGCTACTTCAACGTCGACAATCTTCCACCCGACCAACTGAAAGAAAAGCTCTACGACATTCCCGAGCTACACAAATGGCCACTCGACTCGAACCTTGGAGATCACAACAATCGCGAGGCGCCCGGCGAAACGGGCGAGCAGGCGGTGCTTGTGATTCGCGGAGAGTTGCTGAAGAAATATCCGACGGCGGTGATCTATGCCCATCACGCGCAGTGGGCGCGGAACAAAGACAACTCGATCGACCTTTCGCAGCCGCGCAGCCTGCAGGATATCGATGACGCGTTCGAAGATCATCCCCCACAGACCGTGGTGCGCATGCCTCTTTACGAGGCCAAGGTGGATCCCGATATCTACTTTTTCGGCTTCGATCTGACTGTCGAGGAAGCGAAGGGTGGCTCCGGGCAGAATCCGGAGGACGATCCGGGATGGTTCTTCGTGATCAAGCAGCGTCCGGGAGAGCCGCGCTTTGGCCTGGAGCTGACTCGCCCGACGATTCAACCCGAAGTGTTTGACGAAGTGACCTGGGACGATGCCGCTGCCGCCTTCAAGCCGGGACAGTTCCTTCAGGCAAATGATCTTAGTGCGGTTACCTTGCAAAAGCCGCCGGCGGCGGATGACAAGCAATCCCAGTGGCAGGACGACTCTACGGTTGCACTGGCGCAGGTGAGCGCCGCGCGTTGGGCCTATCTGCTGTTCCGCGCGCCAGTGATGGTGGCAGTGCACGCCGATGAAATGCTCGCGAATGGATCCTGATATGGCCGATTTTGTTCAGAGTCAAAGCGAAGTTGCAAAAGCCCGGACTGCGCTGGCCGCGGCGCGATCTGCTGCAGCGCAGGCCGCTGAGACGAAGAAAAAGCTGGTGGCACAACTCGCACAGCTCAGCCGCACAAGCGGCTCGAATGACCCGGCGGCCAGCGATCGCCAAGCGCAACTGGCGGCGCAGCTAAACCAGGCCACAAGCGATGCGCAAGCGAAGCAGCAGGTTTTCTCCGCTGCGAAGCAGTCCGTGGATCGGGCTATGGCGGGATTCGAGATTTTCTCCGATCCGCGCCAAAATATCGCCAGCCTGAAGGATTCGTTGCCCTTCGTGTTGATGCCTGTCCGCATCGAGACTCGCTTCGTGAACTACGGGGAAGTGCCGCAGTTGTGGGTGCGCATCTATCCCGACGATTGTTCGGTCGACACGTTCGAGGAAACTCTCTCGACGACCGAACTCGCCAACGCCAAACTTTTCTGGCAGGGTATCTGGCGGGCGGGTGGCGTGGAGGGCGACGAGCGTGCCGCCTGGCGCACGTTGGTCGGCGCACACGGATCAGGCCGCGCCTCCTGGATCGTCGACCACTACCAGCCTGTCAATCTGCCTGCCCCTAGCAAGGCGGCAGCCAGCGATGAGATTCTGGTGATCCCCACTCAGACGCCGCTCGCCGGTGCGGAAGCAGCCGCCATTGCCGATTACTGGCAGAAGATCTGGCTGGCAGACGGCGACCGCTCAAAGTCGAAGAGCGCATTGACGGCGCTGCAAGCGGCAGTGGGTGCGGCCCGCGCCGGACAACTCACCGACGACTACGCCCCTTACAATCTCGATGACAAGCCTGCGGCTCCGGCGAAGAAATCCGATATTTCATTGTCGACAGCCTTCGTTGTGTTTCCTCCCGATCCCGCGACAAAGCAGTCGTCCTGGTCGCAGGCGCCGTTGGTAAATCATTTGGCTGACCGGTTCATTGTAGTCGGCTATCGTGGCGGAGAAGTTACGCTCGAGGCGATCGGCGGCCTAGTCCGGCTTCCACTCTACGTCGGACCGGATCCCAGCGGCGATCCCAGCACGACCATCCATCCTGACGGCGCGGATCTTTTCGTTCCTGACGAGCTCAAGTGGCTCGTCGATTTCGATGCAGCCGTCAGGGCCGGCATGGGACTGAAGATCGATCTCAACGCCCAGCAGGCACAAAGCGGCTTCGATCGTCTGATCGTTCTTGGCGTGGAACTTAGCTCTTCCGATGCGGACGCGCAAGCGGCGCTTGAGCAACTGTTCCAGCATCATCACAACGGCCGAAGCGGACTCTCGCTCGTTCCCCAAGGTACTCCAACGCACAACACGACGGGCACGGGTACCGGATACACACAGCTCGATAACGCCGATCAGAGCTTTGACGACCGGAAGAATAGTCCACTCTTCACAGTCACGAGCGATCCGTCTACCAAGTCCGACGGACAGTGGATAACGGAGTTCCTGGGCGTGGATCCTACGATTTTTCAGAGCGTACACGGAAGCGGAGGAGACGACCAGATCCAAGCTCGCGCCATGCAGTGCGCTCTTTGGCCGGCCACGCTTGGCTACTGGATGGACAAACTGCTGACGCCGGTTTTCAGCGACGACACGGTGGCCAACACTCGTTGGTTTTTCACGAATTACGTCAGCGGGCGCGGACAAGTTCCGGCGATTCGAATCGGCGGCCAACCCTACGGCATCCTGCCCACGACCGCTTACTCTCGGATACAGTGGCTGAATCAACGGCCGGGCATAGCGCTGTTATCTCCGGCGCTGCAGTTTCTGAGCCAGATTTACACCGTTCTGCGCAAGGTCGACGCGGACTGGACCGCGCTTGCCGCCAACGTATCGACGGTGGGCAAATCGGATTTCGGAACCTCCCCCGACGCCCACCAGATTCTTCTTGACATCATCGGGCTGCATCCCGCGTCGGTCGAATTCTATTCGCGCTACGCCGAAGGCCTCCCCGAGATTTACAACGTGCTTAACTTGTGGGGAGTAGGACCCGATTTCTGGAAGGCGTGGCTGGCGTTGACCCTGGACGCGGGCGCAGTCGGGTTGCTGGCCAAACTCGGCTACAGCGGCATAAAGCCGGATATCCTCAATCGCGTGTTCATGAGCGACGCGGCATTGATCCCCACCGTCATCGACGACAGGCCGCTCTCCGAATCGAACGGAATCCGCGCGTACACTGACGACAAACGCAACTATATTCAATGGCTGAGCGATGCCGCGAAGATCTCGCTCGACGCGCTCTATCAGGAACAGGGTTTTACCGCAAACAAGACACCGGAAGCACTGCTCTACCTCTACCTGCGCCACGCGCTGATGCTCGGCTATTACGACTCCAGTTACTCTCTCCACCGCGCGGCTGGGTTTCTCTCAACCACCGAACTGCAGGCCATGAAGCCGGAACCCAGCTTTGTGCATGTGGCCGACACTTCCGCCAAGAGCGAGAGCCGGTTTGCCGCACTTTACAAGACCGAGTCCCGCATTACCGCCAGTCCTTCGCTTCTGGTTTCCGACTACATTACGCGCAACCTGGGCCTTATCTCGGAAACCGCCGGTCTGAGCGATCAGTTGAAGTGCCTGGAAAAGTTGGCAGGAGCTTCGACAGCGAGCCTGGAGCGCACATTCGCCGAACACATCGATTGCTGCACTTATCGTTACGACGCGTGGCTGCTCGGGCTCGTCCACTACCAGCTCCAAGCCATGCGCAATCTTGCTGGAGGACAGGAACAGGAATCCAACAAAGGCTTATATCTCGGCGCCTACGCCTGGGTCGAAAACCTTAAGCCATCAGCCGCCAGGCTCGAGCCCGTGCAGTTGCCGGACGATCTGGCAAAGAGCTTTCCCGGCACATTCCCGTTATACTCCGACCCCGCCAATGCCGGTTACATACACGCGCCTTCGATGGCGCACGCGGAGACCGCCGCGGTGCTGCGGAGCGCGTATTCGGCCAATGCTTCGAATCAGAACCCGGACACGCTCGCCGTTAATCTCTCGTCCGATCGCGTTCGGGCCGCGCTCAGAATTCTCGAAGGGATCCGCAATGGCCAGAGTTTTGGCGCGCTGCTCGGCTATCAGTTTGAGAGAGGTTTGCACGACGATTTCGAGACGCTGGAACTGGACAGATTCATCTATCCGCTGCGCAAAGCGTTCCCGCTGGCGGCAGACTCGATCACTACCACAAAAACTCCGCCAGACGTTCCCATCGAGGCGATCGAAGCGAGCAACGTCATCGACGGATTCAAACTCATCAAGCAGATTCGGGCGTCGAACCAGAACAAGTATCCGTTTGGAGCGGATCAGCCCCCGATCAGCGCCATTCTGCCGTCAGCCAGTGCAGACGAGACGCAGGCGATCAGCGGTCAGGCGGCGGCGCTGCTCGACATGTACGATGCCATCGCCGATCTGGCGCTCGCCGAGGGGGTTCATCAGGCTGTGCAGGGGAATTTTGAACGCATTGCCGCCACGCTCGATGCCTACACGACAGGAAATTTTCCGCCGGAGCCCGAAGTCGCTCAGACACCGCCGAGTGGCATCGGCTTAACGCACCGCGTGGCGGTTCACTTCAAGCAAGGACTCTCCGCTCCCGCTGGTGCGACGCCGCGGGCCACTGTCGAACCTGGGCTCAATGACTGGCTTTCGAGCACATTTCCAACGCTCGACCAGATTCAGTGCCTCGTCTCATGGAAGGATCCCGTCGACGCCAGCGACCGGTCGGAGAAAGTCACCTTCGACCAGCTTGGCATCACTCCCATCGATCTGCTCAGTCTGCTGAAGCCGGACCAGTCGCAGAGCATGGCCGAACTCGACGACCGGATCGTGAGCTACGTCATCGGGCTGCGCAAGCCGCGTCCGGATGCCACGCTCAGCATTCAGTACATGACGAGCGACGCCGCCCACCTCAGCGTGTTTCAGGTCTCACCCTTGTTGCGCAGTCTGAGAATAGCAGTCACCCGCTCTCGCGCCCTGCGGGCGACCGATGCGATGCTTCACAATCAGGCGTCGCCCGAAGACAACAACTCGGCTTTTGTTGACAGCACGCGTATTTCGTCACTCTTACCGGCGCTCGACAAGATCGACGCCGACATCACGTCCTTCCTGGCTACGCTCACTCCGCTGCTCGATGGAACCCCGCCGCATCGTGCGACCATCATCACAGGCATCGACGGTTTCCTCGACTCGACTGCAGCGCTGCTCGAACGCGCCTCGCGTTTCAACATCGGAAAGTCGGGGTGGAGCTTCGCCACGGACTGGAAGCGCCGGGCCTTTTCTGGCCTGATGGCACAGATTGCCGACCTCGTCACGCGCTGGAAGGCTAAACTCACTGACTTTGACGCCAAGATCACCGCCTATGACCTGTTACCTCTGGCAACTCCAGATGCCGACCGGTTTGCACTACTGCAGGCAGCCGAACTCGATGTTTTGGCGGCTCTCGATCCGTTGCCGCCGCTACCAGCGACGCTGCGCAGCGACCTGAATGGCAGAAGAGCGACGTTTCTCGCGCGCTTGAATCAGTTTTCGGCAATCTTGATTTCCAACAATTCTTCGTTTGCCGCGCAACTGACAGCGGCCGAAGCGATCGCCACTACCGACCTCGACCCAACCGCGTTTGATCTGAAGCCGTTCGAAGATCGCGCCGTGACCGTAGCCCAGGACCTCGCCGCCAACCTGGCGGGGCCGCAGAAGGAAATCCAGGATCGAAGTGCAGCGACCAAAGGCCATCTCAACGATGCCCAAAGTGCGGCGGCCCCGAGCGATCAGGTTGCAGCGTTGGTGGAGGCGGCCAAATCGCTCCTCGGGCCCGACTTCATTGTTTTCCCGGAGTTCTCGATTTCTGACAATCAGGGAGATGAATGGGCGAACACCCTCGCGGACTATGCAAGCGGTTCGCTCACCAATTACCTCACGACGACGGCAAAGCTCGATTTCCCGCTGGATGAATGGTTGACCGGCATCGCCCGCATCAGGCCCAACATGCGAATCTGGGAGCAGATCCTATCGTTGACTGCGGCCTTCGGTCTCCCATCGCCGGGACTGATTCCAGCGCAGTTTCCCTATGAGGCGGGCGCGCCATGGCTCGCCCTGCAATATCCTTCTACGTACACGCTGGCCAGCGACCACGTCCTCTACACGGCATACTATCCGGCGCCATTCGACAAGACCGCGCGGCAGTGCGGAATGTTGCTCGATGAATGGACGGAAGTGATTCCTTCGACCGATCGCGACACCGGCATCACCTTTAACTTCGACCGTCCCAATAACGAGGCCCCGCAGTCGCTGCTATTGGTCACGCCTGCGACCGCCAGCGGCCAGTGGAATTGGGACGATTTGCTGGGCGCGGTCAATGAAACGCTCGATCTTGCCAAGAAGAGGCTCGTCGAGCCGGGACAGCTCGACTTCACGCCTTACTCGTGTTTCCTGCCTGCCACTGTCATGGCTGTGACCTTTTACGGGATATCCATCACCACGTCTCTAGCGGCGGCTAATGGAGTGTTCCGTACTCTGGAGAACGCGCATGCCTAGCTCAATGAAAGTCCTTGATGTGCGCGGTGCCCTCGAGCGGCGGCTGTTTCCGTCGGTCACGATGTGGAATCGATTGGAAGGCCGTCCGCGCACGGTCAGCTTCGATCGCGCACTGCGGGCGGAGGTCCGGGATGCGCTATGGATGCTCGCCAAGCAGTCGCAGATGGGAGAGTTCCAGGGTAGCGATGCGGGCTCACCCGTGTTCGCCAAGTTACAGGTCGATACAACACGCCTGACCATGTATCAGCCCGACGCGCAGCCGCCTCAGTTGTTCGAAGACGACGTTCCCCTCGAAGCGAAAGTGGAACGCCGGCCGCTTCCTTTTTTTATGGGTGGGCAGCCAATTGCGCTCGATCTGCGGCTCATGATGGGACGCTATTGGCTCGCGCTCATCAAGGGAATCGGGAGCTACGAGAAGAAGTTCATTGCGGCCTATCCGGTGGATGTCCCTGATCCCGGCGACCCGGCGGATGCCGCCATCTGCGCTCACGCCGAAGTGTGGCAGTGGTTCGCGGCCGTGGCTGGACGGGCGATGGACGGTGCCAAGCTCTATCTTTACTTAAAGGCCGACGCCTCGCATCATGCCTACGATGGCCTCGTGGTTTCTCCGGGCGACACTGGACCTCTCGACAATTGTCGCGACCGCTATCTCGCCTGGTTCGAGCGGCAGTTTCTTCAACCTCCGGCCTCGGGCGACGACGCCTGGATCCCCGATCGCCTGGAATATCAATTCCGCGTTTCCGCGCCCCTTCCCGATGGGAAAAAGGTTTATATCGCCGACCAGTATTACCAGGGACGTCTCGACTGGTACAGCCTTGACGTTGACCAGACCGGCGCTGCGATTCCGGCACTGCCCGGCTCCGACATAACCGGCTTGCCTCCCGCCACCCCTCGCACCATGATCCCCAAACCGGTAACGTTTTCCGGTATGCCGAATACGCGCTGGTGGTCATTTGAAGATCGCAAGACAAATTTCGGCGACATCGACGCCGCCACCACCGACCTCGCCAAGCTGCTCTTCATCGAATACGCTCTCGTCTATGCCAACGATTGGTTCGTAATTCCATACACACTGCCAAGCGGCTCGATCGCGACTATCCGCGGCTTCGCGGTAACGAATACCTTCGGCGAGCGTTACTGGATTCAAAGTGCCGATCAGGGGCCGGATTCCGCGTGGCAGCGCTGGAGCATGTTTACCATCAACGTTCGTGGCCCCGCCGGCGCACCCGTAGATACAAGTCTTCTCTTATTGCCCACGGTACCGAAAATTCACGAGAGTCACCCAACGGAAGACATCCTTCTGGTGCGCGACGAAGTCGCCAACATGGTCTGGGGGATCGAAGAGACCATTCAACTCGCGAGCGGCGAGACCAAGCGTGGGTTGGAGGCTGCCCGCGAAACCCGCGCCTTCTTCCAAAATCTCCTTGGTCCCGCCGTGAAGCCTCCCGATGCCAAGGCGCCGATTCGCTATCAAGTAATGAGCACCGTTCCAGAGAATTGGATACCATTCATACCGGTTCACATCGACGGTGACAATCGGCAGATTCAATTGCAGCGGGCCGCAATGCCGCGCGTTCTCGATAGTGATCCGAACCCTCCAGTCAAGGTTCGTCCCCGAACCGTTCTCCTGCGGCAAGGCTTGGATCTTGATACTCCGGCGCCGTATTTCATCCACGAAGAGGAAGTTCCACGGGCAGGTGCGCGGCTGATGCAGTCATTCCAGCGTACTCGCTGGACATCTGGACAGGTGTACACGTGGCTTCGGGTCCACAAGCAGACCGGCCGCGGCGAAGGCTCGAGTGGCCTTGCCTTTGACGAACTGATGGACGTTCCGATGAAAACCGGTTCGTAACCATCGCGGGCCTAAGTACAACGGTATCGAAAGCCCAAGCTCTGCGGTGGTTTATGCAAGATCTAGACCAATCTGATCAGTAAATATCTGCTTCACGTTCTGATAACACTCTACTGCGGCTCAGTGGAACTTCGAAAAAACGCGTCCTCACCGAAGTTTCCGGGACGACAACACGCTCACATGATGCTTTGCCGATTGCTGACTGACTCCAGAGGCACAGCGCCCGGCGCGCGGAGAGTGCGGATGTCCCGCATCGGTGGTTGCCCGAAGAAGCGACTGTATTCGCGATTGAATTGGCTCGTGCTTTCGTATCCGACCTCGAATGCGGCGCTGGCGGCGTCGAGACCATTCAGGAGCATGAGGCCCCGTGCCGCCTGCAGGCGAAGTTGCTTTTGATACTGAAGAGGGCTCATTGCGGTCAGCGCTCGAAAATGGTGATGAAGCGTTGACACGCCCATGCCCGCGATTTCTGCCAGATCTTCCACCCGCAATGGCTTCGCGTAGTTCACCTTGATCCACGCTATCGCTTTTGCCGTCCTGTGGCTCTGATCCCCCAGCGTCGCAATTGCCCGAAGGCGCGTTCCCTCCGGTCCGCGCAGGATTCGGTAGATGATCTCGCGTTGAATGAGATCGCCCAGAAAGGGTATGTCTTGCGGGCTGCTCAGCAGATCCACCAGCCTGCAGCATGCACTCAGGAATTCCACTGTGGTCTTACCCACGGCCAGAGCGGGGCTGTCGGAGGGTGCGTCGGCGACACGAATCTCCTCCTTCGCGAGAAGCTCCCGCACCACGGACATGTCCAGTTTGAGCACCAATGCGAGACAGGGAACCTCCTTCGTTGCTTCGATCACTCGGCTGATGAGCGGTAAGTCGACCGATGTCAGCAGGAATCGCGAGTCGTCGTAGATGAAGATGTTTCGGCCGAGCTCGACGCGCTTGCGACCTTGGGCGATGACGGTCACGCTCGGCTGGTAAGTCATGGGGCAGGGGGCGGTCGGGGCCGTCCTTCGGTGGAGCGTCACGCCGGGAATGTCCGTTGCCCGATTCTCTTCGGAGCCCATGAACGACGCAATTTTACGAGCCAGTTCGCCGCGTAGTTCGCGCGCTCTATCTGGTGTCGCCGTCGCGTGTTTGCTGGGGTTTATCACTGTACGGGTTCCTTTGTCCTGTGCCTAAGATAGCTGGTCTGGACCGGGGTACACCAATGTTTTTTCACATACAGAGAGGAATAGGCAATAAATCGGAAGGATCGGGCTACCGCTGTCACAGCCTTTGATCCTAATCTCCTAGGAGAGAAGTGATCCATAAGGAGCAAACGATGCAAGAGCGCAAACTTGGAAAAAGCGGCCTCGAAGTTACGGCCCTGGGATTCGGCTGCATGGGACTGAGCTTTGGCTACGGCCCGGCTGCGGAGAAGCAGGAAGCCATCACACTGATACGGTCGGCTGTCGAACGTGGCGTCACATTCTTTGACACGGCCGAAGTTTACGGTCCGCTCACCAATGAAGAACTCGTAGGCGAAGCCCTTGCCCCATTCCGGAGGCAAGTGGTAATCGCCACAAAATTTGGCTTCGACCTCGCGGCCTTTCCGGGCCTCAACAGCAAGCCGGAGCACATCAAGCAGGTGGCCGAAGCTTCGCTGAAGCGTCTTAGGACCGATGTCATTGACTTGTTCTATCAGCACCGCGTTGATCCGAACGTGCCGATTGAAGACGTGGCGGGAGCGGTGAAGGACCTGATTCGCGAAGGCAAAGTGAAGCACTTCGGACTTTCTGAAGCGGGGGCAACGACTATCCGCCGCGCGCACACAGTCCAGCCGATTACTGCAGTGCAGAGTGAATATTCATTGTGGACGAGAGATCCCGAGGCAGAAGTACTCCCGACATGCGAGGAGTTGGGAATTGGATTCGTTCCATGGAGTCCGCTCGGCCAGGGATTCCTCACAGGGAAAGTTGATGCCACGACTACATTCGATAGCACCTCCGACCTGCGGGCCACGTTTCCTCGCTTCACGCTGGAGGCTCTGAATGCCAATCAGCCGGTAGTCGATTTGCTTGGCATCATTGCTACGCGCAAGAATGCAACACGGGCGCAGATCGCCCTTGCTTGGCTACTCGCCCAGAAACCGTGGATCGTTCCCATCCCAGGTACGCGGAGACTTGAGCGCCTTGCGGAAAATGTCGGAGCGGCTGAAGTCGAACTTACGCAGGGCGATCTGCGCGAGATCGAAAGTACCCTCTCGAAGGTTAAGGTGCAAGGCGAAAGGCTTCCCGAAGAGCACATGAAACTGATCGATCACGCAGCGTAACCGTGACCATACGTATCGAAGGAAACGAAAATGCAAAAACGCAAATTAGGAAAGAGCAATCTCGAAGTCTCGGCCATTGGCCTTGGCTGCATGGGCCTGAGCTTCGGTTACGGGCCCGCAACCGAGAGGCAGTCGGCGATCACGCTCATCCGGAGGGCATTCGAACTAGGCGTGACACTTTTTGATACAGCCGAGGCATACGGTCCGTTCCTGAACGAAGAAGTGGTGGGCGAGGCCATCGAGCCGTTCCGCAAGAATGTGGTGATTGCGACCAAGTTCGGCTTCCAGGAAGGAGATTCGCACAAGGGCTTGGATAGCCGTCCAGAGCGCATCAGGGAAGTTGCCGATGCAGCCCTGAAGCGGCTCAGAACAGATGTTATCGATCTCTTTTACCAGCACCGCGTCGATCCAAAGGTCCCGATCGAGGACGTCGCCGGCACCGTGAAAGAACTTATTGCGCAAGGCAAAGTGAAGCACTTCGGAATGTCTGAGGCTGGAGTTGAGGCGATCCGCCGTGCCCACGCCGTTCAGCCCGTCGCGGCCCTTCAGAGCGAGTACTCACTCTGGTGGCGAGAGCCGGAGCGCGAGATTCTGCCGACGCTTGAAGAACTTGGCATCGGATTTGTTCCATTCAGTCCGCTGGGGAAAGGCTTCCTCACCGGTGCGATTAACGAGAACACGAAGTTCGATAGCACCGACTTCCGCAACATCGTTCCGCGTTTCAATGAGGAGAACCGAAAAGCGAACCAGACTCTGGTGAGCGTGCTCGGCGAGATTGCGGCACAAAAGAAAGGCACACCGGCGCAGATCGCGATTGCCTGGCTGCTTGCTCAAAAGCCGTGGATCGTTCCGATTCCTGGAACTACGAAGCTGCATCGACTGGAGGAGAACCTGGGGGCAGCAAACATCGAACTATCCGAGAGCGACCTCCGCGATATCACCGCAGCTGTTTCGAAGATCGCAGTGCAAGGCGATCGATACCCAGCGCATCTGCAGCAGCGAGTGAATCGCTGACTTGTGCGACGCGGCTCTTGGACCGCGCCTTCAATTGGATTGCTTGAAGGTTCAGAGGGCCTGGATATGGCACCAAGCGAGAGAGCACGAAAGAACCACGATGAACTGTTTCCCGGTCACGTTTCCACGCTGGCGGTGACAGACCCGGAACTGATTGAAGTCTTCGACAATTTCGCCTTCGACGAGGTTCTCAGTCACGGCAGTCTCGATGCCCGATCGCGTCTGATGGGGACGCAGTTCGCGGCGCCGGCTCGGGTACGCCATACCTGTGAACAGAAAGACCATGCACAGCGGGGACGCTGTTTGCGCTTTCGTCTTCTGACATCGCGTTATTGCACTTCAAACAACCGATAGCCAAAAGCGGGCAGATTGAACTGGACTCGGTTGTTGAGCGATATTTTCTCGCCAGTGCGCAGGTCAGTCAGAGATCGCGCGCGCAGTCCACTGGTGTCGACTCGTACTTCTTGGGTTGTAGCCCAGAAATTCGCCACTATCAGCACTCGCTCGGTACCATCCGGGGCTGTTCTTAGAAAGGCGTAGTACTTGGAATCATCGTTGGTCGGCAGCTTGCGGCGTAGCCCCATCTGGTGAAGGGCAGGGTGTGAGGCCTTCGTCTTGAGCAGCCACTGAATCTCGGGGTCCGACGCCAGTTCGTCGCCCTTGTGGCTCCAATCCGAAATGAACTGCCCGGTGGTAGCGACGATGGCTGCACCAAGGCGCTGTTTCTCTGGACTCTCTTTGATGGCGACCAGAGTCATGTTCAACGTGCCGCCTGCCGCAACCACTCTGTCGTGATAGTTGCGCAGGGATTCTTCAATCGGACGCGGATCGCCTGCCTCGATGGCATTCTGGAGCACCTGGTAAGGTTTTTCCCACCAGATCCCCAGGCCGTAATCCTGGACGGAGTCCCAACCTCCATCGGTGATCCATGCGACTGGGTCTTCGTGAAAAGCGCCGCCGCCTTCAGGCTGGCTGTATTTATTGGCATAACTGTGGATAACGTCGGTGATGCGTTGATGGCCCTTCTCCCAGGTATAGCCGACGTACCAATTGACGGCGTCCATGACGATGCCGTCTATGCCAGTGTCCAACCAGAAGCGGGTGATTTTCTCCGCTTCCTCCTGCCACTCCACACTGTTCCAGTTATATTGGGGAAGTTCGATGGTTTTCCCTTCTGCATCCTTTCCCGGCCAGCGAGTCCAGTAGTAGTGCTTCGCGCGCTCGCTGTAGGCCCAGTGCTCGACTTTATCCGGCTGGTAGTTGAGCAACCAGGTTGGGCGAACCATAAAGAACGTATCGCCCGAGGCCGGCGGAGGAGCATCCGCACGATCGCTCCAGAAGAACCACCTGGATTCCCGACTTGCCCGGGCTTCGCGGACATCGTCGCAGGCTTTGAGAAACGAAGGGGCATCGACAGCGCTGTAGCCCACATTTTCAAAGATGATCACTGACATCCCGAGACGATGGGCAATCTGTATCACTGTCCGAAAATCATTCATGGTCCCGTATTTGGGCTCGATACGGTAGTGATCCCGTGCATCAAGACCGTTGTAGCTCTTTCCCCCATCTGCCGGAGCAAAAATGTTCAGGCCAGTGAAACCTTGCTCTCTGATGGCTTTAATCTGGGCTTCGGCTATCGAGGGTTCAAGAAGGAGTTGGGGGAATACGGTGTCATCCTTTAGTGAGACGGTGCGCATTGCCGAGGCGGATTCCCACCAGCGCTGCGGCAACACAGAAGTGCGCTGCTGGTGCTGGTCGCCGGCAACCTTGGCCGGGGGCAGAGCATGCAGTCGCGCGCTCGTGATTCCTACAAGCAAGAGGCACAAAAAACGATTCTTCCAGGAGGGAATACACATAATGACCTTCCTACGATTCGGTGGATCTCGCGGCGGATTCGTCGGAGCCGGTGGCTATTTCGGCTGAAGATTGCCTGCAGCTGCCATCGCAGTTCTGATCTTCCGCTCCACTTCGTCGCTCATATAGCCACAATCCAAACGCATATAAACGGAAGTGTACGGGATCGTTTCCGAGGTCTTGATGAACAAGATTCGGAATGTCTTCCCGGCCTCGTCAATTCTGCTCATCACTTCGGTGTGCGGAATGCTGGAAACCTGGTCCTTCGAAAAAGGCGCCGCGATTTGCCTACGCAACTGCGACACTCCTGGGTAGTCGCGCTCATCAATGAACTGAAGTTCCTGGTCCAGAAAGATTGTGGCGCGCACGTGGTGTGACGAAGAAATCGCGCTGGCAACAAACGTCAGCACCGACGGCAGACCTTCGTTGACGACGATAGTTTCGATGCCCGGCGCCGCATAGGCTGGGAAGGCTGAGTCTGAGACTACGATCCAGTTTCTATGACCGTATAGGGGAAGGCGACTCTGGACCAGAGGCTTCCAGTCCGAGGAGGAACCACTAACCTGGCCTTGGGAGAAAGTTGAGCTAACGAGCAACACAAGAACCCAAACGATGGCGCGTAATCTTGCGTTTGTCGTGTGCATAATAACCCCGCAGATTCGATCGTGAGCTGGGCCCTGGGGCGTCATCAGGCCTGCTTTGTAAAGGACGGCAGTTGTGCGGTTATAGTGGAATACTTTTCCAGGAAACACTCTACCTCGTCGCCGGTAGGCATCGAAGGTTGAGCTCCCGGCCGAGTGACTGAAATTGCGGCGACGGCAGAAGCGAAAACGGCGCTGCATGCAACCGTGGAGCCGCGCATCAACCCCACCGCAAACCCCGCATTGAATGCGTCCCCCGCGGCAGTCGTATCCACTGCCCCCACGGAAAACGCAGGGATGCGCCCTGTCGCTGAATTCCTTTCTGCAATCAGGCAACCGCGCGACCCCAGCTTCAACAAGACGTTCTTGACGCCGCAATTGAGAAGGTGCTCTGCAGCCTCACAGGAGCCTTGGTCACTATTCTTCAAGTTGGTTTTAAGCAGTGTTTGGGTTTCAGTTTCGTTCGGCGTGATCCAGGTCAGCCTGCGAAGCAGGGCCCCAGAAAGCTCGCGTGCGGGGGCCGGGTCAAGCATCAGCGGGATGTCATGTCGCTCAGCGAACTGGGCCAGGTATTCAACCGTCTCTATGGGAATCTCAAGCTGCGCCAGAAGGAATCCAGCGCATTTCAGAATCGTTTCCGCTTTTTCCAGCTGTTCCGGAGTGAGGCAGCCATTGGCGCCCGGCACGACCACGATGCTGTTCTCGCCATCTCTTCCGGTCGTGATCAACGCAACGCCAGATGGGCCTTCTACAGTGTTCACGTAAGATGTGTCCACACCGGCTTCTTTCAGGCCATGGCGCAACTGCGTTCCCAAAGCGTCGCTCCCAACGTTTCCCACCAGCGAAACGGGGTAACCCAGTTTCGCCACCCCGACTGCCTGATTGGCACCCTTACCGCCGTAAAAAGTATGAAAGGTCCTGCCAATGATCGTCTCTCCAACCTGAGGAATACGATCGGCTGCCACCACTAAGTCGAGATTGATGCTGCCAACGATAACGATAGGCTTCTGCATAACAATTCGATTTCGACTACTTCACCATGGGTGCGATCGCGATCGATCCCAGCCCGAGCAGAAAGAAGATGAACATGGCGGGAATCAGTTTGCGAGAGGCCGGCGGAGCGCTGGCAAATTCTTTCCAGATGAAGACGCCCCAGACGGCGGATACCATGGTCGCACCTTGGCCGATGGCATAGGAGACCGCCGGACCGATTATTTGTGCGTGGGACGCGACGAAGTTAAACACCGTTCCCGTACACCAGATGAGTCCACCCAGGACGCCCCAGAAGTGCCACGCTGCTTTTGCTTGGAAGTATTGTGACAGGTTGACTGGGGGAGTGCCGGTGAGAGGTTTTTTCATGAACAAGAAGTTCACCGGGATTGCGCAAAGGACTACTCCCAAAGCAAAGAAAAATGCTACGGAGTATGGCCCCAAGGAATGCTCTCCCGTCACAGCCTTGGTGACCAGCGGATAAAAGATGCCCATGAGCACGCCGCAAGCAACGCTAATCCAGATTCCACGCGCACTGATCGAACGTCGCCCGCTCTCTCGCCGCCGATACGCGAGTGCATCGAGAATAATCGCCAGAACAACGAGCGCCATGCCCCCGAAGAGCAGGCCGGCATGTCCCTTGGGAGAGATAGCGTAGTTCAGAAGGACACCCACGACCAGAGCCAGGCCGATTCCAACCGGGAAGGCGACCGCCAAGCCAGCGATGTCAATGGCTGCAACCAGAAGCAGGTTGGCCACATTGAATACGGCTCCCCCGGCAATTGCGAAAAACATGTGCCGCGAGTCTGCCTGGCTGATATTGCTGAGAAACGAGAGATCTCCTCCGCCCCAATTTCCCAGGGTCAAACCCCAACCCAGACTGCCCAGAACGATGCCGATCACGTAGTCCCAGTAGAAAAGTTGAAAGGAATATCCTGTAGTGAGCTTCATGGTGTTTGCCCACGATCCCCAGCACAGCATGCTGATGATCATGAACAACAGCGCAATGCCGTAAGCCTCTGGTTGGTACATGGGCCCTCCCGGGTTGAATCACGTGCTCCTGCGAGCGCACCCTGCCGCAACCGGGCGGCGCGAGCGATGGGGGAGAGCTCGCGCCGCGAACAAAAGATAATGCCCGTCTAGAACACTACCTTGGCGGCGAGTTGGATGATGCGTCCCTCGCGGCTGCCTGTAACTTGTCCAAATGGTCCCGTGAACCCGTTTAGCTGGGTACTGACAGCGTTCCACTGCGTGTGATTGAAGGCGTTGTACATATCCGCGCGCAGCTCGGCGTGAAGACGGTCGTAGAAAGTGATGTTCTTTCCGAACGAGATATCCCAATTGTTCTGCCCGGGGCCGCGCACCGCACCCGGCGCGGCGGTGCCTTGAACGTTGTTGGGCGGCACGACGAACGCGCTCGTATTGAAATACTCTGCAAACGTCCGCTTGGAGTGAGAAAAATTGGGGTTGCTCACCATATCCAGGTTTCCGAGCCCGTTGTAGGCTGCGAAATCGTTCGCCTGGTTCCCAGCTCCGTTGTAAACGGTCAAAGCATCGCCCGATTCGAAGGTCGCGATTGCCGAGATGTGCCAGTCGCCCAGCGCCGGCCGCAAGTAGCCCGGCAGATGCGGCGCATACTTTGGCTCGTAGGTGGTCTGGAATAAAAGCCGATGCCGGTGGGAGTAGGTTTCTTCGCCGTACGACCGGATAACACTTTGTGGATAGTTATAACCCGTGTCTTGCGTGCCCTGGCCGTTGATGCCCCGCTCGCCGAGCGTCTTTGAGAAGGTGTAATGGGTCAGGATTTGCAACCCGTGGCTCATATTGCGCTGGAATTTCACAATGCCGGCGTTGTAGTTGCTGCTCAAGCCCGCCCGCTGCAGGTAAATGTCACCGAACCTGCCGGAGTTATAGGGTCGAGCGGCATTGTAGGCGTCAAAGGAAGCCCATCCCGTCTGATAAGGCGCTGCGTTGATGTCGTCAAAGTACCAGCCATTCCTCCCTTCCGCTCCAAGGTAGGAGAGGGTTATGACGGAATTGTGTCCAAGGTCCTGCTGGATATCCAACAGGTAACGGTGGATGTAAGGGGTGCGAAACGATTGTTGACGGTCGGCGTAAAAGACCGTTTGAAGAGCCCCGTCTCCGTAATAGCCTTGCCCTGGCCCGGTTGAGGCGGGGTAGGTTCCCAGGGCCACTTGCGGCGATGGCTGAAAAACTTGAGCCATGCTGGCTTCTTGCGGGGTGGAGTTGTCGATTTCATCGCCGACGAAGCCGCCGGGTACGCCCCCGTAAAGGGCTCCGCTCAGTGCGTTCGATATCTGGCTTGCGCCCGAGTTGTAATAAAGGCCGTATCCTGCGCGAACGACAAGCTTAGGACGAAGCTGCATCGCCAGGCTGAGTCTGGGAGCGAAGTCGTGTTTGGGCGCCGAAGCATAGTGCTGCGGAATGCCGTCGGCAATGCCGGCGATGGCCAGAGTATCCGTTGCCGGTTGGTAGATGGCACAGCAGGTATTGTTTGTGGCAAAGATAGGGATGGGCAGTTCGTAGCGGAGTCCGTAGGAAACCGTCAGCCGCTGCGTGACCTTCCACTTATCGTTGAAGTAGCCCGCATAGTAGGGAATGACCACATTCGGTTCCGGGGCGAACGGTCCTCCCGAGCTGTAGCTGTAGCGCTGATGGATGGCTGAAGGCAAGCCCAGCAAGACTTCGGCGAATGCATCGCCGCCAACTCCCTGGTTGGCCGTGAACAGTTGGGGACCGTTGCCGCAATATCCGCCGGGAGCAGGCGCGCAGCCATAAGATACGTAGCGGACATTGTCGAAATCCTCTTCTCCTTTTCGGAGATAGGTAAATCCAAAGGTCATGCTGTGACGCCCGCGAATCCAATTCACATTGTCCGAAAGTTGCCGCGAGTTATTGGACGCGAGAAAATATTCTTCGTAGCCTACGCTGGGTTGGCTAAAAAGCGGGCCATAGTTGAAGATATTCAAACCGAGAATGCCGGTATTGCCACCGGAGCCGCTGCCCGTATTCTGGAAGATCGAGTTAAAGGGATTGGCAGAGCTGTTGGCAAAGGAGACTTCCGCGGGGCTCAAGGTCTGGAGAGCTCCGCTGCCTATGGCAAAGATGAACTCGTTGGTCAGATGCGCACTGAATACATGAGCTTCATCGATGGTAACGACGTGCGACTTGTCGCTTACGTTCGAGACCAGGCTGGGGACCAGGCCACCGGTATTGTTGGGTGTGCCGGCGTATTGGGACCAGGCGACAAACACGTTATCTTTCGAGGAGATGCGGTAATCGAAGCGGCTATCCCAGTGATATGGCGAAACTGCCTGCCTCGAGGAATACTGGTAGTTGGCACCGGAGTTGACCAACGTCGGCGTCAGGTTGGCATGGGGAAAGAGATTGATGATGCCGTTTACTTGCGCGCTCGCCGTCGCCGGATCAAAAAGCCCGGCCGCGACCAGGTTATTAGAAGGGATGGCGTTGCCGGTATAGGGGTTGTAAAGCTGTCCAGTTGGGTTGGAACACAGTCCGCTCGGATCGAAAGCCCCTCCATTGATCGGGCCCGTGCAGACTTCTCCGAAGTCTCCCCCCCTCTCCAGGTCGCTTGGAACGATGGCAAGGTTGTTCGGACCGGCCAGCGAATGCGGGTTACGCTCGTAGTTCACGAAGAAAAAGGCACGGTTCTTCAGGTTGAGAATCTTGGGGATGTAGATCGGACCTCCCAGTCCGCCACCGAACTGGTTAAAACGATATGCGCTCTTGGTCAGTAACCCCTGCGCCTTGTTGATGGGAACGAGCGCATTCAAAGCGTCGTTTTCGAAGAAATCGTAGACTTCCCCATGAAAAGTGTTGTTCCCCGCTTTGGTGCTTGCGTTGAGGTTGGTGAAATCGCGGCCATATTCAGCGGAGAAGTCCGCAATGCCGACTTTCACTTCGCCGATGGCTTCCGCAGATGGCTGGAAGCTGCTGCCACTGATATAGTTCTCGTTCGCGTTCACTCCGTTCACATAGTATCCATTATCGCGTGAACCCTCCGCGTTGCCGCCCGCTGTGTAGTCGGCACCTCCCGATGTGTACGACGCGCCGACCTCAAAGGTGCCGCCCAAATTGATGTTCACGCGGGGAGACGTGCTTACTCCGGGAGTCAACTCCGTCAGCGAAGTCCAGTTGCGGCCGTTCATCGGCACACTCGCGATTTGTTCCTGGCTGATGTTTTGATCCAGATCCGCAGATTCCGTTTCGAGCAACGGTGCGGAGGAGCCAGTCACGGTCAACGTCTCCGAGACCGAGGCTAGCTGGAGCGGGATGTCGCATCGGACTTCGGATTGGGGCGACACCGTCAGTTGGGCCGAAACCGACTTCTTAAATCCCGCAAGTTCGACAGAAACCTGATAGCTTCCCGGCAGGAGCTGGGAAAACTCGTAGTGCCCGCTGGCGTCAGTGCTGGCGGAGGACTTTTGATTTCGGCCCAGGTCGAGCAACGTAACCGGGGCTTTGGGCACGACTGCACCGGATGCTTCGGTGACCACGCCGCTGATGCTGCCGCGCTGTGAGAACTGAGCCGACGAGGCCAGCGTCAAGACGAACAAAATCGAGAGTAGACTCAAGAACCGCGACAAAGGGGTTCGCATACGTGTCTCCTGGGACAGGCTCAAATCGTCGCGCGATATTCGAGTATTTTGAAACGTTTCAAACAGTGACCAGAAAAAATCTACTCCCACCAGTTTGCAATTGTCAATCAAAAAGAGACTTTGCGTGGAGGGCCTTCGAATCGGGGCTACTTGTCGCGGGAGCTTTTCAATGCCCGCCTGGGCCGCTCGGGGCCATCTGCGGCGGAGTCATGGGGCGGGCCTACGGAATTGCGTTTCTTCAGTTCGGTAGGGAGAAGTACCTTTCGTGGCGCGGACCGCAGCCCGTCGATCCTTTGCAACAGAAGCCGCGCGGCAGTGGCGCCCAACTGATATCCGGGCTGGTAAACAGAGGTCAGGGAAGGGTCCGTGAACTGAGTGAACTCAAGACTGTCAAAACCGGCAATCGACAAATCCTCGGGACACCGTAGCCTAAGTTCACGAGCCGCCTGCAGCACACCAAAAGCCATGAGGTCGTTGCATGCAAAGATAGCAGTAGGACGGGGGAGCATCCGAAGGAGCCGAAGAGATGCCTGGTAGCCGCTCTCCGTATCGAAACGCGCCTCCTGGACAAACTCTGGCTCAATCTCTATGCGGGCTTCGTTTAACGCCCGCGTAAAACCTTTCAAGCGCTCTGCCGCATTGGTCAACCCGAGCGGCCCAGCGATCACTGCCAAACGTTTATGCCCCATCTGAATCAAATGGCGCGTTGCCAGATAAGCTCCCTCTGCATTCGCGACCAGGACGGCATCGCCCTTCCACCCATCCGGGACGCGGTCTATACAAACCACCGGAACCGAGGCCGACGCGTAGGCTCGGAGGTGACCCGCGATGTCCGGACTCACCGCCGGAATGATCAGCAGGCCAGCGATCTTATAGGAGCGCAATTCGCGAACATACGATGCTTCCTTGGCAGGATCGTTGTCAGCGTTGCAAAGGATCACACGGAGAGAGCGCTTATAGGCCACGTCTTCGACGCCGCGAACCACGCCCGGGAAGAACGGGTTCGTAATATCGGGAATCACCATTCCCAGCATGTTGGTGCGGTTTTTCCGGAGTCCCTGGGCCAGAGCGCTGGGCTGGTAACCCATGCTACGAATTGCTTCGAGTACACGCTCCCGCAGCTTCGGCCGAACTGTCGCGGTTTCATTGATTACGTGCGACACCGTGCCGATCGACACACCGGCACGCTCAGCGATTTGTCGCATTGTCACAGGTGCTGTCATGGTTTGCCACGTTGAATCGCGGCGGACGATGTTCGTCGTTTCAAATAACTGCCGGCCAGATCACTGCGAGTCTACTACGCAACGGAATCCAACTCCCCCGGAGCGGTCCATGCTGGGGGACATCAGCAACAACTTTCCGTGCTCATTCAGCTTGTAAGCCTGAGGGAAGTACCAGATCGAGCCTTGCGGCTGATAGTAACTGCCGCCGCGGAGAATGCCGCCCCGCGTGTGCTCGTCGACAAACTCCTCCGTCCATTGCCACACATTTCCTACCATGTCCATCACGCCAAATGGGCTGGCTCCCCTCGGATGTCCATCCACTGGATCTGGACCTCGCATGGTGCGCGACTTGTCAGGTACCGGAACGGCGCCGTCATCCCACTCATTGCCCCAAGGATAGAGGCGGCCGTCCGTGCCCTGCGCTGCATACTGCCACTCCCATTCATGGGGCAGGCGCTTTCCTGCCCAACTTGCGTACGCTCTCGCGTCTTCTTGCGAGACCCAGGTCACTGGCTTGTTTTCCCATCCCGCGGGATAGCTCCCATCCTTCCAATCGCGGAGAAAATTCAGGTCGTCTTTGGGGTGATAGTGGGTGGAGTCCAGGAACTTCTTGAATTCAGCGTTCGTCACTGGGTACTTATCGATGTAGAAAGAAGTGACGTGCATGGGGTGCTCGTGAAAGCGTCGCGGGGTGTTCTCCCACGGATATTGGACATCGACGCCGATATCGTTGAACCCCTCAATCTCAATTCCGGAAACCTTGAAAAGGAAATCGGCCTCAGGCACCTTAACCATGCCCCCTGGCGCACTGCTTGCCGCCGTCGTCGCTTTGATCGGAATGATCTGCTGCGGCAGGACTTTCCATTCGTGCGAGTAGTTGGCCAGCGGCGTTGCCGTCCGCTCCTTCATGGTGGACATAAGGGCCACTAGTTTCTGATCCGGCGCGGTGTTCGTTGCCAGGATGACGCCATAGCCCTTGGCCTCGATCGAAAAGGCAAGTACCGTTCTGCCCCCCGGCCTGCTTTGAGGCTTGAGTTCCACTCCGTGATAAAGATCGAAGTAACGAAGACTGTCTTTCGCCGTAACCTCGATCTGGTCGCCCTCGACGTCGTATTCGTTTCGGTTCACAATTGTCCAAACAGCTTCTCCGCCCTTCGGCCAGCGGCTGGCATAAACTCCGTAGCGAAGCATCGGTGACATCGGCTCCCAGTCCCTGCTGATGAGGAAGGGCGCAACGCCGCGTTCAATCGTGGCGACACGGCGAGTGGCTTCTGCGTCGCGCGGCGTGATTCGATTCCAGATGCCCCAGATGTTCTCCCAACTTTCCCAACCTATGCCGTTGAAAAAGGCGAACTGCAGATCATCGGTTTTGTCGCGATTCCACCGGTGAGAAATGTTCACCATGTGGCGCGTCTCCAGCCATTTGTATTTGTCGACGAGAGGAGTAAAAGGAAATTCGTATTGGCCCCATGTCATGACGTTCCAGGCCAAGGCTTCGTCGGACGGCCCCCCCTCTGGCTCAAATGCGAGCGGATGGCCAATTTTGTCCGCGGCTAACGAAAATGCGAGAGGAACGCCATCCTGTGTGTCGCCGTTGATGCCGTCGGCGTCGACTTCCGCCAAAAGGCTGGCGATGGCATCGGGCCACGATTTTCCGGGATCGCGCGTTCCCTGATCCCACATCATCATCGGAAATAAGACCCTCACGCCGCGGCGATGGAAGTCGGCAATCATTTGCTTCACGCCGGGAACACCTCCCGGCATGCTCCGAATCATGTCGTGCTGATTCCGATTGTCGATTCCCATGTTCGGGTAGGTTGGCCAGATCAGAACCGCATCAATACCGCCGTAGCGTTTCTCAAGGTCGTCAACGTATCGGTCTACGGTGTACTTCCCCACGATGGGATCGTAGAAGTACCGATCCTGCACCATCATCTGGGGCTGCATGAAACTCGACTGCGTCCATTGTAAGGCTGGCAAATCGTACCTGGCACCCTCGTAGCCGATACGAATACGACGCTCCATCCTCCAGTGTGTGATATCGGCAAGCCATGCCTCATGTTCTTTCTGACTACATGGTTTCGAGCCGCCCTCCCAAAGTCCCTTCATCGTCAGGCATTCCGGCACGGGAATCTGCTGGCCCTTGGGCCGGAAAGACGAATCTTGCGCAGAACAAATCGTCACGCCACTGAGTACGAAAAGTGCGATTTGCAGAAGTAGGGACTTCATAAGATGTTTCCTCCGTCTCGCCGCCAAATTCCGCTCGTAATATAAAACGTTTCAAAACGATTGTCCACCTGGCGCATTCGGTGAGCGAGGCGCAGTTCTTCCCGGAATGGAGGCAGTGATGCGAATAATGTGGCGACACTGGCGCAGAAACTCAGCCGCGATCAGCAAGAGCCCGCGACGCAGAAGATCAGGGTCGGAGTTTTGGTCTGCAGGGTTGTAATCGGTGGAGATCTTCCGATAGCAGAGCGTAGCCGAAGACGGTCTGTGTCAAGACTCTGCGACCCAGCAGCGGGCTTCGCCCGGTCTTGACACAGACGTCTCTTTTTTCGCCGACCCTAAGCAAGGTCGTAGCGATCGAGGTTCATTACTTTATTCCATGCAGCCGCGAAATCCTTCACAAACGCCTCCTTGGAGTCGTTACATGCATAGACTTCTGCGATTGCGCGGAGTTGAG
>Ga0075017_100000128_pt1 | contig 33698 bp, 45 predicted proteins | sample AleBraG_ABR_2012_FD_71475 | JGI IMG/M metagenome (GOLD analysis project Ga0075017, IMG submission 71475) | Freshwater sediment microbial communities in response to fracking from Pennsylvania, USA - Alex Branch Run_MetaG_ABR_2012 | ecosystem: Environmental > Aquatic > Freshwater > Creek >... | reverse complement strand
CCGACTCGTGGCTGTCCGCGGCGTCGTTCCAGGAGACCACCCGGGTTCTCACCGATGCGGCGATTCACGCCAAGTCGGACCCCTTGTTGGGCCTCAAGGAGAACGTGATCATCGGAAAGCTCATCCCGGCCGGAACCGGTCTCGCCCGGTACCGCAACGTTCGGGTCGAGCCCACCGAAGAGGCGAAGTCGGCCATGTACTCGATGGCCGTGTACGACGACGTCGACTACTCGGCTTTCGGCACCGGGTCCGGTGCTGCGATCCCGCTGGAGGACTTCGACTTCGACTACCGGGCCTGACCGGTGGAGTCGTGGGATTCGAGGGCTGCCGGCCGGTTGGTTGGCACCTCGATTCCCACGCTCTCCGCTGGCGCCGACATCGCTTTTGACCTTCCCGGGGGGCCTAGGTAGGCTCTCCCACCGTGCCTGGGCCGACGGCCCGGGTTGTCGTGCGCGCCCCACCCGCCGCACGGAATCCTGTCCCGCTGAGCGTTCGCGCATTGGGCGCGCAATGGGTCAGGCCGCAACACACCCGACCCCGTGGGTCGGGTGGCCTTCTACAAACCGGCAGCTCAGAGCGATCGAAGACGGAGACGCAGTGCCCACGATCCAGCAGCTCGTCCGCAAGGGCAGGCAGGACAAGATCGGCAAGACCAAGACGCCGGCGCTGAAGGGAAGCCCCCAGCGGCGCGGCGTCTGCACGCGCGTCTACACCACCACTCCGAAGAAGCCGAACTCGGCGCTTCGCAAGGTGGCCCGCGTTCGGTTGACGAGCCAGATCGAGGTCACGGCATACATTCCAGGTGTCGGCCACAACCTCCAGGAGCACTCGATCGTGCTGGTCCGCGGCGGCCGGGTGAAGGACCTCCCGGGTGTCCGCTACAAGATCATCAGGGGTGCGCTCGACACGCAGGGTGTGCGGAACCGTAAGCAGGCTCGCAGCCGCTACGGCGCGAAGAGGGAGAAGAGCTGATGCCTCGCAAGGGACCAGCCCCGAAGCACCCGGTCGTCGTAGACCCCGTCTACAACAGCCCGCTCGTGACCGCGCTCGTCAACAAGGTGCTCCGCGCCGGGAAGAAGTCGACGGCCGAGCGCATTGTGTATGGAGCGCTCGAGGGTTGTCGCGACAAGACCGGTTCCGACCCGGTCGTGACGCTGAAGCGGGCCCTGGACAACGTCAAGCCGACGCTCGAGGTGAAGAGCCGCCGTGTCGGTGGAGCGACGTACCAGGTGCCGGTCGAGGTCAGGCCGGGACGCAGCACCACTCTGGCGCTCCGCTGGCTCACGAGCTTCTCCCGGCAGCGTCGCGAGAAGACGATGACCGAGCGGCTGATGAACGAAATCCTCGACGCGTCCAACGGCCTCGGCGCGAGCGTCAAGCGACGCGAGGACATGCACAAGATGGCTGAGTCCAACAAAGCCTTCGCGCACTACCGCTGGTAGGTCGCCGACCGATCACCTGCCCGACACCGAACACCCACTACCGCCCGCCCGGGAAGAACAGCGAGACGCTCCGTGTCCATCGACACAGCCACCAGCCTGGCCCTGGTCCGAAACATCGGGATCATGGCTCATATCGACGCGGGCAAGACCACTACGACCGAGCGCATTCTTTTCTACACCGGCATCAACTACAAGATCGGCGAGGTCCACGAAGGGGCCGCGACGATGGACTGGATGCCGCAGGAGCAAGAACGCGGGATCACGATCACGTCGGCTGCGACGACCTGCACATGGGACGGTCACACGATCAACATCCTCGACACGCCCGGTCACGTCGACTTCACCGTCGAGGTCGAGCGGTCGCTTCGCGTCCTCGACGGTGCCGTCGCCGTCTTCGACGGGGTGGCCGGCGTCGAGCCTCAGTCGGAAACTGTCTGGCGCCAGGCCGACCGTTACGACGTTCCTCGGATCTGCTTCGTCAACAAGATGGACCGGGTCGGTGCCGAGTTCCACCGCTGCGTCGAGATGATGGTCACCAGGCTCTCGGCGACGCCGCTCGTCGTGCAGATCCCGGTCGGGTCAGAAGCGGACTTCACCGGTGTCATCGACCTGATCGGTATGAAAGCGCTGATCTGGTCGGTCGAGGCCGCCAAGGGCGAGATGTACGACACGGTCGACATCCCGGCTTCACACGTCGAGGCAGCCCGCGAGTGGCGCGAGCGTCTGCTCGAGACGATCGCCGAAGCCGACGACGACATGATGGAGCTCTACCTCGAGGGCAACGAGCCCGACGAGGCACAGCTCATCAGCGCGATCCGCCGCGCGACGATCGCGAACAAGCTGAACCCGGTGTTGTGTGGCTCGGCGTTCAAGAACAAGGGCGTACAGCCCATGCTCGACGCGGTCGTGCGCTACCTGCCGTCGCCGCTGGACGTCGAGGCCGTCGAGGGTCACGCGGTCGGCAACGAGGACGAAGAAATCGTGCGGCATCCGAGCGAGAGCGAGCCTCTGTCGGCCCTAGCGTTCAAGATCATGAGCGACCCGCACCTCGGCAAGCTGACCTACATCCGCCTGTACTCGGGCACCCTGCGGGCCGGCACCCAGGTGTCGAACAGCACCAAGGGCCGCAAGGAGCGGATCGGCAAGATCTACCGGATGCACGCGAACAAGCGCGAGGAGATCGACGAGATCGGCGCCGGCCACATCGTCGCCGTCATGGGTCTGAAAGACACGACGACCGGCGATACCCTGTGCGACCCGGCGAACCCGATCATTCTGGAGTCCATGAACTTCCCCGCGCCTGTCATCCACGTCGCGATCGAGCCGAAGACCAAGAGCGACCAGGAGAAGCTCGGCACCGCGATCCAGCGCCTGGCCGAGGAGGATCCGACCTTCCAGGTGCGGACCGACGAGGAGACGGGCCAGACGGTGATCGCCGGGATGGGTGAGCTCCACCTCGACGTTCTGGTTGATCGCATGCGTCGGGAGTTCAAGGTCGAAGCGAACGTCGGCAAGCCTCAGGTGGCCTACCGCGAGACGATCACCAAGTCGGTTCCCAAGGTCGAGTACACCCACAAGAAGCAGACCGGTGGCTCAGGCCAGTACGCCCGCGTGATCATCGCGATCGAGCCCAGTGGCGGCGACGTCGACGGCGGTTACGAGTTCGAGAACAAGGTGACCGGCGGTCGCATCCCTCGGGAGTACATCCCGTCGGTGGATGCCGGCTGCCAGGAGGCGATGGAGTACGGCATCCTCGCTGGCTACCCGCTTGTGGACGTCAAGGTGACCTTGCTCGACGGGCAGTACCACGATGTCGACTCCTCCGAGCTGGCATTCAAGATCGCCGGTTCGATGGCGTTCAAGGAAGCCGCGCGCAAGGCGGGCCCAGTCCTCATGGAGCCCATGATGGCCGTCGAGGTCACCACTCCCGAGGACTTCATGGGCGAGGTCATCGGCGACCTGAACAGCCGCCGCGGTCACATCCAGGCGATGGACGAGCGCTCCGGCGCGAGGATCATCACCGCCATCGTGCCGCTGTCGGAGATGTTCGGATACGTCGGAGATCTCCGCAGCAAGACTCAAGGGCGAGCGAGCTATTCGATGCAGTTCGACTCGTACGCTCAGGTTCCTCAAAACGTCGCCTTGGAGATCATTGCCAAGGCGCGAGGCGAATAACAGCTCCACCAGTCAGAGTTCGATCCGGCAAACCCGCGGGCGAAGTACCCGGCAAATGGTCTTAGGAGGACCCCAGTGGCGAAGGCTAAGTTCGAGCGGACTAAGCCGCACGTCAACATCGGCACCATCGGTCACATCGACCACGGGAAGACGACGCTGACGGCGGCCATCACCAAGGTGCTGCACGACAAGTACCCGGACGTGAACCCGTTCACTCCGTTCGACCAGATCGACAAGGCGCCCGAAGAGCGCCAGCGCGGCATCACGATCTCGATCGCGCACGTGGAGTACCAGACCGAGCAGCGGCATTATGCGCACGTCGACTGCCCTGGCCACGCTGACTACATCAAGAACATGATCACCGGTGCGGCCCAGATGGACGGCGCGATCCTCGTCGTTGCGGCGACCGACGGCCCGATGCCCCAGACCAAGGAGCACGTGCTCCTGGCCCGGCAGGTGGGCGTCCCGTCGATCGTGGTGGCACTCAACAAGTGCGACATGGTCGACGACGAGGAGATTCTCGAGCTGGTCGAGCTGGAGGTGCGCGAGCTGCTCTCCACCTACGAATTCCCCGGCGATGACGTGCCGGTGATTCGCGTGGCGGCCTTCCCGGCGCTGAACGGCGACGAGAAGTGGTCGGAGTCGATCCTCGAGCTCATGGCCGCGGTAGACGAGTCGATTCCGACTCCGGTCCGCGAGACCGAGAAGCCGTTCCTCATGCCGATCGAGGACGTCTTCACGATCACCGGACGCGGAACGGTCGTCACCGGCCGGATCGAGCGGGGCGTCGTCAAGGTCAACGAGACCGTGGACATCGTCGGCATCAAGGCCGAGAAGCAGTCCACCACCGTCACCGGCGTCGAGATGTTCCGCAAGCTCCTCGACGAAGGCCAGGCCGGCGAGAACGTCGGTCTGCTGCTTCGCGGCACGAAGCGTGAGGACGTCGAGCGCGGCCAGGTCGTGGTCAAGCCCGGCTCGATCACACCGCACACCGAGTTCGACGGCCAGGTCTACATCCTGTCCAAGGACGAGGGCGGCCGGCACACGCCGTTCTTCAACAACTACCGCCCGCAGTTCTACTTCCGCACGACGGACGTGACCGGCGTGGTGCACCTCCCCGAGGGCACCGAGATGGTCATGCCCGGTGACAACACCGTGATGAAGGTCGACCTGATCCAGCCCATCGCCATGGAGGAGGGTCTGCGCTTCGCAATCCGCGAAGGCAGCCGTACCGTCGGCGCTGGCCGGGTCACGAAGATCATCAAGTAACGTCGATTTCCGGTTGCCGCAGCCCTTGCGGCATACTGGGAAAGTTGCCCGTTCGGCGGTCCGGGCCAGCCCCCGTGGTTGGGCCGGACCGCGCGCGACGGGCGCCGGCAGGTGAGCCGCCTGCCGGATCCCTTATCCGATTCGACCGCCCTCCAGGGCTTTGGGCTTCGACACGCCCGACCTCGTGGGGCGCACGACACGTAGGTGAACCGGCTGCCCGCGCGGGTGCTCGGTCAGGTCACGACGACAGCGAAGGACACCGAAGCCACCATGGCGGGACAGAAGATCCGCATTCGGCTCAAGGCCTATGACCACGAGGTCATCGACAGTTCGGCACGCAAGATCGTCGAGACTGTCCAGCGCACGGGTGCCCAGGTCGCCGGCCCGGTGCCGCTTCCGACCGAGAAGAACATCTACTGCGTCATTCGTTCGCCGCACAAGTACAAGGACAGCCGCGAGCACTTCGAGATGCGTACGCACAAGCGGCTGATCGACATCCTCGACCCGACGCCGAAAACGGTGGACTCGCTCATGCGACTCGACCTCCCGGCTGGGGTCGACATCGAGATCAAGCTCTGAGGGATTCCGACAGATGAGCAGCACAACCACACGCGACGTGCGCGGGCTTCTCGGCGAGAAGCTCGGCATGACCCAGGTCTGGGACGAGAACAACCGCCTCGTTCCGGTGACCGTGGTGAAAGCCGGCCCGTGCGTCGTGACCCAGGTGCGCACCCCAGCCACCGACGGCTACTCGGCCGTGCAGCTCGGGTTCGGCGCGATCGACCCACGCAAGGTCAACAAGCCGCTGGGCGGCCACTTCGAGAAGGCCGGTGTCACGCCTCGCCGGTCCTTGGTCGAGCTTCGGACCTCCGCCGCTGCGGACTACACGCACGGCCAAGAAGTCACCGTTGAGGTGTTCGAAGCAGGTCAGTTGGTCGACGTCGTCGGGACCACCCGAGGCAAGGGCTTCGCCGGTGTCATGAAGCGCCACGGGTTCTCGGGTGTCGGAGCGTCTCACGGCGCACACCGAAACCACCGAAAGCCCGGCTCGATCGGTGGCTGCGCCACCCCGGGTCGAGTGTTCAAGGGCATGCGGATGGCCGGTCGGATGGGCAACGTCCGCCAGACGACGCTGAGCCTTCTCGTTCAGTCGGTGGACGCGGACCAGGGTCTCTTGCTCATCAAGGGCGCCGTTCCGGGCCCCAAGGGCGGCTTGGTGTTCGTCCGTACCGCCGTGAAGGGCAAGTGAGCGCCGTGTCCCCCGCAAAGCAGCGCTCGAACAGCGCCGAGGCCGCGACTGACGAAGCCTTCGACGGCACGATCGACGTGATGACGGCTGACGGCACCAAGAGCGGCACCGTCCAGCTTCCCGCCGAGGTGTTCGGCGTCGAGGTCAATGTCCCGCTGATCCACCAGGTCGTCGTCGGTCAGCTGGCCGCTGCGCGGCAGGGAACCCACTCCACCAAGACCCGGGGCGAGGTCAGCGGCGGCGGCCGAAAGCCCTACCGGCAGAAGGGCACCGGTCGAGCCCGTCAAGGATCGATCCGCGCGCCGCAGTTCGCCGGCGGCGGCGTCGTCCACGGGCCGCAGCCCCGCTCGTACGACCAGCGCACGCCCAAGAAGATGAAGGCCGCCGCTCTGCGCGGCGCGCTGTCCGATCGCGCTCGCGGCGGTCGCCTCCATGTGGTCAACTCGCTAGTCGAAGGTGACGTGCCTTCGACGAAGCACGCCGTCGAGGTCCTTTCGCGTCTTGCGCAGAGTCGCCATGTACTGGTCGTCGTCGAACGCGGCGACGATCTGACCTGGCGCAGCTTGCGGAACGTCGCGCGGGTCCATCTGCTCGTCCCCGACCAGCTGAACACCTATGACGTGCTCATCTCCGACGACGTCGTATTCACCAAGGCAGCGCTCGAGGCGTTCCTCGCCGGCCCGGCCCGAGGACGCTCCGCCAAGGCGGTCGGCACCGGCGCCGACCCGGAGGTCGCAGCCGAGCCTGTGGGAGCCAAAGCCCCGGTAGCCAAGTCGCCGAGAGCTAAGTCCGCGGCGCCCGACACCACCACCGACGACGCTGCACCCAGTGACACAGCACCCAGTGACACAGCGGCAAGTGGCACCTCAGCCAGTGACGCCACGGCAGACAAGCCGGCGCCCCGAGCGGCTCGCAAGACCACCGCAAAGAAGGCGGCAGCCGCACCGGCCGAATCGAAGCCGGCCGACACCGAACCTGACGCGCCGGACGCGACCAACGGGGTCTCCGACGAGGCTGAAGTCGGCTCGGCCGACGAGGCACCCGACGAGACGTCCGAGGAGAGTGCGAAGTGAGAATCGCTGATCCCAGGGATGTGCTGCTCGCTCCGGTGATCTCAGAGAAGAGCTACGGGCTGCTCGACGAGAACAAGTACACGTTCCTGGTGCACCCGGATGCCAACAAGACGCAGATCAAGATCGCGGTCGAGCAGGTCTTCGGCGTCAAGGTCACCGGAGTGAACACTCTGAACCGCCAGGGCAAGGCGCGGCGGACCAGGGTGGGTACCGGCAAACGTCCGGACACCAAGCGCGCGGTCGTCAGCGTCGCCGACGGCCAGCGCATCGACATCTTCGGCGGGCCGGTCTCCTAACCGGGGCCGCAGAATCAGACGAGGACTCGAGACCATGGGAATCCGCAAGTACAAGCCGACGACGCCGGGCCGACGCGGCGCCAGCGTCGCCGACTTCGCCGAGGTCACCCGGGACACGCCCGAGAAGTCCCTGGTGCGTCCGCTGACGTCCAAGGGCGGCCGCAACAACCTGGGCAGGGTCACGACCCGGCATCAGGGCGGCGGTCACAAGCGGGCCTACCGGGTCATCGACTTCAGGCGCAGTGACAAGGACGGCGTTCCCGCCAAGGTCGCTCACATCGAGTACGACCCCAACCGGACCGCACGTATCGCGCTACTGCACTACGCCGACGGCGAGAAGCGCTACATCGTCGCGCCGAACCGGCTGGCGCAGGGCGACCGGGTTGAGAACGGACCGAGTGCGGACATCAAACCTGGCAACAACCTTCCGTTGCGGAACATCCCGGTCGGCACCGTCATTCACGCCATCGAGCTTCGGCCCGGCGGCGGCGCGAAGATCGCGCGCTCTGCCGGATCGAGCGTCCAGCTGGTGGCCAAGGACGGCCCGTACGCGCAGCTCCGGATGCCTTCCGGCGAGATCCGCAACGTCGACGTGCGCTGCCGCGCGACCGTGGGCGAAGTCGGCAATGCCGAACAGTCGAACATCAACTGGGGCAAGGCGGGCCGGCTGCGTTGGAAGGGCCAACGGCCCTCGGTTCGCGGCGTCGCCATGAACCCGATCGACCACCCGCACGGCGGTGGCGAAGGTAAGACCTCCGGGGGACGTCATCCGGTCAGCCCGTGGGGCCGTCCGGAAGGCCGCACGCGTCAGGCCAACAAGCCCAGCGACAAGCTCATCGTCCGCCGCCGCAAGAGCAACAAGAAGCGCTAGGAGACCTTCACCGATGCCGCGCAGCCTGAAGAAGGGTCCCTTCGTCGACGACCACCTGATCAAGAAGGTGGACGGCCAGAACGACAGGGGCACTCACAACGTCATCAAGACCTGGTCTCGGCGTTCCATGATCATTCCGGCAATGATCGGGCACACGATCGCGGTCCACGACGGTCGCAAGCACATTCCGGTGTTCGTTACCGACGCGATGGTTGGCCACAAGCTCGGTGAATTCGCTCCCACGCGGACCTTCCGAGGCCATGAGAAGGACGACCGCAAGGCGCGCCGTCGCTGAGCGGTTTCGCGTCGACGAAATTCTCCGAACCGAAAGAAGAGAGCTGATCCGATGAGTGTCACGGAGCGGAAGCGGGCGTCCACCCGCCGGCACGCCCTGCTGGGCGGCGCCGAGGGCGCGTTCGCAACAGCGCGGTACGTCCGTATCGCGCCGATGAAGGCTCGCCGCGTGGTCGACATGATCCGCGGTTCGGAAGCGGAAGCGGCGCTGTCCGTACTCAAGTTCTCTCCGCAAGCCGCGGCCGTGACTGTCTCGAAGGTCCTCGAGAGTGCCGTGAGCAACGCGACGACGGTCGAGGGATTGCAGCGCGATTCGCTCGTCGTCACCCAGGCGTTCGTAGACGAGGGCCCGACGCTCAAGCGATTCCGTCCGCGCGCTCAGGGTCGGGCATACCGGATCCGCAAGCGCACAAGTCACATCACGGTGGTCGTCCAGCCCGCCGCGGAAGAGAAGGGAAGGACCCGATAGTGGGACAGAAGGTCAACCCGCACGGGTTCCGGCTGGGTATCACTACCGACTTCAAGAGCCGGTGGTACGCGGACAAGCTCTACAAGGACTACGTCAAGGAAGACGTCGCCATCCGCAAGATGATGACCAAGGGCATGGAGCGGGCCGGTATCTCGCGCGTGGAGATCGAGCGCACCCGAGACCGCGTCCGTGTCGACATCCACACGGCGCGCCCGGGGATCGTCATCGGCCGGCGTGGTGCGGAAGCCGACCGGATCCGTGGTGATCTCGAGCAGCTGACTGGCAAGCAGGTGCAGCTGAACATCCTCGAGGTCAAGAACCCTGAGACGGACGCGCAGCTCGTCGCCCAAGGCGTCGCCGAGCAGCTCGCGAGCCGGGTCTCGTTCCGGCGAGCGATGCGCAAGTCGATGCAGTCGGCGATGAAGGCCGGCGCGAAGGGCATCCGGGTCCAGTGTTCGGGCCGACTCGGTGGCGCGGAAATGAGCCGTTCCGAGTTCTACCGCGAAGGCCGCGTGCCGCTTCACACGTTGCGCGCCAATATCGACTACGGCTTCTACGAGGCCCGGACGACGTTCGGCCGGATCGGCGTCAAAGTCTGGATCTACAAGGGCGATGTCGTGAGCGGCAAGGTCGAGCGCGACGTCCAGCTCCCGGGCCGTGGCGGCCCGCGTCCCACCCGTCCCGGTGCACGAGTTCCGCGGCGGCCACCCGGTCGAGAGGCTGCGCCCGCGCCAGTCGATACGCCTGGGACGCCCGTCGACGCCCCAGCTGAGTCGGCGGCGATCGAGGCGCCGGCAATCGCTACGGCCGAGGTCGCGGCTCCGGTGGCGACGTCCACCGCCACGGCCGCACCGACGACCGAGGCGACTGCATCGAGCGCCCCCACCGGATCGACCGCGGCGGCTGCGGAGCCGACCGCCACCGCTCCCGCGACGGACGCAGTCGGTGACGCCGACGGAACGTCCGCGGCACCCGGAACGGAGAGCTGACGCAATGCTGATTCCACGGCGCGTCAAGCACCGCAAGCAGCACCACCCGAACCGATCGGGAGCGGCCAAGGGCGGCACCCGCGTGACGTTCGGTGAATTCGGATTGATGTCCCTCGAATCCGCGTATGTGACGAACCGCCAGATCGAGGCGGCTCGTATCGCGATGACCCGGCACATCAAGCGCGGCGGCAAGGTCTGGATCAACATCTACCCGGACCGCCCGCTGACGAAGAAGCCGGCCGAGACCCGGATGGGTTCGGGCAAGGGATCGCCGGAATGGTGGATCGCCAACATCAAGCCCGGCCGCGTCATGTTCGAGCTGTCGTACCCGAGCGAGCGGGTAGCGCGCGAGGCCCTGCTGCGCGCCGCCCACAAGCTCCCCATGAAGTGCCGGATCGTGCGACGTGAGGCAGGTGAGCTCGGATGACACTCGACGTCAAAGAGCTGCGCGATACCGAAGAGGACGAGCTCGTGACCAAGCTGAAGGAAGCCAAGGAGGAGCTGTTCAATCTGCGCTTCCAGGCGGCTACCGGCCAGCTGGAGAACCACGGACGGCTCCGTGCCGTTCGCAAAGACATCGCCCGGATCTACACCGTGATGCGCGAGCGCGAGCTCGGAATTACGACACTGCCGGGCGGTACGGCATGAGCGAGAAGGCGGACATGACCGACAGCAGTTCCACTCGAACCCGCGGGTTCCGCAAGACGCGTGAGGGCTTGGTCGTCAGCGGAAAGATGGACAAGACCGTCGTCGTCGCCGTCGAAGACCGCGTGAAGCACGCGCTGTACGGCAAGGTCATCCGCCGCACCAGCAAGTTGAAGGCACACGACGAGCAGAACGAGTGCGGCGTCGGTGACCGTGTCCTTCTCATGGAGTCTCGCCCGCTCAGCGCTACCAAGCGCTGGCGCGTGGTGGAGATCCTCGAGCGGGCGAAGTAACAGGAGACTGACGTGATTCAGCAGGAGTCGCGACTGCGCGTCGCCGACAACACCGGTGCCAAGGAAATCCTCTGCATCCGGGTGCTCGGCGGTTCGGGGCGTCGCTACGCCGGCATCGGCGACGTGATCGTTGCCACCGTGAAGGACGCGATCCCCGGTGGCAACGTGAAGAAGGGCGACGTCGTACGTGCCGTAGTCGTCCGCACCGTCAAGGAGCGCCGACGCCCGGACGGTTCGTACATCCGGTTCGACGAGAACGCTGCCGTACTTCTACGGCCGGACGGCGATCCACGCGGGACGCGGATTTTCGGCCCGGTGGGCCGCGAGCTGCGGGACAAGAAGTTCATGAAGATCATCTCGCTCGCTCCGGAGGTGCTCTGACCATGGCCAGGATGCATGTGAAGAAGGGCGACACGGTCGTCGTCATCAGCGGTAAGGACAAGGGCGTGACGGGCAAAGTGCTCCAGGCCTATCCGAGCAAGCAGCGGGTCCTGGTCGAGGGCGTCAATCGGATCAAGAAGCACGAGAAGATCGGGCAGACATCTCGCGGTGCCAAGACTGGGGGCATCGTCACGCAGGAAGCCTCGATCCACGTCTCCAACGTGATGCCTGTGGTCGACTCCGGCGGTAAGAAGGTCGGCACTCGGGTGGGCTACCGGGTGGACGACAGCGGCAGCAAGGTGCGAGTTGCCCGGCGTGGCGGTGAGGATCTCTGATGAGTACATCCGGTTCGGTGCAGGAGCGCGTCGCACCCAGACTCAAGCAGCGGTATCGCGAGGAGATCGTCCCGGCCCTGCTGGAACAGTTCGGATACGCCAACGTGATGCAGGTCCCGGGCGTGACGAAGGTCGTCGTCAACATGGGGGTCGGCGAGGCAGCGCGCGACGCCAAGCTGATCGATGGCGCAGTTCGGGACCTTGCCGCGATCACCGGTCAGAAGCCGTCCATCACCAAGGCCCGCCAGTCGATCGCCCAGTTCAAGCTCCGTGAGGGAATGCCTATCGGCACACATGCGACCTTGCGTGGCGATCGCATGTGGGAGTTTCTCGATCGCCTGCTCGCAACGGCGCTCCCGAGAATTCGCGACTTCCGTGGCCTGAGCCCGAGCCAGTTCGACGGTCGGGGCAATTACACCTTCGGCTTGACCGAGCAGAGCGTGTTCCACGAGATCGACCCCGACAAGGTCGATCGGGTGCGGGGCATGGACATCACGGTCGTGACCACCGCGATGAACGACGACGAAGGGCGCGCTCTACTGACGCGTCTCGGCTTTCCTTTCAAGGAGTCCTGACCGTGGCTAAGAAGGCGCTGATCAACAAGGCGGCGCGGAAGCCGAAGTTTGCCGTCCGCGGGTACACCAGGTGCAGCCGGTGCGGCCGGCCCCACTCGGTCTACCGCAAGTTCGGGCTTTGCCGGATCTGCATCCGCGAGATGGCACACCGCGGCGAGCTTCCCGGGATCACGAAGAGCAGTTGGTAACCGAGCTACGACGAAGGTCCGCTCCGCGCCCGCGGATGGAAACCACGCCGAGAAGGGCCTCAGGCCGACCATGACCATGACCGACCCGATCGCCGACATGCTCACCCGCGTGCGGAACGCCAATCAGGCGTACCACGAAGTGGTGTCCATGCCGTCGAGCAACCTCAAGGCAAAGATCGCCGAGATTCTCCGCCAGGAGGGCTACATCGCAGGCTGGCGCGTCGAGGACAACGTCGACGCCGTCGGTCGGACCCTGGTGCTCGATCTCAAGTACGGCCCGAACCGGGAGCGTTCTATCGCGGGAGTGCGCCGGGTGTCGAAGCCGGGCCTGCGCGTGTACGCGAAGTCGACCGGTCTGCCCAAGGTTCTCGGTGGCCTGGGCGTCGCGATCATCTCGACATCCACTGGCCTGCTGACCGATCGGCAAGCCGCGAAACAGGGCGTGGGCGGGGAAGTCCTCGCCTACGTCTGGTAAAGGGAGGCTGAGAGCATGTCGCGCATCGGACGCATGCCGATCGCCGTCCCCAGCGGCGTGGATGTCGCAATCGACGGTCAGGATGTGACGGTCAAGGGCCCGAAAGGGCAGCTGGCGCTCACCGTCGTCGAACCGATCGCCGTGGACCGCGCCGACGACGGAACGTTGGCGGTGACGCGGCCGGACGACGAGCGTTACAACCGGTCGCTGCACGGTCTTACGCGCACCCTCATAGCGAACATGGTGACCGGAGTCACCAGCGGGTTCTCCAAGTCGCTCGAAATCGTCGGCGTCGGGTACCGGGTGCAACCCAAGGGCGCAGGCCTGGAGTTCGCACTCGGCTACAGCCACTCGATTCAGGTCGATCCGCCAGACGGCATCAGTTTCACCGTCGAGAGTCCGACCCGGCTCACGGTGAACGGGATCGACAAGCAGAAGGTCGGGGAAGTCGCGGCCAACATCCGCAAGCTTCGCAAGCCCGAGCCGTACAAGGGCAAGGGCATTCGCTACTCGGGTGAGGTCGTACGTCGCAAGGTCGGAAAGGCTGGGAAGTAGCCATGGCTGTCGGTGTAAAGCTTTCCGGCACGAAGACATCGGCGCGGACGATCGGCCGAAAGCGCCGTCACCTGCGCGTGCGCAAGAAGGTGACCGGAACGGCGGCCCGGCCACGTCTCGTGGTCAGCCGGTCGGCTCGGCACGTTTTCGTCCAGGTCGTCGACGATCGCGCGGGACACACTCTGGCGTCGGCTTCGTCGATGGAAGCGGACGTACGTGCCGCTGGTGTGGACAAGACCGGCCAGGCACGGCGGGTCGGCGCGCTGATCGCCGAGCGCGCCAAGGCTGCCGGTGTCTCGGCCGCCGTGTTCGATCGTGGCGGCAACCGCTACCACGGTCGGGTAGCGGCGATCGCCGACGGCGCCCGCGAGGGTGGGCTCACGCTGTGAAGCTTCGATCTGACTCCCCGCCGACTCTCGTGTTCGCGATGATTGGGAAGGACCTGTAATGGCTGGACCGCAGCGCCGCGGGACTGGTGCTGGCGCCGGCGACCGCCGTGACGGACGTCGCGACGGACGTCGGGACGCCGGACCCGAGAAGAGCGCCTACGTAGAGCGCGTGGTGGCGATCAACCGTGTGGCGAAGGTCGTCAAGGGCGGTCGGCGCTTCAGCTTCACCGCCCTGGTCGTCGTCGGAGACGGCGACGGCACCGTCGGTGTCGGCTACGGCAAGGCCAAGGAAGTTCCGGCCGCCATCGCCAAGGGTGTCGAGGAGGCCAAGAAGTCGTTCTTCAAGGTTCCGCGCATCCTCGGAACAATCCCCCACCCTGTCCAGGGCGAGAAGGCAGCAGGTGTCGTCCTGTTGCGTCCCGCATCCCCAGGTACCGGCGTGATCGCCGGTGGTCCGGTGCGCGCGGTCCTCGAATGCGCCGGCATACACGACGTGCTCAGCAAGTCACTCGGGTCCGACAACGCGATCAACGTCGTCCACGCCACGGTTGCTGCGCTGCGCGGGCTCGAGCATCCCGAAGCGGTCGCAGCTCGCCGTGGCCTCTCGGTCGAGGACGTGACCCCGCCGGCACTCTTGCGTGCACGCGCGTCGGGCGGTGCGTCCTGATGGGTCGGTTGAAGGTCACGCAGACGCGCTCGCCGATCGGCGGGACGCGCGTTCAGCGCGAGACGCTTCGGTCGCTGGGGCTGAAGCGGTTGCACGACGTCGTGGTCAAGGAGGACCGGCCTGAGATCCGAGGCATGGTCCAGGCCGTCACGCACATGGTCACGGTCGAGGAGGTCGACTAACTCATGACGCTCAAGGTTCACCACCTGCGCCCGGCGCCCGGCGCCAAGACCGCCAAGACGCGGGTCGGTCGTGGCGAGGGCTCGAAGGGTAAGACGGCCGGTCGTGGCACGAAAGGGTCGAAGGCTCGCGGACAGGTGCCTGCCCGGTTCGAGGGCGGTCAGATGCCGCTCCACATGCGGCTGCCCAAGCTCAAGGGCTTCACGAACCCGTTCCGCGTCGAGTTTCAGGTCGTCAACCTCGCGAGGTTGGCCGAGCTGTACCCGGACGGCGGGGAGGTCACGATCACCGATCTGGCCGAACGCGGAGCCGTGCGCAAGGGTCAGCCGGTGAAGATCCTCGGGAACGGGGAGGTCAGCAAGGGTCTGCGGGTGAGCGCGAACGCGTTCTCGACCACGGCTCGGGAGAAGATCGTCGCAGCCGGGGGAACTGCCACCGAGCTGTAAGACTCGCTTCGCGTCGTCTTTGGTACCGCCTGAGCCGGCGGTCACTTACCCTGAGATTCCGTACACAGCGACCCTCCGCGGTGCCGACACCGGTACAGCGGAGTGCCCAGCAGGAGGCACAGTGCTCAGCGCGTTCGCCCAGGCGTTCCGGACCCCGGACCTGCGCCGAAAGCTGCTGTTCACGCTCTTCGTGATCGTGCTGTTCCGGTTGGGCTCGCAGATCCCGACTCCCGGAGTCTCATACCAGAACGTCAACACCTGCATCCAAGCCACCAAGAACAACTCGCTCTACGGCCTGATCAACCTCTTCAGCGGCGGCGCGCTGCTGCAGTTGTCGATCTTCGCGCTCGGCATCATGCCGTATATCACGTCGAGCATCATCGTCCAGTTGTTGACGGTGGTGATCCCGCGTTTCGAGGCGCTCAAGCAGGAGGGCCAGGCCGGGCAGGCGAAGCTCACGCAGTACACGCGCTACCTGACCGTCGGCCTCGCCGTGCTGCAGTCCACCGCGCTGATCGCCGTCGCGCGCCAGCCGGGTCGGCTGTTCCAGAACTGCACCGAGCAGATCATCCCGAACCAGAAGCTCTGGGTCATCGTCAGCATGGTGCTCACGATGACAGCCGGCACCGCGGTCATCATGTGGCTCGCTGAGCTCATCACCGACCGCGGTATCGGCAACGGAATGTCGCTGCTGATCTTCACCTCGATCATCGCCCAGTTCCCGACTTCGATCTGGGCGATCTACCAGAGCAAGGGTGGCTTCACCTTCGGCGTGGTCCTGGCCGTGGGGTTGGTGTTGGTGACCCTTGTCGTCTTCATGGAGCAGGCTCAACGACGAATACCGGTCCAATACGCGAAACGCATGGTGGGCCGGAAGATGTACGGCGGATCGTCCACGTACATACCGCTCAAGGTCAACATGGCCGGCGTCATCCCGGTGATTTTCGCTTCGTCGTTGCTGTACTTGCCGACGCTCGCGGTGAACCTGTTCAGTGATCCCAACAACCCGTCGGGCTGGGCGTCGTGGATCGATACGAACTTCGTCCGCAACGGTGGCGCGCACCCGGTCTACATCGCGGTGTACTTCGGGTTGATCATGTTCTTCACGTACTTCTACGTGGCGATCACGTTCAACCCCGAAGAAGTGTCCGACAACATGAAGAAGTACGGCGGCTTCATCCCTGGCATTCGTGCCGGTCGACCGACCGCGGAATACCTCGACTACGTCCTGACGAGATTGACCTTCCCGGGCTCGATCTACCTGGCGATCATCGCGATCCTCCCGATCATCGCGCTCGCACTGCTCAGCGCGAGCGGGCAGTTCCCGTTCGGTGGCACCAGCATTCTGATCATGGTCGGGGTGGGCCTCGATACCGTGAAGCAAATCGAGAGCCAGTTGCAGCAGCGCAACTATGAAGGCTTCCTTCGCTGATGCGGCTCTTGTTGCTTGGCCCGCCGGGTGCGGGCAAGGGGACGCAGGCCTCGATCCTTGCCGCCAAGTTCGGCGTGCCCAGCATCTCGACGGGGGACATTTTCCGCGCCAACGTGAACGCTGGAACCCTGCTAGGCAACCGGGCTCGCGCCTTCATGGATCGCGGCGAGTACGTGCCGGACGGGATCACGAATGAAATGGTGCGCGAACGGCTCGCCGAAGCCGATGCCGCAGCCGGGTTCCTCCTCGACGGTTACCCGCGCACAGTTGACCAAGTGCGGGTCCTGGACGAGTTGATGGGCGAGAGCGGCCAGCACCTGTGCTCGGTTCTTCAACTCGTCGTTCCGGAGCAGGATCTCGTCGAGCGCTTGCTCAAGCGCGGTGCCGACCAGGGTCGAAGCGACGACACCGTGGATGTCATCAGGCAGCGGCTTGCGCTCTACGCCAGCCAGACTGAGCCGTTGGCGAGCGTCTACGCGGATCGCGGGCTTCTGGCGGTCGTAGATGGCCGCGGGTCCGTCGATGACGTGACCGCGCGATTGATCGAGCAAGCGGCTGAGCACGCGGGGACTTGCAGCACCGACGGCGTGGGCTGACCCGTGTTCCGCGGACGGGATCACATCCAGGTCAAGTCACCGGAGCAGATCGAACTGATGCGTGTCGCCGGTCTCGTGGTCGGCGGCGCGCTGGAAATGCTCAGCAACTCCATCCGCGACGGCATGAGCACCGCAGATCTCGACGCACTCGCCGAGGAGTACATCCGGGATCAGGGCGCCACGCCTTCGTTCCTCGGCTACCAGGGGTTCCCCGCGACGCTGTGCGTTTCGGTAAACGACGAGATCGTCCACGGGATCCCGGGCCCGCGGCTTGTGCACAACGGCGACCTGGTCTCGATCGACTGCGGCGCGATCGTCGACGGGTGGCACGGCGACGCGGCAATCACCGTTGCCCTCGGCGAGGTCACACCGGCCGATTCCGAGCTCATTCGGGTCACCGAGGAAGCGCTCTGGCGAGGCCTCGCAGCAGCCCGGGTCGGCGCTCGCCTCTCGGACATTTCGCATGCGGTCGAAGCGTCGGTCAGGGCCGCCGGTACTTACGGCTTGGTGGAGGAGTACGTCGGCCACGGCATCGGCACGGAGATGCACATGGACCCTCAGGTGCCGAATCTCGGACCGCCCGGGCGAGGACCCCGGCTGGTGGCCGGGATGGCACTCGCCGTCGAGCCGATGGTCAACCTCGGCGGCCGCCACACCAGACTCCTGGACGACGACTGGACGGTCGTGACCGCCGACGGAGCTCGCTCCGCCCACTTCGAGCACACAGTGGCCATCACCGAGCGCGGTCCGTGGGTTCTGACCGCGCTCGACGGCGGGCTGGCCAAGCTGTCGGCGCTCTCGAGCGCCGCGGCTCCCCGAGGCGCGTCCGTGGCCCGGGAGTAGCCCCCTGCTCGGTTTCCCAGCGGCCTCTCGGGTGCCGTAGGATGGACCGTCGGTCCCATGTGGGCCCGTTTGAGCGTGCCCGCGGCTAGGGAGGACACTCCCGGCGCGTGACGAACGGACCTGCTCCAGCCAGAACGATTCGTGCGTAGCCTGTCCGGCTTCGCACGGCCCGTTCGCGAAGAGTGTCCAATCACGTCCGTCCAAGATCGGTACAAGCCGGTCCGAGACGGCACAGAGCCACGACGAGAGACTGCGGAGTACATGGCTAAGAAGGACGGTGTTCTCGAACTCGAGGGCACAGTGGTCGAGTCGCTTCCGAACGCCATGTTCCGGGTCGAGCTCGAGAACGGCCACAAGGTTCTCGCGCACATCAGCGGCAAGATGCGCCAGCACTACATCCGGATCCTCCCCGAGGACCGCGTGGTGGTGGAGCTCTCGCCGTACGACCTGTCCCGCGGTCGCATCGTCTACCGCTACAAGTGAACCCGCCCAACCGTTCGGAGAGATCATGAAGGTCAAGCCGAGCGTCAAGCCGATGTGCGACAAGTGCAAAGTGATCCGCCGTCACGGCCGGGTCATGGTGATCTGCGAGAACCTGCGCCACAAGCAGCGCCAGGGCTGATCGAAGACCACGGGCACCCAGCACGAGGTGGCGCGCGCCGCGAGGCGCGCGAGTGACGTCCAGCAAGCAGAAGAACAGAACCAGCCAAGCAGGGCACGACCCACGCCCGCTCGGATCCTCGAGCGAGTCAACCCCCGGCACGGAGGCCGGGGCCGGTTCAACGGGTGGACCGGACGGGTCGGGCGAAACCTCCGCGCACACGAAAGGTACGGACCCGAATGGCTCGTCTGGTTGGAGTCGACCTCCCCCGGGAGAAGCGGCTCGAGGTTGCCCTCACCTACATCTACGGCGTCGGGCGGACGCGAGCGCGCGAGACGCTCGCCGCCACTGGCGTCAACCCCGACATCCGCGTCCGCGACCTCGGTGACGAGGACCTGGTCAAGCTTCGCGACTGGCTCGAGGCGTCCTACAAAGTCGAGGGTGACCTGCGCCGAGAGGTTGCGGCCGACATCCGGCGCAAGGTCGAGATCGGCTGCTACCAGGGCCTTCGGCACCGCCGCGGGCTACCCGTCCACGGTCAGCGCACCCACACCAACGCGCGCACCCGCAAGGGACCGCGCCGAGCCATCGCCGGCAAGAAGAAGGTCGGCAAGAAGTAGTAGTCCGCCCGGTCCCGCCGACCCGACGGACCGATCACCTCACCAGGAGCTTTTGCCTCATGCCTCCAAAGAGCCGAACGGCTGCCAAGAAGGTGCGCCGCAAGGAGAAGAAGAACGTGGCCCACGGCCACGCTCACATCAAGAGCACGTTCAACAACACGATCATCTCGATCACCGACCCCAGCGGTGCCGTGATCGCCTGGGCCTCCTCCGGTCAGGTGGGCTTCAAGGGTTCCCGCAAGTCGACCCCGTTCGCCGCCCAGATGGCGGCCGAGGCTGCGGCTCGCCGGGCCATGGAGCACGGAATGCGCAAGGTCGACGTCTTCGTCAAGGGACCGGGCTCGGGCCGGGAAACGGCCATTCGGTCGCTGTCCGCGGCCGGCCTGGAGGTCGGTTCCATCCAGGATGTGACCCCGGTCCCGCACAACGGGTGCCGTCCGCCCAAGCGCCGCCGGGTCTGACGGCCGACATGACGATCGACGTGACGACGCGAACCGAAAGAGGAGACTGAACGAGATGGCCCGCTACACCGGACCTGACTGCAAGCGGTGCCGCCGCGAGAAGATGAAACTCTTCCTCAAGGGCTCCAAATGCGATTCGCCCAAGTGCCCGATGGAGATCCGTCCCTACCCTCCGGGCGAGCACGGCCGCGGTCGTACCAAGGACAGCGAGTACCTGCTGCAGAAGCGTGAGAAGCAGAAGTGCGCGCGGATCTACGGCGTCCTCGAGAAGCAGTTCCGCGGGTACTACGAGGAAGCTGTCCGCAAGCCCGGCAAGACCGGTGAGAACCTGCTGGTCATCCTCGAGACTCGCCTCGACAACGTGGTCTACCGCGCCGGCTTCGGCAAGTCCCGCGACATGGCCCGCCAGATCGTTCGTCACGGCCACATCACGGTGAACGGCCGCAAGGTGGACATCCCGTCGTACCGGGTGTCGCCGAGTGACATCGTCGAGGTTCGACCGTCGTCGTGGGAGCTGACGCCGTTCGTGGTCGCCCGCGCCGAGGCCGGCGAGCGGACCGTCCCGGCCTGGCTCGAGGTCATTCCCGGTCGGATGCGTGTTCTCGTGCACAGCATGCCGGCCCGTCAGGTCATCGACACCCAGGTCACTGAGCAGCTGATCGTCGAGCTCTACTCGAAGTAATCGTCGGTCGGCGGGCGCGAGAGCTCCTGCCGGTTGGCGAGCCCATTCGTCGGCGTCAAATAGCGGGCGCCCGACTCAGGAGGAACACCTTGCTCATCGCCCAACGTCCAACCCTCGCCGAAGAGGTCGTAGACGACAACCGCTCCCGGTTCGTCATCGAGCCGCTCGAGCCCGGTTTCGGCTACACCCTCGGCAACTCAATTCGCCGCACGCTCCTGTCTTCAATTCCGGGAGCTGCGGTTACGTCGATCCGGATCGACGGCGTGCTGCACGAATTCACGACCGTGCCCGGCGTCAAGGAAGACGTCACCGATCTCATCCTGAACATCAAGGAGCTGGTCGTCAGCTCCGAGCACGACGAGCCCGTCGTGATGTATCTGCGTAAGCAGGGCCCCGGCACTGTGACGGCAGGGGACATCGCGCCGCCGGCCGGAGTCGAGGTGCACAACCCCGAACTGGCACTCGCGACACTCAACGGCAAAGGCAAGCTCGAGATCGAGCTCACGGTCGAGCGCGGCCGCGGTTACGTGTCCGCCGCCCAGAACAAGCAGGTGGGTCAGGAGATCGGTCGGATTCCGGTGGACTCGATCTATTCGCCGGTCCTGCGCGTCACGTACAAGGTCGAGGCGACCCGCGTCGAGCAGCGCACCGACTTCGACCGCCTGATCGTGGACGTCGAGAGCAAGCCCTCGATGCGTCCGCGTGACGCGGTAGCCAGCGCCGGCAAAACCCTCGTCGAGCTCTTCGGTCTGTTCCGCGAGCTGAACATCGACGCCGAGGGCATCGACATGGGGCCGTCGCCCACCGACGCGGCGCTTGCCGCCGATCTGGCGCTCCCGATCGAGGATCTCGAGCTGACCGTTCGGTCGTACAACTGCCTGAAGCGGGAAGGCATCCACAGTGTCGGAGAGCTGGTCTCGCGCAGCGAGGCGGATCTCCTCGACATTCGCAACTTCGGTGCGAAGTCGATCGACGAGGTGAAAGCCAAGCTTCAGACCATGGGTCTGGCGCTCAAGGACAGCCCTCCCGGCTTCGACCCCGGACTGGCCGTCGACCACTACGGCGCCGACGACGACGACTACGCCGTCTTCGCCGAGGACGAGCAGCTCTGATCTATCGCGGGGGCGCCTTCGGGCGTCCCCGCGCTCGCGCCATCCGAGCCAGACCGCACCGACCAGGAGAAAGACACGATGCCCACGCCCACCAAGGGCCCTCGCCTCGGCGGCGGCCCGGCCCACGAGCGGCTCATACTGGCCAACCTCGCCACGTCGCTGTTCGAACACGGCCGGATTACGACGACCGAGGCTAAGGCGCGTCGCCTGCGCCCGATGGCCGAGCGTCTGATCACCAAGGCCAAGCGTGGCGATCTGCACGCCCGCCGTCAGGTTCTGTCGGTGATCCGGGACAAGGGCGTGGTGCACGTGCTGTTCACCGAGATCGGACCTCGTTTCGACAGCCGCCACGGCGGCTACACCCGCATCACCAAGCTGGGCCCGCGCAAGGGCGACAACGCTCCGATGGCCGTGATCGAGCTGGTCGAAGCGCTTACGGTCGCCCAGACCGCGGTCGGTGAGGCCGAGGCGGCCACGAAGCGGGCAGCGAAGACGCCCGCCAAGCGGTCTGCTGGGCGGACCACTCCAGCTGACACCGGCACGTCGGACACCTCGGACGCCGTCGCGCAGGACGAGGCGGAGTCGGCTGATGCCGAAGCGGCTGCCACTGATTCGGCGGGCGCCGACGCGACCGACGTCGAGTCCGACGAAGCGGCCGGCTCGAAAGAAGCTGCTGTCGTCGATGAGGAGGAGCCGGCCGAAGCGGACGCAACAGCCGAGGCCTCCGCGGAATCGGCCGACCCGGACGCCGACGATGAGGCCAGCGCTGAGAAGGACAAGTCCGAGAGCTGATCGCGGTTGTCCTCAGACCGACACACGAACGAGCCCGTCATCCCTGTCGTGGATGGCGGGCTCGTCCGCGTACGTATCGATCTGGCCTATGAGGGGACCGATTTCTCGGGCTGGGCAAGCCAACCCGGGCTCCGCACCGTCCAGAGCACTCTCGAGGAGGCATTGGCGACGGTGCTGCGGCTCGACAGTCGGGCTCCGTTGACGGTGGCCGGCCGAACCGACGCCGGCGTTCACGCGCGAGGGCAAGTCGCGCACGCGGACGTCCCGCTTCCGGCGTGGAAGTCCCAGCCCGAGCTCGGCGCGCTGCTCGACCGGCGGCTCCCTCCAGACGTTCGGGTCCAGTCGGTCACGGCCGCGCCTGACGGCTTCGATGCTCGGTTCTCGGCGCTCTCCAGGAACTATGCCTACCGGATCAGCCACGGGCCGACCGGTCCCGATCCCCTCACGCGCCGGTTCGTCTGGTGGCATCGACGGCCGTTGAGCGCGGCACGAATGAACGATGCTTCGGCCGCTCTCGTCGGCCTGAACGATTTCGCCGCGTTCTGCCGGCATCGGCCGGGTGGCAGCACGGTTCGTACCCTCTTGGGGCTGTCCTGGCGCGATGATTCCGACGGCTTGCTCGTAGGCACCTTCGAGGCTGACGCGTTCTGCCACTCGATGGTGCGCTCGCTCGTCGGATGCCTGGTGCCCGTGGGGGAGGGGCGGCGGCCCGTCGATTGGCCCGCGGACGTTCTTTCCGCACTCGTCCGCGACCCCGCCGTCAATGTTGCACCGCCGCACGGTCTCACCCTGGAGGCGGTCCGGTACCCGACGGACCACGAGATGGCTCAGCGTGCGTCCCAGACCCGGCGCCCGCGTCGGTCAGACTGAGGCGAGCCAGAACGTCGTCCAGCTTCAGGCGCCGTGCTCGCCGTCACGCCATCGTCTGAACCCGAGCTTCGTGAGGAACGCATGCGCATCGTGGTCGCTCTGGGTGGCAATGCCCTGCAGCGGCGGGGCGAGGCGATGACAGTCCAGAACCAGCGGGTGAATGTGCGGCAAGCGTGCCGGGCGCTTGCCCCGCTGGCCCTGGAGCACGAGTTGGTGATCAGCCACGGCAACGGGCCCCAAGTGGGCCTCCTCGCACTCCAGGCCGCCGCCTACTCCGACTCCGAGCCCTATCCGTTCGATGTCCTAGGAGCCCAGACGGAGGGGATGATCGGCTACCTGATCGAGCAGGAGCTCGGCAATCTGCTTCCTTTCGACAAGCCGCTGGCCACCGTGCTCACGATGGTCGAGGTCGACCCTGACGATCCCGCATTCGGCGATCCGACCAAGTTCGTGGGCCCGGTGTTCACCGCGGATGAAGCACGAAGCCAGGCAGCGCTCAAGCGCTGGACGGTCAAACAGGACGGTACGGGCTGGCGCCGGGTCGTTCCTTCCCCACTGCCGCAACGGATCTTCGAGATGCGGCCGGTGTCCTGGCTGCTCGAGCGGGGGTGCGTCGTCGTGTGCACCGGCGGTGGGGGCATACCGACGATGTACGAGCCAGGAACCCGCCGTCTGATCGGAGTCGACGCGGTCATCGACAAGGATCGGTCCAGCGCGGTGCTCGCGGCGAACCTCGAAGCCGACCAGTTGGTGATCGTGACGGACGCCGACGCCGTCTACCTGGACTGGGGTACGCCTCGCCAGCGAGCGATCGCCAGCGCCGGCCCCGCAGATCTTGCCGGGCTGCACTTCCCGGCTGGCTCGATGGGCCCCAAGGTGGAGGCGGCCTGCGCCTTCGTCAGCGACACCGGCCGCGAAGCCGTGATCGGCGCCATGGAGGACTTGCAGGAACTGGTTGCCGGCGGCGCCGGTACGCGCGTGTCGATGACCGGTAGCGGCCTGGTCTTTCGCTGACCCCGGCTCACGCTGGCCCAGGACCTCCCAGACGAAATGAATGTGCGGTTCGCGCTCTCGCCCGGGACACTGTCGATTCGTGGGTCATATCGACGTGGGCGCTGTCGGGTACGTGCTGCCGGACGGTCGCGAGCTGTTCGCCAACGTTTCGTTCCGGGTTGCCGAGCAGCACAGGGTCGCTCTGGTCGGTGCCAACGGTGCGGGCAAGACGACGTTGCTGCGCATCGTTGCAGGCGACATCCCAGCGCAGACCGGCACCGTCGTACGGAGCGGCGGGCTCGGGGTCATGCGGCAGTTCGTGGGATCGGTCCGGGATTCGTCGAGCGTGCGCGACCTCCTCGTCTCGGTAGCCCCGCCACGGATCCGCGCGGCCGCTGAAGCGCTCGACGCGGCTGAGCTGGCGATGATGGGACGCGACGACACCCAGGCACAGATGCGCTACGCGACCACACTCGCGGACTGGGGGGACGCCGGTGGGTACGAGGCTGAGGTGACCTGGGACATCTGCTGCTTCCAGGCGCTGGGTACCCCGTGGGATCGGGCGCGCTGGCGAGAGGTCCGGACGCTGTCCGGAGGAGAGCAGAAGCGACTGGTGTTGGAGGCATTGCTTCGCGGCCCGGACCAGGTCCTGCTTCTCGACGAGCCGGACAACTATCTCGACGTGCCGGCGAAGCGCTGGCTCGAAGGGGCGCTCGTCGAGTCAGGGAAAACCATCCTGTTCGTGAGCCACGACCGCGAGTTGCTCGCCCAAACCGCGACGAAGGTCGTGACCGTCGAAGGCGGGACCGCGTGGACCCACGGCGGCGGCTTTTCGAGTTACCACGAAGCGCGGTTGGCTCGGCACGACCGGCTGGACGAGATGCTCACGCGCTGGGAAGAGGAACACGAACGACTCAAAGCTTTGCTGCGGACGCTGCAACAGCAGGCAGCGAACTCGGATGCGATGGCGAGCCGTTATCGCGCGATGCAGACCCGGGTGCGGAAGTTCGAGGAGGTCGGGCCGCCGGAGGCGCCGCCGAGGCCGCAGAACGTTCGGATGCGGTTGGGCGGGGGCCGAACCGGCGTACGAGTCGTCACCTGCGGGCAGTTGGAGCTCAGCGGGTTGATGCAGCCGTTCGACAGCGAGATCTTCTTCGGCGAGCGGGTAGCCGTCCTCGGTAGCAACGGGTCGGGTAAATCCCATTTCCTGCGCCTGCTGGCCGGTGGCGACGTCGCCCACACCGGCATATGGAAGCTGGGAGCCAGAGTCGTGCCCGGCTACTTCGCTCAGACACACGAGCACCCCGAGATGACCGATCGAGCGCTGCTTGAGCTCCTCTGGGAGCACCGGGCCCTGTCGCGGGGTCCGGCGATCTCGGCGCTCCGGCGGTACGAGCTCGACGACGCCGCTGAGCAGACGTTCGGAACTCTGTCCGGCGGTCAGCAGGCGCGCTTCCAGATCCTTGTGCTCGAGTTGGGCGGAGCGACGATGCTTCTGCTCGACGAGCCGACGGACAATCTCGACTTGGCGAGTGCGGAGGCTCTCGAAGACGCGCTGGAGACTTATCAGGGCACCGTCATCGCGGTCACCCACGACCGATGGTTCGCACGTGGATTTGATCGGTACTTGGTGTTCGGGGCGGACGGGCGCGTGTACGAGGCCGCTGAGCCGGTCTGGGACGAGGGGCGGGTCGACCGCGTTCGATGAGAGCCTGCGGCGCCGCCGGGCCAAGGCCTCCTTTTGACCCCCTCCGGGGTCCATGGGTACCCTGACAAGTCGCTGTGCCGGGGAGGGCAACCCTTCCAGTGGCGGCGACGGTGGCGCCCGCGGGGCGCGGCTACGACCCAGAGCGACGAGAAGGCCTACCAGCGTGCGCACGTACAGCCCCAAGCCAGGCGACGTCCAGCGGCAGTGGTACGTCATCGACGCCTCGGACGTGGTTCTCGGTCGGTTGGCCACGACCATTGCCACGCTTCTGCGCGGCAAGCACAAGGCGCAGTTCGCGCCGCACATGGATGTCGGAGACTTCGTCATCGTGGTCAACGCGGACAAGGTCGTGTTGACCGGGTCCAAGGCCCAGCAGAAGCTCGATTACCGCCACTCCGGATTTCCCGGCGGCCTTCGCGCTACCTCGTACACCGAGTTGCTGGCCAGCAACCCCCGGCGGGCGGTCGAGAAGGCCGTGAAGGGGATGCTCCCCCACAACAAGCTCAGCCGGGCTCAGATCACCAAGCTCAAGGTCTACGCCGGACCGGACCATCCGCACCGGGCCCAGGCGCCGACTCCGTACGAGATCCGCCAGGTCGCGCAGTAGGCCACGGCGACCCAATGACCCTGCGAGAGGAACCGTGGCTGTGACCGAAACTGTCCTGGAGCCGACGATCGAGCCTGACGACTCCGAGCTCGACGTGCCCGAGGGGGACGCCGACGGCAGCTACACGTCCCAGACGGCTCCCGCCCCTGTCGTCCGCGAAATCGTCACCCGCCCGGCGGGTGCGACCGGTCGGCGCAAGGAAGCGATCGCCCGAGTCCGGATCGTGCCAGGTACCGGCCGCTGGAGCCTGAACGGCCGCGCGCTCGACGTCTACTTTCCCAACAAGGTTCACCAGCAACTGGTGAACGACCCGTTCAAGATTCTCGACCTCGAGGGCCGGTACGACGTGATCGCCCGCATCTCCGGCGGCGGCGTCTCCGGGCAGGCCGGCGCCTTGCGCCTCGGCATCGCTCGCGCTCTGAACGAGATCGATCCGGAGCAAAACCGCCCGCCGTTGAAGAAGGCCGGCTTCCTGACTCGCGACGCGCGTGCGACCGAGCGCAAGAAGTACGGCCTCAAGAAGGCTCGCAAGGCGCCGCAGTACAGCAAGCGGTAACGGCGAGCTGCGCCGATGCCGACGGGACGCTATTTCGGGACCGACGGAGTTCGGGGCCTGGCGAACGGTGATGTCACAGCTGAGCTTGCGCTCGACCTGGCCGCCGCCGCTGCGCACGTGCTCGGCGACGCCGGCGAGTTCGCCGGTCACCGGCCGGTTGCGGTCGTCGGCCGGGACGGTCGTGCGTCCGGCGAATTCCTGTCAGCGGCCGTCGTCGCTGGGCTGGCCAGTGCCGGCGTCGACGTATTCGATGCCGGAGTCATACCGACGCCGGCCGTCGCCTATCTGACCGCAGCGACCGGCGCCGACCTCGGCGTCGTACTGTCCGCGTCGCACAACCCGATGCCGGACAACGGCGTCAAGTTCTTCGCGCGCGGCGGGGTGAAGCTCGATGACACCGTCGAACTCGCCGTCGAGGCCCGGCTGGGTGAGCCGTGGCAGCGGCCGACGGGCGAGCACGTGGGCCGCATACGGACGCTGGACGGGGCAACGACCCGCTACGTCGAACATCTGGTCGCCACGGTGCCCGGCCGCTTGGACGGCCTCAAGGTCGTCGTCGACTGTGCCAACGGGGCCGCTTCCGTCGCCTCGCCCGAAGCGCTCCGCCGCGCCGGGGCAGAAGTCATCGCGCTCTCGGCCGAGCCCGACGGTTTGAACATCAACGACAAATGCGGATCGACCCACATCGACGCTCTGGTGTCGGCCGTCATCGCCTCCGGGGCGGACGCGGGTATTGCACACGATGGCGACGCGGACCGTTGCCTCGCCGTCGACGCGAGCGGCCAGATCGTGGACGGGGACCAGATCCTGGCTGTCCTTGCGTTGGCGATGAAGTCGGCCGGAACGCTGGCGCAGGACACGGTCGTCGCGACCGTCATGTCCAACCTCGGGTTCAAGTTGGCGATGCAGAGCCACGGCGTCGCCGTCGTCGAATCCGCTGTCGGAGACCGGTACGTACTCGAGGCCATGAAGGACGGCGGGTTCGTCCTGGGTGGCGAGCAGTCCGGCCACGTCGTGATGCTCGCTCATGCGACTACCGGTGACGGAACCCTGACTGCCCTGCATCTCCTGTCCACCATGGTTTCGACCGGCAAAAGCCTGGGCGAGCTCGCTTCGGTGGTCGAACGGCTCCCGCAGGTTCTCGTGAACGTCACGGGGGTGGACAAGAGCCGGGTCGACTCGAGCGAGCCACTGGCCGCCGCGGTCGCCCTCGCCCAAGCCGAGCTGGGCGAGCGGGGCCGTGTTCTGCTGCGCCCCAGCGGCACAGAGCAGTTGGTCCGGGTCATGGTCGAGGCACCGTCGGCCGAGCAGGCCGACGCGATCGCGGCTCGACTTGCTGGCGAGGTCCGAGCGGCGCTCAGCTAGCCCCGGCCAGCGGCTACGCGGCGCAAGCCGCGCCCGCACGTACCCTTGAGCCCATGTGCGGCATCGTGGGGTACGTCGGGTCGAAGTCGGCGCAGGACGTGGTCGTCGAGGGACTCCGCAGGCTGGAGTACCGCGGCTACGACTCTGCGGGCGTCGCGGTCCTCGCAGGCTCCGAGCTGGCGACACGCAAGCGCGCCGGAAAGCTGGCCAACCTGGAGGAGATGCTCCTGGACAGCCCGCTGCCCGAGAGCGGCGTCGGAATGGGTCACACGCGGTGGGCAACCCACGGCGCGCCCACCGACCGCAACGCGCACCCGCACGTCGACGACCGCGAGCGGGTGGCCGTCATCCACAACGGGATCATCGAAAACTTCGCCGCGCTGCGCGCCGAGATCGAGGCGGCCGGGATCGATCTGCGTTCCGACACGGACACCGAGGTCGTCGCCCATCTGCTGGCCGACGAATACGAGCCCGCGGGGAGAGATCTGGCCGAAGCGATGCGCCGGGTGTGCCGCCGGCTGGACGGCGCGTTCACGTTGCTGGCGATGCACGCGGACAGCCCGGACGTCATCATCGGTGCGCGGCGCAACTCGCCCCTGGTCGTCGGCGTCGGAGAGGGCGAGAACTTCCTCGGCAGTGACGTCGCGGCATTCATCGCCCACACCCGCGAGGCCATCGAACTGGGTCAGGACCAAATCGTCGAACTGCGTAGCGACTCCGTCACCGTCACCGGCTTCGACGGCCAAGCCGCCGATGTGCGCCCGTATCACGTCGATTGGGACGTCAGCGCGGCCGAGAAGGGCGGCTACGAGCACTTCATGCTCAAGGAGATCGCCGAGCAGCCGCGCGCGATCGCGGACACGCTGCTCGGGCGAGTGGATGCAGCCGGACGGTTGTCCCTCGACGAGTTGCGCCTGGCCGACGAAGACGTGCGCTCGTTCGAGAAGGTCGTCATCGTCGCGTGCGGCACCGCGTATCACGCCGGGATGCTTGCCAAATATGCGATCGAGCACTGGAGTCGGATCCCGTGCGAGGTCGAACTCGCGAGCGAGTTCCGCTACCGCGACCCGATCCTCGATCGCGCAACGCTGATCATCGCCATCTCGCAGTCCGGCGAGACGATGGACACGCTGATGGCTGTCCGGCACGCGAAGAATCAGATGGCCAAAGTGCTCGCGATCTGCAACGTCAACGGCTCGACATTGCCGCGCGAATCGGATGCCGTCGTCTACACGTATGCCGGGCCAGAGGTTGCCGTCGCGTCGACGAAAGCATTCCTCACCCAACTTGTCGCGGTGCAGCTGGTCGCCTTGTATCTCGCGCAGGTCCGCGGGACCCGTTGGCCGGAGGAAATCGCTTCGTACCTGCGCGACTTGTCGGCCATGCCCGAGAAGGTCGATCGGGTACTCGATACGGTCGAACCCGTTCGCGCGGTTGCACGGTCACTTGCGCAGGCTCGGGCTGTGTTGTTCCTCGGCCGGCACGTTGGCTTTCCGGTCGCTCTCGAGGGCGCGTTGAAACTCAAGGAACTCGCCTATATGCACGCCGAGGGATTTGCCGCCGGTGAGTTGAAGCACGGGCCGATCGCTCTGGTTGAGGAGGGGTTGCCTGTCGTGGTGATCGTTCCTTCGCCGCGCACGCAGCCGGTCCTGCACGACAAGGTCGTCAGCAACATCCAGGAGATTCGCGCCAGGGGTGCACGAACGATCGTCATCGCGGAAGAGGGGGACGACGCCGTCGCCGCATACGCGGACACGGTCATAGCGATTCCGGTTGCGCCGACCTTGCTGCAGCCGCTGCTGACTACGGTGCCGCTACAGGTGTTCGCGTGTGAAATGGCAACGGTCCGCGGCTTCGACGTGGATCAGCCGCGGAACCTGGCCAAGTCGGTCACTGTCGAATAGTGGCGCCGACCGGGATCACGAACGGCGCTCCGAGAGTCGCCGCGGCTGCCCCTAGGGTGAGCGGGTGATCGTGGGCGTGGGAATCGACGTCGTCAACATTTCGCGTTTCGAAGACATTGTCGGTCGCCGTCCCGGCCTGCGCGATCGGTTGTTCACGCCCGCGGAGCGCACCCTGCCCATCGCGTCGTTGGCTGCGCGCTTCGCCGCGAAAGAAGCTGTGGCGAAGGCTCTCGACGCGCCTCGCGGAATGCGCTGGCACGACTGCGAAATCGTCTCGACCGAATCGGGCCGTCCCGAGCTGCTTCTGTCCGGCACAGTCGCCGCGGCAGCAGCCGAGCGCGGCGTGTCGGCCTGGCATGTCTCGCTGTCCCACGACGCGGGTATTGCGTCCGCCGTCGTGATCGCCGAGCGAGCGGGCTGACTCGGTGCGCAAGGCGTACGACGTCGCAGCCGTGCGGTCGGCCGAAGCCGCGCTTGCAGCTCAGGTGCTCGAAGGCACCTTGATGGCCAGGGCATCTGCGGGCCTGGCGCGCGTCTGCGTTCAACTGCTCGGGACGGTGTACGGGTCGCGAGTTGCGTTGCTCATCGGGGCCGGTGACAACGGTGGCGATGCGCTCTACGCCGGGGCGCTGTTGGCCGCGCGGGGTGCTCGCGTGGAAGCGGTCCTCGTCCAGGCGAAGGCACACGATGGCGGGCTCGCTGCGCTGCGCGCGGCCGGCGGCCGGGTAATCGCTGTTGAGAACCGGTCCGCGGGGACGGCTGCCGTCCAGCAGGCCGATCTCGTGGTCGACGGCATTGTGGGAATCGGTGGACGCGGAGGGTTGCGCGAGCCGGCGGCGGAGTTGGTGGCCTCGATCCGGCCCGGCGGGACCTGGCGGGTCGCCGTCGACCTTCCGAGCGGCGTCGATGCCGACACCGGCCGGGTCGAAGGCGCCGCGTTCGACGCCGATGTGACCGTGTCGTTCGGTGCGCTCAAGCCGGGACTCGTCGTCGGCCGCGGCATTGAGCGGGCCGGCATCGTCGATCTCGTCGATATCGGCCTGGATCCCTTCCTCTCGACGCCCGCGCGCGTGAGCGTGCTCGAAACCGCCGACGTCGCTGATCTGTGGCCGGTCCCCGGCCCGGACGACGACAAATACACCCGCGGGGTCGTAGGCGTCGCGGCAGGGTCGCCCGGATACCCCGGGGCCGCCGTCCTGTGTACCGGGGGGGCCTTGCGTTCCGGCGCCGGGATGGTCCGCTACCTCGGCGAAGGTGCTGCCGCAGCGTCGGTCGCGGCCGCCTGGCCGGAGGTCGTTCACGGCGACGGGCGCGTGCAGGCGTACGTGGTCGGGCCGGGGCTGGGCACCGACGCTGGTTCAGCCGCGGTCCTGCGCCGGGCGCTCGAAACGGACGTTCCGGTGCTGATCGACGCCGACGCTCTCACCCTGCTGGCCGGGAACCCGGAGTGGGTACGCGGACGGCACGCGCTGACAGTGCTGACGCCGCACGATCGCGAGTTCGCGCGTTTCGGCAGTGACGTCGGTGACGATCGAGCCGGCGCTGCTGCCCGACTTGCCGGCGAACTCGGAGTCACCGTCCTGCTCAAGGGTTTCGCGACCATCGTCGCCCAGCCGGACGGCACCGTCCACGCCAATCCCACCGGCACCTCCTGGCTCGCGACTGCCGGCAGTGGCGACGTGCTGTCCGGGATCATCGGAACTCTTCTCGCGGCCGGTCTGGGTCCGCAGGCTCCGGTGGTGGGCGCGTTCGTGCACGGCCTGGCGGGACGACTCGCAGCTCTGTCCGGCCCGATCAGTGCGATGTCGGTGGCGACTGCAGTGCCTCGTGCGGTCGCGGCGGTGCTCCGGCCCGATGACAGGATCGAGTCGTGACGGCGGTGTCAGGCCACGACGGATCCATCGTGGGGGGTTCGTGAGTCCCGCTCGGCCAGGCCTGCTCGGGTTCGGCGTCGGTGCCGGCGTACTGGCCGCGGGAGCGACGGTCGGGGCTGTCGTCGAGCGGCGGATCCTGGGCCGTTCGCTGCGCGAGGCGCAGGCTCGCACCATGGGCTTCGGCTCGATCCACTCCGCTCCGACAGTGGTCACTGCGGACGACGGAATCGAGCTTTACGCCGAAGTCGATGAGCCACCGCCGGACGCCGCCTTGTCCGCGATGACGGTGGTCTTCTGCCACGGCTACGCCTTGAACCTGGACTGCTGGCACTACCAGCGTCTCGCGTTCGCGCCGCTCACCCGATCGGTGTACTGGGACCAGCGTGGCCACGGCCGTTCGGGCCGAGGCAAGCCGGGACGGGTCCCGATCGAGCGCCTCGCGGACGACTTGCTCGCGGTGCTCGAGGTCACGGCGCCGGAAGGGCCGGTCGTCCTCGTCGGCCACTCGATGGGCGGGATGACGGTGCTGACGCTTGCCGACCGGCATCCCGAACTCTTCGGTCCGCGCGTGCGCGGCGCCGTCCTGATGTCGACGAGCGCAGGCCGCCTTTCGGAAGTCACGCTCGGAGTTCCGTCCGCCGTGTCGCGCTTGATGCATCGTGCGGCTCCCGGTGTCGTCGCCACCCTCGGCCGAGCTCCGCGACTGGTCGAGCTGGGCCGGCGCACCGGGAACGATCTGGAATTCGCCCTCACTCGCATGTACTCGTTCGCCTCCGACGTACCGCCCGCCGCGGTCGATTTCGTGGCGCAGATGAATTCGGCGGTTCCGCTGGAGGTGCTCGCCGACTTGATGCCATCGATCGACAGCCATGACAAGAGCGCGGCGTTGCCGGTCCTCGAGCGGATCGAGACGATGATCCTGGTGGGCGAGGACGATCTGCTCACCCCGGCTCAGCACAGCCGCGACATGGCCGAGCAGTTGTCGACCGCCGAGCTGGTCATTTTGCCGGATTCCGGCCACATGGTGATGCTTGAACGACCGGACGACGTGAACGCGAATCTTGTCAGCCTTATCGAGCGGGCAGCCAGGCGATGAGCGTCCGCAGGCTGGTCGCACCGTGACCGTCGCCGCTGCGGAACCTGGGCGTGCGGGCGACGCGCTGGACGTCGAGCCGGGGCGCGACGCTCCGGCGTGCGGATCCTGGTCCGCGCTCGCGCGGCGCGTGACGGTCTGTACCGCGTGTGCCGAGCTGGCCCAAACCCGGACGCAGGTTGTCGTCGGGGTCAGGCCGGTTGGAGCGGAAGTGCTGCTGGTCGGAGAGGCCCCCGGCGCAGCAGAGGACGAGACGGGTGTGCCGTTCGTCGGCCGAGCCGGGAAACTTCTCGACCAGGTCCTCGGCGAAGTCGGGTTCGACCGGGCCCGGAT
>Ga0075017_100000127_pt1 | contig 33921 bp, 28 predicted proteins | sample AleBraG_ABR_2012_FD_71475 | JGI IMG/M metagenome (GOLD analysis project Ga0075017, IMG submission 71475) | Freshwater sediment microbial communities in response to fracking from Pennsylvania, USA - Alex Branch Run_MetaG_ABR_2012 | ecosystem: Environmental > Aquatic > Freshwater > Creek >... | reverse complement strand
CGATCGGGAGTGAAAGGCTTGGGGCGCTTGATAGCGTTTTGCTGCGCGGGGTTTGGCGTCAGTCTCTTCTTCTTCGCGTTCTCGCGTGTCTTCTGGCTTTCGATGGTCCTGCTCCTGCCGGTGGGATATTTCATGATGCTGCAGATGGCGTGCTCGAATACTCTGATCCAGACGATGGTGCCGGATTCGCTGCGCGGCCGAGTGATGGCGCTCTATTCCATGATGTTCATGGGCATGGCGCCGTTTGGCGCATTCTTCGGTGGTGCGCTGGCCGACAAACTTGGAGCGCCAGTGACGGTCGCGATCGGGGCCGTGGCGTCGATTATGGGAGCAGGCTGGTTCTGGACGCAGTTGCCGAATTTCCGTATCGAGGCACGTCGGCTGATTATTGCTCAGGCCATGGCTGGCGGAGAACCGCCTCAGGAGATGACGGCGGGGGCGGTGGAGGAGTAAGGGCTGGCGTGGCTCCGTTGACTTAACCTCCTCGAAACCCTAAGATTGCCCGACCTTTCTACGACATGATCGGGCAGACGATCTCACACTACCGGGTGACGGAGAAGCTGGGTGGCGGTGGTATGGGCGTCGTCTACAAGGCCCAGGACGTCAAGCTCGGCCGCTACGTCGCCCTGAAGTTTCTTCCCGAGGATTTTCTACGGGACCCGCAAGCCATTGAGCGCTTCCAGAGGGAAGCGCGCACGGCATCTGCCCTGAACCATCCCCACATCTGCACGATTTACGAGATCGATACGCACGAGGGCACTCCCTTCATCGCCATGGAGCTTCTGGAAGGCGAGACCCTGAAGCATCGCATTGAAGGAAGGCCGCTGAAGCTGGACCAGTTACTGGACATCGCGATTCAGATTGCCGACGCGCTGGATGCCGCACACGGCAACGGGATCGTGCATCGTGACATCAAGCCGGCAAATATCTTCATCACCAAGCGGGGGCAGGCGAAGATTCTGGATTTCGGACTGGCCAAACTAACCGTGCAGAAGCAAATGGCGGAGGAGGCCACCGCGGTTACGGGTTTTGGAGCGCACGGCAGCGATATTCAGCTCACCAGCCCCGGGACGGCGATTGGCACGGTGGCCTATATGTCGCCAGAGCAGGCGCGCGGAGAAGCGCTGGACCATCGCACCGATCTCTTTTCCTTTGGCGTGGTGATGTATGAGATGGCGACGGGGAAGCAGCCGTTCGCGGGTAACACGTCGGCCGTCATCTTTGAAGCGATCCTGAATAAGGTACCGGCATCTCCGCTTCAGGTGAACCCGGCCTTGCCACCGCAACTGGACACGATTCTCAACAAGGCGCTGGAAAAGGACCTGGACCTGCGTTGCCAAAGTGCAGCTGAACTGCGTGCTGACCTGAAACGATTGAAGCGCGACACCGATTCGGCGCGGGTGAGCGGCGCGATTTCATCGCCAAAGGCAGTCGGCAGTTCGGGGAGTACACCGGCAGCTTCGGTAGCGGCGGCGTCACCCAAGAAAAAAGCAGGACTTGCATTTCTTGGAATCGGCCTGTTGGCGGGACTGGCGGCTGGTGTCTGGCTGGGAAAGCCGTTGTGGCAGAAAGCGCCGCTCTCGCCGCGATATCACGAGATTACGTTTCGGCGCGGCGAAATCCGCTCGGCGCGATTCGCCGGTGACGGGCAGACGATTCTCTACAGCGCCGCGTGGCAGGGCAATCCGGTGGAAGTTTTCAGCGCCCGCCCTGACGCCGCAGAGTCCCGCAACCTCGGCCTGCCGGGCACGCAGCTGCTGGCCGTGTCGCAAACCGGGGAGATGGCCGTATCACTGGGCAGCCACCGAATCGGCACGTGGGTGAACGTGGGCACTCTGGCGCGGGCGCCGCTTTCCGGAGGAGCGCCGCGCGAGGTGCTGGAAAATGTCCAATGGGCGGACTGGTCTCCCGACGGAAACACGCTCGCTGTCGTGCGCTCGGTGGGTGGCCGCAACCGACTGGAGTATCCCCCGGGCAAAGTGCTTTACGAGACCAGCGGGTGGGTCAGCCATCCCCGTATGTCTCCCAAGGGCGACACGATTGCATTTCTTGACCATCCCCAGGAAGGGGATGACAGCGGCTCGGTCGCGATCGTCGACCTTTCAGGAAAGAAAACGAAAATCTCCGCGGACTGGTACAGCATCCAGGGACTGGCCTGGGCGCCGGATGGAGACGAAATCTGGTTCACGGCAACCGAAACCGGGCTTGACCGCGATCTTTCGGCGGTGTCGCTCACAGGTCAAAAGCGGCTGGTGGCGCGCATGCCGGGAACATTGATGTTGTTCGATATCGGAAAAGACGGCCGGTTGCTCCTGGGCCGAGCGAGCTGGCGCCGCGAGTTGATGGGGGCAGCAGCCGGGGCGCCAGAGAAGGACTTTTCCTGGCTCGACTATACCTATCCGGCTGACCTTTCGGCGGATGGACGCACGGTGTTGTTTGACGAAGAGGGTGTCGGCGGCGGCGTACGCTACGGCAAACAACAAGAGTTGACCTACGCTGTCTACATTCGCAGCATGGACGGCTCGCCGGCGGTTCGCCTGGGCGAAGGCAGTGCCGTAGCACTCTCTCCCGATGGCAAGTGGGTGATCGTGCAGATGCCTGGCTCGCCTGCCCAATTCCGCTTGCTTCCCACGAAAGCGGGTGACCCGCAGCCTTTGACCAACGATGCGATCCACCACAACGTGGCCCACTGGTTTGCCGATGGCAAGCGTTTCGTCTTCTCAGGAAATGAGCCCGGCCATGGAGTACGGCTATATGTGCAGGCGCTGGGCAGTTCCGAACCCAAAGCGATTGCGCCGGAGGGCGTGGACGGCACGACCTTTGCCGTGTCGCCGGACGGCCGGTTCGTCGCCGGTATCGGGCCGGATGAGAAGGGATATCTCTATCCCGTCGGGGGTGGAGAGCCGCGAGCGATTCCAGGCCTTGCGACTGGAGAGTTGCCGATCAACTGGAGCCAGGATGGCAAGTCGCTCTATGTCTACCAGCCGGGCGAGATTCCCGCCAAGGTAAACCTGCTTGACGTGGCGACGGGGAAACGGAAGCTATGGAAGCAGCTGATGCCGGCCGATCCTGCCGGGGTCGCCACCGTCGGCCCGATTATCTTCACGCCAGATGGAAACACGTACGTCTACGGATTCCACCGCACGCTTGCGGATTTGTACATGGTGGAAGGGCTGAAGTAGGGCGAGAGTCGTGCCGACAGAGCCGAGATAACCGGCTTCAGCCGCTGAGGTCTTTTGTCGTTTTGCAACGGGCTGCAGGTTCGCCCCAGGGGCCAAAACCCCCGCGCCATGTGAGACTCCACCGGCACGCCTGAAGGCGTGCCCTCCCACCTGTATTTGTCATTTCGATGCCGCTCGTGGCCGAGGGCGAGAACGTGCGAGAAATCTGCAGTGCCCACACCGAGTCAACTGCAGATCCCCTCGCTTTGCTCGGGATGACAAACTTTGAGAGACCGTCAATATATTGCCCAATCCTCATTAGTGTTTACTCTCGGCAAGCAACTCCTCCAGATATTGTTTCCAGACTGTAGGCAGCGAGTGCGTGCCGTGGCCGCGCGTCTGGTCGGTGATAGGCAAGAGGACGAAGCGTCCCTTCTTTACTTTCTTGATCTCGCGTTCGGCGATGCCGAGTTCCGGCGGATTGATCTGGTCATCGGCGGAGTTGACGAACATCACGGGCGCCTTGATCTGATCGAGCTCAGGTGAGGGATCGTAATTGCGGGACGCATCGAACGCGTACAGCATGTCATTGGCATCTTCTGGGGGAGAAAGGCGATGTTTCATGTACCCGTCGACATAGGCATCGGCTTGCTCGCGCGTGGGATAGTCCTTTTGCATTTGTAGCGGGCTACTGGTCATGATGAGGAAGATGTCCATGGCGGTGCGAAGGCCTGTGAGCGGCGGCTGCTTGTATTCGCCATTCATCCAGGCGGGATCGGAGCGGACGGCATCCATGATCATGGTGCGCATCATGCGATTGCGGCCCGCGATCTGAACCGGCAGGCAAGCCAGAGGCATGGCTGCGTCCACGAAGTCGGGAAAGGTTTCGAGCCAAACCCAGGACTGCATACAGCCCATCGAAGTGCCCATGAGCAGACGAAGGTGGTCGACCTTCAGCTCCTCGGTAAGAAGCTGATGCTGGGCCTTTACCATGTCGTCGTAGTCGTAGTGCGGAAATTTTGCGTGCGGGCCGTCGCTAGGTTTGCTCGAGTGGCCGTGGCCGATGGAGTCGGGAAGGATGATGAAGTAGCGGCTGGCGTCGAGAAGCTGGCCAGGGCCGAACAGGACTCCGGCAAATGTGGGAGTCGTGAAATTGTGTCCGGAACCGGTGGTGCCATGGAGCACCATGACGGCGTTGGTCACGTGGCCGTGAGCGTCGGTGACGGGCTTGCCGTAAGTGGCGTAGTGCAACTTCACTTCGGGGAGGGATTCGCCGGAATTAAAGTGAAAGTCGTGAACTATGAAATCGCTTTCGCTGAGTTTGGGAGGTTCTTGCGCGACGGCGGAGGTGATCGTGAAGAAGAAAAGAGTGAGAACGGTAGTACGTTTCATGCGGAAGAGAGTACTGCGCCAGGCGAGGGCTGGGCAAGATTGAGGAATATCGGATGGAAGGGTGTTCCCCCATCCTCCCGACGATCAGCCATGATCCGGACCTGATTTCTCCTCGGCCTGTTTTGGACAGGCGCACGGTATAATCGCGGCGTCTTCCGGGTCTCCATCAACAGTGAGACAGCGATGCGGCCTTCACAACAGTCAACTCAGGAAAGAGAAGAGCTGGGTAATCTCCGGGTAGCTTTGGCGGCGACGATGCGTTGCACCCGGGCAGTCATGCACGCCACCAACGTGAACCTGCTCATGGAGCAGGTGTGCGCGGTTATCGTGGACGCAGGATACCGCTTTTGTTGGATCGGAGCGGCTGAGCAAAACGAAGAGAAGACAGTCCGTCCACTCGCGTGGGCCGGACACTCGAATGGATATCTATCCGGCATAAGCGCCACGTGGTCTGATTCGGAGCTTGATCCGGGCCCGGCAGGGAAAGCCATCCGAACAGCCACTCCTGTCGTCTTCCAGAATCTCGCCGGGAGTCCCGGTTGTTCCCCTTGGGAGACAGAAGCCAGGAAACGAGGATTCCGTTCCAGTTCCGTCCTGCCCCTGATGGACCAGGGTATGCCGTTTGGGGCGCTGTCGATCTACGCTGACCAGCGAGGCGCCTTCGGCGAAGCTGAACTGGAGTCGCTAGCCAACCTCGCGGATATCTTGTCATTTGGGATCACAAACCTTCGCGAACGGCATGAGGCCGAAGCGGCGTTAACGGAAGTCACCGAACTCAACCAGCAGGTCATCTCTAGTGCTCACGAAGGCATCACCGTTTACGACCAGGACTTACGTTGCCAACTGTGGAATCCCTTCATGGAAGAACTAACTGGCGTCTCGGCCCGGGAAATGGTGGGTAACTTCCCGCTCGAACGGTTCCCCTTCCTCCGGAAATTGGGCGTGGAAGAGGGGCTGCAAAAGGCGATGGCCGGGGAAACGAATGTTAGTGAAGACATTCCGCTGACACTTTCTCAGAGCGGGCGGACGTTTTGGGTTTCCGCGCGGCGTATTCCCCTGCGTAACAGTTTTGGGCAGGTGACAAGAGTGCTGGTGACGCTGCGAGATATCACGGATCGCAGAAAGGCGGAAGAAGCCCTGCGGCAGAGCGAAGGACGCTTACGCCAGGCCGCCCGTGCTTCCCAGATCGGCACATGGGATCACGATCACCTCTCGGGAAAGGTCTATTGGTCGCCCGAGCAGCGAGACATCTACGGTTTGGGCCCGGATGAAGTGGTAACCCTGTCCCTATTTCTCGATCATGTATACCCCGAGGACCGCGAGGCAATGGCGGGGGGTGTCCGGCGCGCCCACGATCCCGCCGGCGACGGATTATTTGACGTCGAGCATCGCATCGTACGCCGCGATGGTGACTTACGGTGGCTGATCACCCGGTCGCAGACATTCTTCGACGGGGAAGGTGCCGCGCGTCAGAGCGTGCGCACCATCGGCGCCTCCCTCGATATTACCGACCGCAAGCGTCTGGAGGCCCAATATGAGCAAGCACAGAAGATGCAGGCTGTGGGACGTCTGGCCGGTGGAGTGGCTCACGACTTTAACAACATACTCAGCGTGATCATGGGGTACGCCGAGCTTTCGAACCGCTTCCTGGATGAGAAGCATCCCGTGGTGCGGAACATCGCGCAAATCAAACATGCCGCGACCCGGGCCGCCAGTTTGACAAAGCAGTTGCTGGCCTTCAGCCGGCAGCAGGTCTCATATCCCAGTGTTCTGGATCTCAACAAGGTTGTCGGAAACCTATGCGAAATGCTGACGTGGTTGGTCGGAGAAGATGTCGAAATCTCTTTCCGGCCCGGTGAGCGACTGGGATTAATCAGGGTCGACCCAGGACAGGTCGAGCAGATCCTCATGAACCTGGGTGTAAACGCCCGCGACGCCATGCCGAAAGGTGGGAAGATCGTTATTGAAACAAGCAACGTTACTCTTGACGAAAACTACGTGCAGGATACGCCGGCCGTTGCTGGTGCTTACGTCATGCTGTCGTTCGGCGACACCGGCTGTGGCATCGCTAAAGAGAACCTGCCCCGTATCTTTGAACCTTTCTTCACCACCAAAGGCCCATCGCAAGGTACCGGTCTCGGGCTGGCGACGGTATATGGAATTGTCAAGCAGAGCAACGGTTATATCTGGGCTGACAGCGAGCCCGACAAGGGAGCGATATTCAAGATTTACTTTCCACGGGTGGAAGACAAAGAGAGTGTGTTGGAGTCGGAATCCGACACGGAGGGAAAAGTTGGCTCGGAAACCATCCTGCTTGTGGAAGATGAAATCGCTGTCCGCGAAGTAGCAGCCGCTCTGTTGGAGACAGGCGGTTTCACGGTTTTGAAAGCGGAGAACGCGGCGGCGGCGCTCGCGGTTGCTAAAGCCTCCACGGAAGAAATCGACCTCGTCATCACGGATGTAATCATGCCCACCATGAGCGGCGTGGAATTGTGCAGCCGCTTGAGGAAATTGCGCCCGGGCATCAAGCTGCTCTACATGTCAGGGTATACGGGCGACCAACTTGACCATTATGGGCAGTTTGCTTCAGACATAACACTTTTGGAAAAGCCATTCACGAAGACATCTCTACTGAAGAAAGTGCGATCGATTCTGGATAGCTAAACTGGAGAGTGTCGGTCGTACGTGTGTCCGGCGTCAGAGCAGCTCACCCAATCCCGTCGAAGCATCCCGCAGCGACTTCGGCAGTTTCATTGAGCACCGGAGTTGCCGTCGTTCCGTATTCGAATCCCTTTTCGAAGGCTTTCAGGTTCAGGTCACGAAAGCTCGACGGAACCGAATCGGCGACGGCCTTTCGCACTGCGTCAGGATCGAGGAGATGAGTGACTGCGGTGAAGAAGCCGACCATCACGGAGTTCAGCACCATACGTTTGCCGAGTTCTTCAGCGATGCGTGTAGCGGGAATGCTGTAAATCTTCGTTCTCGAGGGTACGTCGTCGACGCGAACCAAGTCCTGCTCGACGATCAGCGTGCCGCCTTCTTTCAGCTCGGGCGCGAAGCGGGTGTAGGCCTCCTGCGACATGACGACAAGGATGTCAGGACGGCTCACATACGGATACAGGACCGGCGAACCGGAAAGGACGAGCTGCGCGCTGCAGGCGCCGCCGCGGGCTTCGGGGCCGAAGTTCTGCGTCATGGTGGCGAACTCGCCCTGAAAGATGGACGTGGCTTTGCCGAGAATAATGGCGGAAAGTATTACGCCCTGTCCGCCGAAACCGGCGATACGAATCTCGGTTAGCTGCATACGGTTTCCTCGCTGCATGCCGAGCCGTCGCACGCGCCGTCGCAATCGACGTAGCGGTCCCCCAGCGATGCCTCCAGCTGTGCGTGCATAAGTGCGGAGTAGTCGGGGCGGTCGCGGTCGACAAATTTTCCTACCACAATTTCGCCGGTCATGGTCAGCCCGACCTCGCTGGTCGGCGCCCCGTGGCGGATCTTGCTCTTCTCCTTGTAGTACTTCATGGTGTCGAGGCCGTCCCCGAGGCGATTGCGCCGTTGGTAGAGCGTTGGACACGGCGAAATCACCTCGATGAAACTGAACCCTTTCTTCTGGAACGCTTCGCTGATGGCGCGCGCCAGTTGGCGGACGTGGAAAGTGGTCCAGCGAGCGACGTAAACGGCGCCCGCGGCCTCGACGAGGTGGGGAAGATTGAACGCCGGCTCAAATGCCCCGTAGGGAGAAGTCGATGTGATGGCGTGATCGGGCGTGGTGGGCGCGGTCTGGCCGCCGGTCATCGCGTAGATCAGATTGTTAACGCAGATAACTTTGAGATCGATGTTGCGGCGCGCGGCGTGGATCAGATGATTGCCGCCAATGGCGGAGAGGTCGCCGTCGCCGGAGTAGACGACCACATTCAGCTTGGGGTTCGCCAGCTTAAGACCGGTGGCGAAGGGAATCCCGCGGCCGTGCGTGGTGTGGAACGAGTCGAGCTTGACGTATCCAGCCACGCGGCCTGTGCAGCCGATCCCGGAGACAAGCGCAAGCGACTGCAGGTCGATCTTCGATTCGATCAGGGCGCGCGCAAAGCTGTTGACCGTGGTGCCGATGCCGCAACCCGGGCACCAGATGTGGGGCATCCGATCCGTGCGCAGGAAGGACTCAACCGGATTGAGGATCGAGTTCATCGGCATGCCTCCACGATCGCTTTGAGAATGTCCTCGGGGCGATGCACGCTGCCACCGGCGTGAGAAACGGAGATCGTCCTCGCTTTGCCGCCGGCCGCACGCTCGACTTCGTGCACCATCTGGCCGAGATTCAGCTCGGGTACGACGAAGGCTTTGGTATGCGCTGCAAGATTGCGAATGTGCTCCTCGGGGAAGGGCCATGCGGTGATCAGGCGGAACTTGCCTACTCGCAGCCCCTGGGCACGGGCCAGATCAATCGCGCGCTGCGCCACGCGTGAAGTAATGCCGTAGGAGACGACAATCACGTCGGCGTTGTCGGTGCCTTCTTCCTCGTACAGCGAGATGCGATCGACTGCGGTGAGAATTTTGTTTTGTAATCGCCGGACGAGTTTGTCCTGGGTCTGCGGCGTCATGTTGGGATAGCCGCGCTCGTCATGGGTGAGGCCAGTCACGTGGAACTTGTAGCCGTCGCCTGCGTGAGCGATCTCCGGGACCATGTCGCCATTCGTCGCATAGGGAAGATATTGGTCGGTTGACTTCTGCGTGCGCTTGCGCGGGACAACCTCAATTTTGTCCGCCGGCGGGATGACGACCTTCTCCGTCATGTGGCCGACGACTTCGTCCATCATCAGCATGACCGGCACGCGGAACTCTTCGGCGAAGTTGAAGGCGCGGACGGTGAGATCGAAGCACTCCTGGGGTGAGTTCGGGCAGAGAGCGATGATCTCGTAGTCGCCGTGCGAACCCCAGCGCGCCTGCATCATGTCGGCTTGCGCGGGAAGCGTGGGCAGGCCGGTGGAGGGGCCGCCGCGCTGTACGTCGACAAAGACGCAGGGCGTCTCGGTCATGGCAGCGTAGCCGATGTGTTCCATCATCAGCGAAAAACCAGGGCCGGAGGTCACGGTAAATGCTTTCGCGCCGCCCCAGACTGCGCCCTGCAGGGTGATAGAGGCGGCAAGTTCGTCTTCCATTTGAATGAAGCATCCGCCGACGGTGGGAACACGCGCGGCGAAGCGCTCGACGACTTCGGTGGAGGGCGTAATGGGATACCCAGCGGCAAAACGTGCACCCGCGGCCAGCGCACCTTCGCAGCAGGCGTGGTCGCCATCGAGAAAATGCGTTCCGGTCAGGACGCCACGGGGATCAGCTTTCACCGGCGGCCTCCTTATTCTGCGCGGGGCCTTTGGCCGGGGTGAGCTTGTGGGCGTAGATGGCGAAGTCGGGGCAATACATGCCGCACAGATCGCAGCCACTGCATTTTTCCGGGGCGATGACGTGAGGCGGATGGTATCCCTTGGAGTTGAAAGCCGAGGAGAGCGCCAGAACTTTTGTGGGGCAGAACTCGACACAAAAGCCGCAGGACTTGCAGCGCTCCACGATGATGGAAACCTGTCCTTTTGCCACGTGACCCCCACGGTCGGGAACGAAAATCGCTCCCCGATTCAGGACTAGATTATGAATTGCCGAGGTCGCACCGGGGTGTGATGCAAGTCACGGATTTATGTGAGGTGGGGCACGAGAGCGGCCTGTTCGTCGGGGCTCAAACGTGGAAATAGAAGGATCTAAAACAGTTGTGCCCGAGCTATTTGGGCGGAGTGTGCTTCGCGCTCTTCCCAAGCGCGACCAGAAAGATTGTACTCTTGCCCTTGGCGTGAGGAGAGAAGAAGCTGACGACGTCATCATCGTAAAAGGTGAGGCCAGTCGCGCCAAGATTCTGTGCGTAGGCTGCGAGATAAAGTTTGCCGCCAATGATGCCGGCTTCGAGCTGCGCCGCGCGGTAGCCGCGATTTCCGAGCCGCGCCAGAATATTTTCGAGGTCAGCGAGGAAGAAAACGTCGGCCGCGGCGTCACCCGGCAAGTCTTGTTCGAGACCGAGATACTTGGCTTTGTCGCGAAACGCGCCCTTTCGGATCAGGTGAAACTTTTTGTTGGTGCGGTCGTAGAAATAAGCGCCGGAGTCGAGCCCTACGACGCTATTCACGATCACGTAGAGATCGTTGAGATGTGGAGCTGTGGGCGAGAGGAAGTCGGCGGGTATGCCGCGCGTGGCGAAGTCCAGCGCCGTCGAAAGTTGCTGAAGCGTGATCGGATCGCTGGAGAACTTGCGCGTGGAGCCGCGGCGGAGAATGACCTGCTCGACAGTGTCTCGGGAGAGTTTTGGATTCAATGGCTCGGAAGTGGTGACACTTGCGGAAATCGTGTCGGGCGCCGCACCCGCGGAAACCGCATGACGCCATGCCTCAACTTCTTCCGGCAAAGTGAAAGATGAGGCCTCGTGCATCTGGCGCATCGCGGGATGGTCGACTTCTGTCTTCGAGTAGGGGACCACGGAAAGTCTGAGCGGCGTGACTGGGACCGCTGGCGGAATGTTGGGAGATGCGGCATATCCCACGGGAACGAGCGAGAGCGCAACTTCTCGCCGCGTGTCGAGATCGAGCAGAGCGTTGATATCGCGATCGACGAAACCGCTGACGATTCTTGCGGGAAATGCCTGCGCGGTTGTGATCGCAAGCGTATTGGCCAGGAGGGTGCCGTTGTCCCAGCCAAAATGACGGTAGGTGCGAGAGCGATACTTCCAGGCATTGCGCCAGTAGATGCCCGTACAAATCATGGTGAGAGGTGCGTGGGCAATGGAAGGCTCGGCATTGGTGGCTTTGATGATTACGTCGCGAAAATCGCCCTTACGCAATTCGCGCAGGCCGGACTCGGCCACTCCGTAGTGGTAGACGCCGGCAGCGAGGCCCGGCAGATCTCCGCACACGACGTACAGCTCAATTTCATAGAGAGCGCCGGTGCAGGCGGCAGCACGAAAAAAGATCTCACCTCCTTCGTGTTTGCGGCTCCGCGTAACGCCGGCGGAAAAGAAGAGCAGTTGGGCGAGAGCTTCAAGATCGGGTACGGCATCTGCGGATGGAGTGACGGCGGAAGTGGAAATGGCGGAGAGGGCAGCGACTCCGGTTTGCTTGAAGTCACGTGGCAGGCGCATGACTTCGAGCGTGGGATAGATCTTGAAGAGAAGTGGCTTGTTTTCCCAATCGAGAAAGTGCGGATGCGTCCGAATGCTCAGGTACGAGTGTTTTGTGCCGTTGTGATATTTACGGGCGGCGTCAATATCGCGATTGGTGGTCACCGGAGGCCCTTTTTCTTGAGAAATTCTGCGACCACGTCCTTGGGGTCACGATGTTGCCCGTCGACGGCATAGTTCAGCTGTCGCATCTCTTCGTCGGAAATCTTGTTGGCCAGTTCCGCCAGCACTGCACGCAGTTCAGGATGTCGCGAGAGTGTTTGCGCGCGGACAATGGGGACGGCTTCATAAGGCGGAAAGTAGTGGCGATCATCGTCGAGCACGAAGAAGTCAAACGCAGGAATAAGACCATCGGTTGTGTTGCCGGCGATGAGGTCAACCTGCTTGTCTTTGAGCGAGCGATTGAGCAAGCCGAGATCCATGATGCGCGGTTGGTCGGCGAAGCGCAACCCGTACGTTGCCACTAATCCTTTGTAGCCGTCGGGGCGCTCCATGAACTCGTAACCGAAGCCGGGCCGCCATTGCGGAGCATAGGCGGAGGCCTGGGAGATGGTTCGCAGGCCTAACCGTCGTGCCTCTTCGCCGCGAATTTCGATCGCGAAGGTGTCGTTGAATCCGAGCGTGGGGCCAACCTCCAGGTTGAAGCGACGTGCGTAGTTAGTCTTGACGTGTTCGAACACCTGTTTGCGGTCGCCCTGCGGTTGCTCCTTCAAGACAGCGGTCAGCGCAGTACCGGTGTATTCCGGATAGATATCAATTCGGCCCGCCAGGATGGCCTGCTGACAAATAAAGGTTCCGGCGAGATAGAAGCGGCGCTCCACCTGGAGCTTGGTTTTCGTCTCGATCTGCTGGGCGATGAGTTCGCCCAGGACGAGTTGTTCGGTGAAGTTCTTGGATCCGATGACGACGACGTTTTCACGCGACGGAAGACATGAAGTCAGAAGAAGGCTGAGGAGGACGGTCAACAATCCGCGCAGGATTGGGAACTGGAAAGTGTTCGCTGAGGATTCGGTCCCGGCTCGGCGCGCGATGCTCATGGGTGATCGGAATCTTGTGTCAGTGAGAGGGCACGCCATCGGCGCCTAGTGCGGCTGAAGCCGCTTTTCCAGCAGCCCGAACCCGAAATCGGCCAGAATGGCCAGCAACGCCGCAGGAACCGCGCCAGCCAGAATGACCTGATTGTTCACCATCGCCAATCCGCGGAAAATGAATTCGCCCAGCCCACCGGCACCGATAGCGGCGGCGATGGTGGCGAGCCCAACTGAGATCACCGTGGCCACGCGAATTCCCGCAATGATCACGCTCAACGCCAACGGCAGTTCGACCTGAAACAAGAGTTGGCGATCGGTCATTCCCATGCCGCGGCCGGCTTCGACGACGGCGTGGTCGACGCCCGTGATTCCCGTGTAAGTGTTACGGATCATCGGCAAGAGGGCGTATAAAGTGAGCGCGAGAATCGCCAAGCGGTCAGCGCGCTCACCGATCCACGGGGCGGGCAGGAGAAAGCCGAACAATGCCAGGCTGGGGATGGTCTGAATGATGTTTGCGCTGCCAAGCACAGGTTTGTTCAACCGAGGATAGCGTGTGATCAGAATGCCGAGCGGAACGCCGATCAGCACCGCGAGAACGGTGGATGCGCCAACCAGCCACAAGTGCTCCGCAGTGAGTTCAACCACCTGCGAGCGGTTCTGAACCATGAAGTGCCAGAAGTTCACACGACCTCCCGCCGCCTGGAGACTTGCACGCCGGTCTGAAACGCTTCCATATAAGCCTGAACGAGTGGCTCTTTCGATTGCACAAATTCCTCCGGTGTATGGACAGCAACCAGAGAGCCTGCTTCGAGCAAGGCGATCCGCGACCCTAACAGCAACGCTTCGCGCATGTCATGGGTGACGAAGACGACGGTTTTGTGAAGGCGTTCTTGCAACAAAGCAAATTCGCGCTGCAGTTCCGCGCGAGTGATGGGGTCGAGTGCACCGAAAGGCTCGTCCATCAGGAGAATCGGGGGATCGGCGGCCAATGCCCGCGCAACCCCCACGCGTTGCCGCTGGCCTCCGGAAAGTTCCCGGGGATAGCGCGAAGCGATTTGGGAGTCGAGACCGACCAAGAGCAGAAGCTCATCGACACGCTGTTTTGTGCGCTCCGCCGGCCAGCTTTCGATTCTTGGAACCAGTCCGATATTGCGCTCGACGGTGAAGTGAGGGAAGAGCCCGACGTCCTGAATGACATAACCAATCATGCGCCGCAAGCGGATTACATCCCAATCGGTGGTGGGGCGGCCATCTACGCGGACTTCGCCGTCGCTCGGCTGTAGAAGGCGATTGATGAGTTTCAAAGTTGTGGTTTTGCCTGATCCACTGCGTCCCAACAGCACGAGCGTTTCACCGCGCTCGACCTGAAGGTTCAACTCACGCAGGAGCTCATGGGTGCCGTTGATGCGAAAGCTGACCTGCCGGAAGTTGATAGCGGCGACGTTGGCGGGGGCAGAACTCATTAGCAATATTCTCTGATTCCGTTTGGATCGGTAAGCGAAGCCCGAGATGCAAAAAAGTTTCTTGCCGCGTTGAGCCTGGAAATTATGACCGCTGACTGGCAGGGACTGCCCTGATTATCTCAATTCCCAGAATCTAGCTAGGAACGATAAGAAGACTCGGGCAATCCGGTGATCCGTATCCCTGAGTGGCCTTTGTGCCGGATATTGAGCGCGATCAACAACGCCGTCACCTGCTCAACGATGCGCGCGTTCTCCAGCTTGCCGCCGTCGATGGCACGCACTCCGGGAATCTTGACCGCCAAATCGGAAGCGACCTGGGTTGCATTGGGATCGTCGCTACAGATGATGACATCGCATTCGACCTGGGCGTCGCCGTTGGTAAGATCGGCGGAAATATTGTGAAACGCGGCCACGACGGTGACACCTTTGGGGGCGAGTTCGGCGGTCTGTTGCGCCGCGGATCCTTGCCAGACACCAAGAGTACGTGTTGCCCGCCCGCCGACACCGCTCGCCAGTGGGACCGTGGCATCGATGAGAATGCTGCCGGGACGGATAGCAGGTTTGAGTTGCTTCAAAAGTGTTGCCTGGCCTTCGAAGGGAACGGTCAACACCAGGAGGTCGGTGGAGGCGCATGCTGCGGAATTCTCAGCCCCGGTGACCTGAGCGGAGGAGCCAACTTGCTCTTTGATTTTCGCCGCGGCGGCTTGGGCACGAGTTGCGTCGCGCGATCCGATGATTACGGTTTCCCCGGCTCGTGCCCAGCGCAACGCGAGTCCCATCCCCGCCGGCCCGGTGCCGCCGAGAACTGCGATCGGCCTGCTCATGCGAACTCCGGGTCGAGGCTGTGCTCGCTGGTGAATTCCTCACTCGGCAGCTTGATCGTCATACGCGTGTAGGTAGTGTTTCGCTCCGCCGGAATGCGGCCAATCTCGAGAATCAGATTCTGGAACTCTTCCGGACTGGTGTATTGGCCCGCCGTTGCGCCAGCCTCGCGAGAAATATTCTCTTCCATCAGCGTGCCGCCATAGTCGTTAGCGCCCGCGTGCAGGCAAAGCTGAGAAAGATTGCGATTCAATTTCACCCAGGAAACCTGAATATTGTTGATCGATCCAGCCAGCATGACGCGGGCGAGGGCATGAATCTTCAGGTGTTCTGCGAGCGTTGGGCCAGGGCGCGAGAGTCCCTGCTGGAAGAGCAGAGTGTTGTGATGCACAAATCCTAAGGGGACAAATTCGGTGAAGCCGCCGGTTTCGTTCTGAATGTCCCGGAAAAGAAGCAACTGGTTGACCCAATGTAACGGGGTTTCGGAGTGGCCGTACATGAGCGTGGAAGTGGTGCGAATTCCGCAACGGTGCGCGGTACGGATGATCTCCTGCCATTGCGCTGTGGAGAGTTTGTTTCGCGAGAGCACGAGGCGCACTTCATCATCGAGGATCTCAGCTGCCGTGCCAGGCAAGGTGTCGAGGCCGTTGTCGCGCAACATAGACAAGTAGTCGGCGAGCGGCATGCCAGTGAGTTCGATGCCGTACAGAATCTCCATGGGCGAGAAAGCGTGGATGTGCATGCCCGGGGTGCCGTTCTTCACCGCGCGAAGGATGTCACGATAATAAAAGGGAGGCAGACCGTGGGGCAGGCCGCCCTGGATGCAAACCTCGGTGGCGCCAAGTCCCCATGCCTCGCTGGCTTTGCGGGCAACATCCTCGAGAGTCAGGAAGTACGAGTCGGATTCCCGCGGCCCGCGGCTGAAGGCGCAGAACTTGCACCCCACAAAACAAACATTCGTAAAATTAATATTGCGATTGACCACGTACGTGACCAGATTGCCCGCGAGTTCGCGGCGCAGATCATTGGCTGCGACCAGCAATCCGAGCAGGTCGTCGCCCTCGGAGTTCGCGAGCACGAGGCATTCTTCGCGCGAAAGAATGCCGCCGTCCTGACGGTCGAGAACGTTGTCGAGCGCAGCCCGGGCCGCCGGGGTCATCCGCGGCGCAATCTGGCTCCAGTCAAAGGCTGGGAAGTTTTCCAATTCGGTGGTTGGCAAAGTTCGGAGCACGACATCCTCCCTACCGGAACAGATCGTTGGCTGCAGGACGGACTAGATCACGCGCGCGCCCCTTGGCGGGTTGATAAGCAAAGCCGCGAACAATGCATGCGGGCGTGCGAGACAGCTTGCCGCAGAGCAGGCCTGCGGCGCAAGCCAATTCATCGGCTACGGCATCGAGACTCACGCGCAGATCATAACCGTGCGGATCGCGGTGTCCACGAAAATCGTGCAATGCATTCATTCCGGCCACGCCGATTGCGACTTCAGTCAAGCCTTCGCGCCAGGGACGGCCAAAGCTGTCACTGATGATGACGGGGATGGAGAGCTTCAGAATATTTCTCAGATGGCGGTGAAGCTGGGCCGCGGATTTGTCCGGATCCCTTGGCAAGAGCAAGGCATGGTGGCCGCCATCGACGTTGGAGACATCGACGCCGCTGTTCGCGCAAACCAGGCCATGCGACGTTTCCGTGATGAGCACGCCATTCTTGCGCCGTACGATGCGCTTGCTCTCCTTCAGGGCAAGTTCGGTGACACGCGCATCGACATGGTAGCGCCGTCCCCAGTTCCTCGAACTTGCCGATGCCTTGATGCGGTCTAACCTGACCAGCCGTCCCTCGGCCTTGGACACGACTTTGTGCTTCACCACCAGGATGTCACCTGCCTGGAGCGCGACCTTTTGATGTCGCAGGGCATCGAGCAGTTTCTTTGCCAGCGAATCCCCGGGCTTGATCTCGTCGGCTACGGGAACAGGAATGACCCGTAGCCCCTGGGCACGCTTACTCATTGGCGGCCAGCGGGCGATCGGCGAGATTCCAGTGGCGTATGAGGCGCTGGGCACGAGTTTCGCCGGGAGCGTCAGCCAGGGGTTGCAGATCAAATGGATTATCGACGTCCATCGCGATGCCCGGCAGAGACAGCGTGATGCATGGCTTACCTGAAGCATGCGCGGACGCCAGGTGTGGCTTGAAGCTGTCGTTGCCGAAGCGCAGCGGAAAGAGATTGGCCGGACGACGGAAAGCAGCGTTCGTACCGCGACCATCGCCAGCGGGTACGAGGACAGATCCTTGGGGCGGAGCTGATTGGAGAATGGCCTCCAGTTCCCAGGCTTGAATCAGCGGAATATCGGCTGGTATGACGAGCGTGTCGTCATCGCCGCGCTGCAGGCAAATCTCAGTGGCCGTCGCAATCGCATCGGTCTCGCTGACGTTCGCGTCGGGAATGATTTCGAAGCGAAACTTGCGGGCGAGCTCCATGGCAAAGGGATCGGTCGTAACGATGCCAACCTGCGGCCGGTTTTGCCACAGTCCCAGAGCTTCGAGCACATCTTCCGCCATGGCGTTGGCGAGTTCGAAGCGCGCGGTACTGCCAAGCACAGGTGAGAGGCGCTGCTTGGCGTTCCTCAGATTCTTGATGGGGACGAGAATCATGGCCGGTCCGTGGCGGCGCGGGCAGCATCGGCTCCTGAGCTGAGTGAAACTGCAGCTCGGGCCAGCGCGACCCTGTCTTCGGGAGTGCGCATGATTGTGTTGGTGCAATGCACCTGAAATCCGTGGCTCCGCAGCATTTCGGCTGCGGCAGAGTCACGAACGTCGGCGATCAGGAGATCGAGGAAGTCGTGGTACGCCTCGGCCACACCCGCGATCGAAACCGGCAGACCTTGTGCCGCCATCAGGGCGCCCGCAGGTCCCGCCACAGCTGTGTTGCCCACGATCGGGCTGACGGCGATAACCTTCGCTTTGGTCTTGCCCAGCGCCTGCTGAATACCCGGGACGGCGAGGATGGGACCGATACTCGTGATCGGGTTGCTGGGGGCGAGCAAGATAGCGTCTGCGGAGCGAATGGCTTCGAGAACGCCTGGGGCGGGCTGGGCCTCAGCTGCGCCCGCGAAGCGCACCGACTCGACCGGATCCTGGTACCAGCGCTGCACGAAATACTCTTCGAAGCTAAGCTCACCGATCGGCGTGAGCACGCGGGTTTCAACCGGCGAATCGCACATAGGAAGAATCCGGGCTTTCACGCCCAGGTTTTGGGCGATCTCCGCCGTCACCTGCGAAAGCGTTTTACCTTCGCCCATCAACTTGGTGCGCAAAAGATGCTGGGCCAGATCTCGGTCGCCTACCTGAAACCAGATCGGCTGGCCCAGGTGCCCCATGGATTGCTGGCAGAAAAACGTGTCGCCCTTCACGCCCCACCCGCGCTCGCTGCTGAGGATGCCAGCCAGAACGTACGTGATCGAGTCAAGGTCAGGGGAGACGTAGAGCCCCCACCACTTCAGATCGTCTCCGGTGTTGACGATGATAGCGAGTTCTTCGGGCGGCACGACCTGGCGCAGGCCGTCGACAAATTTTGCGCCGCCGGTACCGCCTGTGAGTACAACGATCATGCAGCCCTCCGGGCGTAACCATCCTCCGCCGCAGCGGCGGTCACTCGACTGGCGAGCAGGCCACCACGAGCGATGCTTGCCGGCAGGAACTCGGGATAAGCCGGTAGTCGCGGACAAAGCAGGAAACCTTTTGCCTGGGTACGCAGTTCAAGTTGCTCGAGATGAGGCCAGGGCCGTTCGGGATTAATGAAGTCCGGCGTCAGGGGTGAGACTCCGCCCCAGTCGTTGATACCGGCGTCGAGCAGATCATCGTAATACGGGGCAGAGAGGTTCGGAGGCGCCTGAATGTTGACGTTGGGCATCAAGAGCCGCGCGACGGCAACGGCGCGCAACATCTCGCCGCGAGTGGGCTCTGGCGAATTATGCATAGGGATATTCGGCTTTACCCTGAAGTTTTGCACGATCACTTCCTGAATGTGGCCATAGCGCTCGTGCAGTTCGCGAATGGCGAGCAGGGTGTCGACCCGATCCTCGATAGTCTCGCCGATCCCGATGAGCAAGCCGGTTGTAAATGGAATGCCCTGTTTGCCGGCTTCCTCGATGGTACGAAGGCGCCTCGCGGGAAGCTTATCCGGGGCATTGTCGTGGGCGGCGCCGGGCCGCAGCAATCGATCGTTCGTAGTCTCAAGCATCAGGCCCATGCTGGGAGAAACGGCAGCGAGTCGATTCAGCCATTCGGCACTCATCAAACCGGGATTGGGATGGGGCAACAGCGTCGATTCGCGGAGGACGAGCTCGCACATGGCTTCGAGATACTGAAGCGTGGAGTTGTAGCCCAGCCGCCGCAGAGTATCACGCATCTCGGGAAAGGCGAGTTCAGGCTTATCCCCAAGGCTGAAGAGGGCCTCCGTGCACCCGAGCTTCTCGCCGGAGCGAACCACGGCCAGAACTTCCTCTGGCGTCATAGTATGCGCGCCGGGCTGACCGGGATCGCGGCGGAAGGTGCAGTAACCGCAGTAATCGCGGCAAAGGTTGGTCAGAGGGATGAAGACCTTGCGCGAGTAGGTGATCACGCCGGGCTTGAAGCGTTCCTTGAGGGTGCGTGCCCTGGTGAGAAGATCGGGCAGCTCTTCGTCGGAACAATCCATCAGGCGACAAGCCGCCGCGCGGGAGACTCCCCGGCCGTGGCGCACGTCGATCAGGCAAGAATCCAAGGATTCTTTTTGGTCGAGCAACGAGCGTTCAGAGGCGAAACCCACGATGGTGGCGGCTACGATCTCGAATCAGGCCTGGATATCCCAGAAACGGAATCATACATGAGGCGGCTGGGAAAATTGCGACCTGCGAGGTCGATGAAAGCCGGTTGGCCCGCTTGAGTAGCGACAGATTTTTGAACAAATTCTTCTACGAAAAATCATAACTTCCCAACTATCGTAGTCGAGGATTGTTCAACGTTTCAACACTTGACAAATTGAACATTCCGGAGGAAGATGCCCGCCTTCAGCGCTCCGCCGTTATGGAACGATCGCCCATTCACCGGACCAGTGTCGCGGATCAGGTGGCGTCGATCCTGAGAAAGAAGATTCTGGAGGGTGATCTGCGTCCAGGAATGCCGCTGCAAGAGGTGCCGCTTGCCAGTTCGCTGGGCGTCTCACGCAACACCATGCGGGAGGCAATGCGCGTTCTGGCGATCGAAGGCCTGTTGAAGAAGAGCCCGCATCGCGGGGTTGCGGTGGCCCAGCTTTCTTTGAAGGACGTGCAGGAGATTTACCACGTCCGCCGGATGCTGGAAATACCGTCGGTGCTGGCGGCAAAGAAAGACGAACGCGGCATTCTCAACGAAATGCGTACGGCGGTGGAACAGTACGAGCGGGCTGTGGGTGCAAAGGACTGGGTGAAGGCGGTGACCGTCGATCTGCATTTTCACAGCCTGCTTATTCGTTTTCAGCACAATAAGCGCCTGGAGTCGTTCTACCAGCAGATGATCGGGGAATTGAGGATGGGGATGGTTCTGGTCGACCGCCGCCACGACGACCCGGGCGGGTTGATTCCCGTGCATCGCAGGATGTATCAGCTCCTGACGGCAGGAAAGTTGAAGGCCTGCTCGGAGATTCTGGCCCGGCACTTGGACGACTCTGAGGCCAGGCTGACGCGGGTCATGAACGGATGGATGGCTAAGTCAGACGGGAAACTGGCAACCTGAGCCGGATTCATAAGTGGAATTGCTGTTTGTGACGGATGAGAAGGTGGCTATTTTCGGGGACTGGGAGGGGCAAATGAGATCTACCTTCGCTGAAAGCGCAACGCGGGAACACAACAACATCACCGGCAACTCTAAAGCAGGCGGCTGGCTCGTTTCTGCTCGCAGAAAATCGAAACTGATCGCCCTGCTTCTTGGCCTGACAGTTCTGGCCGGGGCAGTTTTCCTTCAGGCGCAGACCGTGACTGTCACGGTGCAGGGACGCGTCTCTGACACAACGGGTGCGGCGATCCCTCAGGCTACCGTGACTGTGGCGAATGCCGCGACAGGATATACACGTTCGGTCACTTCGACCGCAACCGGTGACTATCAGCTAGCGCTGTTGCCCGTGGGAGACTACACGGTCACCGCAGAGAAGCAGGGGTTCCAGAAGCAGGCGAAGAAGGTGCACCTCGATGTCGGCGCGGCGGCGAACCTCGATTTCGCCCTTGCCGTGGGTCAGGTGACGCAGCAAGTGGAAGTGCAGGACGTAGGCGAAGTGGCGGAGCCTACGCGGAGCATGGTGAGCTCGGTGATCTCGACCAACGAGATCGAAAGCTTGCCGACCAACGGACGCGAGTTCATTGACTTCGCGCTGCTGGCACCCGGCGTCACGATAGGCAACACCACGTCAGGGAGTACGGACGTTATCGTCGAGCCGGTTACGAAGCTGTCATTTGCCGGGCAGAATATACATTTCAATTTTATCGCCGTGGATGGCGCGGATGACATCTCCACGGCATCGGGCATTCAGCGGGGCACTCCGCCGCAAGAGTCGGTGCGCGAGTTCCGTGTGATCAACACGGACTACACGACGGAGTTCGGCCGCGCCACAGCCGGCATCGTGAATATCGTCACCAAGAGCGGCACGAACACGCTGCATGGGTCGCTCTACGAATACTTCCGCAATAACGCGATGGACGCGAAGAGCATCCTTTCCGCGCCGGGATTCAACGTGCTGCGCCAGAACCAGTTTGGTGCCACGCTCGGCGGTCCCATCAAGAATGACCGGATATTCTTCTTTGCCAACTACGAGGCACAGCGGCGTGCGGAGTCGCCGACCTACAATTCCATCGTGTTGAACAACATCGCGGCGATCAATAACGTTAAGACAACCGTGTACGGCCTGCCCGCGGAAAACCTGCTCGTGCTGCGCGACGGGAATACTGACAACGGCTTCGCGCGGCTCGACGCCAACCTCGGCAACAAGAACTACGCGTATGCCCGGTACTTCATCAACGACGGACGTCTGACGAATCAGTCGCCACTCAACAATGGCTTCGATTTGCCCTCGGCGTTCAAGAACAACTTCATTCGCGACCAGTCGCTGGCGGGCGGGCTGACGAGCACACTGTCACCGTCGTGGGTGAACGAAATCCGCCTGCAGTATGCGCACCGGACATTCGATTTCCCGGTGGTGTCGACGCAGCCTCACCTGGAGGTCGCCAACACGTTCGCCGTGGGCGTCAACCGCGGCAATCCGGACATCTACCGCGAGCACCGGTTCGAGCTTGTGGACAATATGACCCACAACGTTGGCCAGCACACAATCAGCTTCGGAGGAAATTTCAGCCGGGTATCGACCTACGAGTCGTTCCCGTTGTTCTATCCGTTTGAGGCTGACTTCTCGAACCTTCCGGCGTTTCTGGGAACCGATGGTGCGGCGGGTTGTACTGGCGGCGTAGCATGCCCCGATCCTTTCGTGGTCTTCTTCCAACGGTTCAGTACCTCCACAACTCCACTGTTCACCGAGGGGGCACTGGCGGGCGGCATCGGCGTCTACCAGGGCGGAGCGATATCCCAGGCCGTCCGGCAACAGTCTTCCGCAACCCTGGACCACAGCTATAGTGGCCTTTACCTGCAGGACAAGTGGCGCGCCAGCCAGAAGCTGACGCTGAACGGGGGAATACGGTGGGAGTTCGAGACCTGGCCCTCGGGAGTGCTGAACACGCAGACCAAGAACTTCGATCCTCGTGTGGGACTGGCCTACGATCTGGGGACTTCTCACAATGTTGTCTTCCGGGCGGGGTTCGGATTGTTCCACGGAATCATTCCGTCACCTTTGCTCATGTGCCAGGCGCCGTCGTGCGGCGGTCAGGCGAAGTATCCTAACCGTCCGTTCGAAGACAGTCTGAATGCCAACACAGGGCTGTTCAGTTTTGCCAGCTCTCCGTTCATTAACTTTCTTGCTCTGAGTTCCCTGCTGACGAAGGGAACGTATCCCAACGGGACGCCGGAGTCGTTCTGCCCGGACGGCACGCTTGCGAGTTGCGGCTTCCTGCAGGACGCGACGATTGTCCGCTTCAACCAGAATCACCAGAACCCTTACGGGATTCAGACCAGCGCGTCGCTGGAGTTCCAGCCGTTCAGGGATACGGTGCTGAGCATCTCAGGTGTTCACCTTCGGGGAGTGCACCTGGGCAGTTTCTACAATGTGAACCAGCCCGATCCTTCCGGCACCGTCAAAGTGTTCAGTTCGGATGGGAAGTCGAGTTGCAAGGATGTTTATTTCAATTTTGCTTTCGTGGGCCTGCCGCCGACCAACTGCACACCTTACCCGGCCGCCTTCGTCATTCCTAACACGCCGCACCTGAATGCGATTCCCGGATTCCGCAACAACCAGTACAGCGTGTTTTTCGAAGCGACCTCGGGCTGGGATTCGGTGTACGACGGGTTGCTGGTGAACTTGAGCAAGAGACTCAGCCGCAACTTTTCCTATCAGGTGAGCTACACCTGGTCACATTCGATCGACGATGGCCCGAACCCAAGCTTCGTGCTGATTCCGCAAGACAGCGCCAAGTTCCGGGGTGAGCGCGCAGGATCGGCGGATGACGTGCGGAACCGCTTCGTAGGGAACGCCGTGTTCTCCAGTCCTTCGAACTGGAATGCTTTCCTCCGCGATTTCAGTTTCAGCACGATCATTACGCTGCAGTCTCCGCAGTACTTCACCAAGTATGCCGGCTTCGACGTGAACGGAGACGTTTTCGGCAACAACGATCGCGTGGGCGCGGAGTCGCGCAACACGTTCAAGGGCGATTCGCTGCAGACTGTCGATATTCGGCTCGAGCGCTCGTTCCCGATCGGCGAGAAGCTGAAACTGCAGGCGATGGCGGAGGCATATAACCTGCTGAACACGGTGAACATCCGCTACTTCAATACGAACTATGCGGCTGCAGACTTTTGTCCGTTGGATTCAGGAGCGCCGGGTTGCAAGGGAGCGCCGGCGTTTTATCGCGAAGGTTCTCCGAATGCATCGTACGGGTCTCCGAGCGCGGTGTTCAACCCACGGCAGTTGCAATTGGTTGTGCGCTTGACGTGGTGAGGAAATTCCAGCGGCGCAGAGTCGATGGCTTCGCCACTGAGCAATCTCGAACTCTCAGGTTTTCGGGCGGAACGAAACACAGCCTCGAGAACCTGAGACTTTAACTGCATATCGACTACAGGGACGCCCGACATTTCATGAGCGTGACTCAGTCTGAATTCCGCAGGGCGATGGGATGTTTCGCGACTGGGGTCACGGTAATCACGGTAGAACAGGATGGGGAAGTGCACGGTATGACGGCAAATGCTTTCACTTCTGTTTCGCTGGATCCCCTGCTGGTGCTGGTTTGCGTCGACCATAGGGCTCGCACCCACGCGCATCTGCACGCGCGAAAACGGTTCGGCGTGAACGTGCTTGCCGCGAACCAGCGTGCGGTTTCCGAATACTACGCGCGGAGTGAGGAGACGCATCAGCGTGCCGAGGAGGCGGGAGCACGTTTTGACCGCACTCAGCATGGAACACCCGTACTTCACGGTGCGCTCGCCTACCTGGAATGCCGTCTGCACAATACCCAGGAAGCCGGGGACCACACGATTTTCATCGCAGAAGTGGAAGACGCTGTCGTTCGTGAGGGCGAGCCGCTGCTCTATTTCCGAGGACAGTACCGAGCACTGCCGCCCGAGGATTCTTCGCAGTTATAGAAGCAGTAGTGTGCACAGTTGTGCCATGAATATGGGGAGATTAACATGAGATTTGGCATCTATTGCGAGATGCAGACGCCGCCGGGGAAATCCCACTATGACTTGACGTGGGAGATCATGCGGCAGATCGAGCACGCAGACGATTCTGGTTTTGACGTTTATTCCGTTATCGATCACCACTTTTTCCAGAAGTTCTCCATCTCGGCGAATCCCTTGGCGATGTTTGCCGCCGCTGCCCAGCGCACCACCCGCATTCGTTTTCGCACTGCCTTGCACACGTTGCCGCTGGAAAACCCGATGCGTCTTGCAGGCATGATCGCCGAGACCGATATTCTTACCAACGGGCGTCTGGAGTGCGGTCTGGGCCGTGGTCACGCATGGCTGTTTGGGCCGTCGGCGCTGCCTTTGGAAGAAAGCCGACCCCGTTATAACGAGGCTATTGAGATTCTGGAGCTGGCTTTCACCAAGGAAAGGTTTTCTTACGACGGACAGTTCTACAAGGTGAAAGATGTCGCGGTTGTTCCGCAGCCGATCCAGAAGCCGCATCCCAAGTTCTATACCGGCGGCACGAGCGACATCACGTATCAGATGGCGGGAGAGAAGGGATGGGGGATTTTTGTCCCTCCACTGCTACCCTGGAAGGTTCTGGAAGCGCCGCTGAACATTTACAAGAAAGCCTGTGCCGAACACGGCCACGAACCGGACATCGTTTATATACGGCCGGTCTATCTCGACGAAGATGAGAAGACGATTCGCCGGGAGGTAGAGCAGGCACTGCATAATTTCCTGGCATTCAACGCGTCGCCGGTTGACTCGATTCAGAGTGAAGAGAAGAAAGCGGAACTTCGCGCCAAGGGCTACGGCTTCTACGCCAGCGGGGCGCTGGAGTCGCTCACCCAGCTTACGTACGAGCAGATTGTCGAGCAGGAAATTGGCTTCATCGGAACGCCCGACAAGGTGATCGGGCAGATCCGCGAACTGCAGAAGAACGGCGGCATCGGCGAGCTGGCAATCGTTTCGAATTTTGGCGGACTTGACCACTGGAAGAGCATCAAGACACAGGATCTGTTCGCCAAGCACGTGATGCCGGCATTCCGCAAGGCTACGACGCAGGTGGCGGCAGACTAAGAGCAAGTTTCCAGTGTCTGGTACGGGGTGAGTTCGGGATAGTTCATGGCGACAGCGGTGACTTCATCGACGGCGGTTGCGACGTTCGCTCCCATGAGCGCGCGGAGAATACTGATCTTTGGCGGGATCGCGCTGATCGTCGGAGGTATGCTGTTCGGCGATATTTTCGCGGTGTTCGTCCTCCACCAGAACGCGGGTATGCAAGGCGAAGCATTGATCGCTGCCACGCAGGCGGTGGCGGCGCAGAATCCGACGGCGGTGAAGGATATTTTCACGAGCCTCGGCGGAATGCTGGAAGATCGTGGAACGAAGGTAGACGCGCACGTTCACATGACCGACGCGGGCTACCTGGCTTTGTTGCTGGCGCTGCTGCAGCCATATATAGCCTTCCCCCAACGCATTAAAAGGCTGCTGGCAGCGCTGTTCGTTACCGGGGGCGTGCTGCTCCCGGTTGGCATTTTTCTGATTCATTACGTCGGCTTGGCGTACAGTCCGTTTGCGGTCATCGGATGGGCCAGCGTGCTGGCGGATTCCGCGGGAGCATTGCTGATTGTTGGGTTGATCGGGGAAGCGTGGGGATTGTGGAAGTATTTGGGCGGCGCAAAGAGTGAAGATGTTGCCGAGACCTTACCGGACAGCGGTTGGTCACGGCGCGCGCTGCTCAGCGGTGGAACGTTGCTGGTGCTCATGGGATTCGTGTATGGGGCCTGGTACGCGGGCGCTGATCTTTACCGGCACGAGGCTCAGGAGGGCGCAATCCTTAACAGGATGCTCGATGCCGCGGGAAGCGCAAATTCGGATGTTGCTGCGCGCGAGGTGACGAACTTCGGAGGTCTTGCGGGGGAAAGAGCGGTCAGCATCGCCGCCCATTCCCATGTCATCGAGTTTGGACTGCTGGCAATTCTCATGTCGTTTGTGCAACCCTACATATTTCTCAGCGAGACCTGGAAGCGGCGCTGGGTAATGATCCTGCTCGCCGGGTCGGTCACTCTACCGGTCTTCGTTCTGCTCGAGCTAAAGCTTGGATTACTGGCGGGTGGGATTGCCGACGTGGGCGGGTTGATGGTAATCGTTGCGCTGGTCGCCATGCTAGTCGGCGTGCTGCGTTACAGCGGCAGCCTTGACCAGGCAGAGGGGCTGCGATGAGCAAGTCCCAAAAATTGCTGATCTTTGGTGGACTCGCGCTGGCCTCATTTGGAATGCTCTACGGACTGCAGTATGCGGTATTCATTGAGCACCAGACGCTGGATAACATGGGCGGCTCACTGGCGACAGCGTTCGTGAATGCCGCCGAGCGCAACACGGCGGGAGCACACAGGTCGATCGACATGTATGCCGCGACCAAGTACAACTATGTTCGCCAGGTGGATGTTCACTCCCACTGGATCGGTTTGGGAATGTTGATGATCGTGCTGGGGGCGGTGTTCGACCGCGTAGGTTTTGCTGAGCGCGGACGCATCTGGCTGGCGATGGCGCTGCTGGCGGGGTCGGTGATTTTTCCACTGGGCGTGATTTTGCAGACCGTGAATCATAGCGGTTTAATTCCCTCGGGCTTTGCGATTGCGGGCTCAGCGCTGGTGACGTTCTCTCTGGCAGTCGTGGCGTGGGGATTCGCACGACCATCAAATCTGTGAAGGCATAAACCATGTATCCGCGAGCGTTTCACTATCACCGAGCCGGCTCACTGAAGGAAGCGGTTACCATGCTTTCGCAAATCGGCGATGATGCCAAGCTGCTGGCCGGCGGCCAGAGCCTGATTCCGCTGATGAAGCTGCGCTTCGCCAATCCGGGGAACTTGATCGACCTGAACTTTATCGGAGGAACGTCCTACATAAAAGAAGATGACGGGTCGCTGAAGTTCGGTGCGATGACGCGCCACGCCGAAATTGAATACTCCCCCGTCGCGGCAAAGATTCCTATCATCCACGACTGTGCCGCGGGAATCGCCGACGTGCAGGTGCGCAACCGTGGGACTATCGGCGGTTCGGTGGCGGAAGCTGATCCCAGCGGCGACTGGGCCACCGTACTGCTCACGCAGACTGCGGAGGTTCGATGCCTCGGCCCCGCGGGTGAACGCACGGTGGCTCTCGACAAGTTCATCACCGACGCCTACACAACCGTTCTGGCGCACGATGAACTGATCAGCGAAGTTGTTGTGAAGCTTCCTCCAAAAGGCAGCGGTGGTGCGTACTTGGCATTCAAGCGGGCGGCCCCCGTGTATCCCACCGCCAGCGCAGCGGTACAGCTTACGCTGGAACAGGACGTCTGCAGGGACGCAGCGATCATGTTGGGGTGCGTGGGGCTGACCGCGATACGGGTGAAGGATGGCGAAGCTGCACTGCGCGGACAGAAGATTACCGACAAACTGATTGCAGCCGTGATGGAGGCTGCGCACGCGGCGGCGGACCCGCAACCAGACATGCGAGGTTCGGCTGACTATAAGCGCAGCGTGGTCGCCACGTTGGTGAAGCGTGCCATTGAAGTTGCCGTGCGCCGGGCGCGAGGCGAGCAAGTGGAAACGAGCCACATCTATGCCTGAGACGATCGATAAAGTTAAAGTCAAATTGAAGGTGAACGGGAGGGCTCATGAGGTGGAGGTAGAGCCACGCACACTGCTGGTCGAATTGTTGCGCGAGCATCTTGATCTGACCGGTACGCACGTGGGATGCGACACGACCTATTGCGGTGCCTGTACCGTGTTGCTCAATGGTGGCGCCGTGAAGTCGTGCACCATGTTTGCGGTGCAGGCCGACGGAGCAGAAATCATGACGGTCGAGGGACTGGAGAACGACGGCAAACTTCATCCCATTCAGAAGGCCTTCGGCGATTCCTACGGACTACAGTGCGGCTATTGCACGCCGGGCCTGATGCTTTCAACGTACCAGTTGCTATCGAAGAATCAGCAGCCAAGTGAGAAGGACATCCGCAAAGCGATCGCGGGCAATACTTGTCGCTGCACGGGTTATCAAAACATCTTCAAAGCGATTCAGTTGGCAGGACAGAATTTGAAGGGGGCCTAGGGCATGGCGATCAAGCTGGGCGGGGAATTTGAAGTGTTACGAACACCGGAGGATGTGTACGACTTCCTCACCGATCCCAACAAATTCGGGCCACTGCTGCCGGATTTTCAGAGCATGTCCGTGCAGGACGCCACGCACTTTGCGGTGAAGGTGAACGTGGGTGTTTCCTACATCAAGGGCGTCGCCGAGATGAAGATGGAGCTGACAGAAGCCACGCGTCCGCAGCGCGCGCAATATAAGGGACAGGGAAGCGTGGTCGGTGGAAATGTTTCGTTGATTTCGGGTTTCAATTTGTCGGCGACCGTGGCAGGCACAAAGGTGGCGTGGGAGGGCGAAGCGCAAGTCTTTGGCCGGCTGACGTCGGTGGCAGGTGGGCTGCTAGAGCCACTGGGAAAAAAGAACGTACAGAAGATGATCGATGCCCTGCAGGCGGCATTGAAGGTAGAGAAGCAGGCCAGCGCGTAGGGGGCGAAGTTGAGTACAAAGACGGAAGGCCAAAACTGGGTAGGGCAATCGCTTCCGCGTAAGGAAGAAGACCGTCTGCTGCGCGGGCGCGGCAAGTTTGCCGACGACATCAAGCTGCGCGAAATGCTCTACCTGCGATTCGTGCGCTCCCCGTATGCGCACGCCAAAATAGTCAGCATCGACACGTCCGCGGCTGACGCGCTGCCCGGCGTCGTGTGTACCTTGACTGGCAAGGAGATTGAGCCCTACACGCAGCCTTTCATCGAAATTGCCCCTGAGCCAGGCGGGAAGATTCGTGACTTTCCGCTTGCCATCTCGAAGGTGCGATATCAGGGGGAGCCCGTGGTGGCGGTCGCGGCTGAGTCGCCTGCAGTGGCTGACGATGCCGCGGAACTGGTACAGGTGGAATACGAAGCGCTCGATCCCGTGGTGGATGCCGAAGAGGCTCTAACCAACAAGAGCATTTTGCACGAAGAGGCGGGCACGAACCGAGTCTGGCGCGGCGTGTTCGAATATGGGGATGTCGAGAAAGCGTTCAACGAAGCGGCGCACGTAGTGAGTATCGACCGTTTGCACTTTCACCGGTTCTCCAGCACGCCGCTGGAGAATAATGTGGTGATCGGACAATGGGACAATAAAGACGATCGAATCTATTACTGGTGCAACAATTCGTTTCCGTCCTTTGCCATCCAGTTCCTGGCGGCGCATCTGAGTGTGCACATCGACCGCATCCGCGTGCAGACATTTGATATTGGCGGGAGCTTCGGAATAAAAATCACCAGCTATCCCCAGATGTCGATCTGCGCGCTCGCTTCAAAGAAGGCAGGTGGGCGTCCCGTCAAGTGGGTGGAGACGCGGTCCGAGCACATGACATCCAGCGCTCACGGTAACGAGCGCACATTCCGCGATACGAAGGTTGCTCTCGACAAAGACGGCGTGATCACGGCCATTGACTCGCGGCACATCGACGACTGCGGCGCATACCCACGCTACGAGCCTCTGGGCTGCGTCATCTGGTCGCAGGTATTTCCAGGCGTGTATCGCTTCAAGAACGCGCGCATCGACTTCAGCCAGGCGGTGACGAACAAATGTCCGGTGGGACCGAATCGCGGCTATTCGCGCATGCAGCATCTGTGGTTCCTGGAGCGCATTGTCGATATCTGCGCGCATGAGCTGGGAATTCCTGCCGATGAAATGCGCCTGCGCAATTACATCCGCCCGGAAGAGATGCCGTATACGACGCCAAACGGATGCGTCTACGATTCGGGGAACTATCCCAGGATGCTGGAAGTGGCCAAAGGGCTGATCGGCTGGGACGATTGGAAGAAGAAACAGGACGCAGCGCGAAAAGAAGGGCGGCTGATCGGAATCGGAATCGGCACGACGCTCGATTCAGGCACGAACAATTTCGGACAATCGCAAATCATCAATCCCGGTGCGCCGTTCTCAGGAAATTCGCAAGGCGCTAACTGCAAGCTGGATATCTACGGTGAGGTCGTCGTGGCCGTGGGATCGTGCCCACAAGGTCAAGGACACGAAACCACAGCGGCGCAGGTTGTTGCTGATGTGTTGAACATTTCTCCCGACGTGATCACCGTCAGAACCGGGTTCGACACGGACCGCAACGTCCACACCGGCTTCTCGGGAACGTACGCGAGCCAGTTTGCCGTGTCTGGCCTTTCAGCGGTGCACGGCGCCGCGCAGAAATTAAAAGGTGAAATGAAGCGCCTTGCCGCTTTCGTTCTGGAGGCGAAAGAAGACGACATTGAGTTCGGCGCCGGTGCGCAAGGGCCAGAACTGCGCTCGAGGAGCAACGGCAAATCCATCAATTATTGGGGCCTGGCCAACATCGTGAACGTGAACAGCGCGGTGCTGCCTGAGGAACTCTACGAAGTCACGCTGAATTGCCGATACATCTGGCGCGCCCCGTTTGCCGTGCCCGACAAGGTGAAGAAGTACGGAAAATTGACGTTGACATACGCGTCGCAGCTCCACATCGCAGTGATTGAGATCGAGCCGGGCACATACATCCCGCGCATCCTTGATTACGTGGCAGTCGACGACTGCGGCACGGTGATCAATCCCGGCATCGTCGAAGGACAGGTTTACGGAGCGACGGCGCACGGAATCGGGGCGGCGCTGCTCGAGAACTGCGTATACGATTCCGTGGGCAACATGCTTACCAGCACTTTCAGCGACTACACCCCTATCACGCCGGTGAATATGCCCAAGGTGAAGTACGGGCACATCGAGACCCGGTCGCCGTTCACGTATAGCGGTGCGAAAGGCATGGGCGAAGGCGGCGCGGCGCCGGTGCATACCATTTCTGCAGCGTTGCAGGATGCGGTGTTCTCGAAGGGAATCATCATTCAGGATTCGTTCAACAACGCTGACACGATGTTTCGTGCTCTCGTAGGAAAAGAGATTTATCAGGCGGCGCCGCTGATAGAGGTGGAGCACCGGAATTAATGGAAATGATGGCCAGTCGTTCGTGAAGAAAGTCTGTATTGTCGGTTGTGGTGCGATCGGCAGTCTGTATGCCGCGCATCTGGCTCGAGTGGCGGAGGTTTGGGCCTATGTCCGGCGGCCGGACCATGCCAGCGCTTTGAACCGCGACGGACTGCGGGTTTCGGGCACGAACAATTTTGTGGTGCCGATCCGGGCGACGACGGACGCAAAGGAGTTGCCGGATTTCGATCTCGGCATCGTCGCGACGAAGGCCACGCAACTGGAAGCGCCTATCGCGGAAGCCGGCAGCCACTTCGATCGCGGGGCGGTGCTCTCCGCGCAAAATGGACTGGGGAGCGAGGAGATCATTGCCGAGCATACCCGCGGCTTCGTAATCCGCGGAACGACTTTCATGAGCGGCACGCGCCACAGCGATACGCACGTGCAGTACGAACTGGACACAGCCACATGGATGGGGCCCTTCGAGCCGCGCCACACCCCGTTTGCGGTGGTGAAGGAGGCGGCGGATTTGATCGTGGCGGGCGGGCTGAAGGCGGAGGCCCTCGAAGATGCGCGTCCGGCTCAATGGTCGAAGTTGATTTTCAATTCTTCGGTGAACGCCGTTTCTGCGCTTACGGGATTGCCGCATTCCCCGCATTTTGCCGCGGAGGAGACGTTCGGCGATCTCGGCCATCTTCTTCATGAATTGATCGAAGAAGGGAAGCGGGTGGCCGCCGCCGGCGGAGTGAGACTGCACGAGGATCCGTGGGCGATGAACAAGATTGGCGCCATGACGAACCATCCGCCGTCCATGTTGTACGACGTGCGCCATCAGCTGCCAACGGAAGTAGACTTTCTGAGCGGAGCCATTGCGCGGGAAGCGGAGAAGGCCGGGGTATCAGCACCGTTGCATACTGCGGTGTACCGGCTTATCAAAGGCAAAGAGGCGTCGTGGAAATTCGCTGACGAGAATCGGCCGGCGACGGTTCACGGTAACTACGGTAAATAGGGGAACGTTTTTCGGAAAGATGCATCATGGCCTGGCCAGTTGACACCACGAAACTCGATCGCGTGCGGGCGCTGATGAAAGATCAGGACCTGAGCGCGCTGGTGGTGCGTGCGCCGGACAACGTGGTTTATCTCACGAGCTACTGGTGCATGAAGGGCTATGACGCAGTCGTATTTCCACGTGAGGGCGAGCCGACCCTGATTGCGCTCGAGCCGCAACTGGCCGATGCGCAACGCAATTCGTGGACGAAGGACATTCGTTTGTTCAAGGGCTACGACGAGCGTGATCCGCGGCCGCCACAGTATCGGGCCCTGGATATTGCTCTTGAAGTGCTGAAGCAACGCGGATTGACCGACAAAGTGGCAGTTGAGCTCAACATGGGAACGCAGAGCGCGGACCGGATGGTGGGCGAGCCGACGACGCCGACGCAAATTTACTTTGACGCCTTCCGCAAAGTGGCCAGTCAAGTTGTGGATGCTACGCCGCTGCTCAACGAGGCGCGTTCGATCAAGACGACGCAGGAAGTCGACCGCATGAAGCTGGCGAATGAGCTGGCCGCGCTGGCGATGGACTACACGCGCGAACACATGCGTCCGGGAATGAAGGAAAGCGAAGTGGGCGGGATGTATGAAGGGTTCGTTCACGGGCTGGGCGTCGGCTACAAGGGCAAGGTTGAGATGGCGCGCGCATTCACTCTCGTATGGTCAGGCAAGGGGATTGCGACTTTTACCGCGACCGGCGACCGTCCGGTGCAGGAACACGAGCCGACGCTGTTCGAGATATGGGTGTGCGTGGACGGGTACTGGACAGACTTGACGAAGAACGCATGCCCGGGCGATCTCACGCCGGAATACCACAAGCTGCTCGATCTGCTGCTGAAAGTGTTCAACGAGGCGGTTCGCTACTCGAAGGACGGAGCGGATTTTCCGCAGTTGGACCGGCTGGTGCGGGCGCGGATCGCCGAGGGCGGATATGCGGGCCAGCCCTCGCACCCGATCTGCCATGGTGTGGGCGCGCGCGCCCAC
>Ga0075017_100000126_pt1 | contig 34005 bp, 35 predicted proteins | sample AleBraG_ABR_2012_FD_71475 | JGI IMG/M metagenome (GOLD analysis project Ga0075017, IMG submission 71475) | Freshwater sediment microbial communities in response to fracking from Pennsylvania, USA - Alex Branch Run_MetaG_ABR_2012 | ecosystem: Environmental > Aquatic > Freshwater > Creek >... | reverse complement strand
GTACATGGCTTGCTCGTCCACTCGAAGCGACTTCAAGAACGCAACGGCGCGCCCGCGATTGGGGTCCGCCGCCGACAGGTGCTCGTAATAATGAATCATGTTGCGCACCATCGTGATGGCTCCGCCGGTCCATTCGGCCGACAAAATGCCTTGCCGGTAGCGCCCGTCTGGCTCCTGTCCGTTGCCGTCAAGGTCAGAGTAACCCACGCCCCAGAGTTCCTGGCCGACACCGTACGCGCCCCACGATTTCACCCGTTGCCAATTGCCGAACGCGGCGCCAAATCCAAACCAGCGATCGATCAACTCCGTTCCCAGGGCGGCGATGCCCCAGGTGTTGGTGTCCACTGCCCTTGCCACCGACGACGCTTGCCAGGCCGAGTGTGTCAACGGATCGTCCGCCACGCCCCCTTGGACGAATTCACCGTTCTGCCAGGCCTGAGCTCGAAAGAACGACAGCAGGCCGCGACTCGAAGCACGCTCGGTGCGACCGCCGTTGATCAGGGCGCCGATGCTCTGCAGAGCCGCCGCGATGCGGGCTTGCGCTGCCGCGCTCAGACCCGCTTCGGTGGCTCGCTCTGCGCGCAGGGTCTGTTCCAGGATGCGCAGTCCCGCATAGAGCGAAAGGTTGTTCTCGACCGAGACGCGATGCGGATTGACGAGCGAAGGCTCGTAATACACCGCCCCGATGGAGGACTGCCGCGCCAGGAAAGCAGGCAGCGACGCCATGGCGTTTTGCACCGCCGAATCACCGAATGGAACCTGTGGGCGATGTTCGCCGGTGACAAAGTGCAGATACGCGGCTTGCAGCGGCCCGATCAGCCACGCCCAGGCATTCTCGCCCGTCACTGTCCGCCAATCCATCCAAGTAATTTTGCCCGCACTGTAAGGGCCCCTTGGAATCGGCAAACCGCTCGCCCGCAGCCACGAGGCCTGCGCAGAATTCACCAGCGGGTCTTGCACCAGCCATTGCGACGCACTCATGCGATACGCGAGACCCGGCTTTGAGCTTGTCAGCTGTCGGGTCTCATTGTTGACCAGCGCATGGGCGTCGGGCCAGGGCGAGGTTGGGAAATGATTGACGATGCTGCCCAGCATCACGGCAATCTGCCAGGTCGCCGCGTCGTAGATATTCGTGCCATTGTGGGTACTGACACGCTCAATCTGCAGGTCGCCGGCCGCCCCGGGTTGCGGCGTGAAGGTGTAGTGATGGGGATCGTAGACGTCGAGCACTGTGCAGGTCGCCTGCGACGCGGCACACACGTAGTGTGCCCAGTAATCCGGAGTGTCCAGATAGCTGAGCGGCAGGCTCAAGCCGGCGAGCGGCCCGGAGCCGCGCGGTTCGAGCACACCGCGGTCTGGATCCCGTGCAGATACAAGGAAGCGGAAGCTGGGCTCGAGATCACCGGATTGCGCGTGAACTGGCCGCGGCAGCGCCAAGGCCAAGGCCAGTGCCAGCGCCAGTGCCAGCGCCGGGACCCGCGCCAAGGCCCGTCCACCCCTCCACATCACGCCGATCATGTTGACGTCGCCACGCTCGAATGTTGTAGTCGACGCGCATGGTAGCTCGAGCGCTCAATCACGTCGCGATGTGGATGGTCTGCGCACTGTTGATGCCAGTCCCGACGCCGGCGGTCGCCGCGAACATGGTGTCGGTGGGTGAGCCGCTCCGTGCCGCGCTATTGCGCGGCCTGAATGGGCCGTCCAAGCAGCTCGCGGACGTTCTCGGCCGACCCTTGATCATCAATGTGTGGGCCAGCTGGTGCGGACCGTGCCGCGATGAGATGAGCTCCCTGGAGCGGCTGGCCTGGGGCGACATGGGCCGACGCCTGACCATCATTGGCATTTCCACCGACGATTATCCCGCGCAAGCCAAGGACTGGCTCAAATCCTCAAATGCCACCATTAGCCAGTACATCGATACGGATCTGCAGATGGAGCAAATGTTGGGCGCCTCGCATCTGCCGCTGACGGTGCTCATCGACGCCAAAGGTCGCGTGCTGGCCAGAGTCTATGGCGCTCGCCAATGGGATGCCCCGGAGTCATTGACGCTGATCAGCCGGACATTTCGACTGTCGCAGCACCAATAGCGGCGCGCATCATTGGCACGTTTCGCGAGCGCTAGTCGGCGCGCTTGCCGCTCAATATCTTGTCGCCCGCCGAAAAGATGTCAATGTTGAGTCTATCCGACAGGCGCACCAGCGTCACCAGTAGGTCGGCCAGCTCTTGCTCCACGTGCGCGCGACGCTCCTGCGGCCATTTCATGCGCTCAGCCGCATAGACCTCAAGCGCCAGACGAATGGCTGCCAGCTCGCCGCTGGCATTGACGTGTTTGGTGTCCATGTCACTTCGGTTATCGGCGCGCGGCGGCGCCGAATGGAGGGATGGCGCCCGCATTCGAATCACCGTTCGACAGAACTGCGAGCAAAGTCGCAGCTGCGGCGGGGTTGGGCGCCGCCGCGAGCCCCCGGGGTGCTCACGACATCCTTGCAAGGCAAGGGGCCCGCAGGCCCCTTGCTGGATCAAACCGGCACTGAGCCTGGTTACTTGCCGATCTGCTTACTGACGCCGTTTTCCTGCTGATTGAGTGTGCGTTGTTCCTGCTTGGTGATGTGCCCGCCGTTCCGGCTGGCCATGCTGCGTTCTTCCTGGCGAATCTGACGATCCTCCTTGTGAAGACCGGCCGCGTGCGAATTCATGTTGACGCCGTCCCAGATGCCCAGATGAACAATTCCTAATCGCCAGTTCCCGCGCCCCAAAAGAAAAGGGCGCCTCGCGGCGCCCCGTTCCAAACAAACTGAACAGTTCGTCTTACTTCGCGCTGCCGCTGCTCGGCGCGGTGGCGTCGGCGCTCTTGGCATGCGCATGGTGGTGCTTCTTATGCTTCTTCGCAGTGGTCGCCTTGCCTGAGTCGGGCGCGGTGGCGGCCGGGGCAGCGGGGGCCGTTGCGGCCGGAGCCGGCATATCAGCGGCCAGGGCAAACATCGGGGCAGACAAGGCGGCGACGGCCGCGGCAACAACAATGATCTGGGACTTCATCTCTATAAACTCCTGAATTGGGTAAGCCCTTACGGGTAAGCAGGAGTATGGCAAAACCCGCTCAAAATGATCGTGAAAAGCGCTTAATCCGACTAGTGTGGCGGCGCAGCGCCTACTGCGCCCGGAAACTTGGCAAATATCGCCGCCACAGCCGCATTAATGCGCTGTTCAGCCTCCCCACCCGTCAGTCGAGTAACGTCCTCATCCACATAGGCATGCCAGAGAGGCTCGTGCGTGTGCGCGTCGAACAGATTGACCGCGATACGCCCCTCGCGAAAGTCGTAGGGGCCAGCATCCCACGCCACCGACGAGGCCATTCCGCGTCGTCCCCAACCCAGCCCGAAGCCCCAACCGACGCGCGGATAGCCCGGATCCACAGCCAACCGTGAGCCGATCGAATAGCCCACGGCACAATCAGCCAGGGCGGCCTCGGCCGCCGGCTGCAGGCCGTGTGCCACCAGGTTGGTCTGGATGGACTCTCGCAGGCGCTTCTCGTTCAAGGGGTTGGCGAAGGCCGGCGCATACTCGGCCCGATCCGCCCTGGTCTCACCAAATCGAAAACTATGGCAGGAGCTCAGTGATGCGCGCGTATCCACGTCGGAGCGCGCCTGCAGCGCGCAACCCGACCCACCCACAACAGTCAGTATCGCAAGGATCGAGAGCCCGAGACGGTTGTGCCTGACCATAAACCCTCCTGCCCGGGACCAACGCCCAAAAAAACCTGGACTGCTACTCTAGTATAGAGCCAGGCATCGCGGGAAAAGTTCTACTGTCGGGAGCGCCACGGACGCGCTGCTGCAACCCTCGATCTGTTGGTCGAGCGGTCCCTACGCGTGCATGCGCACGATCAGCGCCAGCACGCCGACCAAAACGATGGAGCCGACGACCACAAACCGCATAAAAGTGTCTTTGTTTTCCATGGATGAGAGCATGGCGTACACGCCACCCCCAATTCGTTGACTCGGCTCACGTAAATGGCGGTGCTCGCCACTCGCCGCCTCGATGAACCCACCGCTAGCCGGCGTTATGGCATATGTGAACCGATTATGACGGTAGCGGTCGCCGAATCAACACCAACGCCACTCCAACCAGGATCAACGCGACAGCCAGCAGCATCAGCGCCGTCACGCGCTCGTCCAGGACAGTCGCACCCAGCAGCAACGCCACCACCGGATTGACCAACGCGTAGGTGGTGGCCTTCTGTGCACTCACCTGCGTCAGCAGCCAAAGGTAGCAACTCAAAGCGACGATGCTGCCGAACACCGCCAGGTACAACAGCGCCAGCCACGAGGTTGCCGTCACTCGCGCCGGATCAAACTGCAGCCACTCCCCGCTCACGCTGGCCATGAATCCCAGCACCATGCAACCCACCATCATCTGAACGCAACTGGCCGCAATCGTGCGCTCAGGCGCCACCGCACCGCGCACCAACAGAGTGCCGGTGCTCCAGGCCAGCAACGATCCCAAGAGAGCCAGCACGTGCGAGGGTCGAGTGACTCCCGCGAGACCGTACAGGTGGGCGATAATCAATGTGACACCCAGCAATCCGAGCATGGCACCGGCGAGGGAGCGGCCGGCCGGAATGTGTCCGGAAAAAAATGCCCAGTCCAGCATCATGACCGTCAGTGGTGCCGAGGCCAGCACCAACGCGGTGACTCCCGAAGGCACGCCCTGCTGGGCCCACGTGGTCAAACCATTCCCCCCGGCCAGCAGCAATGCGCCGGTAAGTATCAATCGCTTGAGGGGCAGCCCTTGCAGGGGCCGAGGGCTGCGCAGGCGCAGCCAGGTCCACAGTACAGCGGCTGCCACGCCGAATCGCAGCGCCGCTCCAACAAACGGCGGAATGCTCCGCAACACCATCGCAATGGCAAAGTAAGTGGTACCCCAGATCAGGTAGATCGCCGCAAACGCCGACCACACCGCAACTCGCGGGGCGTGTGATCCCGTGATGCTCAATCCCTGGCGCTCACGCCGTGGCCCCGCCCCATCCGGCCGGACCTCATCCGTCGCGTCGCCACGCGGCCGGACGCCACCAGCGCCTGTCGGCCAGGATTTCGCGTGCGGCGTTGTGCCCGGGCGCTCCCGTGACGCCGCCGCCCGGATGCGTGCCGGACCCGCACATGTACAGGCCGGCCAGCGGACCGCGGTAATTGGCATAACCCAGCATGGGTCGCGCGGAAAACAACTGATCGAGGGTTAAAGCGCCATGAAAGATGTCGCCACCCACCAAACCGAAGTCGCGCTCCAGATCAAGGGGGCTGAGCACCTGGCGGCCCAGCACGGCCGCTTTGAAATTGGGAGCGAAACCGTTCACCAAATCAATCATATGATCGGCCACCTGGTCGCGCCGCAGGTCCCACGAGCTGCCGTCGGGCAACTGCGGCGCAACGTGCTGGCAGAACAGACTGGCCACGTGCTGCCCACGCGGCGCCAGGGAATCGTCCATGGTCGAGGGAATGAGCATCTCAACTATCGGCCGCCGTGACCAGCCGCTGGTCCTGGCATCGAGCCAAGCCTGGTCCATGTACGCAAGTGAGGGTGCCATGATGATGCCGGCGCCGTGATGTTCAGCATAAGCCCGGCCTGGCAGGGCACGAAAATCGGGCAATTCGGCCAGCGCCACGTTCATGCGAAAAGTGCCCGAGCCGCACCGCCACTTGGCGATGCGCTCGCGAAAAGCGGCGGGCAACAGGGCTGGATCCAACAATTTTTCGTATAGCAGACGCGGGTTCAGATTTGAGACCACGACCTTCGCCCGCCACTGGCGGCCATCATCGCTCCGCGCGCCCGTGACGCGTCCCGCGGCGGTCGTAAGCTCGCGCACCGGGGTGTCCACGTGAATTTGCACGCCGCGTTCGGCCGCTGCAGCGGCCATGGCCTGAGTAATGGCGCCCATCCCGCCCACCGCGTGACCCCACGCGCCCTTGCGGCCGTTCACTTCACCGAACACATGATGCAGCAGCACGTAAGCGGATCCGGGCGTGTAGGGACTGGCGTAGTGCCCGACGATGGAGTCAAAACCGAACACGGCTTTGATGGGTGCGCTCTCGAACCAACCATCCAGATAATCGCCGGCCGATTGCGCAAACAGCTCCAGCAATTCGCGGCGCATGGGAAGATCCAACCGCGCCATGCGCGCGCCAAGACGCGCGGTACGCAACAGCTCCGGCATTGCCTGGAGCCAGCTGCCGGCCGTGACATTGGGCGGGGTTTCCAGGGCCAGCTCGCGCATTACATCGGCGATCAATTCCAAGCGCCGCGCATACTCCCCCAGGCGCTGCGCATCGCGCACGGAGAATCGTGCCACTTCCTGCTCGGTTCGGCCCGCGCCCACTTTCAGAAAACCATCCGTCTCCAGCGGCAGGAAGTTGGCCAAGGGACGCTCGAGAATGCGCAGTCCGTGACGCGCCAGCTGCAGGTCACTGCTCACCTTTGGATTGAGCAGCGAGACCGTGTACGCGGCCACAGAATTGCGAAAGCCAGGCAGGAATTCCTGTGTAACCGCGGCGCCGCCCACTACCGCTCGGCGCTCGAGCATGGTCACGGACAGGCCGGCGGCCGCCAGATAGGCCGCGCACACCAGACCATTGTGGCCGGCGCCGATGATCAGCACATCGCTTTGCGGGGTTGCGCCAGCCATATGGTTTACCGCGCCGCCCACAAATTGACCACCAGCGCCAATGCCACCAGCAGTGCACCCACCGCCAGCACCAGCACCGCCCCAGCGGCACAATCCTTGGCGGCACGAATCTGCGTGTGCAGCTGCGGATGCAGGTGATCAGCAAGCCGCTCGAGCGCCGTGTTGAACAGTTCCGCCGCCACCACCGCACTGCTGATCAGGGCCACCAACGCCCACCACACCGGCGCGGGGCGCAGCCAGCACAGGGCCAGAATCACCACTCCCAGCACCGCCAGCTGCGTGCGCAAACTCCTCTCGCTCTGCAGTGCATGACGCAAACCGGCCAGCGCGAAACCCAGCCGCGTGGCAAGCGGCTTGTTCTTGAATTCCATCATTTTGTGAGCTGCAAGACTTGTGTTGGACTGGAATACCGCACCACTTTGCGCGGCTATACTACCATCCACTGTCGTAATACCGGCGTAGCTCCATGGGATTCGTCACGTCATGAAATTGCAAGCCAGGCAACAGGTTGGGGCGCCGTGCGCCAGGGTCGGAGCGCTCTGCGCCAAGCTCGGCGCTCTGTGCGGCGCGCTGCTCTTGAGTACCGGCGCCCAGGCCGGCGGGGGATTGTTCGGCCTCGATCATCTGGTGCCATTGGACAACACTGGAATCTGGGCGCGCCGCAATCAACTGCTGCTCATCGATGTCATGCTGGTTGGAGAGGCGGGCGTCGCACTGTGGGAAGGCGGCGACACGCGACTGGGCCGCACCGCCTGGCGCTCCATCGACGCCACCGTGGTCGGCGGCGTCGCCTCGGAACTTCTAAAGTACGCGTTCTCACGCGCCAGACCGAATGAATCGGCCAGTCCGAACCAATGGTTCCAGGGAAGCGGGCATAGCAGTTTTCCCAGCGGTGAGGTCACTGTCACCAGCGCCATCGTCACGCCCCTGGTGCTTGAGTACCGGAGCGATCACCCGGCGATTTATGCCCTGGAGCTGCTGCCAGTGTACGACGCCATTGCACGTGTCAAGGTACACGGGCACTGGCAGTCCGATGTCATTGCGGGTTTTGCGCTGGGAACCGCCGCCGGGTACTTCATGCAGGAGCGATCCCACACGCCACTGATACTCGGTCTGCTGCCGCAGGGATTTTATGTGGGGTTCAAGAAGGAGCTGCACTGAAGGCGCTACAGCGTTGAGATGAAAATTGCTTCATGTTGGGTCCGCTTGGGGCTCCCGACGGTAAACCTGACTGCAGGCAATGCGTTGGTAGACCAGGCGGCGGTTGAATTTCCGGCCGCATGAACCTTTTGTTGGAGGTAGAGAACATGGTTCGCATGAAACACCCGGCCATTGGTGCCCTGGCAGCGGCGACGATGCTGCTGCTGACAAGCGCGCCCCAGGCGGCCGAACTCGCTGCGACCAAGCCCGGCGTATTGCGGGTATTGCCTGAGCTTGACTTAAGCGCTGACCAGCGGCAGCAGATCAAGACCATATTGGGAACCGCCCGCGCCCAGTGGCGGTCAGAGACTTCGCACTACGCACAGAACTCGGTTGCGTTGGGGAACCCCGGCGATCCCAACCACGCGGCGGCCGTGCAAGCCGCGCAGGCTCGGGCTGCCGAGCGAGTCCAGCGCTGGAGCGAAGTACAGACGCAGGTTTTTGCAGTATTGACGCCCGATCAGCAGGCGAAACTACCGCAACTTCTGGCGCAGCAGCGGCGGTCGAAGACCCGGCATGCGGCTGCACCGGCTGCCCCACCGGCGCCGGAGGCGGCAGCGCCAAGTGCACCTTGATCGGGTCGGCAGCCGTAGGTAAGAGCAGCCCTCACGGATTGGAGCAGGAGATGAGCATGACTGTGGATCGAAAGGCTACCCGGGTCGGCAACAGGTGCACTGGTGCCGCGTTCGCTGCACTGGGACTCATCCTGCTGGGGGGTTGTGTCGCGCAGTCCTATGACTTGCCCGCGCCGCCCCCGCCCGTAGCGGTGCGCGCGCCGCCAGACACCCGAATTTACGTCTACCCTGCGGCGGGCCAGAGCCCGGCGCAGCTGGACCGCGACCGGTACGAGTGCCATGTTTGGGCCGTACACCAGACTGGCTTCGATCCCAGTGCCGCCCAGATCGCTCCACACCAGCGCGTCGAAGTCGTGGCCATGCCCGCGGGTTCGGACACCGCTGCCGGTGCGGTCACCGGGGCGTTGCTGGGAGCTGCCGTATCGCGGCCGAGAGAAGCCGGTGCCGGGGCGATAATTGGGGCCCTCACGGGCGCCATCATCGGGGCCGCCTCGGACCAGGCTCGCAGCCAGCAATCGGCTGCGATCGCACAACAGATGAATGCGCGCAATGATCAGGCGGGCGACGATCTGGAGCAGCGTGCCGCAGGCTACCGCCGTGCCATGGGTGCCTGTCTGCTGGGCCGTTCGTACACGATCAAGTGAGTTATTTCCATACAAGTGATCGCCGCATCGACCGCAACAGCCAGCGGCGAGGAGTATTCCACATGAGCCCCAGTCGTAAGTTCGTGTCGGTCGCTCAGTCTGTTACGGCTGCCGTGTTGGTCTTATGCCTGTCGCTGAGCGCTGCCCGCGCCGCGGACGCTCGCCGCGGCGAGTCTCGCCGCGAAGAGCATCGCGGCTATGCGCTGGACAATCGCTACCAGCACGGTCAGTACTATCCGCAGCGTGGCGCCGCCTTTCGCGATCTTCCGGGTGATCGACGCCGCGTCGACTTCCACGGCACGCCCTATTACTTCCACGGTGGCGCTTGGTATCGCCCCTATGGGCCGCGGTATTTAGTGATCGCGCCACCGTTTGGAATTGGTATCGATTTGCTGCCGCCCTTTTACACCACGGTCTGGTTCGGCGGCGTGCCGTACTACTATGCTGACGGCACCTATTACCTGTGGCATCCCGAACAACGTCAGTACGTGGTCAGCGAGCCTCCCGCTGCTGCCGACGCGGCGGCAACGCAGGCGCCTGCGGGCAACGACCTATATGCCTATCCCAAGAACGGCCAGAACGACCAACAGCAGGCCACCGACCGCTACGAGTGTCATGGCTGGGCAGCCAGCCAGTCGGGATTCGACCCAACCCAGCCGCTGGGCGGTGTGAGTTCGGCCGACGCCGACACCAAGCGCGCCGACTATGCGCGAGCTCAGCGAGCCTGCCTGGAAGGACGCGGCTACAGCGTGAACTAGCCCCGGCCTGACCTGCGCGTCGGTGGCCTGAATTGGCAGCTGCGGCACTCCTCACCCGAGGTGAGTGCCGGCCATCAGCATGGCTACCGATGCCTCCATGCCGGCCTGATCAAGCGCGTCGAAGCGCGCCGGCAGCGGACTGTCGAGATCAAATACGCCAATGAGGGCGCCGTCCTTGAAGCACGGCACCACCAACTCTGACCTCGAGGCCGCGTCGCAGGCGATGTGGCCCGGAAAAGCGTGTACATCGGGCACCAACAGGCTGATACCTCGCTGCGCCGCCGAACCGCAGACACCACGACCCAGTGCGATACGCACACAGGCCGGTCGACCTTGGAAGGGACCCAGTACCAACTCCACTCCGCGCAGAAAGTACCAGCCGGCCCAGTTCAAATTCGGGAGCGCGTGATAAACCAGGGCCGAGAAATTGGCCGCGTTGGCAATCAGGTCCGCCTCCCCCGTCAATAAACCCTGTAGCGCCTGCTGCAGCGAGCGATAACGCGCCGCAGAATCGGCCGGAGCGTCACCCGTAGCGCGAATAACCGTAGGTGAATCTTCATGTTGCATTGGACGTGCACCCCTGTGACGCGGGTCGACGCGAACATTGCCGATCCTAGCCGTCTGGACGGTGACCGGCAACGCGATGTTCGGCACACCGCGAAGGTCGTTGAGATGGGCGGCAAGAGTGACAAATTCTTGCTGCGCTTCCGCAAACCCGCTCGCCGCGGTTAACGTGCGACCAATGCGCGCATGAGCGCGCGCTAGGCGGCGTCGGCGGCGGCAGCTGGGTCGGATTTTCCGCCGGCATTGGCGAAGCGGACACAATTTCTCCCATCGTGCTTCGCCTGATAGAGCGCCTTGTCCGCCCGATCGATGGCCTGCTCGAGACTTTCGTCGGGCGACGGCGCCGCGACACCCAGCGATATCGTGATCTGCCCGACGGGTTGGTCGTTGCCAGCGCGGCGAATCTGTAGTCGGCCGAATGCTACGCGAATCTGTTCCGCCAACGCCAGGGCACCGTGCGCAGGCGTATCCGGCAGCAGGACCATGAACTCTTCGCCGCCGAAGCGCGCGACGACGTCGCGCCCTTTCACCGCGCCCTTGAGCACCTGGGCAGCGGCACGAATCACCTGGTCGCCGAACAAGTGACCGTACGTATCGTTGACCTTCTTGAAAAAATCGATGTCCGCCAGGAGCAGGGCGGCGCCGCCAAGTGAGTTGGTGTTGCCGCCATACATTTCTGCGATGGTGCGCTCAAACCCGCGCCGATTGTGCAGACCGGTCAGCGGATCGCTGAGCGCTTCGCTTTGCAACGTGCCCACTCGCTCGCGCAGCTGTTCCATTTCGTTGCGCGTAGTGTCCAGCTCCGATTGCAGTTTTTCTGTGGACTCGCGCGCCGCGGTGGTGGAACTGACCAAAGCCTTGACCACGCGTTGCAGGCTGTCGGTATCGCTTACCGTACTGATTTCGCGCTCACACACGCTCAAGGCACGGGCGTACTCGGCCGTACCCTCGCCCGAGGCGGTGGCGATCTCACCCAGCTTTCGCAGCAACACTCCGAGCCCGTCCTGCAGCTGTTCTGCGGATCGATTGTCCCGGCTAGAGACATGTTGGGTATAGAGCTGCTCAATGTCCGGCTGCGAGATTGCCTCGGCACCCAGCAGCCGTGTGTCAAGCGCATCGGACAATGCCCGGTTCAAGCCGGTCAGATATTCATACCAGACCGTGTACGCCGTCGGCGCGTAGTGACCGCCATGTTTGGCGATGCGCGGCAGAATCAAGCGCAGTAGTTCGGCGCTCTCTGCTGCGGTCTGAGGATAGCGCATGTACATGTTCCTTGGGCGGACTTGAAATTCCTGCAGAATGTATCGACGGTAGATCGAGAATCTGGAGTTCCGCGCGTCAAAACCGCGCACCGGTACCGGGGCTGTGGTACGGCCGCGGCTGGCGCGTAACTCGGGGTAGCCCGCAACTAGTGGCCACCCCGCACGAACAGGCCGCGCAGGCGCAACGCTTCGGCCAGCCTCTCTTCGATATCGGCCGCATCCGCGCGCGCTATTCGCTGCAGGTGCAATACCGGGCCGCTGAGCAATTCTATGCCGCGCCGCAACACGCTGCCCGCAGCCCTGATGCCCGCTTTGTGTTGATCGAAACGGTCCGCCGGGGGGTAGCCGGTCATGCCCACATAGACACCGAAGGGTTCGGGGCGGCTGTCACGGTAATCGAGCAGTACCAGGTAGATGTTGTGACGCCCGCGGCGCGGCGCGGAGAATTCCCCGGCCACTTCGTAGGCCAGCGGCAACCACTCCACATGCTGCATGGGGAGCCATTCGGGCACGCTGGCCGCTGCTTGCCGCCACAAATCGTTGAGCTTAGCCTCAATGTTGGCGGCCATGGCACCGCGCATCCACAGCTCATGAATGCAATGGGCACCCCCTACCCCGTCCGCAGCGCTCCCGGCGGCCCTGAGGCGGGCCTCCACGGCGGCCTCGCTCAAGGCGCGCAACGGCCGCTCGGCGGGCGAGACCGCGCGCACAATATTGGGGGATTTTCGGCGCGCGCGGGGCACGGACTATAGAATAGCGCACCGGCCCCCCGGCCGCCCTTAACCGCTGTGGAGATTCTTATGACCCGTGCTCTGCCCCTGCTGTTGATCTGCACCCTAAGCGCCGTCTCCTGGGCGGCCGCGCCTGACTCCACTCCGGCCAAGCCGGCTGCCAAGGCCAGCGCGGCATCGCCGAATGTTCCGCAGACCGAAGAGGACAAGACGGCTTATGCCATCGGTGAGCTGGTGAGCGGCAATCTCAAGAGTTTCAGCTTCAACAAGCGAGAGATTCAGATGGTACAGGTCGGGTTGGGCGATGGCCTCAAGGGCGCCAAGTCCGCCGTGAACGTCGACGAATACCGCGCCAAGGCCCAAGCCCTACAGACCGCCCGCATGGCGGTGGTAGCGAGCAAGGAGAAGGACGTTGGCAAGGCGTATCGCGACGAGGCGGCCAAGGCGAAGGGTGCCACCACCACTTCCACGGGCATCGTTATCACCACCCTGACCGAAGGAACGGGCGCGGCCCCCGCGGCCGAAGATCAGGTCAAGGTCAACTATGAGGGCAAGCTCATTGACGGCACCGTATTCGACAGCTCCATACAGCGCGGGCAGCCGGCCACCTTCAAGCTCTCGCAGGTGGTGCCGTGTTGGGGCGAAGCGCTCCAGCATATGAAGGTCGGCGGCAAGAGTCAGATTGTCTGCCCGTCCGACACGGCCTACGGTGATCGCGGTTCGCCGCCGAAGATCGCCGGCGGGGCCACGCTGGTATTTAACGTCGAATTGCTCGACATCGTCAAATAGCAGCGCCAGCAATTTGCATCGGGGCCGAAGCCGTGAAGTACCTGCATACAATGGTGCGTGTCACTGACTTGCCGGCGTCGCTCCGGTTCTACTGCGATGCCTTGGGGCTGCGCGAACTCAAGCGTATGAACAACGAGCCAGGCCGCTACACGCTGGTGTTTTTAGCGGCGCCCGCTGATGATGAGGCTCAGGTCGAGCTGACCTACAACTGGGATCCGGAGACGTATACCGGCGGCCGCAATTTTGGTCACCTCGCCTACGAGGTGGCGGACATTTATGCCACCTGCCAACGTCTGCTGGATCACGGGGTGACAGTCCTGCGGCCGCCACGTGATGGTCGCATGGCCTTCGTGCGCTCGCCCGACCAGATCTCCATCGAACTGCTGCAGCGTGGCGGCCGACTGCCCGCATGCGAACCCTGGGCGTCGATGCCCAATGTCGGGAGCTGGTAATGAGTGTGAAGACTGTGTTGAGTCCGCTCGAGGCGCGGGTCATTGGGTGCCTGATCGAGAAGCAGATCACCACGCCGGACCAATATCCGCTGTCCCTCAATGCGCTCACCAATGCCTGCAACCAAAAGAGCAATCGCCATCCCGTACTCAATCTGTCCGAGGCGGAGGTGCAACAGCTCATCGACGTGCTGGTCCGCAAACACGTGGTGATCGAGCGAAGTGGGTTCGGAAGTCGAGTGGCCAAGTATCAGCACTGCTTCTGCAACACGGAATTCTCCGGACTGAAATTTACTCTGCAAGAGTTGGCCGTCGTCTGCGAACTGCTCCTGCGCGGAGCACAGACGCCCGGTGAGCTGCGCGCTCGCGCCGCACGCATGACCCCGTTTGCAGACAGCGCGGATGTGGAATCAGCGCTCGAGACATTGGCGGGCCGCCCGGAAGGTCCCCTGGTGGTGCGCTTGGCTCGCGAGCCGGGGCGCCGCGAGGCACGCTTCGCCCAGTTATTCACCGGGGCGCCGACTGAAGCGACGAGTGCGGAGGAAGAGCCTGCGCGCGAGGCACACACTATTCCGGCAGCGCGGCGCACTACGCCTGCGGCAGACGAGAGTGACGCGAGTCACGCGCAGTTCGACCTGCGCGAACGGCTGGAGCGACTCGAGCGCGAGGTGCGGGATCTGCGCGCGAGTGTCGAACAATGGCAGGCCGAGCAGTCCCAGCACGCCCTGCCTGCCGCCTAGGGTTCAAAGGGCGCCATGCCGCAGCTCACCCGCATCCTGTTCGTGTGCATGGGCAACATCTGTCGCTCACCAACGGCTGAAGGTATGCTGCGCCAAATAGCACAGCGGGAAGCTCCTGATCTGCGCTTGCAGGTCGATTCGGCCGGCACTCACGACTATCACATCGGCGCTCCGCCTGACCGGCGCAGTATTTCGGCAGCACTGCGCCGGGGTATCGACCTATCCGGGCTGCGGGCGCGGCGCCTGGTTGCCGAGGACTTTCAGGCCTTCGATCATATTCTGGTGATGGATGAACGAAACCTGGCCGACGCCCGGGCCATCGCGCCGGGTGCCGATATGACGCGGCTGCAACTCTTCCTTGATTTCGCCCCGGAGCAACCGCTGCGCGAAGTGCCCGACCCTTACTACGGCGATACGGGCGATTTCGAGCGGGTACTGGATCTCAGTGCTGCCGGCGCCCAAGGTCTGCTGAACCGACTCAAGGCGAGCGCCCGATGAAAATTGCGGACCGCCGGACCGGCAAGGGCTCCAAAATACTCTGGCATGCCGTCAGTATTATTCCCGGACCGCACGCCTGCGCGGCGGCGACTGCAATTGGTCTGCGCCGGTTCCTGTCCCGCGACGCACCCCGCTTACCCCTGGTGGATTGCGATTGCTCGGAGCGCTGCCAGTGCAAATACCGCCATCACGCTGATCGCCGCGTTGGTCCGCGACGTGCCAATGACGCGGGCAACACTCCTAAAGGGCGTGCGCCTTCCCCAGAGCGACGGCGGCCGGGCGAACGACGCGCCCGTGACTGACGGTTGGCGGCCGACTTCGGTTCGGCGCGCGCTCAGTGCACAGCTTTGCGGGTCGGCCGCCAGCTGCGCAGCACGGCCTCAACCAGCCATGGCATGTGCCGGTAAAGCCAAACCAGCACTCGACCGTGTCCCGTTACGACGCACTCGCCCCGACGCCGGTATACGGCCCGAACGATAGTGCGCGCCGCCTGTTCGCTGCTTACCAGCAACCAGGCGGGAATAGATTCGGGCGCGTGCGGGTGCCGCACGCCAAGGTTGTCGATTTGCCTGAACTCGGAGGCCAAGAAGCCGGGTGAAATTAGCGTCACGTTGATTTCCGCGGACCGCAGTTCGCCGCGCAGCGCTCCGGCCAGCGCGCGCAGCGCGAATTTACTCATGCCATAGGCGCTGATGCCCGCCATGGGAATATGGCCGGCTATGCTGCCGACGATGACGATGCTGCCGCGGCTCGCCTGTAGATCCGCCAGTGCGGCGCGCACGGTACGCACAACCCCAAAAACGTTGGTGTCGAATTGTCGCTGGTAGTCGGCCGTCCGCAACGCCGAGAATCGGCCGGCCACGCCGAAGCCGGCATTGGCCACGACGGTGTCGACCACCCAGCCGGCCGCATGAATCGCCGCCATGGCTCGCAGCAAGTCCTCCTCGCGCGTAACATCACAAACCACCACCAGCGCCCGACCGCCCCGGTCACGAATCCGCGCCGCCACAGCTTCCAGCCGATCGAGCCGCCGCGCCGCCAGTACTACGGCTGCGCCCTGCGCGGCAAACTCACTGCTCAGGGCAGCGCCCAGTCCCGACGAAGCGCCCGTGATCAGCACCGTGCGCCCGCTAAAGCGCAGCGCGCTCACGGCCGCGCCCGCACCGACAACAATGAATGAAATGTGATCGTGGCCAATTCCCGAAGCGTGGCGATCTGGCATTGTAGCGTTACCAGGCATTGAGCAAAAATGCCGGCTGGCAGTAGCCGACTTCCGCGTGGAGACACTTAGTGCAGTTCAATTCGGCCTTGACTCTGGCTCTTGTCGTGTGTGCCCTGAGCGGTAACCCCGCTATGGCCCGATCCGACAATGCCGATCTTGCGAGCACTGCGCGCTGGCTCTTGGGCGTCGGCCAAGGGGTGTACGTGGAGTGCAGTGACGGCACGGTACTGCTGGCACAGGCCGCAGGCGAGGCCGTGCACCCGGCTTCCGTGTCCAAAGTGCCCACTACGCTCGCGCTGCTGCGCCGCCTGGGACCCAACTATCGCTTCACCACCACGGTTGCCGTCACCGGAGGACTCCAGGCGGGTACCGTCGGCGGCGATTTGCTGATCGAGGGCGGGGGCGATCCGTACTTTGTCGATGAAAATGCGCTGCTGGTCGCCGGGCGCTTGCGCCAGCTGGGTGTTAGGCACATCGCCGGCGCGCTGCGCACCAGCGGTGAGCTGATGTTCAATTGGCGCAGTGATGCACTCATGCCGCGGCTACGAGCGGTGTTGACAGGCACAGCCCCGGCAGCGGCGTGGGCGAGTGTGCGAAGCGCCTTCCCCGGGCTCGCCGATTTTGCCGCTGCGGCCGCCGTGGACGCGCCCGGTTCACCCGCGCTGACCTTCGGGGACATGCCCCTGCCGGCCTCGACTGGCGCGACGCCGGTGACCCTCCTCACGCATCACTCGCAGCCGCTGGTGCCACTGGTCAAGGCGCTCAATGATTTTTCGAACAACATTTTCAAACCGTTGGCAGATGCGGCTGGGGGAGCAGAAGCCGTACAGACATTGGCCCGCGCTGCCGTCCCGGAGAGCATGCGGGCCGAGATCACCCTGGTGGATGGCGCCGGCACCGACGCGCGCAATCGCTTGAGCCCACGCGCCGCAGTCAAGCTGCTGCGCGCCCTGGAACTGGAGCTGCAGCGTTCGGGTCACACGTTGGTCGACATCCTGCCCGTGGCGGGCGTCGATGAGGGCACGCTGCGTGAGCGACTCAATGGTCCGAACGAATCGGGCCGGATCGTGGGTAAGACCGGCACTTTCGGCGACTACGGTGCCAGTGCCTTGGCGGGCGCCATCCGCACGACGGATCGGGGCACGGTATATTTTGCCATCTTGAATCATGGCGTACCGGTGCCCCTGGCTCGCAAACGACAGGACGCCATGGTTCGCGCCCTGTTGGCACACTTGCACACCGTTCCCTGGGTCTATGTGCCCGATGCGCGGCCGGCGATTTCGCGGGCCGAGGTGCTGGCCGATGGGGCGAGCGGCTCGCGCCGGCCGGATAAGGACCTGCAGTGGTATGCGGGCCAAGCAGGGTACGCGCATCGCGACCGTCGTCCCTACGCTGGCTCACCACGCCTATGATTCAACGCTTTGCGTCGCGCTCCCTCCTGCTGCACCCGCACCGCGACACCGAAACCTTGCCCGGCGCGCCGTTGCAGGCTGTGAGTGCCGCCGGTGAGATTGATTCCAGCGGTTGGCTGGCTGCAACTTTTGAGTTGCGAGGTGATTTGACCCAGGTACAACTGCCGGTGCGCGCACCCGCTGATCAGGCGCCCCCAGCGCGCCGCAATGGACTCTGGCACCACACCTGCCTGGAAATTTTCTTGCGCGCCGGCGAAGCCGCCAGCTACCTGGAGTTCAACTTCTCGCCCAACGGCGATTGGGCGGCGTATTCATTTGATGGCTACCGCAGCGCCCAGCGAGATCTGGAGATGTCCGCTGCCAGGGTTCTACTGCAGCCCCACGATCAGGCACTGCAGATTCGCCTGAGCGCGGCCGTGCCCGCCCTGGCCAGGGTCAAGCCGGCTCTCTGGCGGGTCAACTTCGCGGCGATCGTGGAGGACCGGGCCGGTTCGCGGTATTACTGGGCACTACAGCACCCACGCGCGCGACCTGATTTTCACGACCCAGCCTCCTTTGTCGCTTCCGCGGACACACCCGACTAGTATTCGAATCGAGACCTCCACCTCATGCCAAGCCAAGTGCAATTCGGAATCGACAGACTCCTCACCGAGCCGTTGCTGCGTCGCCCGCTGGAGCGCCAGCGACTGGCATTGGTGGCGCACCCCGCCTCGGTAACGGCGAATCTGACGCACACACTCGATGCGCTGGCCGCCGTCCCCGAGCTGCGTGTCTGCGCCGCATTCGGTCCACAGCATGGACTGCGCGGCGACAAGCAGGACAATATGATCGAGTCGCCGGACTTTCATGATCCAGTGCATGGCATACCGGTGTACAGCCTGTATGGCACAGTGCGCCGTCCGACGGCGGCGATGATGACGGACTTCGATGTACTGCTGATTGATCTGCAGGATATCGGTTGCCGCGTCTACACCTTCATTACCACACTGCGCTACCTGCTCGAGGCGTGCGCCGCGCACCAAAAAGCCGTGTGGATACTGGATCGACCCAATCCGGCGGGTCGGCCCGTCGAGGGGCTGCGGCTCGAACCGGGTTGGGAGAGTTTTGTTGGTGCCGGGTCGCTCCCGATGCGCCACGGCTTGACGATGGGCGAACTGGCACGCTGGTTCACCGCCACGCTGAAGCTTGACCTCGAGTTGACGATCATCCAGATGCAGGGCTGGCACGCTCACAGCGCGCCGGGCTTCGGGTGGCCGCTGGGCGATCGAGCCTGGATCAATCCCAGCCCCAACGCTCCCAACCTGTCGATGGCCCGCTGCTACGCCGGCACTGTCATGATCGAGGGCACCACGCTATCGGAAGGTCGCGGCACCACGCGCCCTTTGGAGCTCATCGGCGCGCCCGATTGCGACGCCCGGGCACTGCTCCGGCGCGTGCGCCAGCTGGCGCCCGACTGGCTGGGCGGCTGCACGCTTCGCGACTGCTGGTTCGAGCCGACCTTCCACAAATACGCTGGCAAGCTTTGCGCCGGGGTACAGATTCATGTGGCCGACCACAGCTACGGCCATGCCCAGTTTCGCCCCTGGCGGCTGGTGGCGGCGCTCCTCAAGTCGCTGCGAACTTTGCACCCGGACGCACCGCTGTGGCGCGATTTCGCCTACGAATACGAACGTAACCGCCTGGCCTTCGATCTCATCAACGGCGGTCCGCGACTGCGCCACTGGATCGAGGATCCCAAGTCCACGCCAGCCGATCTGGATGCCCTGGCCTTACCGGAAGAGCGCAGTTGGCAGGAGCAGCGTCGGGACGTGGCGCTGTACTCTGAGTAAGACGTCCCGAACGGCAGTCGCTGTTGCGGCGGCGTACCTGGGAGTCGCGCCCCTGTGTCCCGTGCGGGCTATGGCGGCGTTGGACGATGAGCTGCTGCATGGCGCCCGTTGGAAATTTACCCTGGGCGAGTACCTGTATGCGGGCTACGCCGGCACGGATTTGAACCTACGCTGGCACCGCGGCGATGCCGATGTGTGGTTGGGTACTTACCATGATCCCGTGTTCGGCGCGCAGACTCGCATCGGGGCCGACACGGCCATCGACATCACGCCCTTGATCCAACTGCAGCCCTCGTTTCAGCTGGCTTCACAGGGCTTTGCAGGTGCCAGCCTGAATCTGCAGGTAGGCGACACCTGGTATGGATACGCCGGTATAGGTCGCACGAATCTCAGGCCCTTCTTCAACCTGAACTTTGATCCCAATGATGCCCTGTCCTTCGGCACGGGTCACCGCACCCTGGCTGGCGATACCTATTCGCTCTACCTAATTGCGGATGATCGACTGCACACTCAGCAGCGGGATTGGCACGTGAGCGCCCAGACCCATTGGCGCCAATCGCGCGTTACGCTGGATTTACTCCGGAAAAGCGGCCTGAGCGATGCGGGGCCAATTGCAGCCTGGGGCTGCGCCGCTACCTGGGATTTCTCCAGGTGGTTCGTACGACTGGCGCGCGACCCGTACCAAAACTTCACTGCACAAAGCGCCTGGCGAATTGCCGCTGGAGCTCGCTTCTGAGCCCGTCACAGTCGACTTGGCGCCAAGCCCCGCGACAGGGTCCACAGCCGCAAATACTTGCGCCGCACATAACCGGCCTCGATCATGTGGAATAACAGCCCTCGCCAGCCGTCCAGCACTCCGCGCTTGATCACCAACCCGCGGAACAATCGCCAACCCGGACGGGTGAGTACCGACCACAGACCGCAGCGGCGACCCGCCCGAAACATCTCGGCCGCCATGAGCGACGCGTAGCGATCCATCTTCGCCAGATGCTCATCCACGTCGCGGTAGGCAAAGTGCTCCAGCGCGCCCTGCAACGCGCCGATCTGGCCGCTGACGGCAATCTTCTCGTGCACCTCGTATCCCGCCCAGCGGGCCGTGCGGCGGTCGTACAGGCGAATCTGCCGATCCGGCCAGGCGTTGCCGTGGCGCAGGGGGCGACCGAAGTATTGCGTCAGGCGTGGAATGCTCCAGCCGCGCACCTCTGGGAACCCCGCGGCCTTGAGCGCGAGAATCTGTGCCCGCAAGCTTGGGGTCACGCGCTCATCGGCGTCCACGCACAAAACCCAATCGTGTCGAGCCGCGTCGGTGGCAAATTGCTTCTGCGAACGATACCCCGGCCAGTCGCGCTCAATTACCCGTGCACCCAGCCGCGTGGCCAGTTCCCGGGTGTCATCAGTCGAGTGGGAGTCCACGACGAGAAGCTCATCGCAGAAGTTCAGCGCCTCGAGGCACGCGCCAATCCGATCCGCCTCATTGCGGGTGATGATGCAGGCTGACAGCGCAGTGGTGCCCATCCTCATGCACTAGGGCAAACTGGTTCGCCCCATCAGGAATCGATCACACTCGCGCGCCGCACCGCGCCCCTCATTGATCGCCCACACCACCAGGCTCTGGCCGCGGCGACAATCACCCGCCGCGAATACCCCCTTGACGTTGGTGGCGAAGCGCCCATGCTCGGCCTGTACATTGCCGCGCACATCCAGCGTTGCTCCCAGCTCTTTGAGCAAGGGTTGCTCGGGCCCGGTAAAGCCCATGGCCAGCAGCACCAATTGCGCCGGCAACAAATGTTCCGTACCCGCTTGCTCCGCGGCCGCGAACTGCCCGGTGGCACTCTTTTCCCACTTTATTGCTACCGTCACCACTTGCGCGACGCCGTTGGCCGCTGCGTCATCGGTTTTGCCGGCAACAAATTTCTTCACCGTCGTGACGTAGGCGCGCGGATCACCCCCAAAGCGTGCCGCGGCCTCCTCCTGACCGTAGTCCAGCTTGTACACCTTGGGCCATTCAGGCCACGGGTTATCCGCCGCACGATCATCGGGCGGGCGCGGCAGGATCTCTATCTGCGTCAGGCTCCTGCAACCCTGGCGCATGGCGGTGCCCACGCAGTCCGTGCCCGTATCGCCCCCGCCGATCACCACCACGTCCTTGCCACGGGCGCTGATGCTTGCATGATCAGGGCCGCCGTTGAGCAGTGCCTGCGTACTGGCGGTCAGGTAATCCATCGCCAGATGCACGCCGGCCAGCGCGCGGCCCGGCACGGACAATTCGCGCGCCTGCGTCGCACCGGTGCACAGAACCACCGCGTCAAAATCGCTGCGCAGCAGATTGGCTTCGACGTTTTCACCCACGTTGGCATTGCACAGGAATTTCACGCCCTCACTCTCGAGCAGCGCGATTCGTCGCAGCACCACCGCGCGCTTATCCAGTTTCATGTTCGGAATGCCATACATCAGCAGCCCGCCGGGCCGATCTGCGCGCTCCAGCACCGTAACCGTGTGGCCAGCCCGATTGAGCTGCGCGGCCGCTGCCAGACCCGCCGGGCCGGAGCCGACCACGACCACCTTCTTGCCGGTGCGGGTGTGCGGGGCGTGCGCCACCACCCAGCCGGATTCGAAGCCCTTGTCGATGATGGCATTCTCAAGCGTCTTGATCGTGACCGGCGTGCTGTTCAACCCCAAAACGCACGAGCCCTCGCAAGGCGCCGGACATACCCGTCCGGTGAACTCCGGGAAATTGTTGGTCAGGTGCAGTCGTTCCAATGCCTCCTGCCACAGTCCCCGATACACCAGATCGTTCCACTCTGGGATGAGATTGTTCACCGGGCAGCCGGCGGCCATGCCGCTGATCAACTTGCCTGTCTGACAGAAGGGCACACCGCAATCCATGCAGCGGGCGCCTTGCTGGCGAAGATGCTTCTCCTCCATGTGGTGGTGGAACTCATCCCAATCGCGCACCCGCTCCGTGGGCGTGCGATCCACTGGCAACTCGCGCAAATACTCTATGAATCCCGTCGGCTTACCCATCTTCAGTTGCCACCCACACGCGCCAGGTCACGGGCGTTCTCCTCGAACGCCGCCATGATGGCCTCATCGCCGGACAGGCCCTGCTCATGCGCACGTCCCACACAGGCCAACACCCGCCGGTAATCCCTGGGCATGACTTTCACAAACCTGGCGACCGTTGTCGGCCAGTGATCGAGCAGCGCGCGGGCACGTACACTCTGGGTGCAATCCAGGTGCTTTTGGATCAGTGCGCGTACCGCTGCGATTTCCTCGGGCTCGCTCAGCGCTTCCGCATCCACCATCTGGGCATTGACGCGCGTGGCGAAATCCCCCTGTTCATCCAACACATAGGCGACTCCGCCCGACATGCCGGCCCCAAAATTACGGCCGGCGCGGCCCAACACCACCACGCGCCCGCCCGTCATGTACTCGCAGCCATGATCGCCTACGGACTCCACCACTGTGTCCACGCCGCTGTTGCGCACCGCAAAGCGCTCGCCCGCCATGCCGCAGATGTAAGCTTCACCGCTGGTTGCGCCGTAGAGCGCAACATTGCCGATGATGATGTTTTCAGCAGCGACAAAGTTCGATCCCGCCGGTGGGTGGATGATGATCTTGCCGCCTGACAGCCCCTTGCCGACATAGTCGTTGGCATCGCCTGCCAGCTGCAGCGTCATGCCCGGCGGCAGGAATGCCCCGAAGCTCTGGCCCGCTGAACCGTTGAACTTGAGCCGGATGGTATCCGGAGGCAAGCCGCTGGCGCCGTAACGACGGGTGAGTTCGGCACCGGTAATCGTGCCCACCACGCGATTGACGTTCCGAATCGGCAGTTCGGCGCGCACCGCTTCGCCCCGCTCGAGTGCCGGGCGGCACAATTCCAACAGCGTGGTGACGTCGAGTGCCTTGTCCAGGCCGTGATCCTGGCCCACCTGCTGATAGCGGCCGACTTCATCGCCAACGTCAGGCTGATAAAGAATGTTGCTGAAATCGAAGCCGCGCGCTTTCCAATGATCGATGGCCTTGCGCGGCTCCAGACGGTCGACGCGACCGACCATTTCCTCCACCGTCCTGAAGCCAAGCTGCGCCATCAACTCTCGCATGTCCTGGGCGATGAAGCGCATGAAATTCACGACATGCTCGGGCTTGCCGCTGAAGCGCTCGCGCAGGCGCGGATCCTGCGTGGCCACGCCCACCGGGCAGGTATTCAAGTGACACACGCGCATCAGAATGCAGCCCACGGAAACCAACGGCGCGGTCGCAAATCCAAATTCCTCCGCGCCGAGCAGCGCGGCGATCACCACATCGCGTCCGGTCTTGAGCTGCCCGTCGGTCTCCACCACGATGCGGCTGCGCAGGTTGTTGAGCACCAGGGTTTGATGCGCTTCGGCAAGTCCGAGCTCCCACGGCAGACCCGCGTGAGCAATCGAGGTCTGCGGCGCCGCACCCGTGCCGCCGTCGTAACCACTGATCAACACCACGTCCGCATGCGCTTTGGAAACGCCCGCCGCGATCGTACCCACGCCCACCTCCGCCACCAGCTTCACGCTGATGCGCGCTTCGCGATTGGCATTCTTCAAATCGTGGATCAGCTCGGCCAGGTCTTCGATTGAGTAGATGTCATGATGCGGCGGCGGCGAGATCAAGCCAACCCCGGCGGTGGTGTGACGGGTCTTGGCGATCCAGGGATAGACTTTGCTCCCCGGCAGTTGCCCGCCTTCGCCCGGCTTGGCGCCCTGCGCCATCTTGATCTGCAGCTCGCGCGCACTGACCAGGTATTCGCTGGTAACCCCGAAACGTCCCGAAGCCACCTGCTTGATGGCCGAGTTCTTCGAATCGCCATTCGCCATGGGTTTGAAGCGCTCAGGGTCCTCGCCGCCCTCGCCGGTATTGCTCTTGCCGCCGATGCGGTTCATGGCGATGGCCAGGGTCTCGTGCGCCTCCTGACTGATCGAGCCATAGGACATGGCGCCGGTCTTGAATCGCTTCATCAAGCTCTCAACCGTTTCGACCTCGGCCAGTGGCACCGCGTCGCCCGGTTTCAGATCGAGCAGGCCGCGCAGCGTGCACAGCTGCTGCGACTGATCGTTGATCAGCTCGGCATAGGATTTATAGGTGGCGTAGCTGCCCGTGCGCACCGCCTTCTGCAGGCGGTGGATCGACTCCGGATTGAACAGGTGATACTCGCCACCGGCGCGCCACTGATACTGACCGCCGGCCGCGAGCGGCACCGCCTCGCCATTGCGCTGTGCAAACGCGCTGCCGTGGCGCATCAGCACTTCCTTGGCCACCACATCGATGGCGATGCCGCCGATGCGCGAAGCGGTCCAGCTGAAATATTCATCGATAAGATCCTGGCGCAACCCCACCGCCTCGAACACCTGCGCGCCGTGGTAGCTTTGAATGGCCGAGATGCCCATCTTGGACATGACCTTGACCACGCCTTTGGTGGCTGCCTTGACGAAATTCTTGCAGGCCAGCTTGTGATCGACATTGGCCAGCAGCCCGGCGCCGATCATGCCATCCATGGTTTCAAAAGCCAGATAGGGATTGATGGCGCTGCAGCCATAGCCGATCAGCAGAGCAAAATGATGCACTTCGCGCGCCTCACCGGTCTCCAGCACCAGGCTGACGCGCGTGCGCAGCCCTTCACGAATCAAGTAATGATGGAGTCCAGCCACCGCCAAGAGCGCCGGCACCGCGGCAAAGTCCCGATTGATACCCCGATCCGTAAGCACGAGTACGCTGACGCCATCCTCTTCGATCATGCGCCGCGCCATGACGCGCAGCTCTTCCATCGACTTGACCAGTCCGAGTTCGCCGCGCGTCACGCGAAACAATATTGGCAGCACACCCACTTTCAGACCGGGCAGATCCATGCGCCGCAGCCGCGCAAAATCCTCATTCGTGAGAATCGGGCCACTCAATTGCAATTGCCGGCAATCCGCCGGTCGTGGCTGCAGCAGGTTGCCCTCGGATCCGATCAGCACCTCGCTCGAGGTGATCAGTTCCTCGCGAATACAGTCAATGGGCGGATTGGTCACCTGGGCAAACAATTGCTTGAAGTAGTCGTACAAGAGGCGCGGCTTCGAGGACAGCGCGGCCAGTGGCGTGTCGTTGCCCATTGAACCCACCGCTTCGACACCGCTCCGACCCATGGGATCGATCAGCAGGCGCTGATCCTCGAAGGTGTAACCGAATGCGATCTGCCGCTGCAGCAACGTGGCGTGATCGGGCTGCGGCAACTCACCGGCGACCGGCAGATCGGCCAATGTGACCAGGTGCTCATCGAGCCACTGGCGGTACGGCCGCTCCGCGGCCACGGTGCGCTTGATTTCCTCATCCTCGACAATGCGACCCTGCTCGGTATCCACCAGGAACATGCGTCCGGGCTGGAGCCGTCCCTTGCGGACAATGTGCTCAGGCGGAAATTCCAGCACACCCGCCTCGGATGCCATCACCACCAGATCATCCTTGGTGACGTAATAGCGGGACGGGCGCAAACCGTTTCGATCCAGCACGGCGCCAATCTGTTTGCCGTCGGTGAATACGATGGAGGCCGGTCCGTCCCACGGTTCCATCAGGCAGGAGTGATATTGGTAGAAGGCCCGCAGCGCGTCGTCCATGCTTTCATGGGCTGCCCAAGGCTCCGGGATCATCATCATCACGGCGTGCGGGAGCGAGCGGCCCGCCAGCACCAGCAGCTCGAGCGTGTTGTCGAACATGGCCGAGTCGCTCCCATTGGGATTGACCACCGGGAGAATCTCCCGCATGTGCTCGCCGAACAACTCCGATTCAAACAGCGCCTCGCGCGCTTTGATCCAGTTGATGTTGCCGCGCAGCGTGTTGATCTCACCGTTGTGCGCGATATAGCGGTAGGGATGAGCGCGATCCCAGCTCGGGAAAGTGTTGGTGCTGAAGCGTGAGTGCACTACCGCCAGCGCGGTGGTCATCGCCGCATCCTGCAGGTCGGGAAAGTACTGCGCGAGCTGTTCGGTCAGCAACATGCCCTTGTAGACGATGGTCTTGAAAGACAGGCTCGGCACGTACCAATATTCCGCGCCGTCGATGGTGGAGGTACGAATCTCGCTGTAACAGCGTTTGCGCACCAGGTACAGCGCGCGCTCGAAGTCCATGTCGCTGCGCTGCTCGGGGCCACGGCCGATGAACACCTGCCGAATGAACGGTTCGCTGGCGCGCGCGGTCTCGCCCAACGTCGAGTTGTTCGTGGGTACGGTGCGCCACCCCAGCAGGCTTAAGGACGCCGACTGCACGATGTGCCCGAGTTGCTCTTCGAGTTTCCGCCGCTTGGTGGGATTGCGCGGCAGGAACACCAGACCGGATCCATAGTGTCCTGGCTCCGGCAAGGCAATGCGCGCCTTCTTGCAGGCCTCCACCAGGAATGCGTGCGGCATCTGCAGCAGCACGCCCGCCCCGTCGCCGGTATTGACCTCGCAGCCGCAGGCGCCGCGATGATCGAGATTGCGCAGCACTTCGATGGCCTGCTGCAGTACACGATGGGACTTGCGGCCTTTGATATCGACCACAAAGCCGACCCCGCACGCATCGTGCTCGAACTGCGGGTCGTACAAGCCCTGCTTGTGTGGGGGGCCGAGTCGCACGTTTTCGTTGGCCATGACTACCCTCTTGCAGCGTATCGAGGCGCCCGAAGCGCAGGCGACACCGATCCCGAAGCCACCGAAACCGGCGGCAAAAGTATAAATATCAAAGACTTACGGTGTTGAGCCCTGGGTCGACCCCCCCAGGACAACGACTTCAAGACACTCAAGCGCACCACACAGCCCTGCGATCGAATATTACCGACCTCGGGTTCCCGGTCAATGCATACCTACATTCAATCTGCAGCAGCATCTTGCATCCCGGCAGGATGTGCCGTACCTTTCGCGCCGCGTCAAGTCCGGCGAGGTGTAGCAAGACCAATGAAGCAGCGCAAAGCGTCCGCCACCAGCGAACCTGAGCCCCGTCTTCACCGTGTAAACGAGTATCTGGCCCGAAATTTCCCTGATTTTTTCGCCGAAGCACGCTTTCAAGTCGGCGATGACGACTACTTTCTCTACAGCCGCTTTGGCGCCTATCTGGCGCGCTCCATTGAATCCAACCTCGTCCCCCGCCAGCGGATCAATCGTGGCTTTACGGTGCTGAATAAAATGGCACGGGTATCCGCACGTGACCCCGCCGTGCGCCGCATGTTGGTCTCAGGCCCGCTGGAGCAGCTGGTCGATGCCCCCAAAGCCCACGCTCTGGCTCGCAAGCGATTGTCGGTGGCGGCGCAGGGCTACCTCGAAAGTCTCTGCGAATAGGCGCCGCACGAGCGCTTGTCTTTGAGCCGGCAACGTCGCGCCCACGAGGTGCTGGAATACTGGTTCGGCACCCGCCCCTACGCGCCGGCCGCCGTGGCCGCTCGCATGCGGCGCTGGTTTGGCGATGATTCCGCGCCGGAGCTGCAGCCGCAGACCGATGAGCAGATCCGCTTGAATTTCGCGGAATTGGCGGCCCAGGCCGCCGCGGGCGCCCTGTCCGCCTGGGAGTCGAGTCCACGGCGCCGACTGGCTCTGATTCTGCTTCTCGATCAGTTTCCGCGCAGCCTGTTTCGGGGCACGGCGGCGGCCTTCGCGCAGGACCGGCGCGCCCTGGAGTTGTGTGTCGGCGGCCTGCAATTGGGTGCCGATGCCGCGTTGGACCCAGTGGAGCGCATATTCTTCTACTTACCGCTCCAGCACGCCGAATCGCGCGACATCCAAGAGGAGTCCGTGGCGGCCTATAGACGGCTGGCAGCCGAATCCCCGGAGCCCCTTACCGGCGTGCTGGCCACGGTCAGCCATTACGCCCAGCTGCATTTTGACATCGTGGAGCGATTCGGCCGGTTTCCCGCTCGCAATCACGTCCTGCAGCGCGATTCCACTGCCGAGGAACTCAGCTGGTTGGCCGCCGCCAACGTCACATTCGGCCAATAACTCAAGCGTCAGGGCGCTGCCACGGGCGCAAAGTCCGGCGCCGCCAGCGTCATCTCGGTCACCGTCCCAAGCTTTGCAGCCACCTCGCGAATGCGCGCCGCGTCACCCACTAACACCATGGCCAGATCTTCGGAATTTGGGTAGGCCCGCGCGATGACGGCGCTGATTGCCGCGCCATCGACGCGCACCAGCTCACTGCCGAAATCCCCCAGGTAGCTCTCCGGCAGCCCGTAGAGTTCCAGCTCGCCCAGCGCCTCCGCCCAGTCCGCGCTCGTCTCCAGGGCCAATGGATACTGGCCCAGCATATAGGCCCGCGCGGATTCCAGCGTCGGGGCGTCCAGTCCATCCGTGTGCAGGCGCGTCAGCGTTGCCAGAGCCAGCTCGATGGCGCGAGCCGTGCGGTCGGTCTGCGTGAATGAACTGATGGCGAACGCGCCGGCCACCGACCCGCGCGTAAAATCGGCGCTGGCATCGTAGGTGAGTCCCGCCTTGACCCGCAGCTCCTGATTGAGCATCGAGCCGAAGCGTCCGCCGAAAGCCGTATTGCTGACCTGCAGTGCGGCGCGCGCTTCGAAACGGCGCGCGACGCCAACGTTGCCCAGCCAGAAGTAAGTCTGTGCAGACCCGGGCGCGTCGACCAGCAGCACGCGGCGGCCATGCACCCGCGCGGGCTCGGGCAGCGCTACCACCGCTTGCGCGGCGCTCTGCCAATGGCCAAACGCCGCGACCACTGCCTTACGCATGACTGCCGGCGCGAAATCACCCGCGATCACCAGGGTGGCGCGATCCGCGCCCACCTGCTGTGCATAGAAACGGGCGATATCGGCGGAGGTTACCCGTGCCAGGCTCGCCTCGCTTCCGCCCACCGGTCGGCCGTAGGGATGCTGGCCAAACAGCAGCGCACGTCCGTAGTTGCCAATCAGTGCCTGCGGCGAGGAGTCCTTTGCGGCTTTGAGCTCCTCGATGTGCCGGTCGCGCAGCTTGATCAACTCGTCCGGATCGAAACGCGGCCGCAGCGTGGCGTCACTCAGCAGTTGCAGCATCAAGGCCGCGTCGCGCGCCAGAAATTGACCGCGGATTTCAATCGCCTCGGCACGCGCCGCCGCATTGAGATTGCCGCCGGCTCCCTCCACCGCATCAGCGAAAGCGTAGGCGTCCCGCTCGCCCGCCCCGTAATTGAGCAGGTCCGCCAGCAGCGAGGCCGTGCCCTCCCGTCCCGGTGGGTCCTGCCGCGCGCCGCCGCGTACCAGCAGGCTGAAGGCGATCAACGGCACTGCGTGCCGCGGCACCAGGATCAACTGCATGCGATTGTGCAGGAGGATTCGCTCGTGAGCAGGCACCGGCACGTTGACGCGCAGCACCGACTCACTCGTCCACGCAGCGCTGGCTCCCGCCATAAGACCGATTGCCAACACCATTGACCCTCTCCTCACTATCACTGCTCCGGAGCGCTGCGCGGCTCCAATACCCCGACCGTGCGCTGCGCCGGATTGAACACGGTGCGCGCCACGGTCAGGATTTCAGCGGGAGTGACCGCCTGATACGCCGCCGGCGCGGAAAACAGCTGGCGATAATCGCCGTGCAGCACGGCGTATTCCCCCAGCAGCCGCGCCTTGCCATCGATGGTCGAGATGCCGCTCCAGAACTGCGCCGCCTGCAGATTCTTGGCACGCGTCAATTCCGCCGCGGTGGTGCCCTGGGTGATCAGGCGGTTCAGCTCGGCATTGAGTGCCTGCTCGAACTCACTGGGCGAACCCATTTCGGGCAAGGTGGCCGTGATCACGTAAAGGTTCGGATCGAAACCCTCGGACCAACCGCTCCCGATGTCCACCGCCAGCTTGTGCTCCTCGACCAGCGAGCGCTGCAGGCGTGCCGCATCGCCCCCGGTGAGCATGGTCTGCAGCAAATTCAAGGCCGGCGCGCGTGGGTCCACCGCCGCCAGAGCGTGATAGGCCACCTCGACCAGTGGATTTTGGCCTGTGCGCACTACCTTCAAGCGTCGCTCACCGTTTTGATCTGGTTCCACAGTCCGTACCGCGGCCGCGGTGCGGCCGCGCGCGATGGGTCCGAAGTACTTATCCGCCAAGGCGAACACCTGATCGGGCTCCACATCGCCAACCACCACCAGCGTACAGTTATTCGGGACATACCAGGTGTGGTAAAAATTCTGCAAATCTTCCAACGTCCATGACTTGATGTCGGACGGCCAGCCAATGGTCGGCAGGCGGTAGGGGTGGGCGAGCAACGCCGTCGCCTGCACCTGTTCCTCGAGCCAGGCCGGATTGCTGTCCTCGACACGCAATCGCCGCTCCGAATACACCACTTCGCGTTCGCTCTCCACCACCGCGGGGTCAAACGCCAAGTTGGCCAGCCGGTCACTTTCCAGGTCGAACACCAGCTCCAGACTGCTGCGCGGGAACCAGTCCTGGTAGACCGTGACATCCTGGGAGGTGTACGCGTTATTGGCGCCGCCGTAGGCTTCGAGCAGGCGATCAAATTCGCCTTGGCCCCGCCGCTGGGTGCCGTTGAACATCATGTGCTCGAAAAAATGCGCCAGACCGGTGGTGCCACTCCCTTCGTTGCGGCTCCCGACCCGCACCCAGTTGTAGAGCGCAACAGTCGGAATATTGTGTTCCGGCCAGACGATGACCTGCAGGCCGTTGGCCAGCGTCCGTGCACTCACCTGGCCACTGGCCGAGGCAAAATTCATGGGCGATTCCCCGCTGCTCGCCGCTCGTGCCGCGCCGAACAGGCCCAACACGCCCGACGCGCCCAGCGCGCCCAGCGCGCCCAGCCACCGGGCGATGCGGCCGCGGCGCTGCGCACTCAGCGCAAACTGATGCAAGCTTGGGATTTGCTCTTTAACGAGGCGCACAGCTCGCGGGCGCGGGCGGCCGAACTCAAGGACACTTGCAACCGGACCACGGGCTTCCCGTGACTGGTGCCCGCGGCGTAGCGTGGATGCACGCCGTGCAGCTGGCTGGGGAATCGCGCCTCGAGCCTGGCCCAGCCGGCCGCCGCGGCCGCGTGGGATTTGTAGGCGCCGAGCTGATCCAGGTGTGCGCCGCCGGCAGCCGTCTTGGACTTCGCCGCACTGTGTTTGCTCGCAGCGTGTTTGGCCACGGTTTGCGCCGGCGGCTTATGGGTGGCGGCCGACTTCGCCTTGGCGGCGGGTTTCGCAGCGCCGCTCGCCTGGGTGCCACCCTCTACCGCACTACCCGCGGCGGCAGCGCCCGGAGCAGTGGCACCAGCAACGCTCGCTCCCGAGGGCGAAGTGCCCGGGGCGCCGGCGCCGCCGGCCGTCCCCGCCACCGCGGGCTGACTGGTGCCGTTAAGCTGGAAATTCTCAATCCGAACCCGTGCCTCCTGTGCCCACTTACCGTCCGCATGGGCCGCTACGAACTGCTGGTAGGCATCGAGCGTATCGGCCGTGGAGGCCTGCTTCCAGTCACGGTCCTCGGCCAGCTGCTTGATGCGCTCCTGGGCACTGACCCCAAACTCGCTGTCCGGATGCTGGCGCAGGAAGTCCTGATAAGCCTCACTGGTATCCGCCGTCTGAGCCGCCTTCCAGTCCTCACTCACATGGCTGCAGCCGCTTAGGGCCAGTGCGGCGCTCACCGCCAGGCCCAACCATACAATATGAGACTTGCGCATCCCTTTCTCCCTTAACATTTCGGATATTGTAACAGCGCTGCGGCCCGGTGCCGCCAATCCATGGGAGAGCCTGCCGCATGTCTGAACTGCCGCGCCGCCGCCTTCTGGATCGATTGGGCTCGACGCCCACTTTGATTGCCCAGCACACTCAGGTACATGGCGACGTGGAAACGCGCGGCGCCCTGCTGGTCAATGGCGAAGTGCGTGGCAATGCGCGGGTGGGCGGTGAAGTGGCCATTGCCAACGGCGCCGTATGGAGCGGGAACATTCGCGCGCGCCGCGCAGTGATTGCGGGGGAAGTGAACGGCGATCTGGCCGTCGACGAGAAGCTGGAGATTGGCGCCAGCGCCCGTATTCGCGGCCGGGTCACGGCGCAGCTGATCGCCATCGCGCACGGTGCCCGCGTGGAGGGCGAAATGCTTTGCACCGGCAAGGAGCCGGTGATCCAATTCGAGGAGAAGCGTGCCGCCGTGCCGCAGGAATAATTGAACTTATCGCGACTCATCCATCTCGTGGCACACCGCGGCAATGCTGCGGAGTTCCCCGAGAACACCCTTCCGGCGTTTCGCTCCGCGCTGGCGCTGGGCGTGCGCTTCATGGAGTTGGACGTTCATTTGAGCAAGGACGGCGTGCCGGTGGTCATACATGATCACCTGCTGGCGCGCACCACAGGGCTCCCGGGCAGCGTCTTTGACTTGGAAGCGGCGGAACTGACCCGGATCGAGGCGGCGCAGCGCCAGCGCTTCGCGGCGCGCTTCGACGACGTGCGCTTGCCGCTCCTGCGCGACGTGTTGGCGCTGCTGACCGGACATCCGGAAATCACCCTGTTCGTCGAGATCAAGCGCGCCAGTCTGGCGCACTTCGGCCACGACTACGTGGTCTCACAGGTTCTCGAAGTGATCAAGCCGTGGCGCGCGCAGTGCGTGCTGATCTCCTTTGATCTGGTCGCCATCCATCGTGCCCGCCGGCTCGGCGACGCATCCGTCGGCTGGGTGCTTGATGACTATGGCGATCACAATCAACTCAAGTGCGAAGCCCTGCAGCCGCAATTCGTGTTCTGCGATCACACTAAACTGCCACCGGCCGGCCGGCTTTGGCAGGGTCCCTGGCGGTGGGTCATCTACGAAGTCACCACGCTGCGTCTGGCCTTATCGCTGGCGGCGCGCGGCGCCGACTACGTTGAGACTATGGAAGTCAGGGAGCTGGCCGGCGCCTTGCGTGCCAACAGTACGTCGTCATGAGCCACTGCCGATTCGGCGTGGACAAAATGTTCGAACTGCTCGCAGGTGTACTGATCGGCGAAACCCGGCGCCAGCAGAGTGCGCAGGAAGCCGCAATGCCCGCCGTGTGCGGTGCGCAGTATGCTCAAGTGCCTTGACGCGGCCAGCCGCTCCAGGTCACCCACCGGAATGATCGGATCATCCGCGGCCGCCAGGATGGATGCCGCAACACTCAAAGTGCTCAAGCGTGCACCCAGCAGCGCGTAACCATCCAGGTACGCCGCAATATCCGGGAACTGCGTATGCGCGCGCACCAGCTCAGCGGTCATATGCCGCAAATCGCGACTCCGCAGCAGGGCCGTGAAATCATAGTCCGACGGCCATAGCCGTTGCTTGATCCGCAGGGAGCGCGACCAGCGCTCGACGAAATAGCGGTGATACAGCCTCCAGCCCCGCTCGAGCGCCGTCAAAGTGCGGGCCGGATCCAGCACCGGCGAGATGGCCACCACGCCCCGCACCGTCGCGGGTAAGCGTGGCTCGGCGGCAGCCCGCAACAGAAAATTGCCCCCAAGCGAGAAGCCAGCCAGGTACAGCGGCATATCCCCGCAATGCTCGGCCAGCGCCCGCAATGCGCCAGTGACGTCGCTGAGCCGGCAAGAGTGGAATAAACCCTGGTTCAGATTCTGCGTGCCGCCATGATCCCGCAGGTTCAGCCGCACCACGTGGTAGCCGCGAGCGTAAAGCGTGGCCCCGAGCGAGAGCACGTAGTTGGACTCGTAGCTCCCCTCCCACCCGTGGAGCAGCACC
>Ga0075017_100000125_pt1 | contig 34034 bp, 32 predicted proteins | sample AleBraG_ABR_2012_FD_71475 | JGI IMG/M metagenome (GOLD analysis project Ga0075017, IMG submission 71475) | Freshwater sediment microbial communities in response to fracking from Pennsylvania, USA - Alex Branch Run_MetaG_ABR_2012 | ecosystem: Environmental > Aquatic > Freshwater > Creek >... | reverse complement strand
CGTAGTCCGTCGAGTGGTTGTACGCCAGGACGGCCTGCCGGAGCATCTGGAGCTTGGACAGGTCGCGTCCGTGCGCGCACAGATAGGCGGCAGCCGTGAGGGTCGCGTCGTCAACGTTGTTGGGATCTGCCGCGTCCCTGCCGTCGGAGTCACGTCCGGTCGCGCGCCACGAGCTCGGAATGAACTGCATCGGCCCGACCGCCCGGTCCCAGATCTTGTTGCCATCCCACAGCCCGTGATCGGTGTCCGGGATCGCCGCTATGCCCGGTCGGCTGCCGTCGAGCAGCGGACCGAGGATGCGGCCGATTGTCTCGCCGCTGTCGGTCACGTTCCCTCCGCGCGCGTGATTCGACTCGATCTTGCCGATGCCCGCAAGCAGCTGCCACGGAAGGTGACACCCGGATTCCGTCTTCGACGATGCATGAGCGGCGCGCTCGTAGGCGACGAAAACCCGTCCCGGGATCTGATCGAACGCGGCCAACGCGGAGGGCGTGCCGCCGCTTCGGGAGTCGACTGCCGGTCGCACGACGACGTGCGGGCCGGACGCAAGGCCGGCGAGCGCACCGATGGGCGGCGGCAACGTCAGCGCGAGCGGCGACCCGCCGTCGACGGACGGTCCGCCGTTCGTACCCCCGTCCGAAGTGGCTGCCGCTGTTGCAACGAGTGGCTGGTGGGGCGCTGCAGTCGGCGTCGCTTGACCGGCTCCGAGCAGAACGAGCAGCAGCGCCGAGCCCGCCAATACAGGCCGGCGAGCCTCGCTGAGTCGCATCCCCGATGTCCTCTCCAACGAGTCGGAACCGTTCCCGACGCTACGTCCGCCGACGCAAGGCGATAACCCCCTGGACGTACCTGTCCGGCAGGGTTCACGCCCGATTCACCGCAGCGTTTCGCGAAAGTCGAACAAGTTCGGCAGGTCCACCACTGGCGTCGGCAGGCCGGAACGGATCCGGCACTGCGATACGTTAGTACCTCAACATAGAAACTAGAGGGGCAGGGTGTGACGGGGGAGCGCGCTCGCATTCCGGCCCTTGACGGCGTCCGCGCCCTCGCGGTTTGCGCGGTCCTCGTGTTCCACGCCAAGAACTCGTTGCTGCCGGGTGGATTCCTCGGCGTCGACGTCTTCTTCGTTTTGTCCGGTTTCCTGATCGCTTCGATCCTGCTGCACGACGTCGAGCAGGCAGGTCGGATCAATTTCGGCAGATTCTTGCTTGGACGCGCACGCCGGCTGTTGCCGTGCCTGTTGCTCGTACTCGCCGTCACGGCTGGGCTTGCGAGCACCGTCGCGCAGGACTCAGCAGAGCGTGTCCGTGAAGACACGCTCGCGGCGCTCACCTACACGACCAATTGGTGGTACGTAGCCCACGAGCAGTCTTACTTCGACGTAACCGGCCGGCCGCCGCTCCTCCAGCACCTGTGGTCGTTGGCGGTCGAGGAGCAGTTCTATCTCATCTTTCCCGCTCTCCTGCTGCTCGTGTGGCGACGCTGGGGGACCAGGGGAGTCGGATGGATCGCGTTCGCTGGAGCCGTCACGTCGACGGTGCTGATGGCCGCGCTGTCGGTCGCGGACGGTACAGGCGCCAGGATCGAGAGCTCGGCAACCAGCAGGTTGTACTTCGGAACGGATACGCACGGCATGGGCCTGCTGATCGGCGTGGCTCTCGCTTGCGCTGCGCGCATCCCTGCGGCTCGGACGCCCGCATGGCCGTCCAGGATCACAAACGGAGCGGTCGGCTGGCTCAGTCTGATGGGGCTCGCATCCGCGTTCCTTTGTCTGCACCCGGACTCGGCGATTCTCTACAGAGGCGGCTTCCTCCTCGTGGCCGGCTTGACCGCACTGGTCATCACTTGCGGCAGCCGGCCCGGACTGGGCCTGCGCACTCTGCTTTCCTTGCCGCTGCTGAGCTATCTGGGAAGCCGCTCCTACGGGTTGTACCTGTGGCACTGGCCCGTCTTCATGGTGATCCGGCCGGGCATCGACACGTCCATGACCGGAGTTCCCAATGCGTTGGTACGCTTCGCGGTCACCGTTGTGCTCGCCGAATTGTCGTACCGGTTCGTCGAACGCCCGATCCGGGCCGGTGCGTTGGGCCGGATAGCCCGGCGATGGACAGCGGCCGGTCCCACTGTCCTGCTCGGCCGAACCGCCCTGACCATGACCGGAGCGGCGATCGTCGTGGTCCCACTCACGTTCGCACTGGTGAACGCCAACGAACAGACTGTCCAGACCGCGTTGCGGGGACGCCAGGGAATCGGAGACGGTCTGCTCCCGACCCGACCACCGAGTTCGCCGGTGTCCGACCCAAGTTCCTCTCCTGGTCCAACCGGAGGGCCCGCGATCCAGTCCGACCTCGCCGCCGCGCCGATCACGGCGGTCGGGGACTCGGTGATGCTGAACGCCGCGCATGCCTTGGAGCAGGACTTTCCACGCATCACCGTCGATGCCCGGATCAGCCGGCAACCGCTCGCCATATTCGACCGAGTCCGCCAACGAAAGGCCGCCGGCGAACTAGGTCCCGTCGTGGTCATCCACGCTGGAACGAACGGGGTCGCCCGCTTCTCAGATCTGGTCACACTCCTCGGGCAGCTGGCCGATCGCGCCCGGGTTGTCCTGGTCAACACGCACGTCCCCGATGACTGGGGTACGGCGTCCAACACGAACATCTCGAGTGTTGCCAAACGCTACAAGAACGTGCGCGTAGTCGACTGGTCGAAACTTGCGACCGATCATCCTGACTGGCTTTACGCCGACGGGACGCACACGACTCCGAATGGCTCCACGCACTACGCGGCCGCTATCCGAGCCGCACTGGAGGGCTGAGCGGGCCGCGTGGGCGGGACGCTCCGTCGCAGACACGTTGCAGGTGGCCATCCTGGGCAGACTGATCAGGAATCGAGAAGCTCTCGTCGCGGAACGCCACATAGCCTGGGAGCCATGGAGATCACGATGCGCGCGCCTTTCTTCGTGACGGCCGCGGGTGGCAAGCTGGAAGAGCCTGTCCGCGAGGTCGGCGGCGGCCGCATGGTCGCCACCTTCACGGACCCGGACGGTAACGTCCTCGGGCTGCTCCAGGACCGATGAGCGCCGGGCCGCGCGCCCGCGCCGAGCGCCGTCGAGACACCGAGCATCGGCTCACGCACGACGTCGATTGCTGGGTGGCCAGTGCATCCGCCGGCGGTGTCCCGTATCTGGTGCCGCTCTCGTTCGACTGGCAGGACGAAGCGTTGCTGGTAGCGACGCCGGCCGGCAGCCCGACCGGCAGGAACCTGGCTGCCTCCCGTACCGTTCGGCTGGGGCTGGGCCACACCCGCGACGTGTCCATGATCGAAGGCGACGTCGAGGTTGTCGAGATCGACGATCTGCCGCAGGAACGCGGTGACCGGTTCGTCGCACACACCGGTTTCGACCCGCGTGCTTTGGCGACGCCGTACCGCTGGTTCCGAATCTCGCCACGCCGCATCCAGGCTTGGCGCGAGGAGGACGAGCTGCCGGACCGCGAACTGATGCGCGACGGCCGTTGGTTGGTCTGACAGATGGAGAACAGATGAGCAAAGCGAGCAGGCCGAGCAGCCCCCCGAGGACTGCGACGCAGTCGGTTCCGAGGACCCGCACGAGGACGAGGGCGCACTCACCTGCAGTGCATGGCGCTGACAGCCACGACCTGATCCGCGTGCACGGCGCGCGTGTGAACAACCTGAAAGACGTCAGCATCGACATCCCGAAGCGACGTCTCACCGCATTCACCGGGGTCTCCGGCTCGGGCAAGAGCTCGCTGGTGTTCGGCACCATCGCGGCGGAGTCGCAGCGCCTGATCAACGAAACCTACAGTGCGTTCGTTCAGGGCTTCATGCCGACGTTTGCACGGCCCGACGTCGACGTGCTGGACGGGCTGACGACCGCGATCATCGTCGACCAGGAGCGCATGGGCACCGACCCGCGCTCCACGGTCGGGACCGCCACCGACGCCAACGCCATGCTGCGCATCCTCTTCAGCCGACTCGGGAAGCCGCACATCGGCTCGCCTCAGGCCTTTTCCTTCAACGTCGCCTCGATCTCGGGAGCGGGCGCGGTCAGCTTCGAGCGCGGCGGCCGCGCCATAAAGGAACGGCGAAGTTTCAACATCCTCGGCGGAATGTGTCCGCGTTGCGAAGGCCGAGGCTCGGTAAACGACATCGACCTCACCCAGCTGTACGACGGCACCAAGTCGCTCGAGGACGGTGCGCTCACAATCCCGGGCTACAGCATGGATGGCTGGTTCGGCCGCATCTTCACAGGCTGCGGGTTCTTCCCCCCGGACAAGCCGATCAACAGGTTCACCAAGAGGGAACTCAACGACCTCCTTCACAAGGAACCCACCAAGATCAAGGTCAGCGGCATCAACCTGACGTACGAGGGGCTGATCCCGAGGATCCAGAAATCGATGCTGTCCAAAGACGTCGACTCGCTGCAGCCGCACATCCGGGCCTTTGTCGAGCGGGCAGTCACCTTCAGCACCTGTCCCGAATGCAACGGCACCCGGCTGAGCGCCGAGGCCAGGTCGTCGAAGATCAAGGGGGTCAATATCGCCGATATCTGCGCGATGCAGATCAGCGACCTCGCCGCGTGGATGGGCCATCTCGACGATTCGTCCGTCGCACCGTTGCTCGAGGCGCTGGGGGAGACTGTGGACTCCTTCGTCGAGATCGGCCTGGGCTATCTGTCGCTGGACCGGCCGTCCGGCACGCTCTCGGGCGGCGAGGCTCAGCGGGTCAAGATGATCCGCCAGCTCAGCTCCTCGCTCACCGATGTCACCTACGTCTTCGACGAGCCGACGATCGGGCTGCATCCGCACGACATCCAGCGCATGAACGACCTGCTGCTCCGGCTGCGCGACAAGGGCAACACCGTGCTTATGGTGGAGCACAAGCCTGAGGCGATCGCGATCGCCGACCACGTAGTCGATCTCGGTCCCGGTGCCGGTAGCGCGGGAGGTTCCGTCTGCTTCGAAGGAACGGTCGAAGGGTTGCGCGCCAGCAGCACGTTGACCGGCCGGCACTTCGACGACCGGGCTCGTCTGAAGCAGTCGGTTCGGACACCGTCGGGAGCGCTGGAGGTACGAGGAGCCAGCGCTCACAACCTGAAAGCGGTCGATGTCGATATCCCGCTCGGGGTTCTGGTTGTCGTCACCGGCGTCGCCGGATCGGGGAAGAGCTCCTTGATCCGCGGCTCAGTATCCGGCCGGGACGGAGTTGTATCAGTCGATCAGGCAGCAATCAGAGGCTCGCGGCGAAGCAACCCCGCGACGTACATCGGACTGCTCGACCCGATTCGCAAAGCATTCGCCCAAGCCAACGGGGTGAAGCCCGCGTTGTTCAGCGCCAACTCTGAGGGTGCCTGCCCTAATTGCAACGGCGCCGGCGTGATCTACACCGACCTGGCGATGATGGCCGGGGTTGCGACCATCTGCGAGGAATGCGGCGGCAAGCGTTTTCAGGCCGACGTGCTCAAGTACCGCTTCGGCGGCAAGGACATCAGTGAGGTGCTCGCGATGCAGGTGACCGAGGCAGGGGAGTTCTTCGGCGCCGGGAAGGCGCACACGCCGGCCGCGGACGCCATCCTCGGCCGGCTCGCCGATGTCGGGCTCGGCTACCTCAACATCGGCCAACCGCTGCCCACACTGTCCGGCGGCGAGCGCCAGCGGCTGAAACTCGCCACCCAGATGGCGGACAAGGGCGACGTCTACGTCCTCGACGAGCCGACATCCGGCCTTCACCTCGCCGATGTCGAGCAGCTGCTCGGCCTGCTCGACCGGATCGTCGACTCCGGCAAGTCTGTGATCGTCATCGAGCACCACCAGGCGGTCATGGCCCACGCCGACTGGATCATCGACCTCGGCCCGGGTGCCGGCCACGACGGCGGCCGGATCGTGTTCGAAGGCACTCCGGCCGACCTCGTAGCTGCCCGCACCACGCTGACTGGCGAACACCTCGCGGCCTACGTCGGTGGCCGGCCTAAGCGCTCGCGAACAAGGTGAGGCGAGGCTCCTCAGTCTCTGCTGGGCTCGATCGTGCGCGCCGATAAGCTACATTATGTCAAGTTGGTGATGGGTCGACCGGTTGCACGTTCGACCCATTCCCCCCGCTCGTTCTCTGGCGACCTGAGTGGTGGCTGCTTGCGTCGGGTTGGCCTACAGAGCGCAGAGCGCTCGCCAGAATCCAGCCGACCGCGGGTGGTTGGAAAGTGAGTCCGCGCCGCGATTGAACAACAGGACGCACGTCGGGCGTCGCGCGAACTGGGTCCAGACCGCGTGGTCGGTGGACATTCGACGGCGGTACTGCGCGTCTGTCGGCGTGACGCCCAAAGCGGAGAAGCCCCACTCGGGCACGCACCAATGCAGGCCTCTCGCCTGGGCGAACGCGTGGGCTGCAGCCAGTTCCGCCGTCTGGTAACAGTCGAAGCCGACCTCTTTGACGCGCGAATCGTCGGGCATCCATTGGCCGCCGATGTCGCGACTCCGCACCGAAAGTGAGAATCCCATGAATGTCGGTACTGGGCGCAATGCGTGGCTTCGCCCGGTGTTTGCGGCGTCGACGAGGTCGAGGTAGACCGACCACGCCGCACGGAAGTCAGCCGGTCGGATGGCACCCGAGCCACTATTCGTTCCCCAAGGAGGGGCGTCCTTGCCGGGATTCTCCGGTTCGTGCTGGATGCATACCCGCACTCCGGGAACATCCGGCTCCCCCAGGAGTGTCGTGAGGACAGCATTCAACGTGGCGCGGTCTCCGCGCGCCATCAGCGACAGATTCGGCTTCGTCGAGTGGAACAGGGTCAGCCCGAGCGGTACCCACCTGGCCTGGGCTGTGTTCGCGAACGACTGAGGTTGGCCGCCGTCGTAGCACCGAACCATTCGCGGCGCGACTTGAGCGATCAGCCCTGCCATCGCGGCCGGCCCAGCCCCGCCCGGCGAAGATCCGTAGAGCTCGGCCGCTGTGCTCGCTCGCACCGCTTGAAACGCGCCTTGCTCCCCCGCTCTCGTTTCGGCGGCACCCGCGACGGCTGCCGCCGACGCGCCGAGCAAGGTGGCCGTGCCCATCAGGAAACCACGACGATCAAGATCCACGGCTGCCTCCCCCGGCCGCCCGGACACGGCCGACGAGAAAATATCAATATTTTCATTCTCCCCTTACCCAGAGTGGTGCCAACCCCGCCCGTCATTGCTTGTCAGCCAAGGTGACTGTCGCGTCCCTCCGGACGACTCGCGCGGCGCGGCCGCGCCGACCCTGGCTCTCGTCTTTGCCAAGTCGGACGGACGCCAAGACGATCCGGTGTATCCCAATATCGGCACGCGAGATATTATGCGTCCAAAGCATCAAGACTCGCTGTCGCCTGCCGACACTTTGGTTCTACCCCACGCGCACCATGCGTGCGCGTTCGTCCCACGCCGTTCAGGAAGGACTGAAATGACGCTGACTCTCGGGGCGAACGTGGTGGCTCAACGACGCCTGAGCGACATCATCTACGACGCTCTGATGGCTGCGCTCGTGACCGGCAAGCTTGCCCCGGGCGAACCGTTGAACGACAAGGATCTCGCCGCGGATCTCAGCGTTTCCCGCACCCCGGTCCGCGAAGCCCTGCAGCGTCTGCAGGACGTCGGTCTGGTCGAGATCGCTCCGGGTCGGTACACGCGTGTGACCCCGTTGAACCTTCGAAGAACGTCCGATATTGCTCGCCTCGCCGGCCATCTGTGTGCCCTGGGCGTCGAGCTCGCGGCGCCTCGGTTGACCCCTGATGATCTGGACCGCCTAGAGAACGAGCTGACGGCATTCGCTGACGCCGTACGTGAGCACGAGCAGCTCGAGATAGCACGGAGCGTATGGGCCTTCTATGACATCTTCTTGGCCCGAGCCGGGAACGTCGTACTCGCGGACACGATCGCCAGGCTTCAGCCGGAGATCAACCGTTGGACCCTGGTAAATCCTCAGTGGCGGCCACTGCCGAATCTGACTCGCAAACGGCGCCGCATCGTCACTGCTGCTCGCGCGGGAGACCCGGCGGCTGCATCCGAAGCCGTCATCCAGTTATGGACGGAACTGGCCGAAGCGATCAGGCGTGACGCCCCTCATGAAACCGCAGCTTTCGGCGCCGGGAAGCGCAACGAACTTTCGCGGTTGCCTACGTTCGCTAGCTAGTAACCGCCCGCACTATCGGATCGGATGTGGCCCCACCGGTGGATTCGGCGGGATGTCGTCGGCGGCGGCCTGAGCCTGAGCTGCGACATCACGCCACATCGCGCGCAGCAGATTGCCCGCACGCTTTCCGTCCGCGGCGGAGGCAGCCTCGAGGAGCTGCTTTCGGCGCGAGAACCATTCCGCGCGCGGCTTCCACTCCGGGCTCGCAAGAAGCCACCGCCGTACCTGAGGCCGGTAGATCCGGACCAGTTCAGTAATGATGGGGTTCGGGTTCGCCTCGACGAAGATTCGGGTCACTGCGAGCCCGCTGTCCCAAGCCGAACCCCAATCCTTCGCTGCGACCGCGGAGTCGAGGACTGCGTTCTCCCTGGCAAGTTCATGGATCTGCCTGGCGGTCAACAACTTCGTGCTGCGCTCCGCCGCGAGGGCAATCAGCTCACCGAAAACGATCGCCACAGCCGCTACATAGTCAGGAGCTAACGGCGTCGCCCGGGTGTAACGACCCGGTCGGATCTCGACCAGCCCGACCTTCTGGAGTCGCTGCAGAGCTTCTCGGACGGGGGTGCGAGAGACCTGGAGGTCCTCGGCGAGGGATCGATCGTGCAGCAAGAAGCCGGCGGGCAGCCGGCCTTCGACGAGTGCGTCCAGCAGCACGTCGTACACGACGTCGGCCAAGCGTCGGGACTCCGAGGGCCTCCCGAGCCCACCGAGATCCGAGGGCACCTCAGCAGTATGGCGCTCCGGAACATTGGTCGGGCGGGATCTTCAAAACCGTGCGCCGTCCGGGCCGAACCTCCGAAGACGGCATCCATCAGCTCGCCTACTCCCAGCGGCGGCTGGAATATCTTGGCGCACTGTTGCGTCGAGATCTTTTCGCGGGCTAACCTGCGGCCCAGCTTCAGCAGAAACAGCCGGCGAGGCGGCGTTCAGCCGCTCGGTGGATCGACGAAACGGCGTGCGCGTCCGCGTGGCTTGAGCGTGATTGAGGCACTGGCTGTCGCCCACGGGGGAATCTCCGCGGGCCCGGGTGGCAACCCCCTGTCCCGTCCGGGCCCGCGGTCCTCCCCCACCGCTCGCGAAGGGGGAGCCAAGATCACGACGCGCCGTGCCATGTAGATATCCGCTCAGCCAAGATGGGCAGACGGCAAATCAGCGTAAGCAGCTTCATGAACGGGCCGATAGCGCCATCCACGGGTCAACGCTTGACGCCTACGAGCGTCGCGTACACGGCAAACCGTTTGGAATGGCCATCCGCCGGCCAACACGTGATCAGAGTCAGGACCGATCGCGTCGGTGCGCGCTCCGGATGGCGCGGAACCGCAGCGAGCACATCCGTGTCGGTCGGATCGATCACTTCCCGACCGTCGACGCGGTACGTCCAACCTCGCCGTCCGGCTTCCACGACGATGAGCGCTCCGACGGCGACGTCGTCGATCCGGCGAAGCGCTGGATCGGGAACCCCGGATCGGTGCCCGGCCAGAACATAGTTGCCGATCTGACCGGGCGATGCCGTCGTCGGGATATGACCGAGACCGCGCCGCAGCTGATCTACACCGCTCCCAGCGAAGACCGGCCTGGACCAGGCCGGGCCGAGAGCGGGAATCCGGACGATCGCCTCCGGGTATGCGGAAGTCGCCCAAACAGCAGGCCCGGCAACCGGAGCAGCCGATGGCCGGCTCGGGACAGCGCTGGATGCGCTGCCCGAACCTCGACCACTCGACGGAGCGACCAGTGGGAACGGGGGGTTCGACGCAGCCGCCGACGCGTCCGGCACGGCGCGCGACCCGACGGCCATCGAGCGCGACGAATACCCAGCGCCCATGCCTCGCTCGATGACCGCCCAGAATCCGAAGGCCACCGCGACCACCGCGACGGTTCCCACCCCCGCGACCGGCGCTCGCCACGTCCTGAACCATGGACGACCGTCAAAGCTCACAGCCACTTCCTGCGAAGGATCACGGTCACCAGCACCAGGGCGGTCATCACGAAGGCCCCCAGCCCGACGGCCCGGGCGCGCTCGGGCTCGATCACTCCGACCGCGCGGCCGCCGCCAGTCTTCGGAAGTTCGGCCACCACGGGACTGTCCTGCACCGACGCCGTGACCTTGCCGCCGGACGGGATCGTCACCCGGACCGGCCGGGCGTCGACCAGATAACCCGGCGGCGCGAGGACCTCGACCAAGCAGTACGTTCCGGGAGAAGTGACCAGTTGCGCGACCCCACGGCTGTCAGTTTGTGGCAATGTCGCGGATGTGTGGCCGTTGCAGTCGGTGAGCACATACCGGGCTCCAGCGAGATTGGAACCACTTCCTCGCACCTGCTTGTGCAGCAGCAACGTTCCGACTGGTTCGCGGACGAGAGTTGTTTCAGTGACCAGTCCGCAGGGCGTAGTCACAGCTTGCTGGCCGGTCCCGGCGGGCAACGATTCGGTCCACACGTAGTAGCCGGGGACCTTGGGTCGCAGTGCCGGAGTGGTGTAGATCCCGGAATGATCGACCTTCATCTCGACCGATCCGAAGGCGGTCGCAGGCGTGCACGACGCTGCCGTCGGAGCAGACTCAAACGGACCGAAGAGGGTAGCGAGCATACGGCCGGAGTAACTGGCCGACACGTCCGAGACAGTAACGATGTCGCTGAGCGCCGCGCCGGGAGCGACGGTCGCACTCGACGACACCGTGCTTACTCCCGGAACCCCCGGGATCGCTGCGGTGACGAAGGCCGCGGTTCCAGACACCGACGTTGTCTGTCCGGCGAGCAGAACCCTTTGAGCGGTAGAACGCGACGGCGCGGACACGTGCAACCGGCTGTCGATGGCCGTTGCCGTGGCCGTCAGGGAGTGTGTGCCGGAATGCGCTGCAGGCATCGACACAGTGCCGATGCCATAAGCGTTCGTCGTTACGGTCCACGAGCCGCCCCCGGCACCGATGGACTTGATCGTGAACTTGGTCGAGGGAACCGCTGCACCCGATGCGCTGATCAGGCGCACACTCGCGACGGCATTTTGGCCCGGGCTCGTTCCGCCGCTCACTGACAGCGCCACCTTGTATGGGCCGCCGTACTTCACCGCCGCGTTCACCATCACTTGAACACTCGCTGAGATCGCCGACCCACTTCCTGTCTGCGCGAGGCGTTGACCGCCGCGGCCACTCTGGTAGCGGTAGTCGTACCCGCCGGAGCTGTTGAACAGCTCGTAATACACGGCGGCGTCGACCGCGGCGGCTGCGGTAGCTGTCGTTGTCGCTCCGTAACGGCCCAGGATGTAGGCCGCCACCTGGACCTGGGCCGCCGACGCTCGACGCCCAGTGGTCGACGTCCACGTGGACACGGCCGCCGGCGAGCCGTACGTGCCGCCGGTAGATGGCCCGCCCTTCAGCGGGTCGGCGCAGTAGACCTCCCGACCGCTGACCCGGTACGACCCGATCCAAGACGCGCCGGGTGTGCCGGACCCATCGGGAATCTGGTATCCCGCATAGAGATTCGATGCCGCATGGGCAGGAGTTGCAAGACCGGAACCGTAGCTAGCGGCCTCCATGGCGGTGAGCAGGCCCAACACGGCCGCGGCACTCGCAATCAGGCGCCTCGGCCGTCGAATGGGTTCGTGCATGATCACGCTGTTTCCTCTTTCGTGCTTCCATCGGTTGGCATGCGGTGGGTCCTAGTAATGCGTGATTCCAGTCGCACCTCCCGCGGTACCGATCGCGATGTGTGGCGCGGCGCGCGGATCGAGCCAGCGCAGGAGGCTCACCATGGAGGACTCGGGCACCGACACACACCCGGCCGTTAGACCGCTGCCGTTGGCGTGCAGGAAGATCCCCGCACCGCGGCCTCGCACAGGATTGTCGTAGTTGAAGCTGATGACCGCCGCGTGTACATACGCCCGCGTGAAGCTGATCAGGTGCTCTGCTTCACCTGCAGTGCAGTCGCGCGGCCGAGGGTCCGTCCAACGGTTGTACATCGACGACCTGTTGTCCTGACACCACCAGGCGCTCGAGGTTACCGGCCGGTAGGGCATCGCGGTTCCTGGATCCCGCTTGATCCCGAAGGTGAACGGAATCGTGAAGATTCCGGTCGGCGTTGTGTTTGTTCCTTGGCGCCGGGTCGATCCTGCAGTGAGCCCTCCGGATCCGAAACGCGCGGGAACGGTCCCGACCTGAACCCATCGTGAGCCGTTGCGACGCCACCACGTGAGTGTCCCGGTCGTCGATCCGGCGTGCGCGCCCACCACCGTGATGAGTTGGTTTCCTGCCCCAGTTGTCGCCATCCGTTCCGGAAGCGACTTGGCAACGCCACGCATCGGGCTCGGAATCACAGCAGGCAGGCCTGACCGGGGGCGGAGACTGGAATGGACTGAAGGCTGCGCCAAGGGTTGGATCCCCCGCGGCTTCGGCCGCGGGAACTGCAGCTTCGACGGCCGCTTCGACGGCGGCACCGCGAGGATCGATGGGCGTGGCGTCGCCGTGGCGAAGGGCCGAACGGGTGGCTCTGTTTGCACCCCGGTGGGGGCCACGGCCGGCACCGGTGAGCCGCCGGCCGCCATCGTCTTCGCAGACGTAGTTCGGGCGCCGTCGGGCGCGAAGGCGCAGCTCGCGAGTGTCAGGGCAGCGGCCAGCGCAACTACCGGCAGTTGAGCGGGGCCGAGGAAACGAAAGCTCGTTTGGCGTGGGCTTGACGGCACCGATCCGTGTGGCACGGGAAGGACCTCATTCAGGCGAATTCGGCGGGGAACCCGGACGGGTTCGTCACCAGATTCCGAAGGTCCCTGTCAGTGCCCTGTCATGCGAGATCCCTATCCACAGACGCCGACAGGGACCGCAATCCGGCCGATGGCTGTGGACAGACGGCCTACCTCGTAATGACCGCGTAGCTCGCCATCGGGTCGTCGCTCACGAGCGCCGGTCCGCGCTGGCGCTCAGTCGTCGGGCCAAGTGTGCACGGGAGTGTTCGCGTGCATCAGGGCGGCGTACTCGTGCGTCATTCGCCGGAGTGCCTCATCGCGGCTCGCACCGCGGCTCTCGTGCCGGCGCACTCGCCCTACTTGCCAGACGGCACCGTTCCGTCCGGTCGTGCAACGCTGCTCGATGATGCCGAGCAGCGTTTCGCGGGGCTCGGCGTCGACGCCCCAGTCCGACAGGCCTTGATGGGCGAGCGGCAAGAGTCGCCTCAGGACCAGCTCGGAAACGGGGACCTCCCCCACGCCCGGCCAATAGATCTCCGCGTCCATGCCGTCCGTGGCACCGGCGGTGAAGTTGTCGGCCGCCGCGTTGAATGACATCTGTGACCACAGCGGTCGCTCGCTGGTCGCGAGCGCTCGTACGACGCCGTAGTAGAACGCCGCGTTTGCCACGATGTCGACGACAGTGGGCCCGGCGGGCAACACCCGGTTCTCGACCCGCAAGTGCGGGCGACCGCCGACGACCGCATACACCGGACGGTTCCAGCGGTACACGGTGCCGTTGTGCAAGCGCAGCTCGGCGAGCGAAGGCGTCGCGCCGGCATCGAAGACGGCCACCGGATCCTCGTCGTCGAGAACTGGCAGCAGCGCCGGGAAGTAGCGGATGTTCTCTTCGAACAAGTCGAAGATGCTGGTGATGAACCGTTCGCCGAACCAGACCCTGGGGCGAACGCCTTGCGCCTTGAGCTCGACCGACCGGGTGTCCGTGGCCTGGGTGAAGACCGCGATCCGACTCTCCCGCCACAGCTCGCGCCCGAGGAAGTAGGGCGAATTGGCCGCGAGAGCCACCTGAACGCCGGCCAGGCATTGCGCGGCGTTCCAGTGGTCGGCAAAAGTCTCCGGCTCAACCTGCAGGTGCAGCTGCGCGCTGGTACAGGCCGCTTCGGGGGCGATCGTCGAGGCGTAACAGTCGAGATCCTCGACGCCGCGGATGTCGAGATGCAGATCCTCGCCGCGAGCCGCGAGGATCTGCTCGTCCAGCAGTGCATATCGGGGGCTCGCCGTGATCGCGTCGGCGGTCACGTGCCGCTCCAGCAACGTCGGCAGGATCCCGATCATGACCAGACCGGCGCCGACGGCTTTAGCCTTGTCCTCGGCTGCATTGAGCTGCTGTCTGAGGTCGCTTTCGAGCGTGCTCAGCGCCGATCCGCCCAGCGCTCTTGGCCGGACGTTGATTTCGAGGTTGAACCTTCCGAGCTCGGTCTGGAAGTCGGGATCATCGATGAGCGCCAGTATCTCTGCGCTTCGCATCGACGGGTCGCCGTTGTCATCGACGAGATTGAGCTCGATCTCGGTTCCCGTCGTCGGCTCGTCGAAGTCGAAGGCGTCAACCTCGAGCATCCGGGCGAGCACGTCGAGGCATCGGTGGACCTTCTCGCGGTAGCGCTGCCGGTCCTCCCGAGTGAACACTCTGGCGGCGACTTCTTCGCCCATGCGCCGGACCCTAACGTGCCCCGCGACGATCGGGAACCGTGCTCGGCGTAGCGGTCGCCCCCCTGGCGGTGCCGACCATCGCCGACGCACACGGGCAACGGCTGCAGCTACCGTTGCCCGGGTGCATCCGCCCGAGCAGGCCCGACCCCGACCACCCGAGAGCCCGCCGAGCTCGCCGAGCCCGCCGAGCCCGATCGCAGCTGTGGACATCGACGGAGTCGTCGCCGATGCCCGGCACCGGCTTGCGCACCTCGCCGTCCAGCCGAAGGACTGGGACGGGTTCTTCGCTGCAGCGGTGAACGACCCGGTCCTGCCGGAGGGGCAAGCGGTCGTTCGGCAGCTGGTCGAGTCGGGGCACGAGATCGTCTGGTTGACGGGGCGACCGGAACGCTGCCGGCAGGACACGGTGCGATGGCTCGGCCGCCACGACCTGCCGGCCGGACGACTGTTCATGCGAGGAGACCGTGACCGGCGGCCCGCTCGGGTCACGAAGCTCGACGCGTTGCGCAAGCTAGCCACCTCCGGCCGGATCGCCGTGATGGTCGATGACGACGCAGAGGTTGTGTGGACTTTGCGCGCGGCCGGATTCAACGTCCTGCACGCTGACTGGATGCTCGAGGCCCCGCCGGACCAGCCGACAACATCAGCGAATCAGCCCACTGCCGCGCAACTGCTCTTCGACGCGCAAGAAGTCGAAGGCCGCACCTGACCCCCCGGTTACGGGCTCGCCAACGCGTCGACTGCCGCTTGAAACACCCACGGAAGCGCCGCTGCGGTCGGCACCAGAGCGCGTCGCGTCTTCGTCCGCGCCCCCAACAACACGGCTTGGGTCAGAAGGCGGTAGCCGCGGGTCGCCGCGCGCCAGCGCGCCTCATACCGATCCGGGCGACCCTCTCGGATCGACCTGATCGCGGCGTCGGCTTGTGCCAGCCCAACCGAAATGCCCTCCCCGGTCAACGCGTCCACATAGCCGGCAGCGTCACCGACAAGCAGCACCCGCCCGGCTACCCGATGGCGGCTGCGTTGCCGCAGCGGTCCGGCGCCGAGTTCCGATGTGACCGCATCGGCGCCGCCGAGTCGCTCACGCAGTCGCGGAAATTGCTCGAGCCACTCCCCCATATGCCGACCTCGTGCGGCTGTCAGGATGGCGATGCCGACCAGGTCCGGCGCGACAGGGGTGACGTAGGCCTCGGCCTGGTCCGCCCAGTGCACCTCGACATAGTCGCTCCACGGTTCGCACGCGAAGTGCTGTCGAAGGCCATATCGACTGCGCCCGCCCGTCGGAATGTCGAGCCCGAGTTCGCGGCGCAGCGGTGAGTGAAGCCCGTCGGCCGCCAGCAGCCACCGGGCGCGAAGCCCGGCGACCTCGACATATCCGGTTCGCTGCCGGATCCCTTTCGCGGACGTCGGCGTGGACTGGATACCAACGGAGGACGCTGCATCCGCCAAAGCTTTGGTGAGAGTCGTTCGTCGTACGCCGCGCCCGGGGCCGTCCCGAAACGGGGCGAGCGCAGCACGCCGACCGTCGGCTTCGATATATGCGATCCCGGCTAGCCGATGCCCTGAAGGGTCGACGCCGAGCGGTGCGAGCGCGTGCAGTGCACCCGGCATCAAGCCCTCGCCGCACGCCTTGTCGAGCGGCGCGCTTCGCGGCTCGAGGACGTGCACGCTCAGACCTGATTTGGTCGCAAGGATCGCAGCACCCAGACCCACCGGTCCGCCCCCCGCCACGAGCACGTCGACGTCGACATCCGCATCTGCTTGGAAGCGCGGGCGCGCGCCGCCCACGCTCACGCGGCGGCCAGGGCCTTGTTCTCGCACCGGATCCGCGTGCGAAGCATCGCGGCGTCGAGAACAGTGAACACAGCTGCGGTGACCCAAGCCGTGTGAACGAGCGGCAGCGCGAATCCCTCTACCACGACGGCGACGTAGTTCGGGTGACGCAAGAAGCGGTACGGACCGGAGCGGATCAGTGGCATCCCCGGAACCACGATCACGCGGGTATTCCAGCGAACCCCCAAAGTCCCGATGCACCACCACCGAAGGCCCTGCGCGGCGAACACCAGCACGAGCATCGGCCACCCGAGTGCGGGAATGAATGGTCGGCCACCCCACCAGACCTCCAACAGGCAGCCCGCGAGTAAGCCGGTGTGCAAGGCGACCATCCACGGAAAGTGACCGCGGCCGGTCTCGACCCCGCCCCGGGCGAACGCCCATTTTGCGTGCCGGACCGACAGCGTCAGTTCAGCCAGCCTTTCGAATCCGACCGCGACGATCAGCAGCGCGAACCAGGCCTGGGACGCCACTGTGGTACCCGCTACCAGCTCAGCAGGACGAGCTCGGAGCTGAAACCGGGCCCCATCGCCATCAGCACCGTCGGCTCGCGCGTTCCCGGTGGCGCCGCAGCCAACGTGTCCGCAAGCACGTGCAGGACAGAGGCGGACGACAGGTTGCCCACCGCATCGAGTGATCGCCAGGTCACTTCGAGCTCGTCCGCTCGCAGGTCGAGCGCTCGTTCCATAGCGCGCAGGACTTTCGGGCCGCCCGGGTGCGCAACCCACCGCCGGACGTCGGCCAACTCGAATCCGTCCTCCGCAAGGAATTCCTTGACGTCCTGTCCGAGATTCTCCTCGATGATGTCGGCGACGCTCGCTGCGAGAAGAACCCTGAACCCCGAATCGACCACGTCCCAGCCGAGCGCGCGTTCAGTGTCCGGATACAGCCGTGAGCGGGTGCTCACAACGAGCGGGCCGACCCGTCCGATCGCACGCGCGCGGCGCTCACCGACCATCACGACGGCTGCCGCACCGTCACCGAACAACGCGGTTGCCAGCAGGTTCGGCGTCGAATCGTCGTTGGCCTGAAGGGTCAGTGAGCACAGTTCAACCGACAGCAAGATGGCGACGTCGTCGGGGTGCCCGAGCAGGTAGTCGTGCACGCGGGCTATACCAGCGGCGCCCGCGACACAGCCGAGGCCGAAGATCGGGATCCGCTTGAGATCGGATCGGAACCCCAGCCTCGGCACAAGCCGCGCCTCGAGGCTGGGCGCCCCGACACCCGTCACGGTCACGGACATGACCAGGTCCACGTCGTCGGGAGCCAGCCCGCATCGAGACAGAGCGTCCAGGACGGCAAGCTCACCGAGCTGGACGCCGACATCGAGGAAGACATCGTTGGCGGCGGCAAACCCGCCGAGTTCTAGATAGCTGTCGAGCGGCAACGCCAGGTGGCGGGTGCTGACCCCTGCCGCTTCGTGTAGCCGCTTGAGCAGCGCGAGCCGATCCGGAGCCGGGTCGATCAAGCTGGTGAACATCCGGGTGATCTCGGCTTGCGGATACGTGTTCGGTCCCAGCGCTGATCCGACGGCGAGAATGCGGCTCACCCCGGAATAGTTGCACGGCCCTTCACGAGCCGCTCCGCCCATGACCTCGACACGACTCCGCACCGGAATCGGTTCGGTCGAAGGCCGACGCTGTGCGTGCTGGTGCTGGTGCTGGTGCTGGTGGTGCGTTGTGGGTCAATGTACCGACATGCCGAGCGGTCGGCTGCATGCGAGTGGCTCATCCAGTGCGGACACATTGCCGGGGGCTCAGATGTGCGACGGCGCAGGTCTGCTTGCGTAGTCCTCCGGCGATCCGCACTGACACATCAGATTGCGGTCGCCGTAAGCACCGTCGATCCGGCGGACCGGCGACCAGTACTTGCTTGTTCGGAGACTCTCGACTGGGTATGCAGCTTCTTCGCGGGAATACGAGTGATCCCACTCCCCGATCAACATCTGGGCCGTGTGCGGAGCGCCGTGCAGCGGGTTGTCCTGCGCGAGCCACTCCCCCGAGGTGACGCGGTCGATCTCCGCGCGGATGCCGATCATCGCGTCGCAGAACCGGTCCAGTTCCAGCAAGTCCTCGCTTTCAGTCGGCTCGATCATCAATGTCCCGGCGACTGGAAACGACATCGTCGGTGCATGAAACCCGTAGTCGATCAAGCGCTTCGCGACATCGTCGACCGTGACCCCGCTCTCCCTGGTAAGCCCACGGAGATCGACGATGCACTCGTGCGCGACGAAACCACCTCGCCCGGTGTAGAGGACTGGGTACGAGCCGGACAGCCGCCTCGCGACGTAGTTCGCCGACAGGATGGCAACCCGGGTGGCTTCCGCCAGTCCTTCCGCCCCCATCAACCGGATGTAAGCCCACGCGATGGGCAGGATGCCGGCCGATCCCCATGGTGCGCTCGAAACCGCTCCGATCCCGGTGGCAGGGCCGGCTTCCGGTGTGAGCGGGTGATTCGGTAGGTACGGGGCGAGGTGCGAGCGGACGGCTACCGGTCCTACGCCGGGACCGCCACCACCGTGCGGGATACAGAAGGTCTTGTGCAGGTTCAGATGACTCACGTCAGCACCGAACCGGCCCGGCCGAGCCAGCCCCACCAGAGCATTAAGGTTGGCGCCGTCCACGTACACCTGGCCACCTGCGTCGTGCACGAGGGCGCAGATCTCAGTGATCGACTCCTCGAACACACCGTGCGTCGAGGGATACGTGACCATTAATGCGGCTAGCTCGCTTGCATGCGCGTCGATCTTGGCCTTGAGATCCTCGACCTGCACGTTGCCTTCGCTGTCGCACGCGACGACGACCACTCGCAGTCCAGCCATCACTGCCGAAGCGGCGTTGGTGCCGTGCGCCGACGACGGGATCAGGCATACGGTCCGCTCGGGCTGCCCGGCTGCCCGGTGGTAAGCCCGGATCGCGAGCAGGCCGGCGAATTCCCCTTGGCTGCCGGCATTGGGCTGCAGCGAAACGGCGTCGTAACCGGTCATCTCAGCGAGCCACGCCGCGAGTTGGTCGATCAGCTCCAGCGTGCCGCGCGCTTGGTCCACCGGCGCGAACGGATGCAGCCCGGCGAACTCGGGCCACGTGATCGGCTGCATCTCGGTCGTCGCATTGAGCTTCATCGTGCATGAGCCGAGTGGGATCATCCCGCGGTCCAGCGCGTAGTCCCGGCCCGAGAGCAGTCGCAGATAACGCAACATCTCGGTTTCCGTGCGGTGCTCGCGGAATACCGGGTGAGTGAGAAAGCTCGAGCGTCGGGTGATCTCATCCGGCCACCCGTCCGCGGTCCTCGCGTCCAAGGCGTCTATGTCGTCGATGCTCGGCGCCGGGCTGGTACCGGAGCCGCCCGCAGAATCGAACGCGGTCCAGACTCTTCGAACGTGGTCGCGATCCGTGGTCTCGTCTGTCGAAATGCCGACAGTATTGGCATCTACCAGGCGAAGGTTGACGCCCTCCGCCCGCGCGGCGGCAATGACGCGCGCGGCGTCGGGAACGCTGACCTGGATCGTGTCGAAGTAGTCCTCGGACACGACGTCGTGCCCAGCAGCACGCAGGCCTGCCGCAATGAGCGCTGCGAACCGATGTGTACGCTGCGCGATGGCGGTGAGCCCGTCCGGGCCGTGGTAGACCGCGTACATCGAGGCGATGACCGCGAGCAGCACCTGAGCAGTGCAAATGTTTGACGTGGCCTTCTCCCGACGGATGTGCTGTTCACGCGTTTGCAGGGCGAGCCGATACGCGGGGCGGCCGGCCGCGTCGACCGACACGCCGACTAACCGGCCGGGCAGGTTGCGTTCGAGACCTGATCGCACGGACATGAAACCGGCGTGCGGACCGCCGAAGCCGAGCGGAACTCCGAAGCGCTGGCTCGATCCGACTGTGACGTCGGCGCCCATCTCACCCGGCGGTTTCAGTAGCGCAAGCGCCAGCAGGTCGGTAGCGACGACAACGGCAGCGCCACGATTGTGAATGCGGTCGATCACATCAGTTAGGTCTCGCACTCGTCCGCTGCTGCCGGGGTAAGACAGCAAGGCACCGTAGAAGTCGTTGCTCGGCAATGGTTCCGCGGGGTCGAACTCGTGCAGTTCGATTCCGAGTGGTTCCGCCCGCGTGCCGAGCACGGCCAGCGTCTGCGGGTGTGTGTCCCGGTCGACGAGGAACACCGGCGGGGCAATCGCCGCGCCGGAGCTTGACCTGGGAGTCGACGAGCGCCGCACGAGGGTCATCGCTTCGGCGGCCGCGGTCCCCTCATCCAGCAGGCTTGCACTGGCGACGTCCAACCCCGTCAAGTCGCACACCATCGTCTGGAAATTGAGCAACGCCTCGAGGCGGCCCTGGCTGATCTCGGCCTGGTAGGGCGTGTAGGCGGTGTACCAGGCCGGGTTCTCGAGCACCTTGCGCAAGATCACCGGCGGCGTAATCGTGTCGGAGTACCCGAGCCCGATCATCTGCACGAGCACTTCATTTCGCGCTGCGAACTGGCGTAACTCCGCCAGAACGTGTCGCTCGCTGCGAGCCGCTGGAAGCGCCAGCGGACCGGCGCTGCGGATGGCGGCCGGAACCGCAGCGTCCACCAGGTCCTCGATGCTTGATCGACCGATGACGTCGAGCATGTGGAGCTGATCAGCCGCGGACGGGCCGATATGGCGCGTCGTGAACGCCTCGGCATGCTCCAGATCGGCCAGCGCGAAACGAAGCGGCGCTACCGGTGTGGTCGTCTGCGTGGTCATGGGGCGGTCCTCCGGGCGAGGTACGGGCGAAGCCGGCTCACAGAACCGACGACGGCCGATCTAACCTCCCCCTCTGTCACGGACATCCCGCTCCAGAGTCGCCTCGCCCGAGCGGTCCTTGCGCCTGAGAGGTTCCGGGGAGGATTGCCCCTTCGGCGCCCCCGGTTGCCCGGAGGGCTCTCCCGTTCGGGTTCACCAGCAGCGTGCGCGTACCCGAGCAGTCTAGGACCCCGGAGTCAGCTTCATCGCCTGGAGCCCAGGCGGACCGCGAATATCGGACGGGCGCGTGTCAGACCGAAGCGCGTGACTGCCGGCGCAAGGCGAGTTCGTCGCCCGGATGCGCGGGCACGGCTTCGCCGTCTGCTCGCTCCGCGGGTAGTTCAGCGAGCGAACCCTCAACCTCGCGCCACACCCGGCCAACCGCGATGCCGAAGACGCCTTGGCCACCTTGGATCAGGTCGACGACTTCGTCGGCGGATCGGCATTCGTAGACGGTCGCACCATCGCTCATGAGCGTGATACCCGCAAGATCCACGTCGGAGACCCCGCGGTCGCGCAGATGCTGGACTGCGACCCGGATCTGCTGCAGGGAAACTCCACTGTCCAGCAAACGCTTCACGACCTTGAGGACGAGCACATCCCGGAAGCTGTACAGCCGCTGGGTTCCCGAGCCGGTGGCCGGCCGGACGCTGGGCTCAACCAAGCCGGTTCGAGCCCAGTAGTCCAATTGCCGGTAAGTGATCCCGGCAGCAGCACCGGCTACCGGGCCGCGGTAACCGACACCGTCGGGGATCGTCGTCTCGAGGTCGTCGAACAAGAGGCCCTGCTGACCTGCCCGCCGGAGGCCTTCCTCGCGGCTCAGGCCCTCAACGCGGGCTGGACCGGTGTCGCCACCTTCACCAGTGCTGGTCACGCCGGGCCTCCGCTTCGAAAGACTGTGCATCCCGGACGAGCCGGGACGTCGTTGTCGCAAACCACCGCAAGTCGCAATCCACCGCAAGGTGCACCGCAAAACCACACGGCTGGAGTTTCTGCCAGAAGTGAGACGCTAAGCCCGGGCGCTGAGCCGGTCAACGAGCCGGGCTTCGACACGCCGGGGGCAAAGTCTCGACCCAGCGTCAAGACTGCGAAGTCTCAATAGAAGGTTGATGCTTGGCTCGCACGTCTGACCTGCAGCCTGGGCGCCGCACTCAGCCGGCAGCAGGCCCAGGTTCCGGACCGGACTCGACGTCGAAGTCCTCCGGCGATATCTGATCGAGGAACTCGATGAACTTCTCGACTTCGTCCTCTTGCTCGTCCGCGATGACGATTCCCGCTTCGTCGAGCACGGCGTCCGCACCGAAGATCGGGGTGCCGGTGCGGAGAGCGAGCGCTATCGCGTCGGACGGGCGTGCGCTGACCTCGATACCGGTGCCGAATACCAGCTCGGCATAGAACACGCCGTCCCGCAGCTCGCTGATCCGGATCTGCCTGAGGTCTGCATTGAGTGCCGTGATCAGATCTCTCATCAGGTCGTGCGTCATCGGGCGAGCGGGAGTCACACCTTGCTGCGCAAACGCGATCGCGGTCGCCTCGACCGCCCCGATCCAGATCGGCAGATACCGCTCGCCGCCGATTTCGCGCAGCAGCACGATCGGTTGGTTCGAGGGCATCTCGACCCGCACGCCCACAACGTCGAGTGGCTGCACTCGCCCACCATACCCACGGCTACGGACGGCGCGCCGGGAGTGTTTCAGCCTCTGCCGGCACGACCGAGCGCGGCACGGACCAGCGCGGCGTGCAGCCGCACTGACAACGCCGACAGTTCGCGGACGATCTCGTCGGCGCGGGCCTGCGCTTCGGTGCCGCGTTGTTGCTGCAGCGGGGCGATGACCTGCTCGACCAGGCCGACCTCGCGGTCCGCCGCGGACTTGAACGATCGCAGGTGGCGCGCTTCCAGACCGAAGGTGCCCATCTCAGCAACTGCCTTCGCGACGGCCAGTGCGTTGCCGTCGTAGTGCGCGGAGCCGGGACGCCGGGTCAGCAGCCCGTAGCTTTCCAATTGGGTCAACTGCTCGCCATCGAGCCCGGCCGCCTCGAGCAGCTCACCTCGGGACAGACGCAAGTCGGCCGGCTCCCGTGCGAACGCCTCGGCGTCCGGCATCCCGCCGGTCGCGACGATCGACATCGGCACTCTCGGCGGCCCGCCCGGCTCGCCCGGCGGTTCAAGCCCGCGGTCGAGTGCGTCCAGATGCTCCTTGATCACCCGAAGCGGGAGGTAGCGGTCGCGCTGCGCGCTCAGGACGTACCGGAGTCTCTCGATCTCGTCCGGCCCGAACTTGCGGTAACCGGAGGAGGTTCGAGCTGGCTCGACCAACCCCTCCGCCTCGAGAAAACGGATCTTCGAGATCGTCACGTCCGGGAATTCCGGACGCAGCTTGGCCAACACCTCGCCGATGCTCAGGTACGCCCTCGCCGGAGCCGCCGAGGCGCTCACCGCTCCGCCTCCTGGCCACTCGCGTGCTCAGGGCCGACCATGTAGACCAGTCGGTACTTCCCGATCTGGACCTCGTCCCCGTTGGCGAGCACGACGTCGTCGATGCGCTGCCGGTTGACGTACGTGCCGTTGAGGCTTCCGACGTCTTTGACGCGGTAGCCGCCCGGATCGCTGACGAACTGCGCGTGCCGGCGCGAGACCGTCACGTCGTCCAGGAAGATGTCGCTATCGGGATGCCGCCCGGCAGTGATCAGCGGTACCTCGAGCATGAAGCGGCTGCCCGCGTTCGGCCCGCGGCGCACGACCAACATCGCGCCACCCAACGGCACCGCATCAATCGCGTGGTCCGGTTCTGTCGATGCGGTCTCGTCCGTGTCCGGACCGCCGAGCGACAGAGTCGACGTCATGTCCGACGCACTCAAGTCGGGCAGATCCGAGTCGTGCGTCGCGGCTTCGCGGCTTTCGCGTTCCGGCACGACGGCCTCGGATCCCCCCGAATCGCTCGCCGGGTCGTGACCGGATTGAGCGGGTTGACCCTGTGAACCAGCATCGCTGGACATCGACGCACCTCCCCTCAAAAACCCTCGACCGAGCGTCGAGATCGGACGTACCCGACCCTAAGTGGGCCTTGTGGGGGGGTCAACCGGAACCGGACGATCCACAGAAGTCTCGATCGATGGATGAGACTCGAACCTACCGAAGCCTCAAGTGGAGATGGAGTGTGGCGCGGACCTACGCAGACGCAGTGATCGCGCGGTAAGCGACGGCGTCGAGCAGGCCGTCGGTCGGATCGCCCGAGGTGGGCTCGACTTCGACCATCCAGCCCTCGCCGTAGGGATCAGAGTTGATCAGATCCGGACTGGACTCGAGCGCGGCGTTGCGGGCCACTACAGTTCCGGAGACAGGCGCGTAGAGATCGCTGACGCTCTTCGTCGACTCGATCTCGCCGATGGTCGTTCCGGCCGAGACGGTCGAGCCGACCTCCGGCAACGAGACGTAGACGATGTCACCGAGCGCGGCCTGCGCGAAGTCAGTGATGCCGAATCGGATCCGGCCGGGCACGACAGCAGCGTCCACCCACTCGTGTTCGGCTGTGTAGCGCAGGTTCTCGGGCGTATCAGTCACGGCGCGCGAGCGTACTGAGGGGTGACGGCAGCACGCAAGGCGGCCACCTCGACCACGGCCCGCTGGTCGATGACGACGGACGAGCCGAGCTGTCTCAGCGTGTCGGTGACCCCGCCCGGGATCTTCAAAGCGGCCGACAGCGTCTGCGCATCTCCGATCGCCGTGATCACGTAGGGCGCACGCACCGTCGTACCGTCGATGACGACTGTTCCCGGCGCCGCGTCGAGGAAGTACGAGGACGCCACGATCCGCACCGGCCCGACCTGCAGTGCTTCGGCGCCGGCATCCCTCAGTTCCTCGATCGCATCCACCAACGTCGCGGCGTCGACCTGCCCGTCCGGGTCCGGGACCTGGACGACGACACCGGGACCTCGAGCCTTGACCGTTCCGGCCAGGATCCCGAGCATCTGGGCTTTCCCTCGGGCCTGCGTAAGCGCCGCATCTCCCTGACCCGAACCGGCGGAAAGCTGGGCGATCGTTCCTTGCAGATCTCGCTGCTGGACGGCGAGATCCTGGTTACGGGTCGTGAGCTCGTCGAGGATGCGGATGAGATCGCTTTCCCTCGCTGTCCCGAGGCTGTCGGTCGACGCCGTCGTCCGAACCTGAAGCGCCATCCCGAATCCGAGCAACGCGAACAGCACGCCGATCGCGGCTTGCGCACGGGTAGCGCGCGGTCGCAACGCGATGGCCAACCGGCTTCTCGGATTCGAGTCTGTCGTACCCGGATCGCTCATGCCCGGATCGTTCGCGTTCGGATCATTCATGACAGATCACGTTCACGCTCGGAACAACTGGCGGCGGATGGCGGCCGCGTTCGAGAAGATCCGGACCGCGAACACGACTACGACTCCGGTCGACAACTGCGCCCCGACCCCGAGCTGGTCGCCGAGGAAGACGATCAGCGCCGCGACCAGAACATTCGCGAGGAAGGAGACGACGAACACTCGGTCGTCGAAGATGCCATCGAGGGTTGCACGGGCGCCGCCGAAGACCGCATCGAGCGCCGCGACGACGGCGATCGGCAGGTACGGCTGGAGCCAGAACGGCACGCTTGGATGGAATGCAAGCCCGAGGACGAGACCCACCACAAGGCCCACAATCGCGATCACGGCGTGCCCTCCAACCCTCGTGCGTAAATCAGCGGCGTCGAAGCGGCCGCGGGAAGCGACAGGCGCGCGTTTCCCGACAGCGCTTCCACGATGCCGTACGTATTGTGCAAAGTGTTCAATCCCCGGCCGGCAGGACCAGCTACGAAAGTCGCCTGCAACGTATCCGGATTGCCGATCGCCTCGATGACATAGGGCCTCGTCAGCGGCCGGTAGTCAACCAGGATGGCGTCGCCGGCGGCCCGGATCGCAGAACGCGAGGTCAGTCTCTGGCCATCGACGCTGATCGCCTCGGCTCCCGCCGCCCACAAGCCGTTGACCACCATTTGGAGATCGCGATCGAGGACGCGGCCGGCCGCGGCGCTCCCGCCCGACGCACCGACCGCCGCCGACCCGGGAGCGTCATCAACGACCAGCTGTATCCCGGGACCGATCACCGCTCCGAGACCGGTGATCGACTGCAGATCGTCGATCGTTCGGTTCAACGCGGCGCCTGCGGATGATCGGCTCAGCTGCTGCTTGATGTTGTAGTCAACCTGTGCCTGGAGTCCAGCCACGTTGCGGATCGCGGCATCTCGCGCCGCCGTCTCGGTGTGGATCTGAGCGATCAGGTCGGCACGGCGGCGGGCAACCGCGGGGCGCGACCCCAAGGCTTGTGCCAACGCGACGCCCAACAACAGGCCAACGAGGCAGAGGGCAAGGATCGGTCCGGCCCGCACGTGCGCTCGCCGGCGAGCCCGCACGCTGTCGCCATCCGAGCCGGGCGAGCCGGTCGGGCGGGTGGACGCCCCATCCAGCAGTGGACGCGAAGGCCGGGCCCGGGTGCGAGCTGCGTGCGCGTAACCGGGATCGAGCGCGTCGTCCCAGATCTTGCCGAGTAGCTCGGTGACCGCATCGGGCCGCGAACGTTTGGCGTCGGCGGCCGTCGGCACCCGGCCTACCGTCCCGCCCGCTCGACGACCTGCGTCCAGCCGTCGAGCAGTGCCGTCAGTTCCTCGCTGGATGCGGCCTCGGCCCACAGGCGCGTCACGGCCTCGGACGGATCGGGCAGCACCAGACACCAACGGCCATCGGTTTCAACCACCCGCACGCCGTCAAGCGTATCGACCGTGCGCTCCCCTGCGGTCTCGAGAACCGCGCGCATCACCTGCCCCTTGTGCGCCCACGGAGTCGGCACGTCGCGGTGCGAAACGAACGTGTGCGGCATCCGGGCATCGATCGCGCTGACCGTAAGGCGTGTGCGCGCCACAAGGCCCAATAGCCGTACGAACGCCGCGAAGGGATCGACGGTCGGGCCGACCTCGGGTACGACGATGCCGCCGAGCGCGTCGCCGCCGAGAATCAGCCCCGGCTCGGCCGCAGCCCGCGCGAGATCGTCGGACGCGGTCGTCGTCCAGACCACCTCGACGCCGTGGAACCTGCAGACCGCCTCGGCAACTCTTGTCGTCGTGACCGGCAGCGCCACCTTCCCGCGACCCCGCTCGGCGGCGACCAGATCGAGGAACACCAGCAGCGCCCGATCGTCGTCGATCGCGTTCCCCCGGTCGTCGACCAGCGACAGGCGCTCCCCGACCGGGTCGAACCGGACGCCGAAGTCGGCCTTCGACGAGGCCACCAGTTCACCGAGTCTGGCCATCGCCTCCGCATGCCCGGACCGGGTCTCGGTGGGCCGCCCGTCGTCGAGCTTGTTGTTCACAGTCAGAACGTCGACGTGCATCCGGGACAGCAGGCCTGGCATGACCAGCGATGCGACGCCGCCGGCAGTGTCGACGACGACCTTCAGCTCCGCGGTCTCCAGGCTGCTGACGTCGATCGCCGCCCGGAGTTCCTGCACATAATTGTCGACAGCGCGCGGCGGAAACGACAGGTCGCCGATCTCGCCGGGAAACGCGCGGCGGAATTCCTGGCGCTGGAAGATTCGCTCGAGCTTGCGCACCGCCGCGGGCGGCAAATCGGCGCCGGTATCGGACAGGAACAGGATTTCGACGCTGTCGGGCACCCCACGGCTGGTGCGGACCATGATCCCGCCTGCCGCTCCGGCGCGCGAGGTCTCCATCCGCGTCACAGACGGCGGCGCCACCTCGAGGTCGCGAACGTTGATGGCGCTGGAGTTCAGCGCGCTGATCACCGCGCGCTTGAAGGCTCGGGCAGCCCTCGAGTGGTCGCGCGATGTCACCACCGTCGCGCCCTTCTGCACGGTCGTCGCGTAGGCCGCGGACAACCGCACCACGAGCTCAGGTGTGATCTCGACGTTGATGATGCCGGTCACGCCGCGTGCGCCGAACAGGCTTCGCTGCCCCCGCGATTCCCAGATCACCGACGAGTGGATCACCGCACCGGCTTCTATCGTCTTGAACGGATAGACCTTCACCCCGGCCGAGATGATCGCTTCTTCTTCGATGACACACTCATCGCCAAGAACGACGCGCTCTTCGATCCGGGCCGCGCGCATGATGTCGGTGTTTTTTCCGACGACACAACCGCGCAGGTTCGCCTGCGGACCGATGAACACGTTGTCATGGACAACGGCGCGGTGCACGAACGCTCCGGCGCGGACGACCACGTTGCTGCCGAGCACCGTGTATTCGCGCAGTTCCGCCCCCGCCTCGACCTTCGCGTAGTCCCCGATGTAAAGCGGGCCTCGCAGCACCGCGTCGGGATCGACCTCGGCGCCCTCGCCGACCCAGATCCCGGTCGATATCTCGAAGCCGTCGATGTCGGCGTCGAGCCGCCCTTCGAGGACGTCCGCTTGTGCTTTGTGATAGCTGTCGAGTGTGCCGACGTCCTCCCAGTAGCCGTCAGCCACGAATCCGTAGACCGCGCGACCCTCTTCGATCAGCCTCGGGAATACGTCGCCGGACCAGTCCACGACTTCGCCGGCCTTGACGTACTCGAAGATCTCCGGCTCCATGACGTAGATCCCGGTGTTCACTGTGTCGCTGAACACCTGGCCCCAGGTCGGCTTCTCGAGAAACCGTTGAACCCTTCCCTCGTCGTCCACGATCGTGATCCCGAATTCGAGCGGGTCGGGTACTCGGGTCAGGCAGACGGTGACGAGCGCTCCGTGCTCCCGGTGAAATTGGACGAGCTTGGTCAGGTCGATATCGGTGAGCGCGTCGCCGCTGATCACCAGGAAGGTTCCGTCGCTGAGGGCGGCTTCGGCGTTCTTGACACTTCCTGCCGTGCCGAGCGGCTCTTCCTCGGTCGCGTACTGGAGTTGCATGCCGAGCTCTTCGCCGTCACCGAAGTAGTTGCGCACCAGGGACGCGAGGAACTGCACCGTGACGACGACCTCTGTCATCCCGTGCCGCCGCAGCAGGCGCAACACGTGTTCCATGATCGGCCGGTTGACGACGGGCAGCAGCGGTTTGGGCATGCTTGCGGTCATCGGACGCAAGCGGGTGCCCTCGCCCCCGGCCATCACCACGGCCTTCACGCCGGCACCTCCCTACTGCCCTCCGGTGGCCGTCCGTGGGTCCCGGTGGCCGACACGGCTGAGCGGACCTGCCCGAGGTAGAGGAGGCCCGCCCACCAATACAGACCAGTACCCCAGATGGCAAAAGCCCAACCGAGCACCCGAGCAACCTCTGCCCATGTGCCGGAACCCGCGCCGAGCAGGAGCAGGGGAAAGGCATACAGCAGATTCAGCGTTGCAGCCTTGCCCAGATAGTGCACCTGCGGCGGTCCGACGCCGCGCCCGCGCAGGACGAGAAGGGCAACGCCGAGGATCACATCACGGATGACCAAGAGGCCGACGAGCCACCAGGGGACGATGTCCCGAATTCCCAACGCGAGCAGCGTCGCGAATATATAGAGCCGGTCGGCCGTCGGGTCGAGGAGCTCCCCCAGGCGTGACTGCTGATGCCACCGCCGGGCCACCCACCCGTCGAGGTAGTCGGTGGCCCCGCTAATTGCCAGCAAGATGACGGCCGCAAGGTCGGCGTGCGGTACCAGAATGAGCCAGAGGAAAACAGGAACACCGAGCAGGCGAAGAAATGACAGCAGGTTGGGTACGGTCGCGACGCGGTCAACCCCGTCAGTCGATTCCCGCACGTCCACAGGGCCTCCAACAGCTTCCAGGCTGGGGTCCGCGACCGCTACACCTGGATTCGGAGCCTACCTTGCGATGCGGGTTGGCCAGTCCGGACGCTGGGTAGCGCGACTCGTATGGCAGGCGTCCGAGCCGGGACCGGCGTGGTGCTCCTGACGGTCGCCGCAATCACCTCGGCAGCGGCCCTGGCAGGCTGCTCGAGCACTGGCCACCCGATGCATGCGCCGCCAACACCATCCGTCGCTGCCGCCTCAGCCGGCACACTCTCCGTCTCGCCGACGCCGCCACGGTCGGCCGGCGCGCCGACGACAGCGTCAACGCGGGCGTCTGGGCTGCTGGTATCGGCTGGATCGCCCTGCGGGTCATCCGCCGCACCGGTGCCGATCCGACACGTCGTGCTGGTCGTCTTGGAGAACAAGGACTACGGCTCCGTGATCGGTTCAGCGCCGTACCTGACATCGTTGGCTCATCGCTGCGGGCTGGAGACCGATTACCACGCGATCACCCACCCTTCGCTGCCGAACTATCTCGCCTTCACCAGCGGCAGTACGCACGGTGTCAGCGACGACGGTGGGCCATTCCAACACCCGATTCCCGGGCCGTCGATCTTCAGCGTGGTAGCCGCCGCCGGACTGAGTTGGCGGACCTTCGCGGAATCGATGCCCGGATCGTGCACTCTGGTTCCGGCCGGTCCGTACGCCGTCAAGCACAACCCGGCCGCGTACTACACCGGATTGCGATCGCAGTGCCGGATCGCGGATGTCCCGCTCGGAGATATCGCATCCGGCCCACTCGTAACCGAGCTCGCGCACGGCTCGCTGGCCGCCTTGACCGTCGTGATCCCGAATCTGTGCGACGACATGCACGACTGCTCCGTCGGTCAAGGCGACCGTTGGCTCGCGCGCTGGCTCCCGCGGATATTCGCGAGTGCCACCTACCGGACGGGCACTACCGCGGTCTTCGTCACGTGGGACGAAGGTTCAGCGGGACAGGTTGTTCCACTGATCGTGGCCGCCGCGAGCGTTCCCGCGGACACGCGGGTCCCAACACCGGCTAACCACTACAGCCTGCTGCACACGATGGCGGCCGCGCTGGCCCTGTCGTCAGCCTCGCTGGGCTCCGCCGCAAGCGCGACGTCGCTGCTCACAGCCTTCAGACTGCGCCCGCGGTGACGCCCGGCTTCCGGCTGTGATCGACTGGCCCCGTCCGCTGAGGCGAACGGCTGAACCGAGGCAGGGACGAGCCGGCTTCGGATGGTACGACCGGAATGCGCGGAGAGGATCATCATGAGCACCGAAGAACCCGTGTCGAGTGCGGCCCCGGAGGACGAGCCGATCGGGGACGCCAGCGACCAGGCCCAGCGGCTCCAGAGCACGGAGGAGCAAGAAGCGATCAACCGGGCCCTCGGCCAGCCCGATCCGAACGTAGAGGACGTTCTGGCAGGCGAGTACCTCGATCACCTCAAGGCCGACGACGACAACGACTAGCCCATCCAACGGATGCGGGGCGGACCGAGCAGTTCGATTAGGCGCAGCGTCAGGCCTGCTCAGTCGGCGCGAGTGATCTCGACGACCGGAATTCGGCGGGCCGTCTTGGTTTCGTACTCGGCGAAGCCCGGGTACCGCCTGGCTTGCTCGGCGTAGATCCGGTCCCGGTCCGCGCCGTTGACCGGCGCTGCGGTCGCCGGATAGGTGTCTGCGTCGACCTCGACGGTGACCGCCGGGTTCGCGACCAGGTTGTGATACCAGTCCGGGTTGTCATCCGCGCCCGACTTGGTAGCGAATACGTAGCGATGCCCGTCCAGGTCGAGGTACATCATCGGATTCACCCGCTCGCGGCCCGATTTGGCACCTGTGGTGTGCAGTAGCAGGAGCGGTGCGCCGTCGAACGGACCGCCGACCTTTCCGCCATTGGCCCGGAACTCATCGATGATCTTGCCGTTCCAGCCGCCCGCCTCGCTCATGGCCTTCCTCCGTCTCGTCCAACAGCTCGCAAGAATGCATTAATGCGCAGCGCCGCTCGCAACGCCGTTATGCCCGAAAACCGAGGTCGAAACGCCACTGCGGGTACGCCGCGGTCAGCACGGCCAAGTGGTTGTTCCATGCCTCTGCGCCGAGCTCTGCGACGTCCGCGATCGTGATGGCCGAATCGGACACCGAGAATCCCCAGGAGAATCCTGCGGCCGCTGCGACCTCACGGCTCATCACCGCGTCGGGCGTGAAGCAGAGGAAGCTGTGCGCCTCCCACTCAAGATCGGACCGTGACTCCCGAAATGGAGCGTCGAAAAGGCGCGGTCGGATGCCGAAGAACGCGTACGGATTGCTCACTCCGCGAAACAACGCGAGTGGATCGATCTCGAACGCGGTCGGGTCGCCGGAGCTGTCCGTCGAACGCACGAGCTGGATCCACCCGAACGCAGCCGCGTAGCCGTCGAGCTCGATGTCCGCGGACGCCCGGCAGACCGGAAACCCGGACGCCGCGTCGGCAGGCAATTCGTCGGACAGCAGGTCGCAACCCAGTGCGACAGGGTCGACATTGGCCGAAACGTCCACCGCGATCACGCCGCTCGTCCCACGCATCATGAACGGAATTCTGGTGACGGTCACGATGTCCAGCATGCCGGACTCAAGTGGGAACCCGTTCGAACGATCACTGCGACGCAGGTCCTGCGTTGCGAGCGGAACGTCAGGGCCGTCCGGCGTGTGGGAACGGTGCTTCGACAGCCAAGACCTGCCCGCTGGCGGGCCCTTGGCCCACGCCCGCGGTGCCGGTCCACTCTGCTGACAGCATGAAAAGAGTTGCTCCGTCGGGTCCGCCGAGCATGCACGCGAAGCACCCGTGCTCGGCATCGACCGTCTGCAGGACTGCCCCTCCTCGCCGTACCCGTACGCACCGACGATGCGGAACGTCGGCGTACCAGGCTGCGCCGTCGACGTCCAAGCAGATGCCGTCCGGCACGCCACCATCGAGGTCCGCCCACAGCCCGCGATCGGACAATCCGGCGTCGTCGTCGATCGCGAAGGCCGTGAGCCGGCTCCGGTACGACTCGGCTACGAGCAGGGTCGACCCGTCCGGCGTGATCGCCATCCCGTTCGGAAACCACACGTCATCAGCTACCTGCCGTGCCTGACCACCGGCCGTCACCATAGCTACGATGCCGGGCGCTGCCAGCGCGCCGCCCATCAGGTCGAACCCCACGTTGTTGACGTACGCGTTTCCGCGGGGATCCACGACGATCTCGTTCCAGCCGAACTCGGATAGACCGGTCAGATCCGCGTACGGCCGCAGCGTGCCGTCTGCCTCGACTGTCTGGAGCGCATGGCCGCAGACGACGACCAACCTTCCGTCCGGCAGCCAGTCGATGGAGAACGGGAAGCTCGGTAGTCGAGCGACCACGTCTCGACCGCCGGCACCGTCGACAACGAGGATCTCCCCGGCTATCCAGTCGCACAACCAGAGCCGGCCGTCGTGCCATCGAGGTGATTCGCCGAGGCCGACCCCGGACAGGACGACATATGGATCGGCCACAGGATTTCCTCTCCTTGACACGCGTCCACCGTATGTAAGGTGCGTGAACGTTACGGCGAACCGCGCGAATCGACAGCGTGATTGTGTCGATTCCGGCGCGAGTCCTTCGTGTAGAAGGTACGAGGCCGGGCACGCTGGTCTTCCAGGCTGAAAGGAGAGGCGACATGCCTGACTACCTGTTGTCAGTCCACATGGTCGAGGGCGAGGCGCGGCCGTCCCCGGAGGCGATAGAGAAGATGTATCGCGACGTGAACGTCCTGAACGACAAGCTGAAGGTCGAGGGCGTGTGGGTCTTCGCCGGAGGACTCCACCCGCCGGCCACGGCGACCGTGGTCCGGATGAAGGACGGCGACCTGCTCACGACGGATGGCCCGTTCGCGGAGTCGAAAGAGCAGATCGGAGGCTTCTGGATCATCAGCGTTTCCGACCTCGACGCCGCGCTCGTTTGGGCCGGAGAAGCCACCGTCGCGTGCGGCGCCCCGGTTGAGGTCCGTCCTTTCCAGACACTGGCCGAGGACTGAGCGCCCGCGCATGTCGGAGATGGCCGGCGTCGAACTCGCCTTTCGGCAGGAGTCCGGACGTGCGGTCGCCACGTTGGTTCGCCTCTTCGGCGACATCGATGTCGCCGAAGAGGCG